>Ga0213920_1000044_pt1 | contig 169817 bp, 163 predicted proteins | sample McNCre1117MG_FD_161054 | JGI IMG/M metagenome (GOLD analysis project Ga0213920, IMG submission 161054) | Freshwater microbial communities from McNutts Creek, Athens, Georgia, United States - 11-17 MG | ecosystem: Environmental > Aquatic > Freshwater > Creek | place: USA: Georgia | collected...
GCACGGGTTCACTCGGTGATGTGATGAAAGAGTCTGTCGAAGCCGCTCGCACTGTGGTGCGTAGCCGTGCACGTCGTTTGGGCATCTCGGAAGAGCTGCTCGAGAAGCGCGACATCCATATTCACGTGCCAGATGGCGCGACGCCCAAAGACGGCCCAAGTGCAGGTGCTGCCATGACCACGGCGTTGGTTTCGGCACTGACGGGCATTCCTGTGCGTGCAGATGTGGCCATGACAGGTGAGATCACCTTGCGTGGCGAAGTTACAGCCATTGGTGGCTTGAAAGAGAAGCTGTTGGCGGCATTGCGCGGTGGCATCAAGACGGTGTTGATTCCAGAAGAAAACGTGAAAGACCTGCAAGAAATTCCAGAAAACGTGAAGAACGGTTTGGAAATCGTGCCTGTGCGTTGGATCGACAAAGTGCTTGAAATAGCACTCGAGAAAATGCCTACGCCACTGCCTGACGAGGTGCCAGCAGTAGCTGCCGCGGCTGCTGCAGACGCTGTGACAAAAGCTGAAGCAGTCAAGCACTAAGATTTTTCTAGCGCACACCAAAACAGGGTGAAAAATGCGCTAGAATATCCCTCTTATGCGGGAATAGCTCAGTTGGTAGAGCGCAACCTTGCCAAGGTTGAGGTCGCGAGTTCGAGCCTCGTTTCCCGCTCCAAATTCGATAAGGGAAGCACACCATGCTTCCCTTTTTCGTCAAAGTGAATGGCGCGATAGCAAAGCGGTTATGCACCGGATTGCAAATCCGTTTAGCCCAGTTCGACTCTGGGTCGCGCCTCCAAATAAAAAGCCGTTACTGTTCGCAGTAACGGCTTTTTTGTTTCGTCTCGCTAGTCTTAGTTAGCTTCGCGCGTGAGATAAAGGTTCGCTCTGTATAAAACAAAAGCTAATAGATTAAAGAGCGCAACTGAGAGCCCGAAGTTGCGATACCACTTCATTTCATTTGCAGTTTTTTCTTCTTTCAATAGGGTCATCGCATGGTCTGTATGGTCATGGATGTCCAATCCTTGATTGCAAATTTGATGTGTGGCGTCATAAGCATTGGCTTGGTGTTCGGCGTTTTTTTCACAATTGCTCAAGAGCCTGTCCGTGCTCTGATGAAGTGATTGCTCTTTGTGAAGCACCTCTTCAAGATTGGCCAACTTCGCTTCATAGCGCCAATTGGCGATCAAATAAGCGGGTAGCAGACTGCTGACAAAAAAAGCCAAGGCAATTTTCTGGATTCGCGTGAGTTTCATAGCTCGTAACCGTCAACCAAAACGAGTGCGCCAGTGGCGTTATTCAGGCGGTGAGGAAGGATGCGCTGATAAGCCTCGCTGTTGTACCAAGTCTCGGCAATTTCACGGCTAGGAAATTCAATCACAACGTTACGTTCCCCTTGAGCTTGGCCTTCTAGTTGCTTGGCTTGTCCACCGCGGACCAAGTATTTACCGCCAAAAGCAGCAATAGTTTGAGGTACTTGTGCCGAATAGACCGCGTAAGCCTCAGGATTTGTCACTGTGATTTGGCCGACCAAATAAGCTTTGCTCATATGTGTTTAGCGGTAAAAAGCATCGACTTTGCCTTTGAGTTTAATCAGCAGTGGCTTGCCTTTGCGGTCGAGCGTTTTGTTGGCAGGGACTTTGACCCAGCCTTCTGAGACGCAATACTCTTCTACATCAAAGCGGTCTTTGTCGTTGAAGCGGATGCCGATGTCGTGCTCAAACACCGCGGCTACATGGTGTGGGCTACGTGGGTCGATGGACAAATGATCGGGAAGGGCTGGGCGTTGTGTTGTAGTGTCTGTCATTCAATGATTTTCCACGATTTGCCAGTCCATTTATGTGCGCAGACTTTGCCAATAAAATTCAGCCACTTTATGCATAAATATTTATTTGTACTTTGCGCGATGGCTTTGCACCTGTCAACTTGGGCGGGTTGGGTGTTTCTCACCAATAACAGCCACGGTTCGAATGATTATTACTACGCCCCAGTAGAAGACAAAGGCAAGATTAAGGTGCTTCGGACGTTTGTGCAAATGCCTGTTGATGCCAAGGTGCCGTATCACACGCCAAAGGCCGTGGTGAAGGTGACGTTGTACAACTACTCTTCAGAGCAATCGACGTATGAGATCAACTGCCAAGAGCAATCGATTCAGTTGATGGAGCGAATTTTTTACCGCGATATGGTGGGTAAGGTGCCATTCATCACACACAAGGTGAAAGACACGTTTATTCAGCAGAGTAATTCAGAGTTTGCCAAGCAGTTCATCAAGACACCACTGCATTTTGAAGATATCCGGCACTATCGGATGTATGAGGTCGCCTGTCTGTAAAAAGGGGACCGCTCCCGGCGGTGAATTGGAGTCCACACGCGCCCTAAAACTTCGGGCTGGTAGCGAGAGCGGTCATAAACCTAAGCAACCTTGAACCCTATATATCGGCGCAAGGTGCTCAGGCTTTAGTCATTTAGCCAATCAAATCGACACGACCGTCCAAACTCATCACGCCGGTGATGACGCTCAGTTTGGGGTGACGCTTGAGCACTTGACGGCGGAACTCGTTCAAGGCTTCGGCGTGTGCTTCAGTTTCATCGTGCTTGTCGGCCACTTTGTCGTCGCCGAACGCCAGCTTAGCTGCGCCGCAATCGCGGTGAGTGATGCCCACCACCCGTTTGATGTGGTGCAGGGACACGGTGATGTCTAGGTTGTCCCAATAGGCTTTGTGCCAAGCTGAGAACTTGGGGTGCACTGCGCCGATGGGGCCGCCAGCAATCACGAACTGGCTGTAGTTGTCAGTCAGTTTGTCGCGGCTGATGCCTTGCAGCAGACCCATGTATTGCCAGCTCAGGGTGGTGAAGCGTGGGTCAATGCAGTTGACCAACATGGCTTCGTAGTTACCGCTGGCAGCTTGGGCTTGGAAGGGCACCATGCCCATCAAGCCACCAGCCACAGTGGCTGCGCCGGCGGCGAGGAAGCCGCGGCGTGAGTGATTGCCGGTCAATTGAAGCGGGCCGCAGCAGGCGCAGGTAGGTGTCAAGTTGCTCACAGTGGTGTCCTTGTTGTGTTGAAAAAAGAAAGTTAGCTTTTTGGTCTCGACCTCAAACTGATGATCTTTAGCTGTTTTGGTGATTTTTGCAGAATTTATGTCTTGGAAAGGTCATTCAGTGTTTTCCCCCGCCCGTCGATAATGGGCATCCACATGCCAGAAAATTCCCAAGCTATTCCATCTTTGCGTGTCTTAAGCCTCATCCCACCGATGACGCAGCTCAACACGCCATACCCATCGACGGCCTACCTGACGGGGTTTTTACGTTCTCAAGGCGTGGATGCGGTACAGGAGGACCTCGCTTTGGCGCTGGTGTTGGCCTTGTTCACGCCAAAAGGTTTGAGCCAAGTACGCGACTGCGCACTGGCAAAGTCCGAGACCGAGCGCACGGCCTGTGTGAACTACTTTTTGGACTATTTCGAGCGCTACCAATCGACCATCGCGCCCACGATCGCGTTTTTGCAGAGCCGCGACTCGACCTTGAGCCATCGCATCGCAGGCAGAGGTTTCTTGCCAGAAGGGCCACGCTTTGCGGCTCTAGATGCCTATGACGACGAGGGCAGTGGTGACCCATTGGCGTGGGCCTTTGGGGCGCTGGGTCAACAAGACCGTGCGCGTCATTTGGCCACGCTGTATTTGAACGATTTGGCCGATGTGCTGCGAGACGCCGTAGACAGTCGGTTTGAGTTTGTGCGTTACGCTGAACAGCTGGCGGGCAGCCAAGCCACGTTTGAGCCTTTGGCGCAAGCCTTGCAGGCCCCGCATACCTTGGTCGATGACACGCTACAAGCACTGACTTTAGGGGTGATTGCCAAGCATCAGCCACAGTTGGTGTTGTTGTCTGTGCCGTTTCCGGGGGCGGTGTATGCAGCGTTTCGCATGGCGCAGACCATCAAAGCGCACCACCCGCACATTCGCATTGGTCTAGGTGGGGGCTTTGTGAATACCGAGTTGCGTGAGTTGACCGAGCCCCGCGTGTTTGACTATGTGGACTTCATCAGCCTAGATGCAGGAGAGCGACCTTTGTTGGCGTTGCTAGAGCACTTGCAAGGCAAACGCAGCGTGCAGCGTTTGGTTCGTACGTTTGTGCGCAACGATGCAGGCGCGGTGCAACTGATGAACTGGGTTGAACCCGATGTTCCGTTTGAAGACGTGGGTACACCCACATGGGATGGCCTGCCGCTAGACCACTATCTGTCGTTGCTTGACATGCTCAACCCCATGCATCGCTTGTGGAGCGATGGTCGTTGGAACAAGTTGACCGTAGCGCACGGCTGCTATTGGAAAAAATGCAGCTTTTGTGATGTGAGCTTGGACTACATCTCGCGCTACGAGACAGCATCTGCCACCACACTTGTGGATCGCATCGAGCAAATCGTGGCCGAGACGGGGCAGACTGGTTTTCACTTTGTGGATGAGGCCGCACCACCCAAAGCCTTGAAAGCTTTGGCGCAGGAGCTATTGCGCCGCAAGGTGCATATTTCGTGGTGGGGCAATATTCGGTTTGAAAAAACCTTCACTCCAGAGCTGGCCGAGTTGTTAGCTGAGAGCGGTTGTATTGCCATGTCAGGTGGCCTAGAGGTCGCATCAGATCGCTTGCTCCATCTCATGAAAAAAGGTGTGTCGGTCGAGCAGGTGGCGCAAGTGACCAAAGGTTTTTCAGGGGCGGGCATCTTGGTGCATGCGTACCTGATGTATGGCTTTCCAACGCAAACTTTGCAAGACACGGTGGATGCGCTGGAGTATGTGCGCCAACTGTTTGAAAACGGCTGCATTCAAAGCGGCTTCTTCCATCGCTTTGCGTGCACGGTGCATTCACCCGTGGGTAAAAATCCTGCAGACTACGGCGTTCAAGTAGTACCTTTGCCTAGGGTGAGTTTTGCAAAAAACGATATTGCTTTTATTGACCCCACGGGCACCGACCACGACACATTAGGACGTGGACTTAAAAAAGCTATCTACAACTACATGCATGGCGTGGGGCTCGAAGAGGATGTGCGCCAGTGGTTTGAATTACCAAAAGGCAAGTGTCCAAAAACGACAGTGCCTCGACACAAGATTGCCAAGGCTTTGGGGTATTGAATATTTCTTCGCGCCGTTCTTTAAAACGCGTGAATTTGTGATTAGAATAGCGGCTTCGGAATTAATCACTCCACGCGGGAATAGCTCAGTTGGTAGAGCGCAACCTTGCCAAGGTTGAGGTCGCGAGTTCGAGCCTCGTTTCCCGCTCCATTTTCAAAGAGCCCCTGAAACACATGTTGCAGGGGCTTTTTTGTATCTATTGAAACAATGCCGATGACGTCTGGAAATTTAGAAAATCCTAGCGCTGAAGAACTATTCCGACAGACGGATGATGGTGCCGGCGGATGGTTACAAACGGCCAAGCGACGTTTGAAGTTTCATTTGCGCTATCGCTTATGCCGAGCAGAGCTGGAAGCGATCCGACATTTCTTTCTGAGCAAGGGTTTGGCTTCTCTCACGCGCAATGAGCTTCCATTAATGCTTCGCCCCATGCGTTCGTATTTATGGCGTGGTTTGAATGTGGCTGGTCGTGCCCATGCTCAGTTGGCGCATTTTGAATGGTTGCTCCAACATCACTCTGCTGCGGCTGTTGAGGCTTTTTATCAGCGTGGCAGTTATGAAGTATTTGCTCAGGCTTATCCCGAAGGCACTATTCGTGTGGTTTTGTTGCCTAGTCGTGCTTTAGGGCGTGAAGGCGAATTAGAACTTCATTTAAAACTCAACGACACCTCTGTGATGCGAACAGCATTCAGCATTTTGCCGAGCCAAGTGTTGGGGGTGTCTGAAGATGGGTTTATCTTGGTGGTTGGCAACATGCAAGGTTTGCGATCTGTGAATCAAGAAATCAAGACAGTCACGCAAAAGATGGAGCGCACGCGCCCCCAAAACATTCTGATGACTGCCTTGCAAGGCCTCGCATCAGGTTGGGAACTGGTAGGTATGGTTGGTGTGTCTGACGCAGCCCATGTTTACTCTGGCTATCGCAGCTTGTCCCAGCGTGTGGGGCAAAGTTACAACGGTTTATGGGAAGAAATGGGAACCACGGGTGCTGTGTCTGATACGCATTGGAATTTACCCATTCAATGGGTGGCGCGCTCGGAGCAAGATGTGCCTTCTAACAAGCGTTCTCAATTGCGCCGTAAAAATGAAATCCGTCAAAAGATTTTTGACGAGGTGTCACGTAACAGCGCAGGCCTTTAGGCGCTGCGCTGTCAGCAGCTTGCTTACTTTTTAGGCAGTGCGCCGCCGCTCTTCACGCATTCATCCACAGTTTTGAATTCTGTGAACTTCTTGGTGCGTTCGTAGCTGGGGCTGTTCTTGTCGTGGCAAATGCCAGAGTCTGACTTTTTCACGATGGGTTCTGCCGCAGCTGCAGGTTGACCAGCAGCAGGGCGGCCGCCACTTTTCACGCATTCATCCATCGACGCAAATGCGGTGAATTTTTTGGTGTTGCCAAATGACGTGCTTGTTTTGTCGTGGCAAATGCCAGCGTCAGATTTCTTCACCACTGGATCGGTCATTTCTTTTTTATCTGCAGCTTGCGCCCAATTCAGGCCCAAGCCTAGGAGGCAAGCCAGTAAGACATGGTGTGTGGTGCGGAGCATCATGAGCAGTTTCCTTAGGTGTTTCTTGGGTTTGATGTTTTAAGCCATGCTTAAAAATTTCCAACGTCAATATAGACGAAAAAATATCAGAAATCAGTCATGACTTGCCCGAGTCACAGAGGCAGCTGGCGTAAAATCTGTCTACACAACGACACTGCCCGAGTGGTGAAATTGGTAGACACAAGAGACTTAAAATCTCTCGCTTCCGTAAGGGGCGTGCCGGTTCGATTCCGGCCTCGGGCACCACTGAATAGGCACAAGGAAGGAGTTTCGTCATGGCACGCTACAACGCCGCGTATGAAATCCATGTGCATGGACTGGTTCCCCTACAGCCCGAAGTTGGCTTAGAGCAATTGCAAGACGCGCTGCGCCCACTTTGGCAATACGCAGGCGCTTCATCCCTCGAAGACGGTGCAACCAGCTCATACCCAGAAGAACCAGGCATTCGTTTCAATCCTGAAGAACGCACATTGCAAATGTGCTGGACCGTCTCTGGCGACGATGACTTCCGTCAAAGCGTGGATGAGATGTGCATGAACTTGAACGAGCTCACAGCATCTGGTGCACCGATCGAAGTCACGTTTTACGACAACGACTTTGATGACGAAGATGAGTCGCGCGGCCAAGATTCACGTGATGACTTCATGATGTTGTTCGTGGGGCCAACGCCTGCCGACATCATGCAGGCGCAACGTGACATGTTGGTCAATGACGTGATTCACTTGATGGAACGTCACTTTGATGGCGCTGAGTTGGGCGGGGTCGTCAACGAGATCGACAAGCTCTTCTCTGAGCGTTTTGACAACTTGGTGAACTCGCTTGATTTGGGGCGTCCTCCTCGCGGTCCCAATGGCGGCCACGGCGGTGGTCATGGTGGCCGTAAGCCACGCCATTTGCACTAAGCCCCTAAGAAATTCCCCAAGCTTTCATGCTCAAAGCTTGGGGGCATAAAAAAACCGCGCTAAGCGCGGTTTTTTTATTGGGGCAAAGATGCTCAGTTGGATTTGATACCAATGCCTTTGAACTCACCCGTGGCAATGCGCTTTTCCCACTCGGCTGGGCCGGTGATGTGGGCGCTGGTACCACCTGAATCCACCGCCACGGTCACGGGCATGTCAACCACGTCGAATTCGTAAATGGCTTCCATGCCGAGGTCGGCAAAGCCCACTACTTTGGCGTGTTTGATGGCCTTGGATACCAAGTAAGCCGCACCGCCCACTGCCATGAGGTAAGCCGACTTGTGCTTCTTGATCGCCTCAATGGCAGCAGGGCCGCGCTCAGCTTTGCCCACCATCGAGATCAAGCCAGTTTGCGACAACATCATCTCGGTGAACTTGTCCATGCGAGTGGCCGTGGTGGGGCCTGCAGGGCCAACCACTTCATCGCGCACAGGGTCCACAGGGCCAACGTAGTAAATGACGCGGTTGGTGAAGTCCACAGGCAACTTCTCGCCTTTGGCCAACATGTCTTGGATGCGCTTGTGTGCCGCATCGCGACCGGTGAGCATCTTGCCGTTGAGCAAAATGGTTTGGCCGGGTTTCCAGCTCGCAACTTCTTCTTTGGTGAGGGTGTTGAGGTCCACGCGCTTGCTCTTTTGTGTGTCAGGCGTCCAATCGACGTTGGGCCACAGGTCCAGCGAAGGGGCTTCCAAATACACAGGGCCGGAGCCGTCCATCACAAAGTGGGCGTGGCGTGTGGCCGCGCAGTTGGGAATCATCGCAATCGGCTTGCTGGCCGCGTGCGTGGGGTACATCTTGATCTTCACATCAAGCACGGTGGTCAAGCCGCCCAAGCCTTGCGCGCCAATGCCCAAAGCGTTGACCTTGTGGTACAGCTCTAAGCGCAATTCTTCGACTTGTGTGAGCTTCTCGCCCTTGCTAGATTTCTCCAGCAACTGGTACATGTCGAGGTCGTCCATCAAGCTTTCTTTGGCCATGAGCACGGCTTTTTCTGCGGTGCCGCCAATGCCAATGCCCAACATGCCAGGGGGGCACCAGCCCGCGCCCATGGTGGGCACAGTTTTCAATACCCAATCGACGATGTTGTCGCTGGGGTTGAGCATGTACATCTTGGACTTGTTCTCGCTGCCGCCGCCTTTGGCCGCCACGGTCACATCCACTTTGTCGCCAGGCACGATTAGCGTGAAGATCACGGCGGGTGTGTTGTCTTTGGTGTTCTTGCGAGCGAACTGAGGGTCGTCGACCACAGATGCGCGCAACATGTTGTCCGGGTGGTTGTAGCCACGGCGCACGCCTTCGTTGACGGCGTCTTCCAAGCTGCCGGTGAAGCCCTCCCAGCGCACGTCCATACCGATTTTCAAAAACACGTTCACGATGCCAGTGTCTTGGCAAATGGGGCGGTGTCCCAAGGCGCTCATCTTGCTGTTGGTCAAGATTTGTGCGATGGCGTCTTTGGCCGCAGGGCTTTGTTCGCGTTCGTAGGCGCTGGCCAAGTGCGAAATGAAGTCAGCTGGGTGGTAGTAGCTGATGTATTGCAGAGCGGCGGCGACCGATTCAATCAGGTCGTTTTGGCGGATCGTGGTCATGGAAATAGTCCTGAAAAAGGCCAGAGGTAAAAACAGCGGCTGAGTTTACTCAAAGCCGCTGTCGCCATGCTTGCATGGGTGAGGGGGCTTATTTGACGGTCAGCACCCAAGCGGCCAGTTTTTTAGCTTCGGCGTCATTCACTTGTGTGTTGGCAGGCATGGGCATGGGGCCCCAAACACCGCCGCCGCCTTTTTGAATTTTGGTGGCCAGTCGGTCGGCCGCAGTTTTGTCGCCAGCGTATTTGGCCGCGACATCTTTGTAGGCTGGGCCGACCACGCGTTTGTCTAGCGCGTGGCAAGCCATGCAGTTCTTAGAGGTCGCTAATGCGAGGTCTGCCCATGCGGGTGAAGACACCGAGGCGACAGCGATGGTTGCGAGTGCAAATAGGGGCTTGTTCATACACATACCTCATAGAGGATTTGGGGATTGCGCCAGTGTAGCCTCCGTGTATCGGCAATCCATTCACCCATATTCAGTGGTGACTATGGTGGCTTCGCGCTATTTGCCACTTGGGCGTGGGCGATAATCTGATGAGATTTTTCTGAAGCTTTTTTGACCGGAGTCCACTCATGCCTGCTTACCGTTCCAAGACCTCCACCGCTGGCCGCAACATGGCGGGTGCCCGCTCTTTGTGGCGTGCCACAGGCATGAAGGACGATGACTTCAGCAAACCCATCATTGCCATTGCCAACTCTTTTACACAGTTTGTGCCAGGCCATGTGCATTTAAAGGATTTGGGCCAACTGGTCGCCCGTGAAATCGAAGCTGCAGGCGGTGTGGCCAAAGAGTTCAACACCATCGCGGTGGACGACGGCATTGCCATGGGCCACGACGGCATGCTGTATTCGCTGCCCAGTCGCGACATCATTGCGGACTCGGTGGAATACATGGTCAACGCCCATTGTGCCGATGCGATTGTGTGTATTTCTAACTGCGACAAGATCACCCCCGGCATGTTGATGGCGGCCATGCGTTTGAACATTCCTGTCATCTTTGTCTCGGGTGGTCCGATGGAAGCGGGCAAGGTTCGCTTGGCCAATCCGCAAACGCAAGTCATGGAGTTCAAAAAACTCGACTTGATCGACGCGATGGTGATGGCTGCTGACGACAAAGTGAGCGATGCTGATTTGGCAGAAGTCGAGCGCTCGGCTTGCCCCACCTGTGGTTCATGCTCTGGCATGTTCACCGCCAACTCGATGAACTGTTTGGCCGAAGCCTTGGGCCTGGCCTTACCAGGCAACGGCACCGTGGTGGCGACGCACGCAGACCGTGAGCAATTGTTCAAGCAAGCCGGTCGCACGATTGTGGACATGTGCAAGCGCTATTACGAGCAAGACGATGCGTCGTTGCTGCCTCGTTCGATGGGTTTCAAAGCGTTTGAGAACGCGATTGCGTTGGACATTGCCATGGGCGGCTCGACCAACACCATTCTGCATTTGTTGGCGATTGCGCAAGAGGCGGAGATCGAATTCACCATGGCCGATATCGACCGCATGTCGAAGATCGTGCCGCAGTTGTGCAAGGTCGCACCCAACACCAACAAGTACCACATCGAAGACGTGCACCGCGCTGGTGGCATCATGGGTATCTTGGGCGAGCTGGATCGTGCAGGCAAGCTGCACACCGATGTGCCCACCGTACACGCCAAGACCATGAAAGACGCTTTGGACAAGTGGGACATTGCGCGTAACCCATCCGATGAGGTGAAGCACTTCTACATGGCAGGGCCCGCTGGCATTCCTACACAGGTGGCGTTTAGCCAAAACACGCGTTGGCCTAGCCTCGACACCGATCGTGCCGAAGGCTGTATTCGCTCTGTGGACAACGCATTCAGTCAACAAGGTGGTTTGGCTGTCTTGACAGGCAACATTGCATTGGACGGTTGCGTGGTTAAAACCGCAGGCGTAGACGACAGCTTGTTGGTGTTTGAAGGCCCCGCGCATGTGGTGGAAAGCCAAGACGAAGCCGTGGAAAACATCTTGAGCGACAAGGTCAAAGCAGGCGACATCGTGGTGGTGCGTTACGAAGGCCCCAAAGGCGGCCCTGGCATGCAAGAAATGTTGTACCCCACCAGCTATATCAAGTCCAAAGGCTTGGGCAAGGCCTGTGCGTTGTTGACCGATGGTCGTTTCTCTGGCGGTACATCAGGCTTGTCGATTGGTCACTGCTCGCCCGAAGCGGCAGCAGGCGGCACGATTGGTTTGGTCAAGAACGGCGACCGCATTCGCATCGACATTCCGAACCGCAGCATCAATGTCTTGGTGAGCGATGAAGAATTGGCCAAGCGCCGTGTCGAACAAGACAAGCTGGGCTGGAAACCTGTGTTGGCGCGTCCTCGCAAAGTGTCGGCCGCGTTGAAGGCGTATGCCAAGTTGGCCACGTCTGCTGACAAAGGTGCTGTGCGCGATTTGAGCTTGCTCGATTGATAGACAGGCCACGCACACATGCTGATTCATCCGCAAATTGACCCTGTTGCACTTGCACTAGGACCCATCGCCATTCACTGGTACGGCCTGACTTACTTGGCTGCATTTGCCTTGTTTGTGGGCTTGGGCCATTTGCGTTTGAAGCACGAGCCCTATGCCGCCCAAGTCGTCTTGGGTTCTTGGTCCAAGCAAGACATCGAAGACATTTTGTTTTACGGTGTGATGGGCGTGGTCCTAGGTGGGCGCATTGGCTACTGCGTGTTTTACAACCCGAGCTATTACATCGACCATCCGCTTGAAGTGTTTGCCGTGTGGCAAGGCGGCATGAGCTTTCATGGTGGCATGTTGGGTGTGTTTGTGGCTACGGCGGTGTTTGCTTGGCAGCGTCATCGTCCATGGTTGTGGGTGACCGATTTCATTGCGCCATGTGTGCCGACGGGTTTGGCTGCGGGCCGTATTGGTAACTTCATCAACGGCGAGTTGTGGGGTAGGGCGGCTGACCCTGACTTGGCTTGGGCCATGGTGTTTCCGCAAAGTGGCAGCTTGATCGCGCGCCATCCTTCGCAGATCTATCAGTTCTTGGGTGAGGGCATTTTGTTGTTCATCGTCTTGTGGATTTATGCGTGCAAGCCACGTGCCATTGGCGCTGTATCGGGCGTCTTCATGATTGGCTATGGCAGCTTGCGTTTCATGGCGGAGTACTTCCGCGAGCCGGATGCCCACCTCGGGCTGTTGGCTCTGGGTATGAGCATGGGCCAATGGCTGTGTGTGCCGATGGTCATGGTGGGCGTGGCCTTGTGGCTGCGTGCTGCACGTCAACCTCAACCTGCTTAATTTCTTCACTTAAGGGTTAGCCCTTGCGGGAAAGTCCCAGCGAATTGGGGTAGTTTGTTCGCTTTTTAAATCTCATAATTACGCGTAATTACAGAGAACTCAACAGAGCCCCTAAACCTGATGCGCACGCTCCCCAGCTCTTTGCACGATGACGTAGCTTCACAGCTGCGCAACTACATCTTTGATGGTCAGCTCAGGCCGGGCAGTTTCATTGACGAAGTCACTTTGTGCGAGTTGTGGGCCATCTCACGTACACCGCTGCGCGAGGCACTCAAGGTGCTCACGGCCGAAGGCTTGGTGCGGCACGAGCCTCGTCGGGGTTGCTTTGTGAATGAAGTCACCGAGCAAGACTTGGATGAAATTTTTCCTGTCATCGCCATGCTCGAAGGCCGCTGCGCATTCGATGCCACACAACGCGCCACGCCTGCGGATGTGCAAGCGCTAGAGGTCTGGCACCAACGCCTCAAACAGCACGCCGAAGCAGGGCGCATCAACGATTACTACGAAGCGAACTTCGCCATTCACGAAGCCATCATTCGGCTGGCTAATAACAAATGGCTGGCACAAACCATTGCCGATTTGCGAAAAATTTTGAAGCTCGCACGCTTGCAGCAGCTGCACGCACCTGGGCGTTTGAAGCAAAGTTTGAAAGAGCACATGGCCGTGTTTGCGGCACTCAAAGCAGGTGATGCTGCAGGTGCTGATGCAGCCATGCGTGACCATTTGTTGAAGCAACGTGAGGCCTTGCGCGAGCTGGCCTCAAGCAAACGCAGTGTCTTGACGGCTTAAAACTAGAAAGAGGAATGGGATGAACGCGACCACTTGGCTCAGCAGCAAACTCAATTTGCTTCGCAACTCGGCCCCCGCAGCGGCGGAGGCACCCAAGCAAGAAGACCGCTCCACACGCGAACGCTTAGACGCTACGTTGCGCCAAAAGAAAGAGGCGTTGTCGCCGCGCACCTTACGCCGCACGCTCACGCTCTTGCAAGCCGTGGTGGACCCACGTGTGAGCGAAGTAGAGGGCGGTCGTCGCGCCAAAGCGCTGGCAGACTGGTATGTCAAAGCAGAGCCCGCAGAACGTCAAGATTTGTGGCTACTCATCAGCGAACAGTTTGGGCCCGATGCCGTCAAAGTGCGCGCTGCGCGTGACGACTATGACGCAGCCTTGGGCACAGTCGACGAAGGCCCTGCTGAGATTCGTTTGCGTCGCGCTTTGGTGTCCCCCCGCACGCGCCTGCTTCAGCGCTTTGCAGCTTCTGCCGGTGGTATGCGTTTCTTGGTCGATTTGCGTGCAGAGCTACTGCCGCATCTCAAAGGCAACAAGCGTTTGCAGGCGTTGGATGCGGAGCTCGAAAATCTGTTCTCTACATGGTTTGATGTGGCTTTCTTAGAACTGCGCAGCATCAGTTGGGATTCGCCTGCCTCGTTGATTGAAAAGCTCATCAAGTACGAAGCCGTGCACGATATTCGCAGCTGGGCTGACTTGAAAAACCGTTTGGACAGCGACCGTCGTTGCTACGGTTTCTTCCACCCCAGTTTGCCCAATGAACCTCTGATTTTTGTGGAGGTGGCACTGCTGCACGAGATGGCTGACAACATCATGCCGTTGCTTGATGAGTCTGCTGCTCCTGAAGATCTACAAAAAGCCACCGTCGCTATTTTTTACTCCATCAGCAACACGCAAGGTGGTTTGAAAGGCGTGAGTTTTGGTGACTCGCTCATCAAACGTGTGGTGGAAACATTGCGCGCCGAGTTCCCCAAGTTAAAAACCTTTGCCACCTTGTCACCCATTCCAGGTTTGCGTCCATGGCTAGCTAAGAACGTGGAAGAACTGCTTGGCCATTTGAACGAGAAAGAGCTGTCTGCCTTGGGCCGAGAAATCAGCTTTGAGCCACCGACCGGAAGCCATGTCTTGGCGGCCATCGAACAGCCACAGCTGTTGGAGGTGTTGTCGGTCAAGTCTCCGTTGCGACAATTCCTGACCCGTGCAGGTGCCCACTACCTTGGGCAGGGCAAACAGGGCGATCAGGTGCTCGATCCAGTGGCCCGTTTCCACTTGGGCAACGGTGCACGCATTGAGCGTATCAACTGGTTTGCAGATCCTTCTGCCAAAGGCATCAAACAATCGCACGGTTTGATGGTCAATTACCTTTACGACCTCAAGCGTTTAGACAAGCATCGCCAACTGCTGGAAAAGGGTATTGCCCCATCTTCAGGCGATGTAGAAGACATGTATTTCAAGTAATTTCATTCAATAAAACCATCAGGAGACAAGTATGAAAAATCTCACAACAAACACCACGCGTCGACAGTGGATGGCGCTCACGGCTGCAGCCTGTGCTGCTTTGAGCTTGGGGGCTCAAGCTCAAAGCACATGGCCCACCAAACCTGTGACCATGATTGTTCCGTTTCCAGCAGGCGGCGGCACCGATGCCTTCGCGAGGCCTTTTTCTGCACAGTTCTCGAAGCAAAGTGGCAAGACCTTGGTGATTGATAACCGCGGTGGTGCGGGCGGTAACTTAGGCGCTGGTGTGGCCGCTAAAGCTGCGCCTGATGGCTACACGTTGTTCATGGGCGCTGTGCATCACTCGATTGCGCCATCGATGTACGCCAAGCTCGATTACGACTTAGAGCGCGACTTTGTGCCTTTAACCATGATTGCCATGGTCCCTCAAGTGTTGGTGGTGAACCCTAAAAAAATCACAGGTGACTTCAAAGCGTTTTTGGCAGAAGTTCGCAAGAACCCAGGCAAGTTCAACTATGGCTCGGCGGGTGGCGGTACATCGCATCACATGGCGGGTGAATTGTTCAAGTTGCAAACCAACACCTTCATCACGCATATTCCCTACCGTGGCGCAGGCCCCGCCTTGCAAGACTTGATCGGCGGGAATGTGGACATGATGTTTGATGGATTGGGTTCATCTGCACAGCACATCAAAGGCGGGCGCGTCAAAGCCTTAATGGTGTCTGGCAATAAACGCAACCCCGCATTTCCAGATGTGCCATGTGCAGCGGAGTTGGGTTTGCCGGACTACACCGTGAGCACTTGGTATGGTTTGTGGGCTCCCAAAGGGACACCAGCTGATGTACAAGCGCGCATCTTGGAAGAAGTGAAGAAGGCTTCTGCGGGTGATGAACTCAAAGTGGCTTGGGCCAACAACGGTGCTGACTTTCCCAATATGAGCAGTGCGCAATTTGGCACCTTTGTGCACAACGAAATCAAACGCTGGGCTTCCGTGGTGAAAGCCTCAGGCGCCAAACTTGACTAACTGAATACAGACCATGAATCACAACCTGTATGCGGCTTTGCGTGCCGCCTTTCCCAAAGACTTGAACGCAACTGCCATCGAAACAGATGATGGCTTGTTCTACAGCTGGTCCGATCTTGAGCGTGCCAGCGCGATGATGGCCAATCTGCTGGATTCCCTGCACATTCCCAAAGGCTCACGCGTAGCGGTCCAAGTGGAGAAGTCGGTCGAAGCCGTCATGCTCTACCTTGCCACCTTGCGCGCGGGGTATGTATTCTTACCCTTGAACACCGCTTACCAAAGCGCTGAAATTGAGTATTTCATTGGCAACGCCGAACCCGCCGTGGTGGTGTGCAGCAGCAAGAATTTTGGCTGGGTCAGCAAGATTGCGTTCAAGGCAGGCACACAAAACGTGTTCACCTTGGACGACAACCGCACAGGCAGCTTGTTAGAGCGTGCCGCGCATTGCTCTGACAAACACCAAGTGGTGCAAAACAAGGCTGATGATTTGGCTGCCATTTTGTACACCAGTGGCACCACAGGCCGCAGCAAAGGCGCGATGCTGTCACACGGCAACATGCTCAGCAATGCACAGACCTTGAAAGACTACTGGGGCTGGAAGCCCGGTGATGTGCTCATTCACGCGCTGCCCATCTTTCATGTGCACGGTTTGTTTGTGGCCATCCACGGTGCTTTGCTCAACGGCAGCAAGATGATTTGGATGTCCAAGTTCGACCCCAAACTCGTCATCGCCAAAATGCCACAAGCCACTGTGTTCATGGGCGTGCCCACGCTCTATGTGCGCATGCTGGCCGAGCCAAGCCTCACCCAAGCGCAAGCGTCAAACATGCGTTTGTTTGTGGCAGGTTCAGCGCCCTTGTTGTTGGAAACCTTCAACGAATGGCAAGAGCGTACAGGTCAAACCATCCTCGAGCGCTACGGCATGAGCGAAACCGTCATGCTCACCTCTAACCCTTATGCAGCCGATGCGCGCTACCCCGGTCAAACCGAGCGCCGTGGTGGCACCGTGGGTTTTCCATTGCCCGGTGTGTCTTTGCGCGTGCAAGACGACGAAGGCAAGGCTTTGCCCGTGGGTGAAATTGGCGGCATTCAAGTCAAAGGCCCTAACGTGTTTGGTGGCTACTGGCGCATGCCCGAGAAGACCAAAGAAGAGTTCACGGCTGACGGCTACTTTAAGACGGGTGACGTTGGTAAGGTGGATGAACGCGGTTACGTCGTCATCGTCGGTCGTAGCAAAGACCTCATCATCAGCGGCGGCTACAACGTCTACCCCGCAGAGATTGAGGGCTACATCAACGACATGCCCGGTGTGGCTGAAAGTGCCTTGATCGGTGTGCCGCATCCCGACTTTGGTGAAGTAGGGGTGGCCGTGGTGATTGCTAAGACGGGGGCTACGGTCGATGCAGATGCGGTGATTGCCGCACTCAAGTCACAGTTGGCGAACTTCAAGATTCCCAAAAAGTGTTTTGTGGTGCCTGAGCTGCCACGCAACACCATGGGCAAGGTGCAAAAGAACTTGCTGCGCGAGCAGTACAAAGGGTTGTTTTAATTTGAGCATCAGCGACAGAAAGCAGAAGCACAAACAAAAAAGCCACTCAGCAATAGAGTGGCTTTTTCATGGAGCGTGACAACTTAGCCAGCCAAAGCCGCCGAGTTCACGCGCTGTGTGATGTGCGCCAAAGCCTCATCCACTTGGTCAATCAAAATCAAGCACAAATCGCCTTTTTGCAAACGATCCATCGCACGGTCAATCGCTAAAAATTCACCGTGAATTTCGTCGATGTGTGAGGTGCGTTTCGCGCCATCCAAACCTTGACGCAACAGCTTCAACACCTCGCCATCCACACGGCCGCGTTGACATGCGTCTTGGTACAACACCACATCGTCAAACGCTTCACCAATGATGCGTGTTTGCTCGCGGATGTCCTCGTCGCGGCGATCACCTGCACCACTGATCACCACGCTGCGGCGCTGGGCGGGGAGGTTGGTCACCGCTTGTACCAGTGCCTTGATGGCATCTGGGTTGTGGCCGTAGTCAGCAATCACGGTCGCGCCTTTGTAGTCGAACACGTTGAAGCGTCCGGGTACAGCGTTGCTGTCGCTCACAAAGGTGGCCAAACCTTTGCAGATGGTTTGCCAAGGTACACCCACTGCCCATGCCGCACCGATGGAGGCCATGGCGTTTTCAATTTGGAAGCTGATCGCGCCGCCACGTGTCACAGGAATTTCCGACAAAGGAATACGCACCGAATGGTTGCCTTGCATGGCCACGATTTGATCGTCTTCCACAAACAATACGCGCTTGCCTTGCGCACGATGCGTGGCAATGACAGGGTGGTGTGAATCTAAGCCGAAGAAGGTCACTTGGCCTGGGCACTTGTTGGCCATGCTGACCACGATGGGATCGGTGGCATTGAGCACCGCCCTGCCTGATTCGGCCACGTTTTGCACAATGACGCGTTTCAACACCGCCAAGTCTTCCACTGTTGTGATGTAGTTCAAGCCTAAATGGTCACCCATGCCGATGTTGGTGACGACTGCCACTTGGCAGCGGTCAAAGGCTAAGCCTTCGCGCAACATGCCGCCACGTGCGGTTTCGAGCACGGCTGCATCCACGTCGGGGTGTGCCAACACGTTACGACCACTGCGCGGACCGCTGCAGTCACCGCTGTCAGTTTGACGGCCATTCACATATACGCCATCGGTGTTGGTCATGCCCACGCGCAAACCATTGGCGCGAAGCAGGTGAGAGGTCAAGCGCACGGTGGTGGTTTTGCCGTTGGTGCCGGTGACCGCAATCACAGGGATACGACCATCGCCGCCATCTGGGAACATGGTGGCCATGACGGCCTCGCCCACGTCGCGGCCTTTGCCAAATGAGGGACTCAAGTGCATACGCAGGCCTGGGGCTGCGTTGACTTCGACCACACCACCGCTTTGTTCTTCGAGGGGGCGCAAGACAGATTCACACACCACATCCACGCCGCAAATGTCGAGGCCGACCATTTGCGCAGCAGCGACGGCGCGCAGTGCAACTTCTGGGTGCACGTCATCGGTCACGTCGGTGGCGGTGCCACCTGTCGAGAGGTTGGCGTTGTTGCGCAAAATCACACGTGCGCCTTTGGCGGGCACGGAGGTGGCTTCGTAGCCTTGTTCTTTGAGGCGCGCAATCGCGATGTCGTCAAAGCGGATTTTGGTCAGCGATGTCGCATGGCCTTCGCCACGGCGTGGGTCTGCGTTGACGATATCCACCAATTCACGCACGGTGTTTTTGCCGTTACCAATGACCAGCGGTGGTTCGCGGCGAGCCGCAGCGACGAGCTTGTTGCCCACCACCAGCAAGCGGTAATCGCTGCCGGGCAAGAAGCGCTCGACCAACACATCATCGCGGTGTGCGACGGCTGTGAGGTACGCAGCTTTCACGCCTTCTTCGGTCGTGACGTTGACAGAGATGCCTTTGCCTTGGTTGCCATCGCGAGGTTTGACCACGACGGGCAAGCCAATTTCTTGTGCAGCAGCCCATGCATCTTCAGGGCTCTTCACAGGGCGACCCAAGGGCACGGGCACGCCAGCAGCGTGCAGCAGCTTTTTGGTCAGCTCTTTGTCTTGCGCGATGGACTCGGCAATCGCACTGGTTGAATCAATTTCAGCGGCTTGGATGCGGCGTTGCTTGCTGCCCCAGCCGAGTTGAACCAAGCTGCCTTCCGTCAAGCGACGGAAGGGAATGCCACGCGCAATCGCTGCGTTGACGATGGAGGCGGTTGACGGGCCTAAGCGGATATCTTCATCGAGTTCGCGCAACTGATGAATGGCGGCGTCCACATCAAAGCTGGTGTTGTTGAATGCTGCGAGACACAGCTCATGGGCCAGTTTGATGGCCATGCAACCCACTTGCTCTTCGGTGTATTCGACGGCCACTTGAAACAAACCGTGATCGGTCGTTGGGGTGGTGCGGCTGAAGGTGACAGGACAACCTGCTTCAATCTGCAAATGCAAGGTCGCAGCTTCTAAGGCATGCGCCATGCTCAACTTGATCTTGTGGTTGGTAGGTTGCAGGGTGCCTACGCCAGGGAACAAGTTACGCAAACGGCTTTCAAAGTCAGGTTGTTGACTCAAGTCGATTTCAGTGCCTTCACACTTGACCATGGCCTCCACAGCAGTGTGACGGGTCCAGAGGTTAGGGCCGCGCAGGGCGCGGATGCGAGAGACTTCCATTAGCCATTCATCCTTGCAACGTCTTTGGCAACTTGTTGGTTTTGTTGTCCGAAATTTTTCAGGCCAGCGCGAATCAGCAGTGGCGCAATGTCGAGTGACCAAGCAGTGGCCACAGCAGCGAGCAGTGTGGAGATGTGCAAACCGTCTTTGAGCAGGCGTGCAATCAGTTCGAGGTCGAGGTGGAACAGTTGCGTTTCTTGATCACCACGCGCCAGGGTAACGTGCCCGTCTTTACAGAACACAGCACGACCACCAGTTTGCAAGTGCGCCATCAAAGTGGCGTTGTCTTGGGCTTTGGCGTAGTAAACGACTTCGCCGTCGCTCAACTCGGCCAATGTCGTCACTGCTTCTTCGTCCGCATTCAGCACGGCAGCCCCTTCAGGCAACACCAAGTCGACTTGGGTGCGGATGACGGTGCGCATTTGCTCAGCAGTTTGAATGTCGTGTTTTTCAATCAGTGCCGCATTCGTCTCGGGCATATTGGTGACGACACCGACCAAACAGCGGTCGTAGGCCAAGCCTTCGTCCAAGATGTGTGCGGGTGTGGTTTCAAACACCGCCGCATCGAGCGCGCGGTTGATGAGCAAGCGCTCGGAGGCTTCAAAGCCACGCGAGTCAGTTTTGCCCAAATGCTGTTGGTCCATGTACAAACCATCTTTGCAAGCCAAGCCGGTGCGCTTGCCTGACAGGTGCAACAACCACGCGACGAGTCGAGACAACTCGGTGGTTTGTTGGCTGCCCACAATGCCCACCACGGGGATGCGCCCAGACTCATTAGGGCCAAACAAATGTTCAACGATGGCTTTACCCACAGGGCGGGGTTGGCCCACGGCAGGTTTGACGTGCATCAGCAAGCCTGGGCCAGCGTTGACTTCAATGATGGCACCTTTGGTTTCTTCCAAGGGGCGCGAGATGTCTTGGGTCACGATGTCAATGCCAGCGATGTCCAAACCGATCACGCGAGCGGCAAGTGTGGCCACAGCTGCAACTTCGGGGTGAACCAAATCGGTCACATCGTTGTTCAGGTTGCCGTTGCGTTGCACCACCACAATGCGACCTTTTTCGGGCACGCTGTCTGGCTTCAGGCCTTGGCGTTGGATTTCGAGCAACGACATTTCGCCACGTGGGGTGTGCAAGCGAATCAAGTCAAGCGGGAAGCCTTCGGCAATGCCGCGTCGTGGGTCGGTGTTGATTTGACTGTCAATCAACTGTTCCACCGTGGAAGTACCGTCGCCGGTGATACAAGCTGTTTCACCACGGGTGGCAGCCACCACGCGGTCGCCCACCACCAAGACGCGGTGTTCATCGCCACGCACGTAGCGTTCGATCAACACTTCGCTGCCTTCTTTTTCAGCAGCGGTCCATGCGGTACGCACGCCTTCTTCGGTGTTCACGTCCAAAGACACGCCCCAGCCACGGTTGCCGTCGAGGGGCTTGACCACGACGGGCAATCCGATGTCTTGGGCGGCTTCCCAGGCCTCATCCGCGGTTTTGACAATCTGGCCTTCTGGCACAGGAATGCCGCATTGCGTGAGCAAGCGCTTGGTCAAGTCTTTGTCGCTGGAAATGGTTTCGGCAATGGCGCTGGTGCGGTCGGTTTCAGCGGTCCAGATGCGGCGCTGTTTAGAGCCGTAGCCCAGTTGCACCAAGTTGCCTTCGGTCAGGCGAATGAAGGGTGTCTTGCGTTCAACTGCTGCATCCACGATGCATGCGGTGCTAGGACCTAGGCAGCGCAGGTCGGCAATCTTTTTCAGGCGATCAACGGTGGCGTCGATATCAAAGGGTGTGTTGTTGGCTGCGGCCATCACCAGTTCGCGTGCGGCGAGGAAGCTTTCGCGACCCAATTCTTCGTGCTCGGTGCGGAACACTACTTTGTAAATGCCGCGCTTGCTGATTTCACGGGCTTTGCCAAACTCAGCACGGGCACCAGCCAAGAGCTGCAATTCAATGGAGACGTGCTCCATGATGTGGCCCATCCATGTGCCACCCACCAAGCGTGTGAGAAATCCACCGCGATGGCCCACACCGCAGTGGTGCTCGACCAGGCCAGGCAACCAACCGTTGATGCGATCGTTGAAACCGTCAATTTTGTTGGAAGGGTGATCTTCCATCTCGCCCAAATCAATGAGGGCTTCGATGATGGGGCGGTAAGTCCAGATATTGGGCCCGCGCAGGTAGTTCATGCGCAGGATTTGGATGTCTTTGAATGCCATAAATTAGCGGAGGTTTTGAGCGAAAGTTTGGGGGACTGAAGCAGGGGGGAGAGCCAAGGCCACCACAGCGACCTCCGAGGCTGCGGCGATACAATCATTTGCAAACGTACTGGGGTTTAACAAAGTCCTGGCTCCTGCTTTTTATTTTTTATCGCCGTCCATCGATTGACATCGATTGAAGCAGCAAAATTCCAATAATGAATTCTTCTTTATCGGCTTCCACCAAAGTTGTTCTGCCCGAGGGCTGGCAAACTTCAGCGATTGCACAACTGTCTGCTCATGAAAACGTTCTAGCCTGGCTAGAGGTTGACCTGAACGCCCAATTACATTTTTCGCTAGGGCTACTAATTGTGACAGACCAAAGGGTGCTTTTCGGTGCTCAAGAGGCCGGTTCTACGCCCGTGTGGGACAGCTGGACCTTGGCTGCTGGCATGAAGATGACCCACACCGATCACGCGGGTGTGGGGACCCTGAGTTTGGTCGATGCCACACACCGCATTGCCAGCTGGCGTTTTACCCTGACGCACAACATCATGGCCATGCGTTTGCAAGAAAAGCTGACGGATCAGCTCGAAGTGTTGACGCACGGGAAATCATTGGCAGCTGCTGCGCAGGCGCGCTGCCCGCAGTGCAAACTGCAACTTGAGAACGTAGGCGACGAGTGCCCCGTGTGCAGCCGCGAACAGCACGCACCGCTGTCGACTTGGGGTTTGTTCCGCCTGTGGCGATTTGCAAAACCTTACCAATGGCGCTTATTGGCGGGCTTCTTGTTGACGCTGGCGTCTACCGCTGCCACCTTGGTTCCCCCGTACTTGACCATGCCACTGATGGATGATGTGCTGATTCCGTTCCAAAACGGCAAAGACATTGACCATGATTTGGTTTATTTGTATTTGGGTGGATTGCTGGGCGCGGCTTTGCTGGCCTGGGGCTTGGGCTGGCTCAAAACCTATATTTTGGCTTTGGTGTCTGAGCGCATTGGTGCCGATTTGCGCACCACGGCTTATGAACACTTGATGCGCTTGTCGCTTGAATACTTTGGTGGTCGCCGCACGGGCGACTTGATGAACCGAATTGGCGCCGAGACCGATCGCATTTGCGTGTTTTTGTCGTTGCACTTGCTGGATTTCGCGACCGACGTGCTCATGATCCTCATGACTGCATCAATTTTGATCAGCATCGATCCCAAGTTGGCTGCTGCCACATTGCTGCCACTGCCATTCATCGTGTGGTTGATTCACACGGTGCGTGACAAATTGCGCACGGGGTTCGAGAAGATTGACCGTGTGTGGTCAGAACTCACCAACGTGTTGGCCGACACCATTCCTGGCATTCGTGTGGTCAAAGCTTTTGCCCAAGAGACACGCGAAGCCAACCGTTTCCGCGATGCCAATAAGCACAACTTAGCGGTGAACGATCGCATCAACTTCGTGTGGTCTTTGTTCTCGCCCACGGTCACGCTGATGACCGAGGTGGGTTTGTTGGTGGTGTGGGGCTTTGGTATTTATTTGGTATCGCACAACCAAATTTCAGTGGGTGTGTTAGCCGCGTTCTTGGCGTATATCGGCCGTTTTTACACACGCCTTGATTCGATGAGCCGCATTGTGTCGCACACCCAAAAAGCGGCGGCGGGTGCCAAGCGTATTTTCGAAATTCTGGACCATGTTTCAAGCGTGCCTGAGACGGTCAATCCGCAAAAACTGCCCACGCCACTGCAAGGGCGTATTGAAATTCAAGATGCAGGTTTCCGCTATGGCAACCGCGCGGTGATTCGCGGCATGAACCTGACCATCCGCCCCGGCGAGATGATTGGCTTGGTGGGTCAAAGCGGCTCAGGTAAGAGCACCTTGGTCAACTTGATTTGCCGCTTTTACGACTTGAGCGAAGGATCAATCAAGCTCGACGGCATCGACATTCGCAACATCGCTTTGTCGGATTTTCGCAGCCACATTGGCATGGTGCTGCAAGAGCCGTTTTTGTTCTTTGGCACGATTGCTGACAACATCGCCTACGGCAAGCCCGATGCGACACGCGAAGAAATCGTGGCAGCAGCCCGTGCTGCGCACGCGCACGAGTTCATCTTGCGCTTGCCACAGGGCTACGACTCTTTGGTGGGCGAGCGCGGTCAAGGTTTGTCGGGTGGCGAGCGTCAGCGTATCTCCATCGCACGTGCTTTGTTGATCAACCCACGCATCTTGATCTTGGACGAAGCCACTGCGTCGGTGGACACCGAGACCGAGCAAGAAATTCAAAAGGCGTTGGATAACTTGGTGCAAGGCCGCACCACGATTGCCATTGCCCACCGTTTGTCGACGCTCAACAAAGCCGATCGCTTGGTGGTGATGGAGCAGGGTGTGGTGGTGGAAGAGGGTGATCACGACACGCTCATGGCGCGTCAAGGTGCTTACTACCGCTTGTATGAAGCCCAAGCCAAAAATGCAGAAGACGCCGTCGTGCGTGCTTCGACGAAGGAGTCTGTATGAGTACCGTCGTGACACACAATTTCTCTTTGGCTTTTGACCCCTTTGGCAAACTGGTGGTCACCATGGCCGATGGCACGCAACATGTGGGCGCTGTGGTCGCCCGTGCGTTTCCGATTGCCACGCCTGATCACTGCATTTCCATCTTGAGCATTGAAGGCAAAGAGCTGGCGTGGGTGGAAAACCTCAACGACCTCCCCCCGAACGAGCGCGACATCGTGGCGCAAGCGCTGCAGGGGCGCGAGTTCATGCCCGAAATTTTGCGTTTAGATGGTGTGAATAGTTTTTCAACGCCCAGTATTTGGCGTGTGCAAACCAACCGAGGCCCTGCACAGTTGGTGCTCAAAGGTGAAGAAGACATTCGCCGCTTGAGCGCTTCGCGACTCATCGTGGCTGATGCACATGGCGTTCAGTTTTTGATTCGCGATTTGCCTTCGCTCGACCGCCACACACGTAAGCTGCTCGATCGTTTTCTGTAAAGCGATTCGTTTTTAGCGGCCTTCGCAGGCCGCGAAGAAATCCAGCTCACGTTGGTAGACGCTGGTCTTCACCGCCATCAAGCCCAACACCGAATGAAACAAGTTGTCGTGTGACAGCGGTTTGTCACGCTGGCTTTGCAAGCATCGCGTGCTGACACGACTGAGCTGTTCAAACCCAGGAGACAACCAAGTGATCATCGGTACTGTGGTTTGTTCAGGCGGGGCCACGCTGTAGGGCAGGCCGTGCAAATACATGTTTTTCTCGCCCAAAGATTCACCATGGTCTGACACGTAAAGCATGGCTGGCGTGTGGGTTTTTTCTTGGGATCTAAGCCAAGCAATCACGCGTGACAAAAAATAGTCGGTGAACACAATTGTGTTGTCGTAGGCATTCACCACTTGCGCACGGTCACATTGTGAGAGCGAGGTGTCGGTGCACTCTGGCTTAAATGGTTTGAATTCTGCGGGCGTGCGTTTGAAGTAAGCGGGGCCGTGACTGCCCATTTGGTGCATCACGACCACTGTGCCACGCGCACGGCGCTCTGCAGGAAGTTTGGCCAGCTCGGCTTCGATGCGGGTGAGCATGACCGTGTCGCGGCATTCATCGCCTTCGCAATGTTCTGGGACTTTGAGGTCGGCTGTGTTGATGTTGGGAATACGATCGCACTGGTCTTTGCAGCCCGATTGGTTGTCGATCCAAAGCACCGCATAGCCAGCGCGTTGCAACACATCAAGCAGGTTTTCAAATTCAGCGCTGCGGTTTTTAAATTCAGATCGGCCTAAGTGAGAAAACATGCAGGGCACAGATTCTGCAGTGCTGGTGCCGCAGGATGCCACATTGCGAAAGCTGGTGATGTTTTCTTTGGCCAGTAATGGATTGGTAGGTCGTGCGTAGCCGTTGAGTGAAAAGCTTTGACTACGTGCAGTCTCACCCAACACAAAAACAAGCAAGGGTGGGTGTTGGGATGATGACCCTTCGCGTGCAGCCATGTGTGCATCTTGTCCCAGTGGCTGCATGGGCCCTTTGGGTTGGTCGGACGGAATGACCGTCAAATCCAACAAGGCATAGATGCTGTTGAGTGGGTTGATTTGGTAGCGCAATTGGGTGTGGTTACGCATGAGAGATGCAAAGTCTTGAAACACCCATTGCAAGGTGCCAAACGCAAGGAGCAAGGCGACCACGAATATGCCTAAGTTGCCTTGAAGTTGTTGCTTGAATGAGGCGGTTGGGATGGGTTGTCGCCATAGCCACACCATGGGCAACATCGCGACAACAGTGACGGTGGCCAGCAACTGCCAGCTCAATTGATCGCGTGCCTCGCGTGTGTCCGTTTGAAAGACGTTCACCACCATGGGCGTGTCAACCACGATGCCATACATCCACATGTAGTGCGTGGCAAAGCCAGCAAGTAGCAAGAGCAAACTGATGGCAGGTTTCAGGGTATAGCGCCATGCCAGCAATGACAGCACAAGTGCCACAACGCTGGCAATGATCAAGGCAAATGCGCAGATGAACCCAACGCTGTGCCACCCAGACAGGTCAGGCAACGCCATTAAGTTTCGCCAAAGCGCGAGGTTGCCGATCGTGGCAAGCCAGATGCTGGCGATGACCACCAATGTGATGGCTGACCGCGGCTGAGGTGTCGGAGGATCTAAAAACATGGTGCGCATTGTCTCGCGCCTTTGTGTCAAATTAGGTCGGCCAAACACTGCCGTGCTCGGGCACGATGGCACGCCAGTTCAAGTCGCGTTCAATGCGTTGACGCAAAGCATCGGAGGCTTCGGGTTCGCCGTGCACCACATAGACCTGATCGGGCTTGTTCTTCATTTGGACTAGCCAGCCAACCAATTGCGTGGCATCTGCATGGGCTGACGATGATTGAAGTTGCACGACTTCGGCATGCACCGCCACATCTTGCCCATGCATGCGCAGCAGTGCGCCGCCGCTGGCAATGGTGGCACCGCGCGTACCCGGTGCTTGATAGCCGGTCAGGATGACCATGTTGCGGTGGTCAGGTAGGTAATGTGCCAAATGGTGCAACACACGCCCGCCTGTGGCCATGCCGCTCGCTGCCAAGATGACCATCGGGCCATGTCGCTTGGACAAGGCTTTGGACTCTTCGGTGGTCTCAATCATCGTCGCCACATGTTTCAAGCCTTTGAGCGCGTGGGCATCTAAGCGATGTGCATCTGGGTGGCGTTGGAACAAATCGGTGGTGTGGACAGCCATGGGGCTGTCTAAAAAGATGGGCAAGCCGTGTGGAATTTCGCCGCGCTCTTTCATCACCGCAATGGCATGCAGCAGCGCTTGTGCACGGCCTACCGCAAACACGGGCACCACGGCTACACCACCGCGTGCGGCTACGCGTTTGAGGGCAGGAGCCAACTCGGCCATGATGTTTTCGTGGGGATGCTCACGGTTGCCGTAGGTGGACTCAATCAGCACGGTGTCTGCCTCAGGTGGTGGCGCAGGCGGGTTCATGATCATGTCGTCAGGTCGACCCACATCGCCACTGAACAAAATGCGTCGACCTGCGACTTCCAGCAACACACTGGCAGCGCCCAAGATGTGGCCTGCTGTGGTGAAGGTGGCTTTCCAACCGGGAATCGGGGAGAAGGTATGGGTTTCACGCTCAGGTTTGAGCAGTTGCAACGACAGCAACGCATCGTGCTTGCCATACAGAGGCATGGCGGGGTCGTGCTTGGTGTAGCCATGACGGTTCAAGAAAGCGGCGTCTTCTTCTTGGATGTGACCGCTGTCGGGTAGCAAGATGGCGCACAGATCGCAAGTCGCGGGAGTCGCGTGAATTTGACCGCGATAGCCTTGACGATAGAGCAAGGGCACGTAGCCGCTGTGGTCTAAGTGTGCGTGGGTCAAGATGACCGCATCAATGTCTGCGGGTGTCACAGGCATAGGGCTCCAGTTACGCAAGCGCAACTGTTTGAAGCCCTGAAACAAACCGCAATCGACGAGCAATTTCTTGCCATCGTGCTGAACCAAGTATTTAGAACCGGTGACGGTACCGGTTCCGCCGAGAAATGTGATGTTGACGCTCATGCGCGAAGTATCCCCTTTTTTAAGAGGGGACCTTCACGAGTGCTTTAGTTGAAAAACCGTTTCAGTTTCTCGGCCCATCCGCCTTCAGCTGGCGAGTGTTTGTTGCCGCCTTTTTTCAACGACTCGTCCAGTTCTTTGAGCAATTTGCGCTGGTGCTCGGTGAGCTTGACCGGTGTTTCCACCGAGATGTGGCAATACAAGTCGCCAGGGAAACTGGAGCGAATGCCTTTGATGCCCTTGCCTCGCAGGCGGAACTGCTTGTCGTTTTGCGTGCCTTCTGGGATGTCAATCGCCGCCTCGCCTGCGAGTGTGGGCACGCGAATTTCGCCGCCTAAGGCTGCGGTGGTGATGCTGATGGGCACAGAGCAGTGCAAATCGTCACCATCACGTTCGAAGATGTCGTGCTTCTTGACGCGAATCTCGATGAACAAGTCGCCAGGTGGGCCACCGTTGGTGCCAGGCTCGCCGTTGCCAGTGCTGCGAATGCGCATGCCGTCATCGATGCCCGCTGGGATTTTGACTTCGAGTGTTTTTTGTTTCTTGATCTTGCCTTGGCCGTGGCAGCTGGTGCAAGGGTCAGGAATGATCTTGCCTGAGCCTCGGCAATGTGGACAAGTTTGCTGCACGCTGAAAAAGCCTTGGCGCATTTGCACTTGGCCGCTGCCGTGGCAGGTGGTACAGGTCTTGACCGAGGTGCCTGGTTTGGCGCCTGTGCCGTCACAGGTTTCGCACTCGTCCCAGCCTGGAATTTTGAGTTGCGCATCTTTGCCATTGGCCGCTTCTTCGAGCGTGATTTCCATGGCGTAGCTGAGGTCGTTGCCGCGATACACCTGACGGCCACCGGGGCCGCGGCGTTGCTGACCAAAGATGTCACCAAAGATGTCGCCAAAAGCCTCACCAAAACCTGCCCCGCCAAAGCCGCCAGCACCCGGACCGCCGCGCATATTGGGGTCGACACCTGCATGGCCGTACTGGTCGTAGGCGGCACGCTTTTCGGGGTCGGACAGCATCTCGTAGGCCTCTTTGACCTCTTTGAATTGCGCCTCAGCTTCCTTGGCTTTGTCGCCTTGGTTGCGGTCGGGGTGATGCTTCATCGCGAGTTTGCGATAAGCCTTTTTGATCTCTTCGTCGCTCGCGCCTTTGGCAAGACCGAGAACTTCATAAAAATCGCGTTTGGACATGGTGTGGGCAGTGCCGTGTTTTGTGGGCTTGATCAAGACTTCGCCGCGTGTTCACCTTTTCAGGCGAAACGCGGCGAGGTCAGCTCAGAAGGTGGGAAAGGCTTAGCCTTTTTTGACTTCTTTCACTTCAGCGTCGACCACGTTGTCGTCGGCTGGTTTGGCTTCAGAGCCAGCAGCTGCGCCACCAGCAGCTTGGGCTGCTTGCATGTCAGCGTAGACTTTTTCGCCCAGCTTTTGTGAGGCAGTCATCAAGGCTTCGGTTTTGGCATCGATGGCGGCTTTGTCTTCGCCTTTCAATGCCTCTTCAACTTCCTTGATGGCGGCTTCGATGGCTTCTTTTTCGCCAGCGTCGAGCTTGTCGCCGTGCTCGCCCAAGCTCTTCTTCACGCTGTGAACAGCGGCATCTGCTTGGTTGCGTGATTGCACGATCTCGAGCTTCTTCTTGTCTTCAGCGGCGTTCAACTCGGCGTCTTTCACCATTTGTTGAATTTCGTCTTCGCTCAAACCAGAGTTGGCTTTGATCGTGATCTTGTTCTCTTTGCCTGTGGCTTTGTCTTTGGCGCCCACGTGCAAGATGCCGTTGGCGTCAATGTCAAATGACACTTCAATTTGAGGCGTGCCGCGTGCTGCGGGTGCAATGCCTTCGAGGTTGAACTCGCCCAAGCTTTTGTTGCCAGAAGCCATCTCGCGCTCACCTTGATAGACCTTGATGGTCACGGCAGGTTGGTTGTCTTCGGCGGTGGAGAAGGTTTGTGCAAACTTGGTTGGGATGGTCGTGTTCTTGGCGATCATCTTGGTCATCACGCCGCCCAGGGTTTCGATGCCCAAAGACAACGGTGTCACGTCGAGCAACAACACGTCTGTGCGGTCACCTGACAACACTTGACCTTGAATCGCTGCGCCCACGGCCACAGCTTCGTCAGGGTTCACGTCACGACGTGGTTCTTGACCGAAGAACTCTTTGACCTTTTCTTGCACCTTGGGCATACGGCTCATACCGCCGACCAAGATCACGTCATCGATGTCGCTCACAGACACGCCTGCATCTTTGATGGCAGTGCGGCAAGGGGCGATGGTGCGCTCGACCAATTCGTCCACCAGTTGCTCCAACTTGGCGCGGTTGAGTTTGATGTTCAAGTGCTTAGGACCCGAAGCGTCAGCCGTGATGTAAGGCAAGTTGATGTCGGTCGATGTGGCCGATGACAACTCGATCTTGGCTTTTTCAGCGGCTTCTTTGAGGCGTTGCAAGGCCAACACGTCTTTGGACAAATCAACGCCCGATTCTTTCTTGAACTCAGCAATGATGAAGTCGATGATGCGTTGGTCGAAGTCTTCACCGCCCAAGAAGGTGTCACCGTTGGTGGACAACACTTCAAATTGCTTCTCGCCATCGACGTCCGCGATTTCGATGATCGACACGTCAAACGTGCCGCCACCCAAGTCATACACGGCAATCTTGCGGTCACCTTTTTCGGTTTTGTCCAAACCGAAGGCCAAAGCAGCAGCGGTGGGTTCGTTGATGATGCGCTTGACGTCCAAGCCTGCGATGCGGCCTGCATCTTTGGTGGCTTGGCGTTGTGCGTCGTTGAAGTAAGCGGGAACCGTGATGACGGCTTCGGTCACTTCTTCGCCGAGGTAGTCTTCGGCGGTTTTCTTCATCTTGCGCAAAATTTCAGCGCTGATTTGAGGCGGGGCCAACTTGTTGCCGCGCACTTCTACCCATGCGTCGCCGTTGTCGGCTTTGGCAATGGTGTAGGGCATCAAGTCGATGTCTTTTTGAACTTCTTTTTCAGCAAACTTGCGACCGATCAAACGCTTGACCGCGTACAAGGTGTTGCGTGGGTTGGTGACTGCTTGGCGCTTGGCGGATGCGCCGACCAAAATTTCGCCGTCTTCTTGATACGCAATGATCGACGGGGTGGTGCGAGCGCCTTCGGCGTTCTCGATCACTTTGGTCGTGTTGCCTTCCATGATGGCCACGCACGAGTTGGTGGTGCCCAAGTCAATACCGATGATTTTTCCCATTTGTAACTCCAGTAACTTTTAAAAATTCAGATGAGGCGTAGGTGTGGATAACTTCGCCAATTTCAAGTGTTTATTTCGGTGCCGCAACGGTCACCAAGGCAGGGCGCAGCACGCGCTCGGCGATCAAGTAGCCTTTTTGCAGCACGGTGACCACGGTGTTGGCTTCTTGTTCGGCAGGTACCACGCTGATGGCTTGGTGTTGTGCCGGGTCAAATTTGGCACCGGCCGCAGGGTCGATGGCCACAATCTTGTTGCGCTCCATGGCGCTCTTGAGCTGACGCAGCGTGGCTTCAGCGCCTTCGCGGATTTGCTCAGGCGTGGCAGTTTGCACAGCCAAACCAGCTTCAAGGCTGTCGAGCACAGGCAGCAAGCTGTCGGCAAAGCTCTCGAGCGCGAATTTGCGGGCTTTAGAAACTTCGTCATCTGCGCGGCGGCGGGCATTTTGCACTTCGGCTTGACCGCGGATGTATTGGTCTTGCAGCTCGGTCACTTTGGCTTGCAAGGCGTCCACTTCAGCTTGGGCTGCGGCCAACGGGTCTAGCGCGGCGGCGGCTTCAGCAGATGCAGGCGCTTGATCGGCAGGGGCCATACCGGCCATATGAGAGGCCAAGTGGTCAGCGGCAGAGGCTGCGGAGTCTTTGTTTTCTGTAGGTTCTGACATGCTTTGTAGGGCTTGTTGGAGGGAGATTCAGCGAAGCTGAGGGCATCCAACCCTATTTCAAGAGGGGTTTTGTAAAAAATTTGCAGGGGCAAAACAAAGCGGGGCTGCGCCCCGCTTGTCATCGGCAGCGCAAAACTGCCGTTTGGCCTGTTTATTCGAGGCCGAGTAGTTCGACGTCGAACTTCAAAGTCGCGTTGGGAGGAATCACGCCGCCCGCGCCACGTGCGCCGTAGCCCAGCTCTGGCGGGATGATGAGGGTGCGTTGGCCGCCAATCTTCATGCCTTGCACGCCTTCGTCCCAGCCCTTGATGACCATGCCTGCGCCGAGGGGGAAGTCAAACGGGTCATTACGGTCGCGGCTGGAGTCGAATTTGGCGCCTTGCTCGCCGTCTTTGTACAGCCAGCCGGTGTAGTGCACGCTCACGTGCTGGCCAGCGGCGGCTTCAGCGCCGTCGCCCACCACGTTGTCGATGTATTGCAGGCCGGAAGGGGTCGTGTTCATGGCAAATCCTTGGATGGGTCTAATAAATGCGTAACCCGAGAGTGTACCCAGTGAGGTGTCTTTCAGCAGTGGCGGTTCTTGATCACTGGCTCAGGCCTTTCATGATGAAAGAGAATGGCGTATTGATTCATTTAGTGGAGATATCTCATGCAAGCTCGTCGATGTTTTACCAAGTTGTTTGCCCTCAGCCTGTTGATGGGTTTTATGTTGTCTACACAGGCGCAGAGTTTTCCTACAAAACCTTTACGCATCGTGGTGCCCTTTGGCGCAGGTGGCGTGGCTGATCTGACGGCGCGCACCGTGGCGCAAAAAATGTCGGAAGGCTTAGGCCAATCGGTCGTGATTGACAACCGCCCAGGTGCGGGTGGCATTGTGGCGGCCGAGATGGTGGCCAAGGCCGAGCCAGATGGTTACACGCTCTTGCTGATGTCTAACGCCAACGCCGTGAGCGCGGGCTTGTTCAAGACGCTGCCTTTTGACCCCGTGAAAGACTTTACCCCCGTGTCTTTGATGGGCACGTTCGACTTGGCCATCGTCACCAGTGCCGAGTCTCGTTTTCAAACCTTGCCCGAGTTGCTGTCGTGGGCCAAGGCCAACCCGGGCAAGCTCAACATTGGCAGCATCAACATTGGTAGCACGCAGCATTTGACGGCTGAGTTGTTCAAATCGGTGGCGGGTTTGGATGCGCAAGTTGTGCCTTTCAACGGCACGCCTGCGGTGATGACGGCTTTGCGTGGTGGCCAAATTGATGTGGCAGTTGAGGTGCTCAGCCCTGTGTTGCCACAAATCAAAGGTGGCGCCTTGCGCGCCTTGGCCGTGACGGGGCAAAAACGCAACGCCGCTTTGCCACAAGTACCAACAGCCAAAGAGGGTGGGGTACCGAACTTGATCTCGACTTCATGGAACGGTTTGGGTGTGCCCGCCAAAACCCCTCAAGCAGTAGTTGAGCGTTTGAACAAAGAAGTCAACGCTGCGCTGCAAACACCTGCCGTGCGCCAAAAATTGTTGGAGTTGAATGTGGAGCCGCATCCCAGCACCGTGCCGCAAGCCCAAGAGTGGTTGCAAACCGAAATCAAGCGCTGGGGTGATGTGATTCAACGTGCGGGTATTCAGAAACAATAACGTTAGTCACCGATGCTCAACATCCTCACCATCACAGGTCCGATTTACTTGTCCATTGCATTGGGCTTTGCGGCCACGCGTCGTGGCATGTTCAGCAAAGTCGATGGCCAAGTGTTGGGCCGCTTTGTGTTGAACTTCGCATTGCCCGCCATGTTGTTCAACGCGCTGTCGCAACGCAACTTTGCTGAGGTGCTCAACCCCAACTACTTGATTGCTTACGGTGTGGGGTCCATGTTCTCGTTTGCAGTCGGGTTTGGGGTGTGGCGCGTCTGGCGTCAAAAATCGTTGACTGAAAGTGGCATGGTGGCGATGGGCGTGAGTTGCTCCAACAGTGGCTACGTGGGCTATCCGATTTTGTTGCAGTTTTTAGGGGCAGCAGCCGGTGTGGGGCTGGCACTGACAGTGTTGATTGAAAACTTGCTCACGATTCCCTTGGCCTTGGCCATTGCCGAGAGCGGTGAAGCCGAGCATGTGTCTTGGCAACACACGGTGTTTCAAAGTTTGAAGCGCATGACCAAACTGCCCATGATGCAAGCCATTGTGCTGGGCTTGGTGTTCTCCATGATGGGTTGGCATCTGCCGGAGGTGCTTTCTAAAACGGTGAATTTGTTTGCGGCCAGTACCGCAGCCATCGCCTTGTTTGTGAATGGTGGCTCGCTGGTTGGCATGCGTGTGGTGGGCTTGATTCAAGAGGTGCGCTGGATTGCCATTGGCAAGTTGGTTGTGCATCCTTTGGCGGTGGGCCTCATGCTGATGGTGGTGGGGCCGATTGAGCCCAGCCTCAAAATTTCAGCGGTACTGTTGGCAGGCATGCCTATGTTGGGTATTTATCCCTTGTTGGCACAGCGTCATGGGCAAGAAGGTTTTTGTGCAGCCGCCTTGTTGGTGACCACCATCGCCTCGTTTTTCACCATCAGCCTGATTCTGTGGGCCATGGGCGAGTTGCCGGGCTGGCACGTCTAAGCATTTATGCAGATCAAGGAATCCGAAGTTGACGTGACGGCGATTCGCGCACAAGGCGCGGGTGGGCAAAACGTCAACAAGGTCTCAAGCGCCATTCACTTGCGTTTTGATGTGATGGCATCCTCTTTGCCAGACGATGTGAAAGAACGGTTGATGTGCTTATCCGATCACCGCATCACGCAAGAAGGTGTGGTGGTCATCAAATCACAAGAGCATCGCAGCCAAGACATGAATCGCATCGAAGCCTTTGCGCGTTTGCATGATTTGGTGCAAAGCGTGGCCAAACCACCCAAGAAGCGCAAGCCTACCAAGCCCACCTATGCCTCTCAGTTGCGCCGCTTAGACAGCAAAAAAAAGACCTCGGCGATCAAATCGAACCGAGGTCGGGTGCTTTAAAAGCAGCGCTTGTTTAGGCTTTGCGCAAGAAGCAGGCTTTGAGCATGTAGTTGCCCACGTCCATCTTGCAATCGACTTCGTGGTCGCCACCGACCAAGCGAATGCTTTTCACCTTGGTGCCCATCTTCAGCGTGGTGGATGAGCCTTTGACCTTCAGGTCTTTGATCAGCACCACGGCATCGCCGTCTTTGAGCACGGTGCCATTGGCGTCTTTCACCACGGCTTCGTCTTCGTCGTCTGCTGCGGCCACAGCCACCATCGGCCATTCAAATGCGCAATCGGCGCACACATAGTTGTCGCCGTCTTGGTAGGTGTTTTCTTGGGCGCATTGAGGGCAGGCTGGAATGTTGGACATGGTGTTGGTTTTCTTTGAAAGGTAAGTAGTGTAATTTTGTCGAGTTTCAGCGAACTTGCAACTTGATATCGTTGCCCGACGCGGTCGTGATTTCGCCGACTTCACAGGCATCAGAAAAACCGTGTTGATGGAACACCGCTAACACTTCATCCACGGATTCGGGTGCGCAGGCCACCAGCAAACCGCCGCTGGTTTGAGGGTCGCTTAACAAGGCTTGGTCAATCGCGTTGCGTTCAGGCGCGAGTTCAATCTCGCTGCCATAAGCTGACCAATTGCGCCCAGAGGCACCGGTCAGCATGCCTTGCTCAGCAAGTTCGCGCACACCGTGCAACAAAGGCACTTGGCTCATATTCAGTTGCACGGTGTGGTGGCTGCCACGTGCCATTTCGAGTGCATGTCCTGCCAAGCCAAAACCTGTCACATCGGTCATGGCATGCACGCCTGCTAAGGCGGATAGCGCCGCACCCGGTGTATTAAGTTGGGTCGTGTTGGCAATCATCTGTGCATAGCCTTCGGGGCTGAGTGCGTTCTTTTTCAGCGCAGCAGACAACACGCCGACGCCCAGAGGCTTGCCCAAAATCAAACGGTCGCCCACGCGTGCATCGGCGTTGCGTTTGATGCGCTTGGGGTGCACGAGGCCCAATACCACCAAGCCGTAAATCGGCTCGACCGAATCAATGGTGTGGCCACCTGCGATGGGAATACCTGCTTCGCGGCACACGCTTTGGCCACCATCCAAAATTTTGCCGATCGTCTCTGGGGGCAACACATTGATAGGCATGCCCACCAAAGCCAAAGCCATGATGGGTGTGCCGCCCATGGCATACACATCGCTGATGGCGTTGGTGGCTGCGATGCGGCCAAAGTCGAATGGGTCATCCACGATGGGCATGAAGAAGTCGGTGGTGGCAATCAGCGCTTGCTCGTCGTTGAGCTGGTACACCGCGGCATCGTCGGCGGTTTCAATGCCCACCAACAACTGGGGTGGGATGGGCATGGCACTGGTGCTTTTGAGAATTTCGCTCAGCACGCCTGGCGCAATTTTGCAGCCGCAGCCACCGCCGTGAGAGAGGCTTGTGAGTCGAGGATTCGACGAAGGTGCGTTCATAACCAAAGTATCCTTTTTTGTATGGGTGAATGGTAACGGTTCGTCATTTCATATGGTTTGTAACGCGGAGGTAAAGCGAACGAAAAGCTAAACGTACTGGATAGACTTGTCCACTTACACATTGAGTGAAGTGCATACCGCGATGGCTAGGTTGATGAATCAAAGAAAGTTTTTATTTAGCTTGCTCCTATTGGCAGCAACGGCCTTTGATGCATTTGCGCAAGCCAAACCTGATGCCTCAGAGTTATTGCAGGCGGAGAGTACTCAATTTCGTCGTACAGGCCCATATTCAGAAGTTGAGGTCATGTGCCAAAACTTGGCTAAAAAATATTCTGAGTTTGTGCGTTGTTTGACGATTGGTAACTCAGCAGAGGGCCGACCTATCATGGCTTTGGCTGTAAGTCGAACGGGTGTGTTGACACCTGCGCAAGCCAAACGGGCCGGTATTCCTGTGGTGCTTGCTATTGGCGGCACGCATGCGGGTGAAATTGACGGCAAAGATGCGGGCTTGATGTTGATTCGGGACATGCTTAAAAAGCCACCTGCCAAAGATCCGCTCAAGCACCAAGTGTTTTTGTTCGTGCCGGTTTTCAATGTGGATGGGCATGAGCGTCCAAGTCCCTTCAATCGCCCGAATCAAAATGGTCCGAGCTTGCAAGGCGAGCGCGTGACAGCGCAACGCATCAATCTCAACCGTGATTGGATGCTCGGTCAAACCTCGGAGATGAATGCCATGCTGCAGTTCATCACGCAGTGGGATCCTTTGGTGACCTTGGATTTGCACGTGACAGACGGTGTTCGTTTTCGTCACGATGTGTCCCTTTCCATGTCCCCGATGTTTGGTGTAGATGATGTGCTGCAAGAAGTGTCGGAAAAGTTCTCGACAGACATGATTGAACGCATTCAAGCCAAGGGACACCACCCTTTGGACTTCACACCTGTGTTGTTGGACTTCGAAAATCCTCGCGCAGGCATCATGCGCGATGCCGATGCGCCTCGTTTCTCGCATGTCTATGCCGTGTTGCGTAATCGTATTGGGGTGTTGGTGGAGGATCATGCGTGGGACCCCTACGCACATCGTGTGCAAACGAGCAAAGATGTGTTGTCAGCGGCCCTTGAATTGGTCGCTTCGCAAGGTAAACATCTTTTAAAGGTGGCCCTGCAAGCGGATGAGAATACAGAAAAAATGCACAGCGAAGTGGTGGCGCTGGACTGGCAGAACATGTTGGAATTGGGTTTAGATATCCCAACGGGTCAAGCTGAATTGCTGGGTTATGAGTACACCACGCATACAAGTGCACCAGTGGTGGGCGGTCGACACATCACATACCACATTGACCAACCTGTGGTTTGGCATACCCCTGTGTATGGCGACATACACCCAGTGAACGAAGCCATCGTGAACTTGCCGCGTGGTGGCTACATCATTCCTGCGGGTTGGGCCTCTGTGGTATCACCTTATTTGGAAAAACATGGCATTACCCATCATGTCTTATCGCGGCGCATCAAAGCTTTGCCTGTGGAAGAGTTACATGTGGATGAAGACAGCATCAGTTTTGAAACACGTACCTTCCAAGGGCGTATTCGCACTAGCCTGACGGGGGATTGGTTGCGAGCCCAAATGGATATTCCGCAAGGCTCTATTTATGTGCCGATTCGTCAACCACGTGCATTGCTTGCGGTGCATCTGCTTGAGCCAGTGGCGCCTGACTCTTTGTCACGTTGGGGCTTGTTCAATACAGCCTATGAGGTCACAGATCACATCTCTAACCACCGTCAATTGCAAATTGCGCAGTGGATGTTTGGGCAAGATAAAAAAATTCGTGAAGGCTACGGCGCCGGCTTGCACCGAAAGTTGTCTGATTTGAAGAAGGAGTACCAAACCCGTATGGACAGAGATGATCGCTTCAGAGAAGACCCAGAGCAACGCATGGATTTTTGGATTCGTCAAATTCCGTACCATGACCCCACATTTAATAAATACCCCATCATCCGTACGGACCGTGCAATCACGACTCAGCACTGATGAATAGATTAATTTTTACGCGCTAAGGCGCAATGCTCGCACCTTCGATGTGATGTCGCGACAAACTGTCACGCACAAAACCATTTGATTTCATTTCCATGAGGAACTTCGCCAAGGTGTCATTCGCTGTTTTGGAAACGCCATTGGGTTGCCCCATGGCTTGCTCGATCACCATGAATCGACCAGGTAACAGGCGCAAGCCTTCAAAGCCTTGTGCGTCTGATTCAAGCTGCTGCTTGACCCCTGCAGCCACGTCGTAGTTCCCATCTAGGAATAAGGGGACCACCATGGGAGATGTAGGCGCCCTGACCAATTGCGCCGCTTTGAGCTCACGCGTTAAAAACAAATCGTAGGCACTTCCTTTGCCGACAACCACGCGGTGTTGGGATTGGTCAACTTGTGAAGTGTTCACCAAAGGAGAGTCTTTTTTTACCAAGTAGCTGCCTTCAATCAGCACATAAGGCGGGGTGAATGTGATGCCTTTGCCCCGGACAGGATCAATGGCAAAAAAGCCAAGATCGGCATCTCCTCCAGTGACGGCCTCTACCGACTTGGCTGCCGATTCAACTGGAATCAACTTCAAGGGCAGGTTGAATTTCTTTGCCAACGCTTGTGCCAGATCAACAGACACGCCAACGGGTTCGCCAGTGGTGTTGTCTTTTTTTGCCAAGATGGGATTGCCAAGGTTGATCACCGCACGCAAGGTGCCTGTGGGGGCAATTTCTTTGGCAATGTCACCGGTGTTCTGCGCCCACGCGAATTGACACAACAGGGCTGCGATGAACAGCCCTGCTAGGTTTCTTTTGGTTTGACCGATTTGCAAGGCTTAAAACGCGAGCGTTTGGCCTTCGGTCATGGGGACGACTTTGACCTTGCTGCCTTTCATGGCGTTTTGGAATTCTTCTAAAGTGCCTTTGGCCATTGGATTGGAGTTGTAGTGCATGGGGATGACCATCTTGGGCTTGATCCAGTTGCGAGCTGCAAATGCCGCATCGTCTGGGTCCATGGTGAAGTTGCCACCGATGGGGATCATGACCAAATCAGGTTTGTATCGTTCGGTGATGAACTTCATGTCGCCAAACAAACCTGTGTCGCCCATGTGCCAAATTTTGAAACCGTTTTCCAATTCGATGATGTAACCCACCGCTTCACCCGCAGGGTGTGATTCGAGTTTTTCAGTGGCGGGATTTTTCCAGACCAACAAAGACGAGTGTTCAGCTTGTACCGCTGTCACCTTGATACCCGGCAGTGGCTTGACGCTGCCTGATTTGTTAAAGCGATGTGTCAGCTCTGCGGGCATGACGCCGAGTGTGACCAGCGGGGTGATCATGTCAGCCGGCCCGTAAAGCACGGTTTTATGCAGCTTCGCGAGTGCAGGTGCGTCACCAATGTGATCCACGTGGGCATGGGTCACGAGCAGCAAATCGACTTTGCCCAACGCCGCAATGTCTGCTTTGTAGGTGGGTGGAGCTTTGGGGCCGCCTGTGATCCAAGGGTCAATCACGATGGTTTGGCCACCGGGTGTCTTAATGCGAAAGCCAGCTTGCCCCAACCATAAGACTTCGGTTTTTGCTTCGTTGGCGTTCAGTATGGGTTGTGCCATGCTGCTGTGCATGGTGACAGCGGTAAAGCTCAGCACAAGGCCGGCCTTCAAGCTTTTGAAAGTTAACCATTTCATGATGTTCTCCTGTGAGGTGTATCGAAATTATTTGGCAGGAAAAGGCAGTGGCTTGCCTTCGGGCGGCATTTCTTGACCAATGGCCAGCAGCATGGCGACGGTGACATAGGTGCCACTGACGGCAACCAGATCCACAATTTGTTGTTCGGTCAAAACTTTCTTGGCCTTGTTAAAAAGAGCATCTGAAATTTCATGTTCTTTCATCAACGTCATGCAGATGTCGTAGACCACTTCTTCGTCTGCAGCCATGTTGCGTGGACGAATGCCTTGTTTCAAGTCGTCAGCCACGGATTGTGGCAAGCCGGCTTTGAGCGCCAAGGGGTAGTGCGCGTACCACTCGACTTGGGATTTCCATTCGTAACCTTGAATCAAAATTGCGAATTCATTGAGTCGCGTAGGCAGCGAGGTGTTGAAGCGCAGATAGTCGAGCAGCTTTTTCATGCGGTCTGCATACACAGGACTTCTGAACATGATGTTGTAGGGTCCGCCTAGTCCGACGCTGGAGATTTGAATGATCTCTTTGGCCAATGCTTGGCCTTCAGGTGCAATTTGCTCCAGAGTGATTTGTGGAAAACGTTTGGGGGCGCCTGGTTTAGGGGGTGTCTGTGCCATGGCTGAAAAGCCAAATGCACACACAAGAAGTGCAATGGATCTGCTGAAACGGTGTGACATGCTGTATTCCTTGCTTCGTGAACGAGGGTCCCATTTGAATACAGCGACCTATAGGGATAACCCGTTTTCTCTCGCAATTTCGCTAACTCGAGTCACTTCCTAGACACGCAGATTTGTTGTTTGAAGCGCAAAGTTCTAGCCTAAGCTGCTTGGGCACTCGGTTCAGCGTTGGCTTTGTCGACCAAGAAGTCAATGCAGGTTTTGATCGCGCGTGTGCGATGGCGCGAGGGCAGGTACAACAAGTACATGTGTGTGCCAAAGATGCTCAGTCGGTAGTCATCTAAGGTGGTTACCACTTCGCCGCTGGCAATCACGTCGGCCACCATGTAGTCGGGGACTAAGCCAATGCCCAAGCCGCCCAAGATAACTTCTTTCAAAAACGGGTAGTGGTCGGAAATGAGGGTGGGCGTGAGCATCACCTCTTGGCGTTCTTCGCCTCGGTACGCACGCAGCGACAGCTGTCGCCCCACCACGTTGGCGGTCACGATGGGCTGTGTGCGCAGTTGCGACAACTCGGTGGGCATGCCGTGCTGTTGGGCAAAGGCTTTGGACGCGCAGGCCAGGTAGCGCACTGTGCCCATGTCCTTGGCCACCATGGTCTCGGGGGGTTGGGGCAGCACACGAATGGCAATGTCCACGTCATCACGCAAGTTGTCGATTCGGTTCTCAAACACCACATCCAGCACCACGCCGGGGTAGCGTTGCTTGAACTCGATCAGCCAAGGTGTCATCACGATGTGCCCATAACCACTGGGCACGCTGATGCCCACGCGGCCTTGCAAGCCTTGGCCCAAGTTGGTGACGGTTTCGTGGGCACTGGCTATTTCGTTGCGAATGGTGCGCCCGTGTTCGCACAGCCGCCAGCCTAGCTCGGTGGGCTCCATGCGTCGGCTGGTGCGACGGATCAGTTCAGCCCCCATGGCTTTTTCAAGCTGGCGCAGGTGGTAGCTCACGTTGGCGCGGGTCATCTTGAGCTTGCTGGCGGCTTTGCTCAGATTGCCGGCATCGATGATGTCGACCAACAGGGTGAGGGAGGCAAAATCGATGGTCATAAGTAAATATTTTTTGACGCAGCGTCAATAAAGATTGTTATTGTCAAGAAATATTATCTGCCAAACAATCGTGCCCAAGATAAAACAATGAGGAGCCTTGGTGTGACCACCCATTCTGAAACTGCCGTCGTGCGTACATCCAAAGACGGCGACCTGCTGGTCGTCACGATCGATCATCCCCCCGTCAATGCCATCAGCGTGGATGTGCGCCGTGGCTTGATGGCCGCGATGGACGAGGCCGAAGCGGATGCCAGTGTCAAAGGCGTGTTGCTGTTAGGCGCGGGCCGTGCCTTCATTGCGGGGGCTGATATCCGTGAGTTTGGTCTCCCACCCATGCACCCCATCTTGCCTGAGGTGTGCAATCGCATTGAGGCGTGTACCAAGCCGGTGGTGGCTGCCATTCATGGCCCCGCATTGGGTGGTGGCTTAGAGGTGGCCATGGCCGCGCATTACCGTTTGGCCATGCCTGATGCCAAGCTGGGGTTGCCTGAAGTTCAACTGGGTTTGTTGCCAGGTTCTGGCGGCACGCAACGCGCGCCACGCTTGATGGGTGTCGAGGCTGCGGTGAACTTGATGCTCAGTGGCCGACATATGAAGGCCCAAGAGGCCGTTGAGTGCAAGTTGGTCGATCAACTGGGTGAAGGCACAGATGTGTTGCAAGCTGGCTTGACCTTTGCGCGCGCCTTATTGGCCGACGGTGCACCAGTGCGGCGCACGCGTGATTTGGATGCGTTCAAAGTAGGTTACGACCACCAAATGGAAGTGCTCGACAACATCCAAAAAGATGTCGAAAAGAAATCGCGAGGTTTGTTCTCGCCACTCAAGGTCATTGAGGCGGTGCGCGCAGGTTTGCAAATGCCTTTTGATGAAGCACTGGCCCACGAGCGCCAACTGTTTTTGCAATGCATTGACAGCCCACAACGTGCAGGTTTGATCCATGCCTTCTTTGCAGAGCGTGAAGTGGTGAAAGTGCCAGAGGTCAAAAGCGTCGCCCCTCGCCCAGTGACGAATGTGGGGGTGATCGGTGGCGGCACGATGGGGGCGGGCATTGCGGTGTCGGTGCTTGATGCAGGTTTGCCTGTGACCATGATTGAACGCGATGACGAAGCCGTGGCCAGAGGTCGACACAATGTAGAGAAGGTCTACAACGGTTTGATCGCCAAAGGCCGCATGACCGAACAAGCCAAAGCGCAAGTGATGGCGCGTTTCAACACCAGCACCCACTACGACGCTTTGGCGCAAACCGATTTGGTGATTGAAGCAGTGTTTGAAGAAATGTCGGTCAAGAAGGCCGTGTTTGCAGAGCTTGACCGCGTGTGCAAACCCAATGCGGTGATTGCGACTAACACGTCGTACTTAGACATCAATGAAATTGCTGGCAGTATTTCTCGCCCGCAAGATGTGATTGGCCTGCACTTTTTCTCGCCAGCCAACATCATGAAGCTGCTTGAAATTGTGGTGCCCGAAAAAGTCAGCGCAGACGTGGTGGCCACGGCATTTAGCTTGGCCACGCAGCTCAAAAAAGTACCGGTGCGTGCGGGTGTGTGCGATGGCTTCATTGGCAACCGCATCTTGGCGGTGTACCGCGCAGCAGCAGACCACATGATGGAAGACGGTTGCTCACCCTACGAGATTGATGCAGCCATGCGCGCGTTTGGCTACCCCATGGGCCCTTTCCAAGTGTCAGACTTGGCTGGCGGCGACATTGGTTGGGCCACGCGTAAACGACGCGCAGCCACGCGTGACCCGAAAGCGCGCTATGTGCAAATTGCCGACCGCATTTGCGAGCGCGGCTGGTTTGGTCAAAAAACGGGGCGTGGTTATTACCTCTATCCCGAAGGCTCACGCACAGGTGTGCCTGACCCTGAGGTGTTGCAAATCATTGATGCAGAGCGTGTGCGCGCCAACATCCAGCCGCGTGCGTTGACGCCAGAGCTGATTGTTCGCAAATACATGGCTGCCATGGTCAACGAGGGCGCGAATGTTGTGCACCAAGGCATAGCGCTGCGCCCCTTGGATGTGGACGTGACGTTTGTGCATGGCTACGGATTCCCACGTTATCGCGGTGGCCCGATGAAGTACGCCGACATGGTGGGCTTAGAAAACATCTTGGCCGACATTCAAGAATTTGCCAAACAAGACCCCTTGTTTTGGCAGCCTTCGCCACTGTTGGTGCAGTTGGTGAAAGACGATAAAAACTTTGACAGCTTGAACCGCTGATCAGACATTCATTGAAGGATTTGTATGCGTGAAGCGGTCATTGTTTCCACGGCTCGTACGCCACTGACGAAGTCGCATCGTGGTGAGTTCAACGCCATCTCTGGCGCAGAGTTGGCTTCGCATGCGGTCAAAGCCGCCGTGCAACGCTCGGGTGTGGAAGCCCAGTTGATTGAAGATGTGATTCTGGGCTGCGGTTACCCAGAGGGCCGCACAGGCCGCAACGTGGCACGCGCCAGTGTGCTGCGTGCAGGTTTGCCACTGAGCATTGCAGGTGCCACCGTGAGCCGTTTTTGCGCTTCAGGTTTGCAAGCCATTGCCACAGCAGCGGGGCGCATTGTGGTGGACGGTGCACCTGTGATGGTGGCGGGTGGCCTAGAGAGCATTTCAGGTTTGCGCCGCGGCCCCGGCACCACGGTGGACGATGGCATTGACCCATGGATGGCACAGCACAAACCCGATTTGTATTTGCCCATGATTGAAACCGCAGATATCGTGGCCAAGCGCTACAACATCAGCCGCGAAGACCAAGACCGTTTTTCAGTCGAGAGCCAACGCAAAACAGCAGAGGCACAAACGGCTGGTCGTTACAAAGAAGAAATCATTTCCGTCACCACCACGATGGCTGTGACCGACAAAGACACCAAAGAGGTGACATACCAAGAGGTCACGGTCGATCACGACACGAGTAACCGCCCCGGCACGAGCTATGACTCATTGGCCAAGTTGCAGCCTGTGCGTGGTGAAGAGCACTTCATCACGGCGGGCAATGCATCGCAGCTGTCAGATGGTGCATCCGCTTGCGTGATGATGGACGCGAAGCTTGCTTCTCAGTTGGGCTTGCAACCCTTGGGCGCATTTCGCGGCATGGCACTGGCGGGATGTGAGCCCGACGAGATGGGCATTGGCCCCGTGTTTGCTGTGCCTAAGCTGTTGGCGCGTCATGGCCTGACGGTGGACGACATCGATTTGTGGGAACTCAACGAAGCCTTTGCCTCGCAATCGATCTATTGCCAAAAGACGTTGGGCATTCCTGATGAGCGATTGAATGTGAATGGCGGTGCGATTTCTTTAGGCCATCCTTTTGGCATGACGGGCGCGCGTTTGGCAGGCCACATTTTGTTAGAGGGCAAGCGCCGCAAAGCCAAGTGGGGCGTGGTCACCATGTGTATCGCAGGTGGCATGGGCGCTGCAGGTTTGTTCGAAATATTCTGACCAAGGATCGATATGGATTTGAACTTTACCCCTCAAGAAGAAGCGTTCCGCGATGAGGTGCGTGCCTTTTTGTCGCAGAACCTATCGGCTGATTTGTCGGCCAAAGTGCGTGCCGGAGAACATTTGTCGAAGGCCGAGATGGAGGGCTGGCATGCCAAGCTCAACGCACGCGGCTGGCTGGCCAACCATTGGCCCGAAGAATGGGGCGGCCCCGGATGGCGTGCGGTTGAGAAATTCATTTTTGAAAATGAATGTGCCTTGGCGCATGCGCCGCGCATTGTGCCGTTTGGTGTGAGCATGTTGGGACCGGTGTTGATGAAGTACGGCAGCGAAGCGCAAAAAGCGCATTGGCTGCCACGCATCTTGGATGGTTCGGACTGGTGGTGTCAGGGCTACTCAGAGCCCGGCTCGGGATCTGATTTGGCATCGGTCAAAACCACAGCGGTGCGTGATGGCGATCACTACATCGTCAACGGTCAAAAAACATGGACCACGCTAGGTCAATACGCCAACATGATTTTTTGCTTGGTGCGCACAGACCGCGCGGCCAAGTCGCAATCGGGCATCAGCTTTTTGTTGGTGGACATGACGTCACCCGGCATCGAGATTCGACCGATCATCACCTTAGACGGTGCGCATGAAGTGAACGAGGTGTTTTTCACCGACGTCAAAGTGCCCGTGGCCAACTTGGTGGGCGAGGAAAACAAAGGCTGGACGTACGCCAAGTATTTGCTCACCTACGAGCGCACCAACATTGCTGGTGTGGGCTTCTCAGTGGCTGGCTTAGAAAAACTCAAAGTGATCGCAGACCGCGTGCACTGCAATGGCAAGCCCTTGTCGCAAGACCCTTTGTTCGCGGCACGCATGGCCAAGGTCGAGATTGACTTAGAAAACATGAAGACCACCAACATGCGCGTCATTGCAGCTGTGGCAGGTGGTGGTGCGCCAGGTGCTGAAAGCTCGATGCTCAAGATTCGCGGCACTGAAATTCGCCAAGAAATTTTGTCGCTGACACGTCGTGCTATGGGGCCTTATGCCGCACCTTATTTGCAAGATGTGTCTGATGCTGAACCGCCTTTGGGTGATGAGGCGGCAGCAAGGGCTGCATCGTCTTATTTCAACAACCGCAAGTTGTCGATCTTTGGTGGCTCGAACGAGATTCAGAAAAACATCATTTCCAAAATGATCTTGGGCCTGTGATGGCTGGCTGCGTGTGAAAGGAATAACCCATGAATTTTGAACATACCGAAGACCGCCGCATGCTGATGGACAGCCTGAACCGTTTTGTGTCAGAGCAATACGGCGCAGACGTTCGCACCCAAATTGCCTATGGTGCTGAGGGACACAGCCCCAAGTTGTACGCGCAGTTGGCCGAGTTAGGAACCATCGGTGCCTTGTTTCCAGAAGAGGTGGGCGGCTTTGCGGGTGCAGGCTTTGACATCAGTGTGGTGTTTGAATGCCTCGGCCGAGGCATCGTGCCCGAACCCTTGTTGGGCGCATTGCTGGTGGGCCGTGCCTTGATGTTGGCGGGCAGTGATGCCCAAAAAGAACAGCTACAGAGTTTGATGGACGGCACAGCCATCGCCGCTTTGGCACATGATGAGCCAGGTGCGCACCATGAGTTGAATCATGTGGCCACCACCGCCAAGCGTGAGGGGGCGCATTGGGTGCTGAACGGCGTGAAGGGCTTGGTGAGCTTTGGTGAAAAAGCGGATGGCTTGCTGGTGTCTGCGCGTACCTCGGGCGCGACTGACAGCGAAGCGGGCATCAGCTTGTTTCTCGTGCCGGGTCAGACAGCAGGTATCAAGCGTCGATCGTTCAACCGCATTGATGGTGGCCGTGCGTCAGAGTTGGTGTTTGACCATGTTCAAGTACCAGCCGATGCGTTGGTGGGATCAGAGGGCGAAGGCCATGCGGTGTTGGAGCGTGTGCGTGGCTACGCTTTGCTGGCCTTGTGTGCCGAGGCTCTGGGCGCGATGGATGTGGCCAAAGACCAAACCTTGGAATACCTGCGCACACGTAAGCAGTTTGGTGCACCCATTGGTAGCTTTCAAGCTTTGCAGCACCGCATGGTCGATGTGTTGTTGGAAGTGGAGCAAGCGCGTTCAGCCGTCATCAACGCGGCAGCAGCCATGGATGAGGATGATCGCGTGGCGCGTGAGAAGGCTTTGTCTGCTGCGAAGTACAGCATTGGCCGAATTGGCACGCTGGTGGCCGAGGAGAGCATTCAGTTGCATGGCGGCATTGGCATGACTTGGGAATTACCCCTGTCCCACTATGCCAAGCGATTGGTGATGATTGACCATGAGTTTGGTGACGAGGACCATCATTTGGCACGTTTCATCGCATTGAGCCAAACACATTGATTCAAGAGGCACAGATGATACACGCATTGCTGACCCGCCGCGAAGGTGCTGTATTGGTTTTGTCCAATAACAATGTCGCTGCGCGCAATGCGTTGAGCTTTGAGTTCTACGCCGCTGTGACCGATGCGCTGCGAGATGCAGCCAGTGATTCTTCAGTGGGTGCCATCGTACTCACAGGCGAGGGTGGGCACTTCTGTTCGGGGGGTGACTTGCGCCAGTTGGCGAAGCGACGCGAGCTGTCTGTGGCTGAGCGTCGCGTGCGCCTAGAAGGCTTACATGATTTGATTCGTGTGGTGCGTGATTGCCCCAAGCCCGTGATCGCAGCTGTGGAAGGTGCGGCAGCCGGTGCGGGGCTTTCGCTGGCGATGGCGTGTGACATGTTGGTAGCCGCCAAAGATGCCAAGTTCACCGTGGCCTATGTCAAAGTCGGCCTCACACCTGATGGCGGTGCGACTGCATTTTTGGCTGAATTCGTGTCTCGGCAAGTGTTGACCGAGTTGTGTTTGACAGGTGCCCCCCTCAGTGGCGAGCAGATGCACGCCTTGGGCGCTGTCAATCGGCTCGTGGCATCGGGCGATGCACTGTCAACAGCCATAGCTCTGGCGACTGACATTGCAAAAGGTCCGCAGCATGCGATGAGCCGTATCAAACATTTGTGCCGTCATGCGATGCGAAATTCGCTGGAAGATCAACTCGAACTCGAAGCGCAATCCATGGTCGAGGCCATGGCGAGCGATGAGTCCTTAGAAGGCATCAACGCCTTTTTGAATAAACGAGCACCCAATTACACCCAACTACGTCAGGTCAACGAATGAGTACATCTGCTTCAAATCCAGAACATGATTTGCCACTGGCAGGCATTCGTGTGTTGGACCTTTCGCGTGTGTTTGCAGGGCCGATGTGCGGCATGGTCTTGGGCGACTTTGGTGCTGAAGTGATCAAGGTGGAGCACCCAGGGCGCGGTGACGACACGCGTGATTGGGGCATGCGCATTGGTAAAACGGAGACGACTTACTACAACAGCATGAACCGCAACAAGCGTTCCATCACGGTGGATCTTCAGTCGCCCGAGGGCATCAAAATCATCCACGCCTTGCTACCGCAGTGTGATGTGGTGATTCATAACTTCAAGACGGGCGGTGCCGAAAAACTGGGTATCGGTTACGAACAGCTCAAAGCCATCAAGCCAGATTTGATTTATTGCGCCGTGGCTGGCTACGACACCAGTGGCCCTGAGGCGTGTAGACCTGGCTACGACTTGGTGATTCAAGCCGAAGCTGGTTTGATGGCTTTGAATGGTGATGCCCATATGCCGCCTCTGAAGTTTGGTGTGGCGGTGGTGGATTTGATGACGGGCATGTATTCAGCCCAAGCGATTTTGGCTGCGCTGTTGCGCCGTGAGCGCCGGGGTGTGGGCCAACTCATTGAGATGGCTTTGTACGACTGCGGCTTGTCTGTGTCTGGCTATTACGGCTTGGATGCTTTGCATCTTGGACGTGACCCCGAACGCTATGGCAACGCGCATCCTTCCATCGTGCCCTACGGCATGTACGAAGCCGCTGATGGCCCGTTGATCATTGCGGTAGGCAACAATGCACAGTTCGATAAGTTTTGCCGCCAAGTCATCTTGCGCCCCGACATTGTGGAGAACCCACTGTTTGCCACCAACGTGGAGCGCGCCAAGAACCGCAAAGAGCTCGGACCGATGCTCAAGGCTTTGATTCAAACGTTCCCTCGCGAGTTGTTGCTTGAGCGCCTGACAGCTGCTGGCATTCCCTGTGGCAAAGTAGCGGGCTTGCATGAGGCGCTGACAAGTGAGCGAACACGCCGCGGGCGCATGGTGCAAGACATGCCCCATCCTGAAGTGGGTAGCACGCCGGTGTTTGCACCGCCTTACCGTTTGGATGGACAACGTCTGCCCATTCGCAAGGCCCCTCCGACTTTGGGTGAAGGCACGCGCGCGGTGTTGCAAGAGTTGTTGTCCATGAGTGACAGCCAACTCGAAGCCTTGCAAGCGGCAGGTGTGTTGACACTGCCAAAGAGCTGATGCATCAAATTTTTGGAGATGTTTATGTTTTTTAAACACATGATGAATTGCATGTTTCGCTGGGTTGGGGTGGTGGCTTTGCTTGGCGTATTGGCCAGTGGTGTGCAGGCGCAACAGGTAAATGCGTCTGATAAAACCATCAAACTGGTCGTCCCATTTCCAGCAGGTGGTCCTACAGACACGGCCGCACGCATCGTGGGGCAACGTTTGGCAGAGCGACTCAAACAAACGGTGGTGGTTGAAAACCGAGCAGGTGCTTCAGGCGCAATTGCAGCCGCACAAGTGGCCAAAAGCACACCGGACGGCAACACCTTGATGATGTTGGCCACACCCACCATGCTCGCGCCGCATTTCAACAAAGCAGCAGGCTACGACACCACCAAAGACTTTATGCCTGTGGCCACTGTGTACGACTTGCCCATTGTCATTGTGGTCAACCCCACACTGTTGCCAGATGTGACTGATTTGGCCAAGCTCATTGCACACGCCAAAGCGCAACCCAAGCCGATGAACTACACCAGCTCAGGCGTGGGCAGTTTTGGCCACCTCAGCATGGAGTTGTTGCAACAGCTGGCGGGCTTTGAAATGCAGCACGTACCCTACAAAGGCGGTGTGCCTGCTATCACCGACACAATTGGTGGTGTGGTGCCAGTCATGTATTCAGACTTAGTTGCTGCGTTGTCACACATCAAGTCGGGCAAGTTACGAGCCATTGCCATTGGTTCTCCCCAGCGCGTGAGTGTGGTGCCCGATGTGAAGACGATTTCTGAACAAGGCATCAAAGGCTATGACGCGGTATCGTGGGGTGGTCTGCTGGTTGTGAAAGGCACGCCCAAAGCAGTCGTCGATAAATTAGCCAACGAAGTGCAAGCCATTTTGTCGGAGAAGGAAGTGCAAGACCGATTGCGCGATGCCGGTTGCATCGCCAACTTTGAGGGGCCCGTTCAAATGGGTCAACGTGTTCAGAATGACTACGCCAAATGGGGGCGGGTCATTCGCGATAGAAGTGTGTCAAACGATTAAAACAAACAGGAGACAAACATGAGCAACAAATCTCGCCGCCAAGTAGTGGCCACCGCTGCCATTGCCTTGATGGCAATGTGTGTCGGGACGCAAGCGCAAGCACAGGCCTATCCGAATAAGCCCATCAAGTTGATCGTGCCTTATGCTCCAGGTGGTGCCACAGACATCATTGCACGTACCTTGGCCGAAAAGCTGTCGGATCGTTTGGGTCAGCCTGTGCTGATCGACAACCGAGCTGGGGCTGGTGGTGTCACGGGCACCGATGCAGCAGCGAAGGCTGCACCTGACGGCTACACCTTCTTGGTGACGCTGGGCACCACGGTGTTGATCAATCAGTTCTTGTATGAAAAACTGCCCTACAACCCAGGCCGTGATTTCTCACTGGTTTCGCAACTTGCGTTGGCGCCGGTCACGCTGTTGGTGAATCCGAACTCAGGCATCAACAACGCCAATGACTTGAAAGCCAGCATTCTCAAGAACCCTAAAAAAATGTCCTATGGTTCTTGGGGCATGGGCTCCTACGCACATCTTGCAGGCGCATATTTGAGCCAAAGCTTGTCTGCAGATCTGACCCATGCCGCCTACAAAGGTGAGGCGCCCATGTTGCAAGATTTGGTGGGTGGCCAGATTGACTTTGCTTTTGCCAGCGCACAAACAGCCAAGCCCTACATTGATGGCGGCAAGTTGCGTTCTATCGCTGTCACGGGTGAGCAGCGCATGAGTGTGTTGCCCACCGTTCCCACCATGCGTGAGCAAGGTTTCAAAGACGACATCTTCCGCGTGACGGGTTGGATTGCCATGGCTGCACCCGCGAAGACACCTAACGATGTGGTGCAACGCGTGTCTGCAGAAGTGCGAGCCATCGTAGCGTTGCCAGAAACACAAGAGCGCATCAACAAAATGGGCTTCATGCCTGTGGGCAATACGCCTGAGCAGTTCTCTGCTGTGTACAAAAGCGAATTTCCAGTTTGGGAGCGCGTGGTGAAACTGTCTGGCGCTAAGCTGGATTGATAATCCATTTCTGAAATTTTTTGAGCAAAGAAACCATCCAATGAGTGCTGCTAGTTTTTCTTGGGAAGACCCCTTCCAACTTGATTCTCAATTGACAGACGACGAACGTCAGGTCAAAGAAGCTGCGGCTTCTTATTGCCAAGAGCGTTTGGCTCCACGTGTCTTAGAGGCTTTCCGTCACGAAAAAACAGATGCATCGATTTTTCGTGAGATGGGTGAGTTGGGTCTCTTGGGTGCCACGATTCCTGAGGCGTATGGCGGTGCTGGTTTGAACTACGTGTGTTACGGCCTTGTGGCGCGCGAGGTCGAGCGTGTGGACTCAGGCTACCGCTCGATGATGAGCGTGCAATCGTCTTTGGTGATGGTGCCGATCAACGAGTTTGGCTCGGAAGCTCAAAAGCAAAAGTACTTGCCCAAGCTCGCAACAGGTGAGTGGATTGGCTGCTTTGGTTTGACCGAGCCTAACTATGGCTCAGACCCCGGCAGCATGATCACGCGTGCTAAAAAAGTGGCGGGTGGTTATTCGCTCTCAGGCGCCAAGATGTGGATCACCAACAGTCCTATCGCTGATGTATTCGTGGTGTGGGCCAAAGATGATTCAGGTGCGATTCGCGGGTTCATTTTGGAAAAAGGCTGGAAGGGTTTGAGCGCTCCCGCCATTCACGGCAAAGTGGGTTTGCGTGCGTCCATCACCGGTGAGATCGTGATGGACGAGGTGTTTGTGCCCGAAGAAAACGCCTTCCCTGATGTGCGGGGCCTCAAAGGTCCGTTCACGTGTTTGAACAGTGCGCGCTATGGCATTGCTTGGGGCGCATTGGGTGCGGCTGAAGACTGCTTCCATCGCGCACGCCAATACGTGATGGATCGCCAACAGTTTGGTCGCCCGTTGGCAGCCAACCAACTGATTCAAAAGAAATTGGCTGACATGATGACCGAGATTTCTTTGGGCTTGCAAGGTTGCTTGCGCTTGGGTCGCATGAAAGACGAAGGCACCGCGTCGGTGGACATCACTTCCATTCTCAAGCGCAACAGTTGTGGCAAAGCTTTGGACATTGCCCGTGTGGCTCGCGACATGATGGGCGGCAACGGCATTTCGGATGAGTTTGGTGTGGCCCGCCATTTGGTGAACTTGGAGGTGGTGAACACCTACGAAGGCACACACGATGTCCACGCCTTGATTTTGGGGCGTGCCATTACAGGGATTGCGGCGTTTAGCAACTAAGAGAGTTGCGTCTCAAAAGAAAAACTCCTTGTATTGCTACAAGGGGGTTTATTTGGCTTCTCAACCAAGGCTCGAACCAGGGACCTACGGATTAATAGAACGCCGGGCTTGTAAAAATATTTATAAATCAACAAGTTATAGAAAAATGGCAAACGTGTAATATTTCGTTTAATCTGTAAAAAATGTACAGTACAATTTTTCCAGTACGTTGGTAGATTTTGCACTCAGCGCTGTTACCGAGCACACGAAAAGTTAGACGCTAGCCGCTGTCTCTAAGACATTAAAGAATTTTGCAAAGAAGTGGATTTAATCTTTCAACCGTGCCTTTCCTAATTTGGCCCTTAGGGGATTCACACCTAAATAGCGATTGGTCATGGCTTTTTAACGTTTCTACTTCTGAGGCCCTTGTAAAAGGGGATTGCTACTTATAATAGTTTATATAAATTCTTCGAATTCGGTTAACCAAAAATGGAATAAATTGCTAAATGAAAATTCAAAACACAAAATATTTTTTATTTTTTCTATCCGCATTGTCTTTGATGGTGGCATCAAAAATATATTCATTTGTATTGGATGATATATTTTATTCTATTACATTAAAATTATATCTATGCTTGGGTATTCTTTCTATGTCTGTAGTGTTCTTTAATGAGAGTTTTTTAAATATCATATATGAAAATAAAAAAATATTTAATTTGAGGTATTACGCGATAGTTTCATTATGCTGTTTAATGCTTACCATTACTTATGGGCCAAGTATTTTTATTAACTATTATAAATATGACGATTGGATGTACATGTCATATTCAATGAGTGAAATCAGTTTTCAATTTATAAATTCTCCAATTAACGAGCACTATATCCCACTTTTAAAGATAATTCTATATTATAACTCTCTATATAGTGACCCGGCGTTTTTTGGGTACTCGCTTATTTTATATATGTCCATAATGTTTCTAACAAGTGCATTGTCACGATTAATTGCAATTCATATCAAGGATCTGAATGTGCTATTAATAACACTGGCTGCATTTTCTGTATGGCCAACCTTTGATGACTCACGAACTTGGTTTGGCGGCGCATTTTGGCTTACTATGCCTGTTGCAACCCTTTTGGTGTCGATAATTTTAGTTAAAGAAATTGTTGCCGATCGATCTCCAGATAAGAATTCATTTTTATTGATTATATTTTCATTTGTTACGGTGTTTATATCTTCTCAGGTGTTGTTGCCAATAATTTTTATATACGCTTATCTTTTGCCATACTTCTTATTTGAAGAATCAAAAAATGACGTTAAAAAATATATACTTAGAATTACTTTAATTTCTGCTGCACCGTCTGTTATTACGTTCTTTGCCCGGCCGCAACTTCCTGCCAAGCATGCAGACTTCTATGGTTTGATTGATGGCTCCATTTTAAGGAATGCCTTTTATTTTATCGAAAATAAAATATTTTTCATGGATAAACCTTCCTACACTTTTAATTTTTCGATATTCGTATTTGTTGTTTTTTCATTTTTATGTATGTATTTATTAATTAAGTCAAGGTTGAGTTTTGATAAAAAAATAATTTTCAATATAGATGTACTGTCACTTTCTTTGGTTGGTTTGTCCATATTTTTTATATTCATTATCCAAGTTGGGTTGGGTCGAGGTTGGGATGGTTGGATTATTCTGAATGAATATTATGCTACAATGCCGCTTGTAGGATTATTTTTAATAACTTCGATAATTATATATTTAGTGATAAATTGTCTTCCGTTAAGCAAATGTTACATTTTATCATTGCATTCGACTTTAATTATTTTAATAATTTATTCATTTGTTTATAACTATCCAAGTGATAAACATATTGATCGGATCATGCATCAAAAAGAATTCATGAGAGATTTGGGTAAAATGATATGTGGAAAGCTTAGGGGTGTTGATGATGGGCGTCAAATATATATAGAGCATAAAATGCCTTTTGCAAAATTAAAAAATGCCGAACAAATATTTAGAGCGCCACAAACATTTGTAGATTCAATGAGTAACGATACCTTTATAATGCTTTCAATTAAAATGGCGTCGCATGAATGTAATGAGGAGGTTCCAAAGATTTCTATGATTAAATTATTGGACTCCAAAGATAAATATGAGTCAAATGAAGAAATCAATTTTTACAAAAGATATTACTACACCGTAAATTGATCTGGGGGAAATTCAAGATGCGAAGTGCATGGTTATCTTCTTAAAGAATCCAAGGCTTGAGAAGCAGAATCTTCTCCAATCGAAGCGGTTCTAGATGAGGAAGTCCAAATTCACCGACAACCTGATCATGGATGTGGTCAAACGGGTCGAAGCTGGTTTTGCGGTGCTCGATATTTGATGAGAGCTGGGCATCAGCACTACGGCATGGATGTCTCTATGGTTTCTCGCATGAAGTAGCTTGAGGAAGAGAGCCGGCACTTTAGGATGATGTACCTTGAGGAAAATGTCAATGCCGAGATTGTGGTTGAGGCCCTCGAAAAAAAGCGGTAAGGCTATCTCGCAGGAGGGAGAGGAGAGCAATGGCAGTGACCAAGCATGGCGTTTGGTATCAGCCAGTCTTGCTAACGCTATGTGCGTACGCAAGACGCAGAGAACACCGAAGTGACCAACTGACTTTTCGTTTGACCGACAAGCGCCGCAGCTGGAGCTTGAGCTTTTTCTACCTGTATTCGCACAATGTCCGAGGGTAAATGGAATCAAGAGCGTGTGTGCCGCATCTATAATAATGTAGGAACTAACTTGCGAATCAAGCCGCGAAAGCGCCTTGTGCGCGATAAGCTTGGGGCGTTGACTGTGCTAGAGAGTCATCAACCTAGTGTAGTGGATGGACTTCATGCACAACCAGCTCGAAGACGGCGGGACGTTTCGGTTGTTCAACGTCATAGATGACTTCAACCGCTAGGTCATCGTAATGGAGGTGGACTTCTCTTTGCTTTTTGAGCTGGTCATTCGCGAGCTCAATCAGATCTCTCTTGGCGGGGCAAGACCCAAGAGATTAGTTGTGACTATGGCCCTGAATATATCAGTGGAGTGATTCAAAACTGGGATGCCGAGCGGGGGGCGCTAAGCCGGGTAACCCCCAGCAAAATGCCTTCGTGGAACCGTTCAATCGGACAGTACGAGTGGTTGTCACAGTAATGCTCTAGAGACCTTGTGTGGGTTCACACCAAATCAGCGACTAGCCATAGTTGGATTACGTTTATACTCCTGAGACATTTTGCAAAAGAGGATTATTACTGAGGTGTTTAATCTGTCACTAAAGTGTGTTGAGCTTCGAACTTGAATCCGCTTGAGTTTTAGAAATAATTTCATGAAAAAAAAGATTCCACTATGTGTTGACCTTGACGGTACGCTAATAAATACCGATATGTTATATGAGTCGACACTTTTCATGCTTAAAAAAAATCCATTAAGCGTATTAATAATTCCATTTATATTGATATTTAATGGCAAAGCATTTCTTAAAAGATTTATTTCAAATAAATTTATTTTTGATCCTGCTGTGCTGCCCTTTAATTTGGAGTTTGTCCGTTTCTTACATCACCAGCACGCCATGGGGCGACAGCTCATTCTTTGCACGGCTTCTGATTATTTAATTGCTAATGCTATTGCCAAAAATTTGGGAATCTTCGCAGAAATTATGGCAACAGATGGATCGGTGAATTTGGAAGGAAAGCGGAAAGCTGAAGCGTTGGTCCGCCGGTTTGGAGAAAAAGGCTTTGACTACGCTGGTAATTCGGGGGCAGATCTTGAGATTTGGCTTCACTCTAGGAACGCTATAGTGGTAAATGGATCAAGAGGTTTGCTAAAAAATGCAAGTACTTTGTGCTGCATTGAAAAGGTTTTTGAACCTTCGAAAATAAAAATCGCGATCTGGGTAAAAGCGTTGCGTTTCCATCAGTGGCTTAAAAACTGTTTGTTGCTGGTCCCCTTGTTGGCCGCACATCAGCTGGCCGATGGTGATGCTTGGATGTCTTTGTTCTGGGCGTTTGTTGCCTTCTGCTTGTGCGCATCTTCGGTTTACATCACCAACGATTTGTTGGACTTGGAAAGTGACCGCCACCACCCTCGCAAGCGTAACAGGCCATTTGCCAGTGGTGCATTGCATTTATACAAAGGGGCTGCGGTAGCCCCGCTGCTTTTTTTGCTGAGCTGCTTCGTGGGGGCTTATGTCGGGCCAGCATTTTTGCAATGGTTGCTTATTTACTTTGTGCTCACTTTCATTTACTCGCTCAAGCTCAAGCAATTGGTTTTGGTAGATTGCATGACGTTAGCCATTCTTTATACCTTGCGCATCGTGGCCGGTGCAGTGGCCGTGGGTAGCGCCATATCGTTTTGGTTGTTGGCTTTTTCTGTGTTTTTATTTTTGTCTTTGGCATTCATCAAACGTTTTGCCGAGCTTCAAGTGCAGTTGCTCCAAGGCAAGCATAAAGCGAATGGGCGAGGTTATTTCACGGACGATGCGCCACTGATTCAGACGCTGGGCATAGCATCAGGATTCATGTCCGTGCTGGTTTTGGCGCTGTACCTCAACAGCCCTGAAGTGCAACTTTTGTATTTCCAACCTGCATGGGTGTGGGGCAATGTGCCCGTCATGGTGTTTTGGATCAGCTGGCTTTGGTTGCACGCTCACCGTGGCGAGATGCATGACGACCCGCTCATCTTTGCTGTCAAGGATAAGGTGAGTTTGGTTTCGGGTGTGCTGTTTGCAAGCTTTCTTTTGCTTGGAAGTCTTCACACATGAATATCCCAGTTTCTTCATGGGGGCGCTTGGGTGCCTCACTTCATCATTTAAAGCCATTGTACGAAGACCAAGCGCTGCCCAAAATGCAGGCACTCAAAGGATTGCCATTTGGCAATGGGCGAAGTTATGGCGATGTGTGCCTCAACCCCGATGGGGTGTTGTGGACCACTCAGGGTCTTGACCGCTTTGTGGCCTTTGATGTTGCCACTGGGCTGTTGACCTGTGAAGCAGGGGTTTTGTTGCGAGACATTCAGCGGCTTGTGGTTCCCCAGGGCTGGATGCTGCCCGTGACACCTGGCACGCAGCTCATCACTGTTGGCGGTGCGATTGCCAACGACGTGCATGGCAAAAACCACCATGTCATGGGCTCGTTTGGTGACCATGTTCAAAGCTTGCACTTGTTGCGTACGGACGGCGATGTCGTCGTGTGCAGCCCCGGTAATCAAGTGCCGTGGTTTGAGGCCACCTTGGGTGGCATGGGCCTGACGGGTGTCATCACACAAGCCACAGTGCAGCTGCGGCGCGTGCATGGCCCTTGGCTTGAAGCTGAAAAGGAGCCCTTCACCGACTTGGCCAGCTTTTTTGATTTGGCTGATCAATCAGAAGTTAATTGGGAGCACACCGTCTCGTGGGTCGATTGCCTGAATAGCAAAGGGCGTGGGGTGTTCATGCGGGGTAACCATGCAGCGGCACAGACTGGGCCGGTGCCTGCTTTGAGTGATCTGGGCATACCGTTTGTGCCTCCCGTTTCGCTGGTCAACCCCGTGAGTTTGCGGCCCTTTAATTGGGCCTATTACCAAATGCAAGCCCGAAAGAGGAGCCGTGCCCTGGTGCACTACGAGCCTTTCTTCCATCCTTTGGACAACGTGAACAACTGGAACCGCATTTACGGTCCCAAAGGCTTTTACCAATACCAAAGTGTGGTGCCTCGCAGCTCGGGCAAAGCAGCGGTGCTTGCCATGCTCGATTGCATCTCCCGTTCGGGAGAGGGCTCTTTTCTGGCGGTTCTCAAGACCTTTGGTAACAGACCATCGCTGGGCATGATGAGCTTTCCCATGCCGGGCGTGACGCTGGCGCTGGACTTTCCCAACAAGGGTGCAAAAACACAGACACTGCTGCAAAGTCTGGACGACATCGTTCGCGGTGCAGGGGGGCGGATCTATGCCGCTAAAGACGCTTGCATGCCGCGTGACTTATTTGAGCAAGGTTATCCGCGCTTGAATGAATTTATAAAATTCCGCGATCAGGGCATCAGCTCGGCCATGTCGCGCCGACTGATGGGATATTGAAGCCGTGAACCAAAAAATAGTCATCGTTGGCGCGACATCGGCCATGGCCGAACATTGCGCCCGCCTGTGGGTGACCGAATCGCCCAAAAATATGGTTCTGCTCGCTCGCGACTTGCAAAAAGCAGAGCGGGTGGCGCAAGACTTGCGTGTGAGAAGCTCGCAGTCCAGCATCACCGTGCAAGCCATAGATTTTGCCGATCCTGAGCAAATACAAACTTGGGCAGACCAAGTGTGTTCAGCGGGGGTACCCGACATTGTGCTGATTGCCCATGGCACGCTGCCCGACCAAGCCGCTTGCCAACAAGACCTGGCGCTCAGCCAAAGTGTTCTGCAGATCAACGGTATTTCGCCCGTCTTGTTTGCCGAGGGCTTTGTTGGGCAGATGGAAAAGGCCAACCACGGGAAACTGGCCATCATTGGCTCCGTGGCGGGAGACAGAGGCCGCAAGTCCAATTATGTTTACGGCGCTGCCAAAGGTTTGGTGACGCGTTATGCGCAGGGCTTGCAACACAGGCTGGCTAACACGCAAGTTAAAATTATATTGATCAAACCTGGGCCGACGGCTACACCGATGACTGCACATATGAGTGGTAAAGGTCAAAAAATGGCCGATGTTGGCTCTGTGGCTCAAGTTGTTGTCCAAAGTGTGGCCAATTCAAGTCCTGTGGTGTTTGCGCCAGCCAATTGGAGCTTGATCATGATGGTGATAAGACATTTGCCACGTTTTATTTTTAACAAAATGGACATTTGAAGTTTCATCAAATGAATAAAAAATTGAAAATTGTTCTTCCCGGCGGTGCTGGTTTGGTCGGTCAGAACTTGGTCGCACGACTTCAGAAGGCGGGGTATAAGGACATTGTTATCCTAGATAAGCATCGGAAAAATTTAGAGATTTTAAAAAAAGTTCAACCAGACGTCATTGTTGAATACGCAGACTTGGCCGACCCTGGATCTTGGGAAAGACACTTAGTAGATGCTCACGTGGTGGTAATGTTGCAGGCCCAAATTGGAGGTAACGATTATCAAGACTTTGTACGTAACAACGTTGAAGCTACACGTCGTGTCCTAGATGCTATCAAGTTATACAAAGTACCTTATATGGTTCATATCAGCTCTTCGGTGGTGAAATCGGTGGCTGACGATTTCTACACCCGTTCAAAAATTGCACAGGAGCAATTGGTCTTGGCCAGCGGGGTGCCGTGCCCAGTGTTGCGCCCTACCTTGATGTTCGGCTGGTTTGACCGCAAGCATTTGGGCTGGCTCTCGCGCTTCATGAAAAAAGTGCCGCTGTTTCCCATCCCAGGCCACGGCCGCTACATGCGTCAGCCTTTGTATGTGGGGGACTTTTGCAACGTGATCATCAGTTGCATTGAAAACCGTGTGCGCGATGGTATCTACAACATCACGGGGAATGAGAAGGTCAATTACATCGACATTATTCGCGAGATCAAGCGGGCAACCCGGTGCAAAACACCGATTCTCAAAATACCCTACAGCTTGTTTTATGCGCTCATCTGGGCGTGGGGCTTGTTTGACAAAAAACCGCCATTCACCACCCAGCAGCTGCAGGCCTTGATTGCCAAAGACGAGTTCGAAGTGATCGATTGGCCGGGTATTTTCAATGTGCACAGCACATCTTTCAAAGCCGCGATTGATGAAACATTCAATGATCCGCGCTATAGCAGTGTGGTGATGGAGTTCTGACTGTGAAACAAAGAATCGCTGTACTGGGCGCAGGCCCCATGGGCTTGGCGGTGGCTTATCAACTGGCTAAAGATGGATATGAGCCCGTGGTGTTTGAGGCAGATGACCGCGTGGGCGGTATGACGGCTACGTTTGACTTCAATGGCCTGGAAATTGAGCGTTATTACCACTTTCATTGCATCTCGGACCATGCGTTTTTGGCCATGCTCAATGAGCTGAACATTGCGCAAAAAATGCATTGGGTCGAAACCAAGATGGGCTATTGGTATCAAAACCGACTGCAAGCTTGGGGTAACCCGCTGGCCTTGTTGTCGTTCAAGGGGTTGGGCTGGGTGGCCAAGTTTCGCTATGGTTTGCATGCCTTCTTGTCGACCAGGCGAGATAACTGGAAGCCGCTTGACCATGTTGAAGCCAGCGCTTGGATTCGCCGTTGGGTGGGGGCCCAAGCGTATGAGGTGCTGTGGCGACGATTGTTTGACTACAAGTTTTATGACCATGTGGGTAATTTGTCGGCCGCTTGGATTTGGAGTCGTATTCGCCGCATTGGGCGTTCCCGTTCTAGCCTGTTCAAAGAAAAGCTGGGGTATCTGGAAGGCGGCTCCAAAACCTTGCTGAATGCGATGCAAACCGCCATTGAAGCGAAGGGGGGCGAGTTCCGTTTGCAGTGTCCGGTGAGCAAAGTGGTGATAAGCAACGGCAAAGTGCTGGCGGTTGAATCCATGGGGCGGGTAGAAGCTTTTGACAAAGTCATCAGCACGATTCCATTGCCATATGTTCCAAGGGTGATGCCAGATTTACCTGCCGATGTGCTGGCCAAGTTTAAGGCACTCAAGAACATTGCGGTGGTGTGTGTGATCGCCAAGCTCGCCAAGCCCCTGACCGAGAACTTCTGGCTGAACACCAACGACCCGGACATGGACATTCCGGGCTTGGTGGAATACACCAACTTGCAGCCTTTAGATCAGCATATTGTGTATGTGCCGTTCTACATGCCCGCAGAGCACCCCAAGTTTGCAGACGCGGATGAGGTGTTTGTGCAGAAGGTTGAGCGTTACTTGCAAAAGATCAACCCCACGCTCCAAAGTAGCGACTTTCTGGACGTTCGCACCAGCCGTTACCGCTATGCGCAGCCTATTTGTGATCCCGGTTACTTGGATATGCTCCCACCTGTCGCCCTCCCCGTGAAGGGGCTGTGGGTGGCGGATACTTCGTATTACTACCCTGAAGATCGTGGCATTTCGGAAAGCATAGGTTTTGGTCGACAGATGGCCAAGGATGCCGTGTCGTGATTCAACAGTATTTGTCTAGGCAATTCATTTTGTTTCTTGTGACAGGTGGCACAGCGGCCCTGGTTAATTTTGTTTCACGAATTGTTTATAGCCAGTGGGTGTCGTTTCCCGCAGCCATTGTGCTTGCCTACCTGACGGGTATGGTCATGGCGTTTGGCTTGGCGCGTTCGCTGGTTTTTCAGCAGAGCCAGCAATCATTTGGCCGATCAGCCTTACTTTTTCTAGCAGTGAATGTATTCGCTGTGTTGCAGACTTGGCTGATCAGCATGGGGCTGGCTATTTATGCACTGCCTGACTTGGGGGTGACTCGCTGGGTTGACGAAATCGCGCATGCGGTTGGCGTGGTGGTACCTGTGTTCACCAGTTATTTAGGGCACAAACATTTCACATTTCGCTGATCCATCTATGAATCTAGGCAAAGCAGCATGGGGCTACGGGCTTATCGTCCTGATTTATCTAGCGATATTGTTGTGGGTTGATGCGCAAAAGGGTATTTGCGAGTTTTTGCCTACGATCTTAAGGGAGTTGCCTGTGCTGATATTTTTGGCATTGGTTTCTTTTGGCTTGCGATACGCACGATGGTTTTATCTTTTGCGTTTGGCGGGCAGTCATGTGCCTGTAGGGCGGGGTTGGCTGGCTTATCTTTCAGGTTTTGCTTTTACGGCCACACCGGGCAAGGTGGGCGAGTTGGTGCGCATCCGCTATTTTGGACGCTTGCAAGTGAATGCCAGCCTTGTGATGTCGGCCTTTGTATTTGAGCGTGCGCTTGATCTGGTGGTGGTTTTGGGTCTTGCATCGCTGTGGGCGGTGGACTACAAGATGTTGGGAATGGCGGCTGCATTTGTGTCCGTTTTTATGCTGACCGTGGGCTGGATGATGTTGCGGCCTGACTGGTTCGATGCATCGGCTGGAGTTTTTGCAGCCAGAGGTTGGCTACGCATAGCTCAATTGTTGTATTTTGTGGCCGAAGCCTTGAAGAGTTGCCGCGTGTGGCTCAAGCCTTTGCCTTTGCTGGTGAGCGTGGTACTGGGCTTGGGCGCTTGGTCGGTCACTGCTTATACATTTGTGCACCTGCTGGGGACGCTAAGCTTAGAGCTGCCTTGGCCAGCAGCTTTTTCGGCCTATCCGCTGGCCATGTTGGTTGGTGCTGCTTCTATGTTGCCAGGGGGCGTGGGCTCTACAGAGGCGGCCATTGTGGTGCAACTGAAATGGCAAGGCGTGCCCGTAGCCACAACGTTGTTGGCGGCGGTTGTGGTACGGCTGGGAACCCTGTGGTTTTCAGTTTTTCTTGGATTTGCATCAATTTTCATACTATCAAAATGGCAAAATCAAAAAATATGTCGGCCTACGGCTCAATAAAAACATTGCCCCTTCTGATCCCTATTTAAGGTCCCCCGACTGTTAGTAACAGCCTTTAGCCGTCTAGCCAAATCAAAAGTGAAGATTTCACCGTGATCGTGTTGAGCCACAAGATGATTCATCTGAGATGCTGGGATTCTAAGCCGTTTCAAGTAAACGCCAGCGAGAGTCAACCTCTTGAGGAATGTTGGCGACTTGTATGCCTTCCGCTAGCTTTGCATTCGTCGATAAAGAACCTGTGCAATTCGGAGCTGGTGCCATAATATTGAGAAATGAATTAATGCTGTCTGGGCAGCAACTTAAGAAGGCTCAAGGAAAGTTCATTGGTGGAAAATGGACTTTCGGCATGACATTGTGGAAGGTGTGAAAGTTACTCGTGAAGACGAGCAAATCATCATCAAAGAAATGCTGAGGATGAGAGAAGCTGGAGTGGGCTATCGAGACATCGCAGCTTGGATGGCTGAAACGCAAGTACGAAAGATGAGCTTCATGGGAGTGAAGCGGACACTATTAGCGGCTGCAATCCGATGACAAAGCAAGCTGGTGGTGTTGATTTGACTGGTTTTTTGAATCTGAAAACTACTAAACTTTTGACTTTAGTAGTTTGGAGAAAAGAAAAAGGGCTTAGATTTCTCTAACCCCTTGATTTCATTTTATTTTTTGGCTCCTCAACCTGGGCTCGAACCAGGGACCTACGGATTAACAGTCCGGCGCTCTACCAACTGAGCTATTGAGGAATACAAAAATTATAGCGCATTTTTTGCGCCTTTTTCAGAGGTGAAACACAACACTTGCGCGAAGTGTTCTTGGGGCCCCTGGATACAGGAAGTACTGGCCGTATTGATGAGGAGACTCACGCCAGTAGTGTTTGTTGGCCAGGTTTTGAATGGCCAGTGTCCAGCTAGATGCCACCTGATTGATTTTCGTATCGTAGTGAGCTGATGTGTCTAGGGTGGTCCAAGCGGGCAAAACGATGTCGCCGTTTTCGGTGACATGGCGTTCGCCTTCGTGAGAGAGGCGTAATCCCGTGCGTAGGCCGGGCACGTTGGCAAATCGGTATTCCGTCATGCCACGCAAGATGTACTTGGGAATGTTGACGGGGCGTTGGCCATTCAGGTTGGCTTGAACTGTGGCGTTCTCGCGTTGCGCATCCAACCACATGGCGCTTCCGCCAAAGTCCCATTGATGCAACTTGGTGTGGGTGCTAAGTTCTAGGCCTTGATGATGATTTTGGCCGTCGATTTGGCGTGTGCACGTATTGGCAGGGGAGTTGTAGCCACAGGCCGCGCCCGCATCTGCAATCGCGGGGCGTGTGATATCAAACCATGTGGCTTGCCACATGGTGCGCTCGTATTGGCTTTTGAGGCCCACTTCACGCTGCGTGCTGCGAAGCGCAGGTAGCGGTTGTCCCGCGTTGGTGTAGTTACTCAGGTTAGGTGCTGCTTCTGTCTCTATGCCTTGACCATAGCTGGCGTACACCGTCAAGCGGTGATTGAGTTGATGGCTCAGTGCCACCCATGGCGTGCTGATGCCGCGCGCATCATGCACGGCCGCTGTTTGGTCTGTTTGGATGCTGTTGCGATGGAGCTGTGAGTGGCGAAGACCAAGCCATGCTTTGGTTTGTGGGGTCAGTCGTACCTGATCATTGAGCGCGAGTTCAGTGTTGTAGTCGCTGATATTCGTATTTGGATACAGGTTGTCGCTGGGGGTGGTGGGGGGCGTTAAACCACCATAGATGCTGTTGGTTGTCCCCAGTAAATTATCTGGGTGAGTGGCGGGCATGCGGCTGACTTGACGGTGTCGCATCAGACTGACTTTGAGCTGGTGCTCATAGGCGCCTAGGTGCATTTGCCCACGCAGTTCGGTTTGTAGAGCTTCGCTGTTGCGGTGTTCGTTGTCGCTGCGGTAGTCGTGAATTTGAAAATCGCCGTTAGCACAGAACCTGTCTTTGGGCGCAGTTTCGCAGCCAGAGGCATAGGTCAATCGGTCATCTGCGCGAAGGTGTTGCGTGCCGTATTGCGTGCTCCAAATCCAGCCATTGTCCAGTTGGTGGCGCAAACGCACGGTACCAGTGAGCCCATCAAAAACACCAGGCAGCGAGCTGGGTTGCCGCGTGATGTTGCGAGTGCCGTCGACCGTGGGTGGTAGGGCATTGTTGCCTGGGCCAAGCAAGCTGTAAAAGTTGACACCTATTTGTTCGTAGTGGCTTTGTTCAAACTCCCACTCAAGTCGGCTGTTTGCATTGATGCGCCAGTCCATTGCCAAGGCCGTTAAATTGCGGTGGCCTTGTGTGTCTCTGATGTAGGGATTGAGGTCTTCGTAGGCAGCGTTGAATCGGTAGCCAAAGTCAGCGTTTGGTCCGAAGCGGCCACCTAAGTCGGCAGCGATCAGGCGGTTATCGCCTGGGCCATAGTTGATCGTGACATCACGGATCGTTTTCTCAGCTTGAACAGGCGCGCGTTTGACCACGTAATTGACAAGACCACCTGGCGCGCTGGTGCCAGATTGAATACCGCTGGTGCCTTTGAGCAGTTCAATGCGCTCTTTGTTATCCATCGGGATGATGGTCTCGGCAGAGATGGGTAATCCTTCTCGGCGGTAGTTGTAGCGGTTGTCGAGGGAATAGCCTCGAACACTGAGTTTGTCCCAATAGGCGGGTAGGTTGTAGCTGTCGCTGACCGATGCATCAAGTCGCAGAGCATCGGTGATGCGTTGTGCGCCAATGTCTTGCAGAGTACTGGCGTTGATCGTGCGAACGCTGATGGGTAGCTCAAGCTGTGGAACACCTTCAAAGCCAGAGATCCGCAAAGGCGGTTCAGCAATGATGATGATTTCGTTCGGTGTTTGTTGCGCAAAAGCAGATGAGGTCAGTACGATACAAAGCGCGACTGCGCTTTGTATCGGCGAGACTTTCAATTTGCTAAATTTTGAGCGCATCCCCAAATTTTATTGGATTTGTCACATTCGAAATTTAGAGTGCTTCGGAGGAAATAGCAGACTGAAAAGTATTTGCCGAAGTCTCTGGTGAGTCAGAGGCTATAAGTGCTCGAACCATCGCAATTGATCCGACGCCACTTTTTATGACCAGAGGAATCCGCTCCTCATCGATGCCACCTATGGCAACTAAAGGGGTGTGTTTCATCAGTTTTGCATAGGCATATAGCCTGCCAATGCCTTGCGGTGCAGTTTGCATGCGTTTAAGTGTGGTTGGGAAGACGGCCCCCAAGGCTATATAACTGGGGCTCACTGCATCTGCTCGCAACATTTCGGCATAGCCATGTGTACTCAGCCCAAGTCTTAATCCTGCTGCGCGTATTTGTTCAATCGGTGCATCTTGCATGTCTTCCTGACCGAGATGGATACCGTACGCGCCTTCTTCGATGGCAGTTTGCCAATGATCATTGATGAAGAGCAACGCGTTGGTACCTTGCACGGCTTGCACTGAGGCACGTATTTCGTGGCGAATGGCAGTGGCATCGTTTGATTTAAAGCGCAGTTGCACTGTAGGCACACCAGCGCGTGCCATGCGGCCCACCCATTGCGCATCTGGCAACACAGCGTAAAGACCCAGTGCGTGAGGACAGGTCGCAAAAGCATTCGAGCGAGGCAAAGGGGCGATACCAAAATCTCGCGGATCACATGGCCAATGAGCAATTGAAAATTCGCCAATGCGTTGGGTTTGTTTTTGCCAAGCTTGGGCCACGCACTGTGCATCGTGCTCTAAAAAACCGAGCATGCGACATCCTTGCAAGACGCCAGCAATTTCTGTGTCGAGTGAGGCGTCGTTGGGGTGTACAGCTTGTGCGTATGACAGTGCCTCACCTGCCAACAGGGTGGCATGCTGATTGGCCAGAGCATGCGCAATGTCTTGCGATGTGTTGAAGAGAACGCTCATGCTTGGTGCCAAAACGGTGTGCCAAGAACGGGGGTACTGGGCTGTGCATTGTCTTGAGCCTGCATTGCTCCTGAGCGATAAGCCGTGTGCCCCGCATTTACAGCGTCGGCGAACGCGCCTGCCATACTGATTGGATCTTGCGCCAATGCCACGGCGGTATTTAAAAGTACAGCGTCGTATCCCCACTCCATCACTTGGCAGGCGTGCGATGGGAGGCCTAAGCCTGCATCGACGATTAATGGCACATTCAAGCGTTCACGCAAGGTACGTAGGGCATATGGATTGACAGGGCCTTTGCCCGTCCCAATGGGGGCAGCCCAAGGCATGACTGCTTGGCAACCTACATCGACCAAACGTTGACAAAGCACTAGGTCATCTGTGGTGTAAGGCAAGACTTTGAAACCCGCTTTGATAAGGCGACTGGCTGCTTCAGGCAGGTTCAGCGTATCGGGTTGAAGGGTGTAGTCGTCACCAATCAATTCAAGTTTGATCCAATCGGTCTCAAACACTTCGCGTGCCATTTCAGCTGTCGTAATAGCTTCTTGCATGCTGTGACAACCCGCTGTGTTGGGTAGTACGGGGACATTGGCTTGGCGAAGCAAATTCCAAAAGCTTTGAGATGCTTCACCACCGCTGCCTGTTTGACGTCGTAGCGATGCTGTCAACATGGCCGGTTTCGATCGTTCAATGGCTTGTAGCAACACGTTGGGGGATGGGTAACGTGAGGTGCCCAGAAGTAGGCGACTTTGAAATGTCTCGCCGTATAGCGTGAGCGCGTCGGGGGTGGAGGTCGTCTGTATGGTCATGGTGTGTTTATCCGCCGGTGATCGGGGAGATCAGTTCGATCTTGTCGTGGTTGGTCAACGCGTATTTTTCGTATTGACCACGTGGCACAAATTGCAAATTCACAGCCGCTGCGAAGGGCGGCTGAACGCCAGCTCGTGCTACCGCATCGGCCAACGTGGCTCCTTGTGGCAAGGTGTGTAGAGCTTGGTTGATTAGAACTTGGAGGGGCGTGTCAGGCATGTTCGAATTTCAATTGGAATTGTTGCGCCAAGTGTGTGGTGTGGTCATGTATCCATTCCAGCACCACATCGAGCATAGCGGGAGAGATCAAAAAACCGTGTCGATACAAACCGTTGATCTGCAAGGTCCGATCGCCCAAACAACGGATAGCTGGCAAATTGTCGGTCAAAGTGGGGCGGGCCTGTGTGGTGACCTCTAGGATACGTGCCTCGGCAAAGCCGCTGTGCACTGTGTAGGCGGCGCTGAGCAGTTCGAGCGTGGATCGGACGCTGGCTGGCGAAAGATCTTCGGTTTCAATTTCGGTCGCGCCAATCACAAATACATGGTCTTCTTTAGGCGCAATGTAGATTGGGTAGCGTGGGTGGATCAAACGTGTGGGGCGCTGTAGCGTGACCTCGGGGGCGTGCAAGCGAATGACTTCACCACGTACGCCACGCAGTTGTGGCCACTCGGTGCGCGCGCCCAAGCCGCGGCAGTCGAACACCCAATCGGGCTGGCCAACTTTGCCTGGTTGAAAGTCTTCTGGTGCACGTGGGCTGTTCCAGTGCAGGACGACGTTTTTCTGCTCTAGGCTTTCGAGTAAGGCGGCTAGCAATTGACGGTTGTCCAGTTGCCCTTCACCTGGCAAGTAGAGGGCTTGTGTAAAGCGGTTTTCTAACGCAGGCTCGTATTGCAATAAAGCTTCAGCGGTCAACGTCTGTGCAGCGGGTAGTGTGGGCAGTTGATGTTGTGTACGGTGCATCAACTGTTCAAAGCGTTTGGCCTCTGCGGCATCTTGGCGATGCCACAGCACCAATGTACCGTTTTGCTGAAAGAAAACGGGTTCAGACAAGGGCGCGATCAATTCGGGCCAACGCTTGAGCGCGTGTTGGCCCATTCGTACGACCGGCAGTTCTGTGATGGCTGATTCCGCCAAGGGAGCCAGCATGGCCGCAGCCACACGCGCTGCAGCGCCTTGGGCGTCGGGCCCTTGGGCTTCGTACACCGTCACGTGGTGGCCGAGTTGCGCCAAGGTGTGGGCCAGCAAACGGCCCATCAGGCCCGCGCCTAGCACCACGCTTGAAAGTTGTGCACTCATTGAATGAGGTCCTTTGTGATTTGCGGATAATGCCGCCCATGAACAATACATACCGCTACGCACGCGTCCTCACCATTGCTGGCTCTGACAGTGGTGGTGGCGCCGGCATCCAAGCTGACTTGAAAACTTTTGCGGCCTTGGGTTGCTACGGCATCAGTGCCATCACTGCGTTGACCGCACAAAACACCGTCGGTGTGCAAGGCATTCACGCCGTCCCCGCTGAGTTTTTGAAAGCGCAAATTCAGTCGGTGGTGGAAGACATCGGCGTCGATGCCATCAAGATTGGCATGCTGCACGCGCCCGGCATTGTGGAGGTGGTGGCTTGGGCCATCGACCATTACCAACTGAAGAATGTCGTGCTCGACCCCGTGATGGTGGCCACCAGTGGTGACCGCTTGATTGCCAACGAAACCGTACAAGTGTTGGTGCGCGAGTTGTTCCCGCGTGTGAGTGTGATCACGCCCAACTTGGACGAAGCTGCTCTTCTTTTGGAGCACGAGATTCCCAATGCCGCATCCTTGGATACGGCGGCTCAAGACTTGCTGGCCATGGGCGCCAACGCGGTGTTGCTCAAGGGCGGGCACTTGGCGGGCGATGAGGTGGTGGATCTGCTGGTGCAGGCCAACGGCCCTTCGCAACGTTTGGCGTCTGCGCGCATTGCCAGCCGCAATGTGCACGGCACAGGTTGTACCTTGTCGTCTGCTATCGCCGCACACTTGGCTTTGGGTCATGCTCTGAGCGACGCGGTGCGTTTGGCTCGCACCTTCATCTTGGGCGCGATTGCGCAAGGCGCAGACATCACCACGGGCCATGGTCATGGCCCCTTGAATCATGGTTTTGCACCCGTGCCGCTTCATCGCATCACCAAGCCACCGTCGACCGTTAACACCTGACCGGTCACAAAGCGACTCCAGTCAGAAGCCAAGAACAGCACTGGCCCCGCCACATCATCGGGCGTGGCTAAGCGGCCTAGAGGGGTCTGCGCGATCAGCACGTTTTTGACAGCTTCTTTGGTCGCGCGGCTGGAGTCCGTGGGGCTCACCAAGCCCGGTGCGACACAGTTCACGCGAATGCCCAAGGGCCCCAACTCTGCGGCGAGGTTGCGACTGAAGCCCACCAGCGCCGACTTGGCGGTGGTGTAGTCGTGGTACGCGATGCTGGGTCGTTCCACCAAATCGCTGGTCAAGTTGACGATGCTGCCTTGTCCCCGTTGTTTGAAGTGTGGCAACACAGCTTGGCACACGTTGTAGGCCGCATGCACTGCACCGTCAAACTGCGTTTGATAAGACTGCCAAGGTACATCCCAAAAGCGTTGGCGATTTTCTGGGTCGAAGGTGTAAGGGCTGAAAGCGTTGTTCACCACGGCATCAATGCGGCCTATTTCATGCAAGGCCTTTGCCACCATGTCGTTCACGGCCTCGGGTGAACGCACATCGGCTGATAGTGCCCATGCATCGCCCCCGAGTTGTTGGCATTGGGTCGCCACGTCTTGGGCGGCGGCATGGTTGCTGAGGTAATTCACCAGCACCATCGCGCCTTCGCGTGCAAACGCTTTGGCAATTGCCGCACCAATGCCGCGGCTGGCGCCTGTGACCAAGACAACTTGGCCTGCAAAGTGGCATGGGTTGGCGTTCATTTCTTGGCGGGCTTTGTGATGGGGGGCAGCAGGTCTTGGTTGACCACGTCGCCGATCTTGATGTCACGCTGAATCACACCAAAGGCTTTGTAGGCGTTCGCACCTTTTTGCAAACTAGCCATGTCGAAGGCACCCAAGCCACGTTGGTCGGTGATGGCTGACACGCTGGACTCGTTACGCAGCTTGATGATGTCGAGGTTCAAGCTGGCGTTTTGACCGTCGATGGCGTATTTCACAGCGAGTTTTGCGGCTTCTTCGGGCGACTGCATCATCCATTTGGCGCTGTCTTGGTAGGCCCGCAAGAAACGCTTGAGTACCTCTTTTTTCTGTTGGTAGGTGTCTTCACGCACGACAAAAAAATCGCTGGAAATGTTGAGGTGGTTTTTGATTTCCATCACATTCACGCCACCCAAACCTTTTTGGCGACCCACCAGCAAACCGGTATCGGTGGCGGCGGTGGCGTCGACTTGCCCTTGCATGAGCGGCGCAAAGTTCAGCAAGCCCGTCACGACCACGGTCACATCGGCTTCAGTCAAACCAGCTTGGTGCAACAGCACTTGCAAGTTTTGACGTGTACCGCTAGACAAGCTGTACACGCCAATCCGCTTGCCCTTGAGGTCGGCAGGTTTGAGGATGTTTTGCGATTTCAGTGACACCACGTTGAACACGTTTTGTGGGTAGATGTCGTAGATGGCGCGTAGCTTCTCGCCTTTGTCCAAAGCAGTGAAAAACGAACCGGGGTCGGTGAACGCCACATCGGCTTGGCCGCTGAGCAAGTTGCGTAAGGCATCACCGCCGCCTGCACCGGGCACATAGCCCAGTTCAATACCGCGGGCTTTGAAAAACCCCTTGTCTTCTTCCACCAATAAGTTGGTAATTTCGGTGATGGGTTTGCTCCAGCCAGCCACCACGACTTTGTCAAGTTTAGGCGTGGCTTGCGCCCAGCTGAAGTCTGGTGCTGTCAGGGCCAGAGCCAGCGCACCGCCGGTGGCGATGCTCGCGATGCGTCGCATCCAAGCGTTGGTATTTTTGCAAGTCATGAAGAAGTCCTTGTGGAAAGTTCAGAAGAGATACCGAGCAAACGGCGTTCCAGCCATTCACACATTTTGTAAAAGGTGAGGCCGAGGGCTGTGATGACGGTGAGCACCGCAAACATCAGAGGTGTATCCATGGAGCCCTGAGCCGCAATGATCAATGCCCCTAAGCCACGGCTGGCGCCTATGAATTCGCCCACCACCGCACCCACCCAAGCCAGAACCACGGCAACGCGAAAACCTGCCATCAGGTTGGGTAAACCGGCAGGCAGTTTCAATTGACACAAGGTCTGCCACTGGCTGGCGCGCAACATGCGAAACAGTTCCAGCTTGTTGGCGTCGACTTGTTGCATGCAGGTGATGGTGTTTTCGAGCAGTGGGAAGAAACAAATCAAAGCGGTCATGACCACGGTTGGCAATGAGCCAAAGCCAAACCACACAATGAACAGCGGAGCCAGCGCGAGCTTGGGCACCACTTGGCTGATCACCACATAGGGCATAAGCACAGCGCGCAAGCGCGCTGACTCGCCTAGGAGCACGCCACCTACAAAACCCATGGATGCGCCTAGCAGCAGGCCCAACACCACCTCAGTCAGTGTGTGCATGATGTGCGGCCATAAGTAACCGCTGCTGAGTCCTTGCCACAGTGACTGCGCTATCACGGACGGTGCGGGTAGGACCAAGGGCGATGTGTGACCCAAGCGAACGGTGGCTTCCCATGCGGCCAAGCAAGCCAAACCGAGAAGTTTTGAAAGAAGGGCGTCGCGTTTCATCACGTCGTGGTGTCCATGCTGTGTCGCAGTTGTTCACACAGCGCGTTGAAGGCGGGTGTGTAGCGCATGGCACTGTGACGTGGACGCGCCAAGTTGATCTGCAAGGGCGCTTGCATGCGTCCCTCGTGCATGAGGGTGACGCGATCAGCCAAATACACGGCTTCGCCCATGTCGTGTGTGACAAATAGCACTGCAGTGCCGTGCGATTGGCAGAGTGTCAAAAAGTCAAGTTGTAGTTCGTCGCGCGTGATGGCGTCGAGCGCTGCAAACGGCTCGTCCATGAACAACACCGAAGGGCGCGTGATCAAGGCACGGGCAATCGCCACGCGACTTTGCTGACCGCCCGAGAGGCGATGGGGTTTGTCGTCACGCAGGGCTGCCAAACCCATTTGCGCCAACAGTTGTTCACCGTAGGCCCGTTGGTCGTGGGTGACGCTACCGTGCAAACTCAGCGGCAGCAACACGTTGTCGAGCACGCTCAGCCACTGAAGCAGTGTGGGGGACTGAAACACAAAGCCCATGTCTGCGGTGGGCTCCTGCACGGCTTTCCCCTTGAGCTGGACTTGACCATGTTGGGGTATGAGCAAGCCAGCTGCGAGTTTGAGCACCGTGGTTTTGCCGCATCCGCTGCGGCCAATCAGGCAATGAATTTCACCCGGCGCAAGTTGCAAGCACACGTCACGCACCACTTCGCCCCGGTCGGGGTAAGCAAAGTGCAGGGCGTCGAGTTGCAAGAAAGAGTTCATCGCATCACACCTCGTAGGAAGTGAAGCGCTCGGCCTCACGTTCGGTGGACGCTTCGATGTCCACCATGAGCACCAGGTCGAGCAAGCTGAAGCGCCCATCGTGATGCCACCCAGCTTCTGGCGAGGTCATGGCACCCAAGGCGCAAATGCGCGTCACGCCTGCTTGGCCCAAGCTGCTGCCCAGATGCAGCAACTCCTCGGGTGCGGCTGCGAGACCCACAGTTTGCAGATAGTCGCGCTGTGGCGTGATCAAAGGCACCACATCATCCAGTGTGTCTACGGCGACGACCAACACATGGCGGTTCAGCGGGCCTGCGGTGAGTGGCAGCGCGCGGCTGCTGTAAACCACGGTGCTTGCAACATCGCTATTGCCTGCGCCCAACACGGTGTGTGTGGGTTGTGAGTCGTCTTGGAGCGAGGCAAACTCATGGGCCTCACGCCAAGCGCCCACTTGCGCGGCTTCTTCGAGCGAGAGTACGCGGCGCGGCAACTTGTGCTGCAAAGCGGCCAGCTCGTTGGCCAGGTGTTGTGCAAAGTCTTGTGGGCTGATCGGTGCGCCACGTTGCACGTAAAACACATGGGGCGAATAGCAGCCTTGTTGGTCGTAACGCGCGACATCGAGTGCAGCTTGACGTGCCACGCTGGGGGCCTTGAGCACGGACAACGCGGCGGCTGAGACCATGCCAAAACTCAGCTTGTGGCCATGCGGCAAAAAACGCGTGGTCACAGGGACATGGGTTCGCATGGCCTGCAAAGACTCGTTGCTGCCATAGGCCAGTACCACATCGGCCAGCTCAAACACAGTGCGTTGGTGTGTGTCACCGCTGGGCCACCACACCACGGCAAAGCAATCAGCCCAGCGCGGTTCAACCTCGGCCAGTAGCTGAGCAAACAGCGTGGCAAACACAGGTTCGGCGCTGGCCACTTTGCCAATCGAACCCGCCTTGACCAACAGACCCGAGACAAAACTCCACATCGGCAAGGCAGGCACATTGCCTGCCCACACATGCAGCAGCAATTCAGGCCCAAAGGCGCGCGTCCAGCCTCCTTGGGCGCGAGGTTGAAACTCGTCCAGCACTTTGGGGTTGGTGAAGTCCTCAGCCACAAAACGTTGCAACTGCAAACTGCGAAAGGTTTGCAAATACGCGTTCAGGTTCAAGCGCACCATTTCGGCGTCAAAGCCTGTGACTAGGGGCAGCAGGCGTTCAAGCTGTTGCCGATACACATCATGACGGTCAAGCAGGCGCGCGGTGGCAATGTCGAGCACACGCACGATGTCAGAGACGGACATGGTCTTCAAATGCGTTTGGCTTGCGTGTTGCACGCGTTGCGCGAGCGCCGTCATTTGCGCGGTGCTGAGTTGGGGCACGTCGACTTGCATGGGGGCTTGTGGCGTGCCCACGCTCAAGCGATGCCAGGTCACATCAGTGTTGTTCAAGCCCGGCAGGTAACCTGCTTTGAAAACCGAGGGGCTCATGCCTGCGCCGCTTTCAAAAAGTTGTCCACCGCCATCGAGCAGCCTTTGGCTTGTGCGCCTTCGGTGCGGCCTAGCAAAACGAAACCATCATCGGTCGCTTGGCCCACGTCTTCCGTCAAGATGGTGACCACCGAGTTGAAGTTGGCTAGGTCGGTGTGGGCCAAGATGCCGCGTTCACCGGCAGGCATGTCGTGTCCTGTCAATGGGTCCACCAAGCGGGAGCGAATCCAGTGCGGGCCACGTTTGACCGAGGGCACAGTGCGGTTGCCTGCGTCGTAAAACTGGGTGCTCAACTCGGTCATGCCGTACATGTTGAGGCACTGGTCGCGGTTGACGCCGAAAGTGCTGCTCAGTTGGTCGTAAAACGCATCCATGGGCACTTCGCGCGACTGGCCTTTGAAGCCACCGGTGTCAAGCAAGCGGCTGCCTGCGGGCAACTGAAAAGTTTGTTCACGCGCTTGCAAGGCATCCATCAGGTGCACAAAGCTGTAGCTCGCGCCCAGCAGTGCAAAGGGCTGGCCCGAGTCTTGGGACTGTTGCAGCGCCTCGCACAGGGCGTTGGTGCGCAGACCGTTTTCGTCCAGGTAGTAGGCGCTGTCGGGTGTGCCAAAGTGGTCAATGGCCAGCGCCAAGTAATGGGCCAGCGATGAGTTGGGCATCAGCACTTCAGTGGGAAACAAGATGCCCATGCGCAGCTTGGCGTCGCCTCGCATGACATGCTGTGCAAAGTTAGCCAACATGGATGCGTCATACACAGACATCGTGGGGTGAAAGTGGCGACCCTTCACATCGCCACGTGTGGTGCCGCTGGTCATGAAGGTGCGTGCGCAGACCTCGACTGGCACGCAGCTGAGCGTCAAATCTTTGAAGGCATTGATGGGGACAGCCGGAATGTCTTGCCAGCGTTTCACCACACGCGGTGTTTTGCCGCGTCCTTGGCAAAACTTTTGAAAAGGACGGCTGTGTTCAAACTGATGGGCAAAGAGTTTCAGCGCGAGTGTGTTGAAGTCTTCATCACTGATGTCTGGTTTTGCAATGAAGTCGAGAAGCTCCGACACAATGCCATCAAAAGAAAAATTGTCATTTGCCACTTTGCGGTGCCATTTCAAAATGGCAGGTCGGCTGACTTGGAGCGGCTTTGTTTATAAACGCCGTTCGTTTGGCAAGCTTCCCTGCGCGAGGATTACCTCAAGTCTTTGCGGACTTTGAGACCCACTGCGGGCGGGTCTCAACAGGTTCAAAGGGACTTTCTCAGTCGAAGTCGGTGACGGCTTCAACACCCCTAGCGAATGCGTCATTTCTGACGCGCTGTGAATTTTAAGCGATACCCAACAAACGATGCAGCTCAGTGGACGTTGTCGTGTACTGCAGCAAAGTTTTGCGGGTGGGATGCACGATGGCAGCCGCGCCGAAGGCGGCGAGGGTGGCTTCGTGAAAGCCACACAGAATGAGTTTTTTCTTGCCGGGGTAGGTGTTGATGTCGCCCACGGCAAAGATGCCTGGCACATCGGTGGCAAAGGTTTCGGTGTTGACCACCAGTTGTTTGCGCTCTATGGCTAAGCCCCAGTTGGCAATGGGGCCGAGCTTGGGCGAGAGGCCTAAGAACGCCACCACATGTTGTGCCGAGCGTTCAATGGTTTGGCCATCTGGCGTGGCCACTTGCACGGCGTGTAGGTGGTTTGCGGTGCTCAGCAAGGCGGTAGGTTGGCCAATTTGCAGTTGCAGCTTGCCGATGGCTACCGCATCAAGCATGGCTTGTAGCAGCACGGGTTCGGCGGCGAACACATCGCGCCTGTGCATCAGCGTCACGCTTTTAGGTGCCTGTGCTTCGCGTGTGAACTTCAACGCGGCCGCGACGGCCGATTCTTCGCCACCCATCACCACCACATCTTGGTTCGCAAAACGCGATGCTTCACCCAAGCGGTAGTGAACGTGTGTGCCATCGAGTTCTGCTGCGCCTTCGACGGCCAGCTTACGCGCTTGAAATGCGCCCACACCTGCGGCAATGACCAGCACTTTGCAAACAAAGTGTTGACCACTCGAAGTGGTCACCGAGATGGATGCGTCATCCAAACGAACGACCTCAGTCACTTCTTGGTTGAGGTGAAAGGTCGGCGCAAAGGGTTGGATTTGGGTTTGCAGCTGCGCCACCAATTCACGGCCAGTGCACACGGGGATGCCGGGAATGTCGTAAATGGGTTTGTCTGCGTACAGTTCAACGCACTGACCGCCAGCGTGGGGCAGTGCATCAATGATGTGGCTGCGAATGTCTTGCAGCCCAAGCTGGAAAGCTTGAAACAGACCCACTGGGCCTGCGCCCACGATGACGGCGTCGGTATGAATCGTGGTTGCCGTCACCGTATGTGCCGTCATGGGCTATTTGCGCTGAAGTGCTTAGCGCTTGAGTTCGGCGAGCTTGCCGGTTTTGTCTTTCCATGCGTCGGCATCGGCCATAGGCGCTTTGCGCTTGGTGATGCTGGGCCAGCCGATGAGCGACAACTCAGCGTTGAGCTTGGTCATGTGCTCCTGGCCTTCTGGCACGTCTTCTTCGGCGTAGATGGCGTTCACAGGGCACTCGGGGATACACACCGCGCAGTCGATGCACTCGTCTGGGTCGATGGTGAGGAAGTTAGGGCCTTCGCGGAAGCAATCGACGGGACAAACGTCCACACAGTCGGTGTACTTACATTGGATACAGGCTTCGGTGACTACGTGCGTCATGTCAATTCAATCGATGGGTAAAAAAGAGGGGCAACAGCGGTCTGCCGTTGCCCAAGCCTTTGATTTTAAACGGGAATCAATTCAGGGCTTTGTGCTGGTTCAGTTCACCAACACTGCGCCTGAGGTTTTGTGTGTGGCGGTGTCCACCAACACCAGCGCGCCCAAGATGCGCGACTGCGTGAAAGGCAGCGTCACCAAAGGCTCTTGCAAGGCCAAAGTCACGTGGCCAATCGCGTTGGGAGACAACTCAGTGGCTTCTTCTTCGGCCAAGGTGTTCACGTTCAGGCGGTGCACCACGCGTTGCACTTTGGCTTTCACCCAACGGTGGCCGTGCAATGCCCAGTACAGGCGGCCAGCCACCAAGGGCTCGTCGTCCATCCAAGCGATGGTGGTGTTGAGCTGGCGTTGGCCTTCTGGGCTGCCTTCAGCAGCCAGCAACCAGTCGCCACGCGACACGTCCACTTCGCGGTCCAACACGATGCCAGCGCTGTGGCCTGCGGCTTTGTTTTGTGGCTCGCGTGTGGCTGACAACACTTGCGACACCACAGCGGTTTGACCGCTTGGGAAGACTTTGATGGTTTGGCCTGGCTCGATCGTGCCTGTGGCCACTCGGCCCCAGAAAACTCGGCGGCCTTGGGTGGTCACGCCTGAGTCGTGGAATTTTTCCACCCACTGTACGGGGAAGCTGAAGGCCACCTCGGTTTCGGCAGGCGTATTGGGCAACTCTTCCAAGATGCTCAACAGGCTTGGGCCGGTGTAACCGCACCAGTCTGGGTAGCTTTCGACGACGTTCCAGCCTTTGAGGGCGGACACAGGCACCATGGCCGTGATGGCAATGCCTGCCTCAGTTGCGAACTTGCGCAATGCGGCTTCGATGTTTTTGTAGGCCAATGCGGCGTCTTCCACCGCATCGAGTTTGTTGATGGCAAACACGATGGAGGGTACACGCAGCAGATTGACCAACAGCGAATGGCGACGGGTTTGTGGCAATAACTCAAGGCTTGGATTTTTCCAATCCAGCTTGATGGCATCCACCAACACCACAGCAGCATCGGCGCTAGAAGCGGCTGTCACCATGTTGCGGGTGTACTGCTCGTGGCCGGGCGCGTCGCCAATGATGAACTTGCGAGCTTCGGTATTGAAGTAGCGGTAGGCCACATCAATCGTGATGCCTTGTTCGCGCTCGGCAGAGAGACCGTCGGTCAACAAAGCGAGATCGGTTTCGCCAGAGCGTTGCACGCCCGCCAAGTGGTCTTGCAGCACTGCTTTGGTGTCGACCAACAAGCGGCCAATCAAGGTGCTTTTGCCGTCGTCGACTGAACCGCATGTGATGAATTTAAGTGCGTTTTGTGTATTGGTAGTCATTCAAATTCACCGTCTTAGAAATAGCCGTCTTTTTTGCGCTTCTCCATCGAAGCCTCAGAGGTTTTGTCGTCCATGCGTGTGGCACCGCGTTCACTCACGTCAGCGGCCAAGGTTTCGATCACGATTTGCTCGGGCGTGGCTGCATCGCTCTCGACAGGGCATGTGCAAGTGATGTCGCCCACGGTGCGAAAACGTACGTCGCGAATTTCTACTTTCTCACCGTCTTTGGGAGGCGTGAGTTCGGTCACAGGCACCAACAAGCCACGGCGGTCCACCACTTCGCGTTTGTGGGTGTAGTAGATCGAAGGCAGGGCGATGTTTTCGCGGGCGATGTATTGCCACACATCCAACTCGGTCCAGTTGGAGATGGGGAACACGCGGAAGTGTTCGCCGGGCTGCAACTTGTGGTTGAACAGTGTCCACAGCTCAGGGCGTTGCGCTTTAGGCTGCCATTGGCCAAAGCTGTCGCGGTGGCTGAAGATGCGCTCTTTGGCGCGGGCTTTTTCTTCGTCACGTCGCGCGCCGCCAATGAGGGCATCAAAACGGAATTCTTCGATGGCTTCGAGCAAGGTGACTGATTGGTGCACGTTGCGGCTCTCACCGGGATGAGCCAAACGCACCGTGCCTTTTTTCATCGAGTCTTCCACGCTGCGCACGATCAGTTCTGCACCGAGTTCTTTGGCGCGTGAATCGCGAAAGTCTGTGACTTCTTTGAAGTTGTGACCGGTGTCAATCATCAGTAGTGGGTAGGGGATGCGGCCAGCACCAAATGCTTTCTCAGCGCACTTGAGCATGACGAGCGAATCTTTGCCACCAGAGAACAAGAGGGTGGGGCGCTCAAAAGCAGCGGCAACTTCGCGCAAGATGAAGATGGTTTCTTCTTCCAGCGCATCGAGGTGGGTGTTGCTTAAATGGTGCAACTCGTTTTGGGTGGTAGCGTTCATAATTTTTCTTCAATCAATTCGTCTTAGTTCCGGTTCACTTCGCTTGCAGCGAAATGAACCTGCACTGAAGCAGCGACTCGCGAGCTATCGCTCGCCATGCGGTTTGACATGCAAACCGCACTCTTTCAGGTCGCTGCTTTCCCACCACCAGCGACCAGCTCGGAACTCTTCGCCCAAGCTGATGGCGCGTGTGCATGGCGCGCAGCCCACGCTGGGGAAAAACTGGTCGTGCAGTGGGTTGTAGTCCACGTGGTGGGTGGCGATGTAATGCCACACATCGCCCCATGTCCATTTGGCCAAGGGGTTGAACTTGCTCAGGTTTTTGGTGGCAACTTCGCTGTCGTCTTGCAATGGCACATCGGCTCGCGCGGTGGATTGCTCTTGGCGCAAGCCCGTGATCCAAGCGCGTTGACCTTTGAGGGCACGGGCGAGGGGCTCCATCTTGCGAATGCCGCAGCATGCTTTTCGCAACTCGATGCTTTTGTACATCGCGTCTTGGCCCTCAGTGCGCACAAACTGAATGACCGATTCATGCACAGGGCGATACACGTGGATGGGTGCGCGTGAGGTGGCCTCGGTGCGCTCCAGCAAGGCCAACGTTTCGGTGTGCAGTGCACCGGTTTCAAGCACGAACACGGGTATGTTGAGCTTCAAGCTGTTGATGAGGTGTGTGATCACCACGTCCTCAGCGCCGAGGCTGGAGGCTTGCGTGACAGGCAAAAAATCAGCCGCGGCGCGTTGCAGCAAGGCTTGCGTTTCAGCCAGCTTGGCTGCGAAGTCATCGCTGGCGCGGGCGTTCAAGGTGGTGGCCTTGGATTGGCCGTTGGCAGATAGGAATGAACTGGTGCTCATGTTGCGTCTACTCAACCCACGCGGGCAAATTTGGGTTCTGCATTGACAGCATCGCCTTGGTAGAAGGCTTTGTAGTGCGTCAACAGCTTTTCGCCGTGTGCGGCGTCTTGGTCGTCACGCAGCACCGCGCTGGAAAAACCGCTGCGTTGCATTTGCAGTAGTTGGTCAATCAACACGTCGCCATGGGCGCGGATGTCGCCTGTGAAGCCACGGCGGCGCAGCACAAAGGCTTGGCTGAATGCGCGGCCATCGGTGAACTTGGGGAAGTTCAAATCGATGCGCTCTAAGCCTTCGAGGTCGAGGGTTTGCACGTCCACGTCGTTGGCCAAAGCACGTGCGTTGGTGCCGTCGGGTGTGTGTTGGGTGATGATTTGCAGGCTCATGGTTCTTCTCGTATTGGGTTCAGCTTAGGCAGCACGTGCGGTGGTGTTGCGGGCCGAATTGGCCGCGGCTTTGAACACGTCAAAGCCCACGCGGTTCAGCGTGCGTGCAAAGGTCTCATGGCCTTCGCGCTTGTCGCGGTACACGTCCAGCACAGCTTCCACCACATCCACCACTTCTGCAGCAGCGAACGATGGGCCAACCACTTTGCCGGCTTTGGCAGGACCGCTCAGGAATGAACCGTCTGAGCCACCGAGGGTGACTTGGTACCACTCTTGGCCGTCTTTATCCACGCCCAAGATGCCGATGTGGCCGCTGTGGTGGTGGCCGCAAGAGTTGATGCAACCGCTGATGTGCAAGTCAATCTCGCCCAAATCAAACAACTCGTCGAGGTCTTGGTAACGCTCGGTGATGGCCGCTGCAATAGGCAACGAACGGGCGTTGGCCAAGGCGCAGTAGTCGCCGCCGGGGCAGGCAATCATGTCGGTCAGCAAGTGCACATTGGCGCGTGCAAAGCCAGCGGCTTTGGCAGCAAGGTAGAGCTCAGCCAATTGGTCGATGCGCACCCATGGCAGCACCAAGTTTTGGTCGTGGTTCACGCGCACTTCGCCCGAGCTGAACTTGTCGGCCAAGTCAGCGGCAATCGCCAGTTGGTCGGCAGTTGCATCGCCTGGGGCTTGGCCCAAACGCTTGAACGAGAGGGTCACCACGCGCAGGCCTGGATTTTGGTGGCTGGTCACGTTTTGCTGCAACCAGCGGGTGAATTCTTTGTCTGCCTTGGCTTGTGCCAGCAAGGCTTGCTCGGCTTTTTCTTGTGCGTCATCAGGCACCACGTCAACAGGTGGCGACACAAAGCAGGCGCTCACGCGGTCGAGTTCGGATTGAGGGATGGTGTGGTGTGCGCCGCTTTCCAAGATGCGGTCAAACTCTTCGTTGACTTCGTCAAAGTAGCGTTGGCCTTCGGCTTTCACCAAAATTTTGATACGTGCTTTGTAGATGTTGTCGCGACGGCCCCAGCCGTTGTAGACGCGCACCACGGCTTCGAGGTAGTTGATGATTTGGTTCCATGGCAAGAACTCGCGAATCACCGTGCCGGTGATGGGCGTGCGGCCCATGCCGCCACCCACGTAAATCTTGAAGCCCACATTGCCTTCGTCATCGCGCAGCAAGCGCAGGCCAATGTCGTGCCACTCAATCGCAGCGCGGTCTTCGGTGGCGCCGGTGATGGCGATTTTGAATTTACGAGGCAGGTACGCGAACTCAGGATGCAAGGTGCTCCACTGGCGCAGCACTTCGGCGTAGGGGCGTGGGTCGACATCTTCGTCTACGGCAATGCCAGCGCGTTCGTCGCTGGTGATGTTGCGAATGCAGTTGCCGCTGGTTTGAATGCCATGCAAGTTGACGCTGGCCAACAGTTCCATCACGTCTGCGCTCTTGTCCAAAGGAATCCAGTTGAACTGCACGTTTTGACGGGTGGTGAAGTGGCCGTAGTTGGTGGTGAGCTTAGGTGCGTCAATCCCACCAATCTTGTCTTGCGTGCTTTGGGCGCGTTCAATCAATTCGGCCGATGGTGTGTCGTAGTCGCGGGCGATTTGTGCCAACACACGCAACTGTGCGCTGTTGAGTTCACCGTAAGGCACGGCCACGCGCAGCATGGGGGCGTAGCGTTGGACATACCAACCGTTTTGCAAACGCAAAGGGCGAAACTCGTCGTCACCCAATTTGCCGGCCAAGTTGCGGGTGAGTTGATCGCGGTATTGAGCAGCGCGTGCTTTGATGAACTCTGAATCGAAGGCGGTGTATTGATACATCTAAGAACTCACACGAAAAAATTAAGCAAAAACCAACTTGCTGCCAGCCCAAGCCAGCAACACAGAAAGAATCGAACGAATCACACGCTCAGGCGTTTTGTGCATCAGGCGTGAACCCACCCAAATGCCTGGCAACGAGCCCGCGAGCAACAAACCCAACAAGGGCCAATCGACCGAACCCAACGACGCGTGGCCCAAACCCGCCACCATGGTCAGTGGCACGGCGTACGCAATGTCCGCCGCCACGATGCGTGACAGCGGCAGTTGTGGGTACAGGATCATAAGCACCGTCACACCAATGGCACCTGCGCCCACCGAGGTGAGGGTCACCAAGGTACCAATCGCTGCGCCAAACAAGATGGGCAGTGACCAGTGGCGGGGCTGTGTGGCCTCAAACAGGTTTTCCTCGGCCAGCACCACGGGGGCTTGTTTGCCACGAATCACCTTGAACAGCATGGCGCTGGCGGTCAGCAGCAGCGCCACACCGAGGGTGAGTGTCATCACCTTTTGTACGGCGGGGGCAGATGGGCCGACATTGTGTAGAACCCAAAGCGTGGCTCCTGCTGCAGGAATACTGCCCGCACACAAAGAAATGACCACGCGCCAAGGCACGATGCGTTGACGCGCAAAGCTGAACGTGCCACCCGCCTTGGTAAAAGCTGCAAACAGAAGGTCTGTGCCCACGGCCATGTAGGGCTTGACGCCGAAGAAGAAAATCAAAATAGGCGTCATCAATGAGCCGCCGCCGACCCCAGTCAGGCCGACCACCAAACCCACAAAAAAACCCGCGAATACGAAACCAAAATCTTGCATAGGCGTGGACTGTAGGCGGTCTTTATGCCAAAACAAACGATTTGTTTGTTCTACATATATGCCAATTGGGAATAAGGGTTTTGCACGCTTGGGTGGCCGTAAGCCAAGCGCAGGGGGAGGGGGCTAAAGTGCCGTGGATAATGTGGGCCTTCAACCTGTATTTCTTTCACCCTATCCAAACAAAGAATGAGACCGAGCAATGGCTGCTGAAAAATCCAAAATTGTTTACACCCTGACTGACGAAGCCCCCTTGTTGGCGACTGCTTCGTTCTTGCCAATCATTCGTACTTTTGCCGCACCGGCTGGTATCGACGTGGTGTCAAGCGACATCTCTGTGGCCACCCGTATCTTGGGTGAATTTGCTGACCTGTTGCCAGAAGCTCAGCGCGTGCCACATAACCTGTCCGAGTTGGGCAAGCTGACTTTGAAGCCAGAAGCCAACATCATCAAGCTCCCCAACATCAGCGCGTCTGTGGGCCAGTTGACCGCTGCCATCAAAGAGTTGCAGGCCAAAGGCTACGCCTTGCCCGACTACCCAGATGCGCCCACCACCGACGAAGACAAAGCCATCAAAGCCCGCTACGCCAAGTGCATCGGCAGTGCGGTGAACCCCGTTTTGCGCGAAGGTAACTCTGACCGCCGCGCCCCTCGCGCTGTGAAAGAGTTCGCTCGCAAGAACCCACACAGCATGGCTGAGTGGAGCCAAGCCTCTCGCTCGCACGTGTCACACATGCACCACGGCGACTTCTACCACGGTGAAAAATCTTTGACCTTGGACAAAGCCCGTGACGTGAAGATGGAGCTCATCACCAAGAGTGGCAAAACCATTCTGTTGAAGCCCAAAGTTTCTTTGCTCGACAAAGAAATCATCGACAGCATGTTCATGAGCAAAAAAGCGCTGGTCGAGTTCTATGAAAAAGAAATCGAAGACGCGCACAAAACAGGCGTGATGTTCTCTTTGCACGTGAAAGCCACCATGATGAAGGTGTCTCACCCCATCGTGTTCGGTCACTGCGTGAAGATTTTCTACAAAGAAGCGTTTGCTAAGCACGCCAAGTTGTTTGACGAGTTGGGCGTGAACGTGAACAACGGCATGGCCGATCTGTACAACAAGATCACCAGCTTGCCACAAAGCCAGCAAGACGAAATCAAGCGTGACTTGCACGCTTGCCACGAACACCGTCCAGAGTTGGCGATGGTGGATTCGGCCAAAGGCATCACCAACTTCCATTCACCCAACGACATCATCGTGGACGCTTCCATGCCTGCCATGATCCGTAACGGCGGCAAGATGTGGGGTGCCGATGGTCGCTTGAAGGATGCCAAGGCTGTGATGCCTGAGTCGACCTTTGCCCGTATCTACCAAGAGATGATCAACTTCTGCAAGTGGCACGGTAACTTCGATCCCAAGACCATGGGCACTGTGCCCAACGTGGGCTTGATGGCGCAACAAGCCGAAGAATATGGTTCACACGACAAGACGTTCGAGATCCAAGAAGACGGCGTGGCCAACATCACTGACTTGGCCACAGGCGAAGTCTTGTTGAGCCAAAACGTGGAAGAGGGCGATATCTGGCGCATGTGCCAAGTCAAAGACGCTGCCATCCGTGACTGGGTGAAGTTGGCTGTGACCCGCGCACGTAACTCTGGCATGCCTGCCATCTTCTGGTTGGACCCCTACCGTCCACACGAGAACGAGTTGATCAAGAAGGTCGACCTGTACTTGAAAGACCACGACACCAAAGGCTTGCACATCGAGCACATGTCTCAAGTGCGCGCCATGCGCTACACCTTGGAGCGCGTGAGCCGTGGCTTGGACACCATCTCGGTGACCGGCAACATCTTGCGTGACTATTTGACCGACTTGTTCCCCATCATGGAACTCGGCACCTCGGCCAAGATGCTCTCCATCGTGCCTTTGATGGCCGGTGGCGGCATGTACGAAACAGGTGCGGGCGGTTCTGCGCCTAAGCACGTGCAGCAGTTGGTGGAAGAAAACCACTTGCGTTGGGATTCACTGGGTGAGTTCTTGGCCTTGGCCGTGTCGTTTGAAGACATGGGTTTGAAAAACGGCAACGCCAAAGCCACCGTGTTGGCCAAGACCTTGGATGCAGCGACAGGCAAATTGTTGGACACCAACAAAAACCCATCGCCCAAAACAGGTCAGCTCGACAACCGTGGCAGCCAGTTCTACTTGGCCATGTACTGGGCCCAAGAGTTGGCTGCGCAAACCGAAGACAAAGACTTGGCTGCCAAGTTCGCGCCTTTGGCCAAGACCTTGACTGAGAACGAAAAGAAAATCGTGGACGAACTCAACAGCGTTCAAGGCAAGCCTGTGGACATCGGCGGTTACTACCTGCCCGATGCCAAGAAGCTCGAAGCCGTGATGCGCCCAAGCGCCACGTTCAACGCGGCTTTGGCGAGCGTCTAAGCCTTTAGTCGCTTTGCGACTCAAAGCCCTCCAAGCCTTCAAGCTTGGGGGGCTTTTTATTGGGCCTGAAGTTGGGCGCGATGTGTGTGTGCCTGTGAGGCAATCGCCTCACGTTGCTCAGGCGTGAGCCGATTGAGGTTCTTCAGCTGCATCAACATGCGCGGGTTCTTGGCCAGCATGTCTGCGTGTCGGTCTAGGTAATTCCAATACAAAGTGGTGAAGGGGCAGGCTGTGTCGCCGGTAGATTCGGCAGGGTTGAAGCGACAGCCTTTGCAGTGGTTGCTCATGCGGTCGATGTATTTGCCACTGGCCACATAGGGCTTGCTGGCCATCAGGCCCCCATCGGCAAACTGGCTCATGCCCAATGTGTTGGGCAGCTCGACCCATTCCACCGCATCCACATACACGCCCAGGTACCACTGGTGAACTTGCTTGGGTTCTACACCTAGCAGCAGGGCGTAAAGGCCAGTCACCATCAAACGTTGAATGTGGTGCGCATAGCCATGTTGCAAGGTTTGCGTGATGGCATCGCGCAAGCACGCCATGTCAGTGTTGCCTGTCCAATAAAACTCAGGCAGCGGTTCGTGCGCTTGTTGGGTATTGCCCTCGGCGTAGTCTGGCATCTGCGTCCAGTAGATGCCGCGCACGTATTCACGCCAACCCAAAATTTGTCGCACAAAACCTTCCACGGCTTCCAGCGGAGCATGACCTTTATGAAATGCTGCCTCCGCGGCAGACAGCACCTCACGCGGGTTGAGTAGCTTCAAGTTCAACGCACACGACAGATGCGAGTGGTACAGCCACGCTTCACCTTCCCACATCGCGTCTTGGTACAAGCCAAAGCTGGGCAGTCGGTGTGTGATGAATTCATTCAAGGCCACCAAAGCTTGTGCGCGCGTGACGGGCCAACCAAATTGTGTGATGGAGCCAGGGTGATGGGCGAGCTTGTCATTCACCAAGCGCATCACCTCTTGGGTGATCACGTCGGGCTCTACGCGTGTGGGGGCGGGCAGCAGGCCAGGGCCTTGTTTACCAAAGCTGCCTCGGTTGTCCGCATCAAAGTTCCATTGGCCACCGATGGGTTTTTTGCCTTCCATCAGAATGCCATGTTTCTGGCGCAGCTCGCGGTAGAAATACTCAAGGCGCACCTGCTTGCGGTCTTTGGCATGCGCGGCAAAGTCGCGCACGGTGCTGAAAAAGTGCGTGTCGTCTTTGATCTCTAGAGGTAAGTCGTGCTGCTGCGCTATCGCGCGCAGGCTTTGCAACACACGCCAGTCGCCGGGGGCGGTCATCACCAAAAGCTGGGGTTGCACTTGGGCAATGGCTTTGCTCAGTTCACCCGCTAGCGTGCCTGTGTTGTGTACGTCGTCGAGCTGGCTGTAAATCAGCGGCCACCCGCGTGCTTGCAGGTGCGTGGCAAAGTGTCGCATGGCACTTAAGAAAACCGTGGTGCGTTGCTTGGAGGAGGGGATGTGCGTGGACTCTTCCAACACTTCGGCCATCCACAGCGTGTCGTGTTCGACATTGAAGTCGTTCAGAGCGGATGCGTCTTCATCCAGTTGGTCACCCAAGATGAGGATGAGGCGTTTGCGTGGCGTGGTCATTTTGTATTTTTAGAAATCAAAACCCAGTTGCGCTTTGGTCGTTTGCGCAGCTTCAGCAGCTTGGGCTTTGTGGGTCTTGGTTCGTGATCGTGTGCCCCAGTTTTTACGCGAGGCATGTTTGTCGACCACGGCTTTCTTTGCCGCTTTGACCTCGTCGGTTTGACGTCGGCTGTGCAGCAGTTGTTTGGCCTCACGCGTAGCTTGTGCCAAGTCGACCACAGGTTGAATCAACGCGCTTTGGTTGTCGCGGTTGATGTCGCCGCCCACAAACACGCCGAGGTGCGTTTGCATCGTGTGCGGCATGAGCCAAGGCTCAAACAGCCACGTGTCAGGCACCTGCCGCATGGCAGGTAGCCATTGCCGCACAAAGCGACCATGTGGATCGTGGTCTTGCGCTTGTTTGATGGGGTTATATACGCGCGTGGTGTTGATGCCTGTGGTGCCCGATTGCATTTGCAGTTGGCTCCAATGGATGCCTGGCTCGTAGTCTAAAAACTGCGTGGCCAACCATTCACCCACGGGGCGCCAATGCAGCCACAGCGGATAGGCGGCCACCGACACCAACATGGCGCGCATGCGAAAGTTCAGCCAACCCGTTTCGCGCAACATGGTCACACACGCGTCCACCATGGGCCAGCCGGTGCGCGCGGCTTTGAGGGCTTCAAAGTGTGCTTCGTTGAAATCGTGTTCGCGCAAACCGTCGTAACCGCGGTGCATGTTTTGCCATTCGATGGCGGGCTCGCTCTCTAACTTTTGAATGAAGTGGCAGTGCCAGTACAAACGGCTGATGAAGGCGGTCAAGCCCGCACGATGGCGGCTGGCCTGTGGTGGCAGCTGGGCGATGTGTGCCCGCGTGTGTTGCACCACCTCGCGCATGCTGATGCATCCCCACGCCAAGTAGGCCGACAAACGAGAACACGCATCAGGCGCAGACAGCGGTGACGAAATGCCCCCGCGATAGCCCAAGCTGCGTGCGTGCAAAAAGCTGTGTAAGGTGTCTAGGGCCAAAGGGCGGCCACCGCGTTGGCGCAGCGGTGGGTTGTGTTGCAGATGCGAAGGTGCTTGCATTTGCGAAGGCGTACACCCTATGTGACGCGATGCACGGGGCATGGCATGTGGCGATGTAGTCGTTGGTGCGGTGACAGACGGTCGCCAAAACTGCGACTTGCCTACATCCTGCAAAGGCTCGCTCATGTGCCGCTCCCAAGCGGCTTGCCACAGGTTGCGGTTTTTTAATCTGCGCACCACACCAAACTGCGGGTACTCGTGCCAACCTACACCATGCGACCTACACCACGCGCCCACCCTCAGGTCACGTGCATAGGTAAAACCATTGCCGGTTTCTTGGTGTGCATGCAGTTGGCGAAAAGGAGCTTCGCTCCAAATGCGGCTCAGCACATCGGGCAGTTCACCTGTGTGTACTTCAATGCAGCCGCCTTGCAAACGCAGCGCATCATCGAGGGCTTGCAATGATTCGCGCACAAACTCAAAGTGCTGCAAGGCGGCATCGGGCTGTAACCACAACTCGGGTTCCACCACATAGATGCAACGCACAGGTCCGCGCAACGCTGCTTGCGCCAAAGCCGCGTGGTCTTGCCAGCGCAGGTCTCGTTTGAACCAAACTAGCTCGTAACTCATGGGCTTGTGTGCGATTTGTTTTTGCGGCAAGCGTCCGAGCAGTACAGCACCTGCTCCCAATTTTTAGCCCAAGATTTTCGCCACGTCATGTCACGCCCACAGGTTTTGCAGGGCTTGCTGGGCAAGCTTTGCTTGTTACCTTTGAATGTGTTTTTCTGTGGCATGGGGTGGTTCTTCCATGGGGTAAGCGTCCGCGACGTAAGCGGGGCCTTTCATCAGCATCACAATCACGCAGCCAATCGCGAGCGTCAGCACCAGTGTCCAATGCAACACCACAAGACCAACCATCACATAAAAAAACTGCTCCACTGCCCGAGCGCTTTGCGTGGCGGGGTCTAGCCCATCCAACACATACGCACCTGCACTGGCCAGCAGTGGCAGCACTGTGCCCACAGTCAAGATGATGTGCAACCGTTTCCAAATTTGCCACTCAAGGCCTGCGGGTGAGCGTTGAAAACCTGCGAGCTTGTTGAAGTAGTTCATGGGGAGATGCTCAGTTGGTCGATGGCTTTGGCGAGGGTGAAATCTTTGTGGCTCAAACCGGCGACATCGTGCGTCCAAATACGCACCTGCAGGTGCGTGTAGCTGGACAGCACTTCGGGGTGATGGTCTTGCGCTTGGGCTAACTGGGCGATTTGATTAAATCTCTCAACCGCCGCTTCGAAGCTCGGCAGTGTCCAGCTTTTGAATAAGCAGGGCGTGTGGTGGTGTGTGTAGGTATCCAACGCCCAGCCTGTGAGGGCGGTCATGGCGAGCTCTACTTCTGTGGGCTTGAGTTTGTTGTGCATGGTGCTGGTGTGATGTCGTTGATGAGATTCAGCGCAGGGCGCTCAGTGTTTGTGCATCCACCGATACGCGCACACCCAAAGAGCCAGAGCCTTTGCGTACAGGCGATTTGCGCAAGCCAATGTCCAATGCTTCGATGGCAGGGTAGGCCGCGCATGCGTGGACGATACGCGTGATGAGACGCTCTTGTGTCTCGTAATGGCCATCGGCGGCGAGGCGGTCGATGTCAGCCACCAAGGGGTCATAGTCAAATACGTGTGCCATGCCATCTTGTTCGATCAACACAAGTGCGGGAGCGAGCCAGAGTGTGAGGTCGAGCGTGTGTGCATCAGGCACCACATCGTTTGGGCCATAAGTGCCCATGCTTGTGTTCAGGTGTAGGTCACGCAACTCGACGCGGGCGCTTAGGGGTGCATGGGTTGCCGTGTGCAAGTGGGTGTTCATGGTTCAGCCACCTCCACCATGATTTCGTTACGCCTAAACATAGGCAGCGTCCACGGTGGGTCGTAGCGTGAGAGCTGAGGCGTGCCCACCACTTTCAGCGACTGTTGTTTGGCCCAAGCCAAGGTTTCATCGGTTTTTTTTTGGACGCGTGCCACGGTATTGAAGCCTGAGTAGCGGTGCACCACAAAGTATTTGCTTGGCAATGTGTGCAAAGTTACAGCACTGTTGTTAGGCTTTGGGATGGTGGCCAGGCTGTATTGGCTTGGCATTACAAAGTGAATGCGCCACTGCTGGACACTAGCCATGTTTGCTGTTTGCGGCTCAACAGTGACGGGTGCAGTCATGGCAATTTTGGAAAATTGGGGTTCTACTGTTGCAGGTGCTGTCATTGCAATCTGAGCAGCTTGTGCAGATTCGGCCGCAAGGTTGTTGCCAAAAATGAAGTCGGCGATCAAGCGAAAGCCTTTGTTGGATGCTGTGTCCATGTCGCCCTCGACGATGGTTTGCGCAATCAAGGTGGGTGCGTAGTGGCGCAGCTCAAAAGGGGCTTGTGAAGTGCGTACCTCGTACTTGGGTTCTTCGATGGCCATGGCCGATTCCATTCCTAAAAATCCGATCAGCAAAGCGAGGAGGGGGTGAGTGTTTAAGCGCACGACTGCAATTGCTCCAGCGTGACAAATTCAAGGGCTTTGGCGTGCGTGCATTCCAGCACGACAGGCGGAGCCACACCCGCATCCAATGCCTCTTGCCATCGGCGTGCGCACAAGCACCAGCGGTCACCAGCTTTCAGCCCTGCAAAGCGGTGTTCGGGGCGCGGGGTGATGAGGTCGTTGCCGCGCTGCAGCGAGAAATCTAAAAACGCTTGCGTGACTTTGGCACACACAACGTGACTGCCCTCATCGTGTTCGTCCGTGTTGCAGCAGCCGTCGCGGTAGTAGCCAGTGAGTGGGTCATAAGAGCAGGGTACGAGTGCCGTGCCTAAGACGTTGCGAGCTTCGATCGTCATGGGTCCTTGCTTTTATTGAGTAGAAGTTGCGTAGATTATCTGTTGATATTTCCATTTATAAATCTAAATTTACATATTGAGTAGATTAATGAATGAAAATCCTACGCAAATGATGAGGTTAACCTACGTTCTGCAAAACAAAGATGGTCGTGGACGACGTGTGCCTAGGGGGCAGTCATGGCAATGGGTACATGTGGTGCAAGACCTCGATCAGCTCTTGCCCATCCTTGAATGGCTGAGCAAGCGTGTGCAAGTGGATCAGTTGGAGCTCATCAATGTCTATTTAGACCATGTTGCCATCACGGACCCTGAGCATGCGAATTTGGTGTTTGAAGCTAAGTCAAAGATCAGCTACAGCAAAATCACTACGCCACACCGAGTGATCGACATGAGCGAGCATGTTGTTTTGGAAACTACTCTGCAAAAAATGGGAACAGCGTGATTCAGAATTTCAAAATGGTGCTGCTCATTGGCAGCGCCCCAGACGCTGTGTTGGCCAAGGATTGGGATTTGTCAATGTTCGCGCAGCGCGTGGCCATCAACAACGCATGGCAAATCACACCCGACTGGGACTACTTGGTCTACCCCGAAGACTTTGCGCCCGAGCGCTTGCCGATCTCGCCCTTGAAGTCATCGCAGCAACTCATCGCCGCGCCTGAGTTTGTGCCACAGCAAAACAGCTTTGGGGGCTTTGTGTATGCAGGGGGCACCATGGCATTCACGGCGGGGTATTGGGCCTTGGGGGCTTTGAAGCCCGACCTCATTGCGTTCTTGGGCTGCGACATGGTCTACGACACGAGCACGGGTGAGAGCAGTCACTTTTATGGCCAAGGCACGCCAGACCCCTTGCGTGAGGATGTGACCCTGCAATCGTTAGAAGCAAAGTCGGTGCGATTCATGTCATTGGCACACGGGCAGCAATGTGCGGTCGTGAACTTGTCAGAACAGCCCGAATCGCGTTTGTTGTTTCCGCGATTGTCTCAACTTGATTTGGCGACACCAGAATTGCCGAAACAGTTGCTTCAACAACAAGCTGAATTGCTAAACCCTGCAGCTGCAATTCACGCCTTGCAGGCCGAACAAGACTTGGGCTACATGGTGGCATCAGGGCGTTATTGGGAGCACACGGCTGAGTTTGATAAAACCAAACTCAGCGACATTGACAACTTGTGGTTACAGGCCATCACTGTTGCGCCGGCCCTTTATCTTGAAGCTGAGCCTTCGCGTTAATTTGAAACTGCGCCTTCGCGCAGATCAATTCCTTCATGTGCCGCGATTTTTTCTAAAGCGTTTTCAAACAGCGAACGTGCAGAGCCCGAGATCGAACGCAGGTACGCGTGCAAGTGAGCGTCTTCTTCATTGCGGTTCAAACATTCTTGGCTATATTGCTCAAAGCTCGCAAGTTGTGCAATCAGCTCGGCCACATGGCGTGGACATTCGCACAGCACGTTGGTTGAAATACCGGCCACGCGGCTAAGGGTAGCGTCTGAATATTTACGTGCCGCAATGACCGAGCCCGAGGTGCCAAACTCTTGTGCACGTGCAGGATCAACAAACAACACCGATTGCAGCAACTCTGCCAACTCGATGTCCGAGATGGGCTCGCGCCGCACGATGAAGCCAGAAAATTTCATAGCTTGCACGACGGCCTCTGGCGCAAAGTTGTACACCACGATCGTTTGCGCAAATTGGTGCTTGTTGATCAGTGCTTGGATGTCTGTATGCACTGCAGTTTGCAGTGTGTTGACCTTGACCAACAGCACTTGCGGTTGCTGACTTAGTTCGGCGTTGGCGGCGGTAGCCAAGTCCACCAACACGTCTGTCACCTTGATTTGGTTTTGCCTTAAGCCTGCAGCGAATTTTTTGGATTCAATACGGTTGGCCATGCTCAGGCCTACCACCGCTAACGACACGGGCTTGCCAGGTGCGGCCAGGCTTTGCGGCGTGTTGTGCGACAGGTTGCTCATGCGACGCAATTGCTCTAGATCGAGGTTGGCAATGGTGCTGATGCCATGGCCGTTTTGCGACAGCTGTTTGAGCAACAAAGCCTTGGACACATCGTGCTCGGCAAATAGCCGCTGCTTGCCTTCTGTCTTGACGGGTGAGAACGCGCCGTAACGTGTTTCCCAAATGCGCAAGGTCGACACAGGGATGCCCGTGGTTTTAGAAACCGCGCCAATGCGGTATAGAGCGATTGAGGAGGTTGTGCTGGTAGTCAAAATGAGGTTTTTGAGTAGAGGTTGCGTAGATTATCTGTCGAAATATAGGTTTTTGTTAATTAAATTAACTATTGCGTAGATTAATGAATCAAAATTCTACGCAACAGGAGTTTGAATCATGATCTCAAAGAAAACCATCAACGCCATCGAGGTCTGTGTGTTTTTGGCAGGCCAACGCCACGCAGGCTACGTCACCACCACCGAGCTGTCACCCAGACTCGATTTGTCTATCTCCTACCTTGAAAACATCCTTAAGCCGCTCAAGGCACACAACATCGTGGGCGCCATGAAAGGCCCTGGTGGTGGTTACATGATCTTGGGTGATACATCGCTCATTTCTATTTGGGACATTGCATCCGTGTTTGAACGCACTTTTGATTCGTCTCGTCCAGTGGATGCATCGCTTCCTGCTGAGTTGTTTGAAGACAAAACGCCGCCAGCTAGTTTTGAGGTGAGCTTGGAGCAGATTGTCAAAGCAACACTCAGCAATTTCACCTTGGCTGATTTTGTGGATGAGTCGCGTGACGAAGAAGCGCGCTCATTTGTGCAAACCATGGGCCGATTCAAGTTCAAACCCATGGTCGCGCCCCTCATGCCCAAAGCCCCCAACTCTGTGTTTCAGCTGTCCATGATGATGGCCTGAAGCGTATCTGCACAGCACATCTCAATCCACAGATGCCACGCAACTTCAGTCAACGTCTTGCCAGCTTGAGCCCAGGTGATGTATCTGCGGTGATTCAAATGGCGTGGGAGGACCGTACCGCGTTTGAAACCATCTACGAGCGCGTGGGACTGACTGAGCCAGAGGTGATTCGGCTCATGCGCACCGAACTCAACCAAAGTTCATTTCGTTTATGGCGTATGCGTGTAAGGGGACGCGCCACCAAGCACCGTGCTCTACGAAGCCCAGACATGAAGTTTGATGATCACGCCATTGCAGACCACCGTCGCGCAAATTGTTAAACCATGAAGGATTTGTATGAGTGAAGACCCAAGGTGCTGCGGCACTGGAACTTGCATCATCAGTGATGATGGTATCTGTTGGTGCGGCCAGCAGTGGGATGGCGAAAAGATGTGCTTTCCCAAGCGCGATGCATCGACTGGCGTGAACACTAATGCACTGCAAGAGGAGTCTTTGCAAGACGCCGCCTCTGCGTCAGTCGCTCCCAACGCCTGAACCAACATAGAAGCCCTTACATGTCTTGCACAAACGCACTCAAAACCTTGGCAATGAACGCCATCGGTGAGCGTGTGCGTGCTATCACTGGTTCCGCAGCATCGCTGGACGATTTCGCAAAGCCAAAGGGCGATTCAGGCTTGTTCGGTCCAGACTCCATAGCGTGGCTGGTGCATGCCAACTTCACCGCCATGATGGTGGGGGGCTTGTCTTCACTGCTCGTGCAATCCTTGCATCCGCGTGCACTGGCTGCGGTATGGGATCACTCAGATTTTCGAGGCAAGCTCAAAGAGCGCTTGGGTCGGACGGCTTACTTTGTGGCGACCATCACCTACGGTGGCGAAACCATGGCACTCAATGCCATTCGCCGCGTCAACACCATTCACGCCAACATTCGGGGCACTGATCAGCAAGGTCGGTCTTATGTGGCCAATGAGCCCGAGCTGATTCGTTGGGTGCACTTGGTGGAAGTGACTTCGTTTTTAGCGGCTTACCAACACTTGGCCAAGCAGCCTTTGTCGACTCAAGCCTGTGACCAATACATCACCGAGATGGCTCGTGTGGGGCATTTGTTGGGCGCGATCGACTTGCCGTTGACCTATGAAGCCACGCAAGCCGAGTTGTTGGGTTATGCCGATGTTCTATGCTTTGATGCGCGCGCCCAAGAAATTTTGCAAATCATCCAGGCCTATCCCGTAGACGTGTTGGACAAACCGTGGATGGCGTTGGTTTTGAAAAGCGCTTTCGATGTCATGCCGCCGTGGGTGCTGGCGCTGATGCTTCAATCACCTTCGTGCACAGTGCAAACGCAAGCTACGCGTTTGGCCGTGCAGCTGTCTGCTGAACCTGTGCAATGGATGCTCAACCAACAAGGTGTGTCTGCCATTGCGCGCCAACGTGTCCTAGGGGAGTTAAGCCATGCTTGATGTCGCTTTGTTCTCGGTGGATGAGCAAATTGCAGACAAGGTGCGTCGTGCGTTGTCATTTGCCAGCGCCAAAGTCGAGCGCTTGGCCTGGCAGCCGCGAATGGGCAGTGTCATGATGGACAAACCGCGCGATTTGATTGTGTTGCACCCCACCCACTTTGACCGCCAGCAGCGCAGCGACTTTGAACGCATCGTGCAGCTGCGCGAAGCCACACCTAGCATCGCCATCGTGACTGACCAGCACGCCGATGATGCTGTGCACTTGTTAGACGCTGGCGTGGATCGGTTTTTGGTTGAACCATTTGACGAACAGCACTTTGGTGCCTTGGTACGCGCGTTGATGCGCAGGCGCCAAGGACATGTGTCGTCAGTCACGCAATATGGCAGTTTGAGTTTTGACCATGGATTGAAACAGTTGCACATACACGGGACTGTGGTGAACCTCACCACCCGTGAGGCGCAGGTGATGGATGTGCTGCTTAGGCGCGTAGGGCAGATCATCTCTAAAGAAGAGTTTGTGCGAGATATGGACCCTGACAACATGGAACTCAACAGCTCGGCCATTGAGGTGTACATTCATCGGCTTCGCAAGAAAATCAACAACGACATTCTTCCTATTCGCAACATCAAACGTTGTGGGTATTTCTTAAAACGCCTCACCCCCTCAGACGCTGAACGCAGTCATTTGTAGTCGAGCTCACTCGCTTCACAGCGCAGCGCTGGGGCGTGGGATAACTTGGTAAGTCAGCATCTTTCCTTGAGCGTTGACTTTGGCCAACACGAGATCGCCAGAGCTAACGTTCTCGCCCATGAATTCATAAATGTTCACATGGTGTGTTACCAATATCAGTGCTTGCTTACTCTTGGATTTGAGTTTGGCTGAAATGAATTGCTCAAGTCTTTGATTTTGCGTTTTTGCTTGCGCCATGTCATCAAAAAACGAAGCCAGAGCAGGCTCAACGGTGACAGGACCTAACTTCAACAAATCAGCCGTGTCTTTGCAACGGCACCATATGCTCGTGTGTACCTCTGCATTTTGAATGCCTTGTTGCTTGAGCCAATTGCCTACGGCTACAGCTTGCTTGCGTCCCTCTGGGCTGAGGTTGCGTTGGGTTTTGCAGTCCTTCAAGGTGTAATTGGCAGGGTCTCCAATACCTGGTGCCAATGTGTGGCGCATCAACAAAATGTGATCGGGTGATTGCAGTTTGTCTGCCAACTCACTGGCGTGTGTCATCAGGCAAGTCAGCGCGCAAGCCAGTGCGCATAGGCAATTGCGCATGAATTTTTGAAGGACCATGATCTCAAGTCCTTTTCGTGAACGACAAGGTCACATCGCCCAGATGGATGCCGAGCTTGGTCATGCGTGCTTTGTTGAGCATCACGCGTGGGTTCATCAAATACATCCAGTCGTTCATTTGAACATTCAGCACCGTGCCGTCCACGGGCAGGGCCAGTGTGTAGCGCCAGTTGAATGCATTGCCACGGGTTTGACCTTCAGCCGTGCCCACCACATCGCCAGCCGTGCCCACATAAGTGCCATTGCCTTTGTCGGTCAGTCGCCACACGCGTTTTTCTTGGGTGCCGTCTGAGTAGACAAAGTCTTCGTCCAAGATGCCTTGGTCGTTTTGCCATTGGCATTTCATCTCCACGGTGAAACGCTTGACCACTTTGCCGTTGCGATCGGTGAAGATGCCCCACGCGTCTACCACGCCATCGAAGTAGGTACGCAAGTCAAGCAACGGTTTTTGGTTGGCGTAGTCGTCAACGTTTGGGCTGGCGCAGCCAGTCAGGTTGACGGCGATTGCCGTGCTGGCCATACTGCTGAGTAAAAGCATTCGACGGTTCATCATGGTTGACCTTTGTGTGGTGTGTAAAGTTGTTGGGCCATATAGACCAAGAAGGGAAGTGTCACCATCCAAGCCAGCGCCAACGCACTGATGTGGGGGAGTGAATGTTCAAAAGATGCGGCGCCCAGTTGCGCCCCAGCGTAGTAGGTCAGCGGCCCAAACACCAGACCCGCCCAAGCGCTGAGCCACAGGGGCTTTGTTTGCAGGAAGGCCAGTGATGTATTCAAGGTCATAGCAAACAAGGCCCACAGCAGCCACAACCAAAACGGGCTTAAAAACGCAAGTGACCAACCGTAAAACTGAATGACAGAAGTTGCTTGCAACACGGTGTCAATTGCGATGCCCAAAGCAAGTGCGATGGCCACGAGTTGAACTTCTTGCCAAGGGCTAGGGGCGAAGGCCACGTGAAGGCCTGCGAGCACAAGGCCATAGACCAGCGCCGGTATCTCCAGCCCATGTCCTACGCCGGCAATGCAGGTCCACCAAGCTGTTTGAAACCCAAAGGCATTGAGAAAAAGACGCATGCCCTATTCTAAAAATTCAGGGCAACCTTTGGGTCACGGTGGTCATTCAGTGGTGGTGTGCTCGTACCAATCTTTGCTGCGGTTGACCACATGCACCCCCAGCAACATCACAGGCACTTCAATCAGCACGCCCACCACCGTGGCCAGTGCTGCGCCTGACTCAAAGCCAAACAAGCTGATGGCTGCTGCCACGGCTAGCTCGAAAAAGTTAGATGCACCAATCAGTGCGGAAGGGCAGGCCACGTTGTGGGCCTCGCCCAAGGCACGGTTCAGGTAGTAAGCCAAGGCGGAGTTGAACAACACTTGAATGAGGATGGGCACCGCCAACAAAGCAATGACCAAGGGTTGTTTCAAAATCGCTTCGCCTTGAAACGCAAACAACAACACCAGCGTGGCGAGCAGCGCCGCGATAGACCAAGGACCAATGCGTGCCATGACCGCATCAAACTTGTCTGTGCCTTGTGCCAATAGCGCTTTGCGAATCAACTGAGCCAATACCACCGGAATGACGATGTACAACACCACCGAGGTGATGAGCGTATCCCACGGCACGATGATGGCCGATAGCCCGAGTAAGAACGCCACCAGCGGTGCAAATGCCACCACCATGATGGCGTCGTTCAAGGCCACTTGTGAGAGGGTGAACAGAGGGTGGCCGTTGGTGAGGCGGCTCCACACAAACACCATGGCCGTGCAGGGCGCTGCAGCCAACAAAATCAGGCCCGCGATGTAGCTGTCAATTTGATCGGCAGGTAACAGCGGTGCAAACAAATACCGAATGAAAAACCAACCCAGCAGCGCCATGGAAAACGGCTTGACCAACCAGTTGACAAACAACGTCACGCCAATGCCTTTGATGTGCTGACGTACTTCATGCAAAGCGCCAAAGTCCACCTTCACCAACATCGGAATGATCATCGCCCAAATCAACAAGCCCACGGGCAAGTTGACTTGTGCGTACGCCAAACTGCCAATGGCTTGAAACAGCTCAGGTTGCCACTGCCCTAAAGCAATGCCGACCACGATGCACAAAGCCACCCATGCGGTGAGATAGCGTTCAAAGAAATTCATGCGTGCTCCTGGCTGAGTTCTTTGGCTGTGTGTTGCAACATCGCTTTTTGTAGCTTGTCGGCAGGTAAGTCCACCAACAACTGCAAGCGCTTTTGTATTAGGTACATGGTGTTGCGAAATGCTTGCAGGCGGTCTTCGTCTGTGCCTTCTACAGCGGACGGGTCGGCATAGCCCCAGTGTGCGGTGGCGGGTTGGCCTGGCCAATAAGGGCAGACCTCGCCAGCGGCGTTGTCGCACACGGTGATGACCAAGTCCATGTGCGGTGCATCGGGTTTGGCAAACACATTCCAGCTTTTGCTGCTCAGGTACGAGGTGTCAACGCCAGCAGATTCAAGCACTTGAAGCCCTAGCGGGTTGGGTTGCTGGTTCTCGCGCGGGCTGCTGCCAGCAGAAAACGCTTGGAAGCGTATGCCACTGGCACCTGTGGCCATGTGGTTGAGCAAGGCTTCCGACAAGATGCTGCGCGCAGAGTTGTGCGTGCACAAGAAGAGGACGTTCAAGGTGGTCATGGTTGATGTGACGAGATAAAAGTGTGAAAGATAAACAAGAAGTTTTTCAAACGTGTGTCAGACTCAACAGCAGCCACTGTTGGGCGAGCAGCAAGAGCCTGCTTTGACGCGAGGCTTTTCCGCTGTCTCTTTGGCTGCGTCAGTGGTTGCTCCAGCTGCTGCTTCGGCAGGTGCGCAGCACAAGTCCATCGCCAAGCAGGCCGTATGTTTGAGGCTGGTGATCAATGTGAGCGTTTGGCCATCGCTGCTACCCGAGATCACTGGGTATTGCGACACCACACCCGCTTCGTGTTCAATTTCCACAGGCAGGTCGAGCGAGGGCAGCACGTTGCCAGCAATGCGCAAGATGTGGGCGAGTTTGCTGGTTTCTAGGCGGTGCTCCACATCGCTGTACACCCAAGTTTGAAGCAAGCAAGTTTCGGTTTTGCGAAGGGTGTCGCCACAGTCCATGAAGTTCTTGGCCACATGGCCGACTTCGGTGATGTGAAAGTGCGGGGCGATGGCCTCACCGTTGGGCAGCATGATGCGCAAGGCTTGGTTGGGATGCGCTTCCAGCAGGCCTAAAAATTGTTCGACGTTCATGGTGTTTCCTTTTGAAAATTAACAACAGGTTTTCGATGTCTCAGGCACCACTGCACACGATTGGCCTTGGCAGCAGTCTTGGGTCAGGTAGGTGAGTAGGTCGTTCATGCGTGCAAACTCAGCGCGGTAAATCAGGTTGCGCCCACTGGCCTCGGCGCTGACCAAGCCTGCGTGGCTCAATGCTTTGAGGTGAAACGACAAAGCGCTGGGTGCAATTTGCAGCAAAGCGGCGAGTGCGCTTGGGGTCAAGCCCTCAGCACCTGCTACCACCAAGGCGCGGAAGGCGCGCAGGCGTTGGCCTTGTGCCAGTGCGGCCAACGCCTCGACGATCTGAGATTCAGAAGTTTTGTTTTTGCTCATATTTCAATGATACTTGAATTGTTGAAATGAAACCGTCATATGTGTCACAGTACCGTCACAATGGCTAGATAAAGTCACAGCTGTTCTAACCAATTGAAGGAATCTCATGAACACGAAGCGTACTTTCATCAAATCTGTGGCCGCAGCTGCTATGGCAACTTTGGCGATGGGTTCTGCGTTCGCAGCCGACATCACAGGTGCCGGCGCGACATTCCCTTTCCCTATGTACGCCAAATGGGCTGAAGGCTACAAGGCGGCTACTGGCAACGGCTTGAACTACCAATCCATCGGCTCATCTGGCGGCATCCGTCAAATCAAAGCCAAGACCGTCACGTTTGGTGCCACTGACGCACCTCTGTCTGGTGAAGATCTCGAAAAAGAAGGCTTGGTTCAGTTCCCTGCCATCATTGGTGGCACCGTGCCGGTGGTGAATTTGGAAGGTTTCAAGCCAGGCGAGTTGCGCATCACTGGCCCCGTGTTGGCTGACATGTTCTTGGGCAAGATCACCAAGTGGAACGACGCCAAAATCGCCGCTTTGAACCCAGGCAAAAAATTGCCTGAGCAAGAAATCACCATCGTGCACCGCGCGGATGGCTCTGGCACCACGTTCAACTTCACCGACTACCTCACTGCTGTGAGCAAGGACTGGTCTGACAAAGTGGGCAAGGGCGCTGCTGTCAAGTGGCCCGCTGCTTCTTCTGTGGGTGGCAAGGGCAACGAAGGTGTTGCTGCCAACGTGAACCGCGTCAAAGGCGCATTGGGTTACGTGGAATACGCCTACGTGAAAAAGAACAACATGACTTACATGCAGTTGCAAAACGCCGATGGCAAGTATGTGGCACCAGATGATTTGACATTCGCAGCCGCTGCTGCCGGTGCTGACTGGCTCAAAGTGCCAGGCATGGGCGTGTCGATGGTCAACGCCAAAGGCGCAACGAGCTGGCCAATCAGCACAGCATCATTCATCTTGATGTACAAGCAACCCGCAGACAAAGCGGCAGCCGCAGAAGCCATCAAGTTCTTTGATTGGGCATTTACCAACGGCAAGAAGATGGCGCAAGACCTCGACTATGTGGCTTTGCCTGATGCGCTGACCACGCAAATCCGCGCCAAGGTGTGGACACAAATTCAAAAGTAATTTGAATGAATCAAAAAATTCCGTCGGCTCTATGACATGCGCCGACGGTTTTTTAGTTTGAACAAGAGCAAGGTGTTTCAATGAGTTTAGGGTCTGCCATGAGCACAACCAATCTATCGTCGCATGAAGCTAGCCAAGTTGTCAGTGACGACATGGTGGCCATTGCCAAGAAGCAGCGCGTGCAAGACTTCTTTTTTCATCGCATCACACAAGCTTTCTCATTGTTGGTGTTGGTGGCCTTGTTGGGCATCATTCTGTCGTTGTTTGTGAATGCATGGCCAACGTTTCAACGTTTTGGTTTTAACTTTTTGTGGCACATCGAATGGGACATCATCAACGAAGACTTTGGCGCTGCCATTGCCATCGTGGGTACCGTGTCGAGTGCCAGCATTGCTTTGTTGATTGCTGTGCCACTGGCTTTTGGCGTGGCCGTGTTTTTGACCGAGACCTGCCCTGTGTGGCTGCGTCGCCCGCTGGGCACGGCCATTGAGTTGCTGGCCGCGGTGCCATCCATCATTTATGGCATGTTTGGTTTGTTTGTGTTTGCGCCTTTGTTTGCTGACTATGTTCAAGTGCCGTTGCAGCAAGTGTTAGGCGGCATGCCTTTGGTGGGCTTCTTGTTTGGTGGCGCGACCAATGGCATGGGCATTTTGGCGGCGGGTGTTGTGCTGGCTTTCATGGTTCTGCCATTTGTGGCGGCGGTCATGCGTGATGTGTTTGAAATCACGCCCGCCATCTTGCGTGAGTCTGCATATGGCTTGGGTTGCACCACATGGGAAGTGGTGCGCCAAGTGGTGCTGCCCTACACACAAAAAGGTGTGATCGGCGGCATCATGCTGGGTCTAGGTCGCGCCTTGGGCGAAACCATGGCGGTCACCTTTGTGATTGGCAATGCCAACCGCATGCCCACCTCGTTGTTCTCACCCGGCACCTCTATCGCGTCAGTGCTGGCCAATGAATTTGGTGAGGCCGAGGCCTTGCATTTCTCCACCTTGTTTGCTCTGGGCTTCTTGCTGTTCGTCATCACTTTTGTGGTGTTGGCCTTGGCCAAAAACATGATTCATCGCGCCGAAAAAGCCAAAGGCAACTAAGAGGTTATCTATGGAAATGAACCAACAGCTCTACACCAAGCGTCGCATCACCAGCATGCTGGGTTTGGCGTTCTCTATGTCTGCCATGGCCATCGGTTTGGCCGTGTTGCTCTGGATTTTGTATGTCTTGTTTTCCAACGGCTTGTCTGCCTTGGATGCCAACTTACTGACCCACGACACGCCTGCACCAGGCACCGAAGGCGGTGGCTTGCGCAATGCGATTGTGGGCAGCTTGATGATTGTGGGTTTGACCGTGTTGGTGTCTACGCCCGTGGGCATCTTGGCCGGTATCTACCTCACCGAATACGGTGACGAAAGCAAAACGGCGGAGCTGACTCGCTTTGTGACTGACATCATGTTGTCTGCGCCTTCGATCGTGCTGGGTTTGTTTGTGTACGCGATTGCGGTGGCCACTGTGGGCAACTTCTCTGGCTACGCGGGTAGCTTGGCCTTGTCGCTCATTGCTGTGCCCGTGATCATGCGCACCACAGAAAACATGTTGCGCTTGGTGCCGGGCAGCTTGCGCGAAGCAGCTTTTGCCCTTGGCGCTCCACGTTGGAAGGTGTCTACCTTCATCACCTTGCGTGCGGCCAAGAGTGGTGTGATGACGGGCTTGCTGTTGGCAGTGGCCCGTATCAGTGGTGAGACCGCACCTTTGCTCTTCACCGCCTTGAACAACCAGTTCTTCAGTACCAACATGGGTGCGCCGATGGCCAATTTGCCTGTGGTGATCTTCCAGTTCGCCATGAGCCCCTATGAGAACTGGGTGCGTTTGGCTTGGGCGGGTGCACTCCTGATTACCTTGACCGTGCTCGCGCTCAACATCTTGGCTCGTGTGTTCTTCCGCGACAAAGCCGGCTCCTAATTTCACAGTGGAATTTAAAAATGTCTGAAATCAAACCAGCAACGAAAAACGCCTTGGAAGTTCGCGACCTGAACTTCTTCTACGGCAAATTCCAAGGCCTGCGCAATGTCACCATGGATATTGCCGAGCGCAAGGTCACCGCGTTCATCGGCCCATCGGGTTGCGGCAAGTCCACCTTGTTGCGCACCTTGAACCGCATGTACAGCCTGTACCCAGGTCAACGTGCCGAGGGTGAAATCAACTTTTACGGCCAAAACATTTTGGACCCCAAGCAAGACTTGAACTTGCTGCGTGCCCGTATCGGCATGGTGTTCCAAAAGCCCACGCCGTTTCCTATGACGATTTACGACAACATCGCTTTTGGTGTGCGCCTGTATGAAGACCTCAGCCGCACCGAAATGGATGAACGTGTGGAATGGGCTTTGACCAAAGCTGCCTTGTGGACCGAAGTCAAAGACAAGCTTGGCCAAAACGGTTTGTCACTCTCAGGTGGTCAGCAACAACGCTTGTGCATTGCGCGCAGTGTGGCGGTGAAACCCTCGGTGTTGTTGTTGGACGAGCCCACCTCAGCGTTGGACCCCATTTCGACTGGCAAGGTGGAGGAATTGGTGCATGAACTCAAAGCCGACTACACCATCGCCATCGTGACCCACAACATGCAACAAGCCGCACGTTGCAGCGACTACACCGCTTACATGTATTTGGGCGAATTGGTGGAGTTTGGCGAAACAGAGCAAATCTTCTTCAAGCCCAAGCAAACTGCTACAGAAGACTACATCACGGGCCGTTTCGGCTAATTAGGAGAACACCATGCCAGATAAACACCTGTCTTCACAATTTGACTCTGATCTCAACAACATCTCTTCACATGTGATGGAGTTGGGTGGTTTGGTGGAGTCACAAATCAAGCAAGCCATCCTTGCACTGTCGCAATTCAGCCCTGAAGCGGCTGACGATGTGCTCGTCACAGAAAACAAAGTCAATTCTTTAGAAGTTGAAATCGATCGCGAAATCGCATCAGTCATTGGCCGCCGTCAGCCCACAGCACGCGACTTGCGCTTGCTCATGGCCATGTCCAAAACCACGGCCAACCTCGAGCGAGTGGGCGACGAAGCGGCCAAGATTGCCCGCATGGTCAAGTCCATCATTGAAAGCTCAGCGCCACGTTCATTGCCCTCGGGTGATTTGCGCGTGTCAGCCGAGTTGGCCTCTGGTTTGTTGCGCAAAGCGTTGGATTCGTTTGCACGATTGGACGTGCCCATGGCCGTGAGCATTCTGCGTGAAGACAACGCCATCGACAAAGAGTTCGATGGTTTTGTGCGCAAACTCATCACCTACATGATGGAAGACCCTCGCACCATCTCTGCCAGCTTAGATTTGTTGTTTGTGGCCAAAGCGATTGAACGCATTGGTGATCATTCCAAAAACATTGCTGAGTTTGTCATCTACATCGTCAAGGGTGAAGACGTGCGTCACACCCCATTGGCCGATGTTGAATCATCCATGGGCTAATTGAAAGTATTTCAAAGATGAAAGTTGCACGCGTCTTGGTGGTTGAAGATGAGTCGGCCATTGCCGAGCTCATTGCAATCAATTTGCGACACAACGGCATGCTGCCTTTGCTGGCATCCGATGGCGTTGCAGCCCAAAAGTACATCGACGAGGTGCTGCCTGATGTGATTTTGTTAGATTGGATGCTGCCGGGTCAAAGTGGCATTGAGCTCGCTCGTCGCTGGCGTGCTGATCCGCGTACCAAAACCACGCCTATTTTGATGCTCACTGCCCGTGGCGATGAGCCTGACAAAATTGCCGGCTTGGATGCAGGTGCAGACGACTACATCACCAAACCTTTCTCCACGCAAGAATTGTTAGCGCGCATCCGTGCGGTGTTACGTCGCCGTGCGCCTGAGCAGGCCAGTGATGTGGTGACCATTGGTGCTTTGAAGCTGGATGGTTCGACACACCGTGTCAGCTTCAATGACCAAAGCATCAAGTTGGGCCCCACAGAATTTAAGTTGCTCAATTATTTGATGCACAACGCCGAGCGTGTGCACAGCCGCAGCCAATTGCTTGACCGCGTGTGGGGCGACCACGTGTTCATCGAAGAACGCACGGTGGATGTGCATGTCAAGCGTTTGCGCGAAGCTTTGGGTGAAGCGGGCAGCATGGTGGAAACTGTGCGTGGCGTAGGATACAGAATCACCCATCAGCCCTAAGCCACGCAAGGTTCATGTGATTAGCCGATTTCTTTCTTTTTTCTCCCTGCTAGCGTTTGGTGCTGCGATTGGTTTTTCCTGGGCCGTGATGGGCGACAGGGAACCCCCATCGCTTTACTTATTGAGTGGCGCACTGATTGCCGGCTTAGCTTGGGCATTGGTCGATGCATGGCGTGGTTATCGTGTACGTTCATGGTTGCGTCACGGCGATCTTGGCTTAGCACCGCAAATGTCTGGCTGGTGGGGTGTTGTTTTAGATCGTGCACGCAAGCTTTTGCGTGAGCGTGAGCGCAGCATCGCTGCTAGTGAGCAGCGTTTGAAAGATTTTTTGTTAGCTATTCAAACCTCGCCCAATGGTGTGGTGATGTTGGATGCGCAAGCACAAATCGAATGGTGTAACAAAACTGCAGCCATCCACTTAGGTATCAATCCGGAGCGCGATGTGATGCAGCGTGTGGGTAATTTGCTACGCGACCCGATATTTACCGCTTACATGGCGGTGGATCAACCGATTGAACCTGTGGTGATCGCCGGCTACAAGCATCGCATTGAACGACCTGTGCGTATTTCTTTGCAGCGTCATCGCTACGGTGAGGGCAAGCAGCTTTTGCTCACGCGTGACGTGACATTGCTTGAACAGGCAGAAGCCATGCGCCGTGATTTTGTGGCCAATGTCTCTCATGAAATACGTACGCCATTGACTGTCATGTCAGGTTTTGTGGAGACCCTGCAAACACTCGATTTGAATGAAGAAGAAAAAAATCGATATTTGGGCCTGATGGCTGTGCAAGCTGAACGCATGCAAGGCTTGGTGGAAGATTTGTTGACGTTGTCTCGTTTAGAGGGCAGTCCTATCCCCAGCGTTTTGAATACTTTGCCGTTGAAGCAATTGATTGACTCTTGCGAACAAGAGGCCATTGGGCTGTCAAGCACTATCACACACGGCGTGAATCCTCATGTCATTCAATTCAAGATTGAGCCCGCACTTAGTGCTGCAACATTGCAAGGTGAATCACGAGAGCTGCAAAGTGCGTTGTCTAACTTGGTGAGCAACGCAGTTCGGTACACCCCTGCGGGGGGATCCATTAGCGTGTCGGTTGATCAAGGCGCAGATGGCGGCTTATTGATCGATGTGCGCGACACGGGGGCGGGTATTGCTGCAGAACACTTGCCACGCTTGACTGAGCGCTTTTATCGGGTTGACCGAAGCCGCTCTCGCGAATCTGGTGGGACAGGGCTTGGTCTAGCCATTGTTAAACATGTGATGCAGCGTCATGGTGGAAGCCTCTCTATCACGAGTGAGCTGGGTCACGGTTCATGCTTTCGATTAATTTTTCCAGCCAATCGCTGGCATGCCAATAACTAAATTTGCTTAGGTACGGCGCGGCAGTCGCCACAGAAAAAATGGTTCGCATTTAAGAAGCGTCGAAATGACCCCGTTGATCTTGGTTTGTGTTTGCTGCATTTGATGCAACTCATCATTTCACCTGTTCTTCCTGTGCCTTCGAAGGGGGAGCCGTTTTTCTTACTGCTGTAGCGCAAGCCGTCGGATTTAATTTGAGTTGTTTCGTGTTTATGGTGGCTCATATCAAGCACTTAAAGTTTTTCGGAGGCGCTTTTTTTCTGCGTGTTTCAAAAGCACATAGGTAATCAATCCGATGAATGCAGATCCAACAACAAATCCACCATAGGCCATTGGCCATGGCATGCCCTCAGTCATCATGGAGAACTCAGACATGCCGCCAATCCCAGCCAAAATATTGATGGGCATGAACACCACGCTAAAAACGGTGAGTTGATTCACACGTTTGTTTTGGTTGATATTGATGAAACCAATCGTGGCATCCATCAAGAAATTGATCTTGTCGAACAAGAAGGCGGTGTGACTGTTTAAAGAGTCGATGTTGCGAAGAATTTGTTTCGAATCTGAAATTTGATCTTGTGTGAGCAAGCGTCCGCGCATCAAGAAACTCAGTGCACGTTGTGTATCTAAGATATTGCTTCGAATTCGACCGTTTTGATCCTCTTCTTCCGCAATGTCAGCCAAGATGCCTGCAGCCTCTTGGTCGGTGATGGCTTCACTCAAGACGTGGCGGCCAACAACGCCTAATTTGGCATAAATGTTTTCCAGTGAATCAGCAGACACTTCGACATCTGCGCCATAAAGGTCGAGTAGCAAATCCACGCAGTCTGTAACGTAGCCTGGTTGAGTTAATGCGCGACGACGTTGATGCCGAAATACGGATAATTCTTCATTTCTTAATGAAAACAAAATGCCACCGTGCAAGATAAAGGCAACCGGAATACTTTTAGATTTTCCCTCGCGATCCAAAAGAAAGTTCGAATGCAGATGAATATCATCGTTTTCTTCGACATGAAAACGTGCGCTGACCTCCAGATCAGTTGCTTCAATGGGGTCTGGTAGTTCAACACCAAAATGAGAACCTACAAAAATACGCTCGGCTTTGGACGAGTTGATCAGATCTACCCAAATTGGTTTAGCACCTTCTAGATCTTTGCGCCCTGCTATGGGTATGTTTTTAAGGCGCCCATCAATCAGTTCGTAAACGTTGATCTTGCTCGATTCAAAATCTGGCTGTCTTTCGCCAGCGATGGCGATGCGACGCTCATCGGATATCTCCCACAGTACGTCGTTTTCTCGTTCGTTTGGAATCTTGCTCCATAACTTCTGTGCATCATCCAAGGGCAGGGCGTCTAAGTAACTTCCCAACTCGGTAGCGCTTTGTTTGGTAATGAAGTTGCGCAACTCTGCGTCGTGCTGTTTTTGTAAAAGCGTTTCTACAAAATCGTGTTTATGCATTTGCTGACTATGAACCATGCCATCGACTAATTTTTGTTTATTTAACATCTCGATCAAATTTTTAAGGGACATGGATTGGTCAAGCTGTCGACGTTAGTTGAATATCAAAAGTTGGTTCTGAATTGCCTTTTCATAATTTATTAAATTTTTATGACTGGCATATGACGGTGCATGCCAATTTCGCATTGGATGTCACAGTGAGATATGTTGCGAGAACTTAATGATCAGTGCAGATAGCCAAATGCCCATGCACAGCAAAATGCTCAGCAACACCGCTGCGCTACCTAAATCTTTGCAACGTTTCGAAAGATCATGCCACTGTGGTCCAACACGATCGATAGCGGACTCAAGGCCCGTATTTAAAAGTTCAACAATCAACACAAAAATGACCGATCCAGAAAGTAATGAAATTTCAATCCAGTTGTTGCCTAGATAAAACGACAGCGGAATTAAAACGAATGCAAGATATGCCTCTTGTCTGAACGCAGGCTCATGCATGGCGGCTTGTAACCCTTGCACTGAATATCCAAATGCATGGATAACTCGATTGAGGCCAGTTCTTTGCTTTTGTAAGTTTTCATGAATTTCATTCATTACATGCAACTATAAAAATGGTTTGTGACGTTGTGATGAAAAATTTCAATAAATTTCTGGAACCATCATGTCATCAGGCACCGGATGGCGAATGTAATCAGGGTTGCGTACCCGTTTGGGGAGTTGGATTTCAGGGTGTTGAATTTCGTGGTACTTGAAATGATTCAGCAGGTGATGAATACAGTTCAGGCGCGCACTTTTTTTATCAACCGCTTGCACCACCCACCAAGGTGCTTCTGGAATGTGTGTGCGTTCAATCATGGTTTCTTTAGCCATGGTGTAGTCTTCCCATCGGCGACGACTCTCTAAATCCATTGGACTGAGTTTCCATTGCTTGAGCGGATCGTGAATGCGACCTAAGAAGCGTGCATGTTGCTCATCATCTGTGATGGAGAACCAATACTTGATCAGTGTGATGCCACTACGCGCCAACATTTTTTCAAACTCAGGCACGGTGCGAAAAAATTCTTCATATTCATCATCATTGCAAAAACCCATCACGCGTTCAACGCCTGCTCGGTTGTACCAACTGCGGTCAAATAAAACAATTTCACCCGCTGCAGGTAAATGCGCCACATAGCGTTGGAAATACCACTGTGTGCGCTCACGATCATTCGGTGCGGGGAGGGCTGCTACACGGCAAACACGTGGATTGAGGCGTTGTGTGATTCGCTTAATCACACCACCTTTACCTGCGGCATCGCGTCCTTCAAACAAGATAACCACTTTTTGTTTGGTGGCTACCACCCAGTCTTGTAACTTGACTAATTCGCCTTGCAAACGCAGCAGCTCACGAAAGTATTTGACGCGATCGGTGTTATCACCTTCTTCGTCAATAGACATTTCTAACTCTTCATCCAGCGTGTCTAGGAGGTCGTTTCGTAGGCGTTGAATTTGCTCTTCATTGAGTTTGTGATGATCTGTCATGGTTTTTTCCCTTTGATACAAATCATCGTGAATGACTGTTTCAACTTGATGACGAATGTCACGGAACATTCACATTGAGCACTTATATTTTTTGAGTTCCTTAGACTCAATATTTGCAAGAGGTGCTTTTATTACTTATCGTTTTATTTCTTGTTTGGTACTTCTGCTTGTCTTGTCTGGTTGTGCCGTTCGCCCATTTGTGGTTGATCAAACGGCTCAAGCTTTGTCGGGGCAGGGCATGTCGAACGAAGATGATTTACAACTTGCGCGTGAGGCAAGTGCTTTTTATTTAAAGTTTTCAGAGTCCGTGCTCAAAGAAACACCAGGCCATCTGAAACTGGCTGAATCGGTTTCGGCAGGTTTCACGCAATATGCCTATGCCTTCGTGGCATTTGATGCAGAAAAAATAGATGCTAAAAATCCCAAAGCCTCAGCTGAAATGCGTGAACGCGCTGCTCGTTTGTATGCGCGCGCACATCGTCATGCCATGACTGCTCTCGAAAAAAGCACACCTGGATTTGGTTCGGCGTTAAAGCAAGTTGACAGCAGTAAGTACCCTAAGCTTCAAGCAAATCAAGTACCACTGGCTTATTGGGCCGCTGCATCCCTTGGGGGATGGATCTCCATGTCTAAGGATGACCCAGATTTAGTCGCTGACTTGCCGTTGTCCATGCGTTTGGCCGAACTCGCATGGCAAGTTCAACCCGATTACGGCCAAGGTGCTTTGGCCAGTTTGATGGGCACCTTAGAAGGTGCAAAAGTGGGTGGTTCTCGCCAAAAGGCGCAAGCCTATTTCGATCAAGCGATTGCGCTAGGAGATGGTCGCGAAGCAGGGCCATTTGTGGCCAAGGCAGAAGGTGTGGCATTGCCAGCAGAGGATCGAAAGCAGTTTGAATTGTGGCTCAAGCAAGCAATTGACATCAGTCAAAAGCATCGCAGTTTGCAAAACGAAGTGATGCGCGAGCGTGCGCAGTGGTTGCTCTCATCCGTAGATGAACTTTTTTGAAAGCATTGAATGTCTAAATTTTTTAAATCATGTTTGCAACTGTATGTGGGGCTGAGTTTGTTATGTGTTCAGTCTGTATCTTGGTCTGCAGACAAACAATTGCGCTTTGGCACTTTGGCTCCAAAGAATTCGCTCTATCACCGTCAACTCATGGAGATTGGCGAGGCGTGGCGCATCGCACAAGGTGGCACTTCGAAGTTTGTGGTGTATCCAGATGGCAGCCAAGGCGGTGAAACCGAGATGGCACGTCGTATGCGCATTGGTCAACTGCAAGGGGCTTTGCTTTCTGTGGTGGGTTTGCGTGAAATTGAGCCCTCGATTGCTGCATTGCAATCTATGCCTCTGTTGTTCAAGTCGTGGGAAGAGGTGGACTACGTTCGCGAAAAAATGCGACCTGCGATGGAGAAAAAATTTCTAGACAAAGGTTTTGTAGTTTTGGCCTGGGGGGATGCAGGTTGGGTGCGTTTTTTCTCGAAAGAGGCGGCCTTCAAACCAGATGACTATCAAAAGATGAAATTCTTTGCATGGGGCGGCGAAGCCGACCAGCAAGAAATCATGAAGAGCATGGGCTATACACCTGTGCCGCTAGAGACCAGCGATATCTTGCCATCCGTGCAAACCGGCATGATCAACGTGGTGCCATCAACGCCTTACTTTGCCTTGGCTAGTCAGGTATACACCATGGCCCCTAATATGTTGGAAATCAACTGGGCACCAATTGTTGGTGCTTTGGTTGTGACCAAAAAGTCTTGGGACGAAATGACACCTGAAACACAAGCTGCTGTGCGCGCAGCCAGCGACAAAGCAGGCGCACAAATTCGTATCAAAGCACGCCAAGAAGTCGAAGAGGCTGTAGACGCCATGAAAAAGCGTGGTTTGGTGGTAAACAAACCCAACGCAGAACAAATGCGTGCATGGAACGATTTGGCTGACAAACTCTATCCACGCATTCGCGGCACATTGGTGCCCGCTGATACCTTTGATGAGGTGTTTCGTCACCTCAAGGCTTATCGCGCAGGTAAGAGCAAATGATGGGGCGAGTTCTCAAAAGCTTGACGCAGGCCGATGCATGGTTGGCCTCGCTCGCACTGGTCTTCATGGCCTTGATTCCGTTAGTGGAAATCTTGTCACGTCCCGTGATGGGCAAGGGTATTGATAACGCACCGGTGGTGGTTCAGCATTTGGGTTTGTTCATGGCTATGGCAGGTGCCATTGCGGCGGAGCGTTTTGGTCATCTCACCAGCTTGGGTGTGTTGGTACCTCGCTTTTATGCGGTGGGACAGTTTGGCGCTGCAGCTGTGTGTGGTGTGTTGACGTGGGCGAGCGGACAGCTGGTGCTCAGCGAAATGTCTGCTGAACAAATGCTGGCTTACGGCGTGCCTGTGTGGTGGTTTGAAGTAGCTATGCCAATTGGCTTTGCATGTTTAGCGATGAAGCTAGGTGCGCGATGTGCACAGCATGTGGGTGTGAAATTGGCGTGTGCTTTGATCGCGCCTTTGTTAGGCATATGGCTGGCCTTTCGCTTTGATGGTGAGGCTTTATCACTTTGGCCGTGGGTGATGGGTTTGGTGTTGTTGCTGTCCTTTGGTGCGCCCATCTTTGCCGTGTTAGGCGGTCTGGCATTGGCCTTGTTTTGGCAAGATGGATTGCCGCTGGCTTCGATTGCCTTGTCGCATTACCAAATCACAGTTAACCCATCATTGCCTGCGTTACCTTTATTCACCTTGGCTGGTTTGATTTTTGCAGGCACTGGTGCTGCGCAACGCTTAGGGGCTGTGTTTGTGGCCTTGTTCGGTGGTGGAAAAACCGGCACCGTGATCGCTGCAACTGTTCTGTGTTCTTGCTTTACTGCGTTCACGGGAGGCAGTGGCGTGACGATATTGGCCTTGGGCGGCTTGTTATTGCCTTTGTTGCAAGGCGTGGGCTACCCAGATCGTAAAGGCATGAGCTTGGTGACCAGTGCCAGTGCATTGGGCGTGTTGCTGGCACCCTCAGTACCGCTCATCATGTACGCCATCATTGCCCGCGTGCCCATCAACACGATGTTCATCGCGGGGGTGGTGCCCGCTGTGGTGATGGTGGTATGTTTGTTGATTTTTGGTGGCTATTTGCGCCACGAAAAAGCTGAGCAAATGCCGCAAGCAAAGCCTGCATTTAACAAAATGGCATTGCGTGATGCTGCGTGGCATGCCAAGTGGGAACTGTTGGCACCTGTAGTGGCCATAGGGTCGCTTGGCAGTGGTTTTGCCACGCCGACGGAAAGCGCTGCACTCACCGCTATTTACGCTGTCCTTACCCAAGCCTTTGCACATCGCGAATTAGATGTCAAAAAATTGGGTGAGTGTTTGTCGCAGTGCACCCAAATCATTGGTGGCGTGATGTTGATCTTGGGGATGGCTTTGGGGTTAACTAACTACTTGGTTGATGCGGGCATTCCAGACTTGGCAACCGAATGGGTGCAAAGCGTTACACAAAATAAATGGGTGTTCTTGCTGGCCTTGAACGTGTTTTTATTTGCTGCTGGGGCGTTGATGGAAATCTATGCGGCCATCGTTGTGTTAGTGCCATTGCTATTGCCACTTGCCACTAGCTATGGCATTGATCCTGTGCACTTTGGCATCATCTTTTTGGCGAATATGGAGATGGGATTTTTGTGTCCACCCGCAGGCATGAACATTTACTTCGCATCAGCCGTGTTCAAGCAACCTATACGCACCGTGGCCGCTTCGGTTGCGCCAGCTTTGTTGGCTATTTTTGTAGGTACCTTGCTAATTTCGTGGCTACCAATATTCGCCATAGGTTTGCCTAGTTTGGTAGCTTCATTTATGCGCTGAGCAGCTCAAGCTGGCTGCTCACGCTGCGATGAGACAAATGCGCCAAGGTCCTGCGTGAATGGCCGAGCGGTGATAGCAATTCGCCAGCATGCACCTTGGCATGAATGCCCGTTGATGTCATGACTTGGTGCAATGATTGAACGAAACCAATTTCACCAATGAAAGCAGCCTTCAAACATAAATCACCAGTTTGAGGGTTGGTGTAACGAATTGCCAAAGGTTGTACCTGAATATGATGATTGATGGCCGCTTCAAATAAGTTGGCATGAAATAAGCTGACTGTGTTGCCTTCGCTGCTGGTGCCTTCAGGAAAACCTGCGACACAGTAACCGTTGTGTAGCGCACTCGATAAATCATCCACCATGCGTCGTGCTGAACTTGGTGAGCCACGATCAACAAACACTACGCCGCACCCTGTGGCAATGCTGCCAACGATAGGCCAACTCCGCACTTCTGACTTCGCGACAAAGATGCTGGGCTGAATGGATTGAATGATCAACGCATCAACCCAAGACACATGATTTGCCACCAACATGAGAGGTGAGGACGATGTTTCTATATGGGTGAGAGATGTTTCGTAAGTCACGCGTACGCCAAGAATTTCCAATGTGCTTTGGGACCACATTTTTATTTCTTCTAGTTTTCGCTCACGGCTCAAGCGAGGAAATTTGATCCACAAAATCCAGAAGGCACGGCCAAAGGCGTGTACGAGTTGTAGGTATTTGATCAGCATGATTGGCTAAGAAGGATAGAGGTGATGTGTGACAAATTGGTGAAGGTTTTGCGCAATTTGTCACGAATATTTCATGCAATCTTCGCGGTTAATTCACATGCATTGATAAGAATTCTTGGCATTGATTCACTAAGGACCGACCATGAAAGAACTGCCAAACCCAACCATGCCTTTGTCGTTCATTGATATGCCTCGGGGGTCACTTCATCGAAACGATCTTGACGCTCAAAAAGTTTCTGTCGTTGCCCAAAAAACTGAAACCCGTCCAGCCCTGATTGTTGAATGGGCTAAGCACCAAGACGAGGTGCGTGAAGCACAGCGCCTGCGTTATGACGTCTTTGCCACCGAGATGGGCGCACGTTTGAAAGACAGCATTCCTGGGCATGACATCGATTTGTTCGATGACTTTTGTGAGCACCTCATCATCCGTGACGATGTGACCGCGCAAGTGATTGGCACCTACCGCGTGTTGACACCTGCTCAAGCTAAACGCATTGGCAGCACCTATTCAGATTTGGAATTTGATTTAACCCGCTTGCGCCAATACCGCGAACGTATGGTTGAGTTAGGTCGCAGCTGCGTGCACCCTGAACATCGCCATGGTGGTGTGATCATGGCTTTGTGGGGTGCCTTGGCTGAGTTCATGGTACGCAACAAGTTGGATGTGATGATTGGCTGTGCCAGTATCCCGATGCTGCATCAAGGTGTGGTCAGTGGTGAGGTGGCGGCCAGTATTTGGCACCAACTCAAGAAAATACATTTGGCTGGTATTGAAAACCAAGTCACGCCGCGTCTGGCTTTGCCAGTGGAGCAATGGGAAGTCAACCCTGCGTTTGAGCCGCCTGCATTGATTAAAGGCTATTTGCGCTTAGGCGCAAAAGTGTTGGGCGCACCTGCATGGGATCCAGACTTCAACACTGCTGACTTGCCTATGTTAATGAAGATCAATGACATGCCACCGCGTTACCGCAAACACTTCTTGGGCGCTTGATGCATTACAGAGCCATCTTCATCTCTGATCTGCATCTGGGCACACCCGGCTGTCAAGCAGACGCATTGTTAGACTTTTTGAAAGAACACACCAGCGATTACTTGTACCTTGTAGGTGACATCATTGATGGTTGGCAATTACGCCGTCGTTGGTATTGGCCACAAGCGCACAACGATGTAATTCAAAAGTTGTTACGAAAAGCGCGCAAAGGCACCCGTGTAATTTATGTGCCGGGTAATCATGATGAATTTGCACGTCATTTCTTGGACCATCATTTTGGTGGTATCGAAGTACTCGATGAGGCCGTCCACAAGACAGCGGATGGCCGTCAGTTGTGGGTGATTCATGGCGACTATTTTGATGCGGTGGTGCAGCAAGCCAAGTGGCTCGCCTATGTGGGCGACTATTTGTATGAGTTCACACTCAAGCTCAATCGCTACCTAAATAACATGCGCGGTCGTTTGGGGTTGCCTTATTGGTCTTTGTCTGCTTACCTCAAACACAAGGTGAAAAAAGCGCTGAACTACGTCACTGACTTTGAGAATGCTGTGGCGCACGAAGCTGCGAAGCATGGTTATCAAGGCGTGGTGTGTGGCCACATTCATCGTGCAGAAATTCGCGATGTGAATGGCGTGTTGTATTGCAACGATGGCGATTGGGTAGAGAGCCGCAGTGCTCTGGTTGAAAACGAACAAGGTGAGTTGTCTTTGTTGTACTGGCAAACCGAACCCATCGTTGTAGCGAAACAAGAATTGGCGAAAGCAGCATGAAAATTGCACTCATCACGGACGCATGGCGTCCTCAAATCAATGGCGTTGTCACGACTTTGGTTGAACTGGTTGATCAGCTCAATGCCAAAGGTCATGTGGTGGAAGTGATTCACCCAGATTTGTTCAAAACACGTCCTTGTCCTGGTTATGCAGGCATTGATTTGGCGGTGAAGCCTTACCCACAGTTGAAAAAACAGTTAGATGCATTTCAGCCTGAAGTGATTCATGTGGCGACCGAAGGGCCATTGGGCTGGGCAGCACGCAAGTATTGTTTGAAACACGATGTGCCATTCACCACGGCTTTTCATACGCGATTTCCTGAAGTGCTCAAAGCGGCCTTGCACATTCCACTGTGGATTGGCTATGCGATATTTCGCCACTTTCATAAACCTTCAGCTGGTGTGATGGTGCCGACGCAAGGTGTGATGCGCTTGCTCGATGGTTGGGGCTTTAAAAATTTGCGTAGTTGGACGCATGGTGTCGATATGCGTTTGTTTGGCTATGCTGAAACTGTCACAAATCATCCGGATTTAGATGATTTACCACGCCCCATTGCCTTGTATGTTGGACGTGTGTCCTATGAGAAAAATATTGACAGTTTTTTAGCCATGCCCTGGCTCGGCAGCAAAGTGGTGTGTGGTGTTGGGCCACTTGAAAATGAGCTAAGAAACAAGTTTCATCATGTCCGCTGGTTGGGTGTGTTACCTCGTGATGAATTAGCCCGTGTTTATGCGAGTGCCGATGTGTTCACATTCCCAAGTCGCAATGAAACCTTTGGCTTGGTGATGCTCGAGGCGATGGCATGCGGTACACCTGTGGCTGCCTACCCAGTAGATGGCCCGCTTGAAGTCTTGCGGCCAGACGCAGAGTATCCGCATCACCGCAAAGGGGGAGTGCTCCATGAAGACTTGGCTTATGCGAGTCTGGAAGCCGTGAAAGTTTCTCGCTCAGAAGCACGCGCACAAGCGTTGACATTCAGTTGGGATGAATCAACGCGATTGTTCGAGCAGCACTTGGTGCCAATTGAGCGTGCAATTCAAATAGGCGCAGAGGTACATCCTTGAGTGCCATGTATTTTTTGTCCAATAGCCTCAGTGATCCGAGTTTTGAGGCCTATTTGCAAGATACACATCGTTTCATGGATTACCGTGATGTGAAGAATGATTTGTTACCGAAGTTGATTGAATCATTCAAAGAGTTCTCTAGCCTGCGTCATATACGATTCAATTGCAGAAATCGGTTTGAAGGAAGATATCCTGCTATTCATATCCAATGCCCAGTCGGCTTTGTGCCTGATGTCATTGCAATCGAATTTCCGCACCGTCACGAGTCTTTCATCGTTAGGTTTGCCGAGCAAGAAACGACGATTCAAGGGCTTGAGAATTTAGCCATGCATTTACGCGTGATACTGACTATGGGTCTTGCCCATTGGCAACCTACTTAAGTTATTTTTCTTGCCTGAACGTCATTGAATTGACTTTTTTCCTTCTTATTCTTTTCATCATCTTCTGTAACGATGACTGCATTCAGGAGGAAATTTATGCGAGTCACAGTCATCGGTTCAGGTTATGTGGGTTTGGTCACAGGCGCTTGTTTGTCTGATCTTGGTTTCAAGGTGGTATGTCTTGATAAGGACGAAAAAAAAGTCAAGATGCTGCAAGAGGGAGAGGTACCTATCTATGAGCCGGGCTTGAAAGAACTTCTCTCACGTAATCGATTGGATGGAAGAATTCGTTTCACTTCCGATGCGCAAGATGCGATAGATCACGGTGATATTTTGTTCATCGCAGTAGGAACTCCTGCACAAGAAGATGGCTCGGCCGATTTGGGCCATGTACTGTCCGTCGCTGCCATGATTGGGCGTAACCTCAAAGATTTCAAACTCATTGTGAACAAATCAACGGTTCCCGTAGGTACGGCTGATCGGGTCCGTGATGCTGTGAAGCATGAGTTGACGCAGCGAGGCATGGCGACAGAAATGTTCGATGTGGTTTCCAATCCAGAGTTCTTGAAAGAAGGTGCTGCGATTGACGACTTCATGCGCCCTGATCGCATCGTGGTTGGTGTTGATGCCGGTATTCATCATGAAAAAAGTCAACGCATGATGGGTGACTTGTATGCCAGTTTCAATCGACATCATTCGCGTACGGTGTGGATGGATGTTCGCAGTGCTGAACTCACCAAATACGCAGCCAATGCCATGTTGGCTACACGCATTTCATTCATGAATGAAATCGCCAACTTGGCAGACGCCTTGGGTGCTGATGTAGATCAAATTCGTCGCGGCATCGGGGCTGACAACCGGATTGGTTACAGCTTTTTGTATGCAGGCTGTGGTTACGGTGGAAGCTGCTTTCCAAAAGACACACAAGCCTTGGTCAGCACGGCATTGGCGCATGGCCAGGATATGCAGGTGGTTGCTGCTACTGAGCAAGTCAATGAGCGTCAAAAGACGTTATTGGTCGATCGTTTGGTCGCACGCTTAGGCAAGGACCTCACAGGTCGAAAAATTGCGATTTGGGGATTGGCATTCAAACCTAATACCGATGATATGCGTGAAGCACCTAGCCGCGTGGTGATCAAAAGCTTGCTGCAACATGGAGCCAAAGTCACAGCGTATGACCCTGTTGCAGGTCATGAGGCCATGGCAGCACTTAAGATCGATTTCGAAGGCCAAGAAGCACTGTTGAAGAATTTCACGCTTGTTGCCCATGACATGGATGCGTTGAAGGGTGTCGATGCTTTATTGATCCTGACGGAGTGGAAAAATTTCCACAACCCAGATTTCCAAGTCATGAAGCTCAGCATGCGTACGCCTTACATCTTGGATGGCCGTAATTTGTATAACCCAGATGCTTTGGCAGACCTTGGCATCGCCTATCAAGGCATTGGTCGTCGCAACGAACTGATCAACCTCGCGGTGGATCCGATTTCAGAAAACGTGTTATCGCTGGATGCCTAAGGGTTTTTATTTTCTGATTAGTGCTCAGTTTGCCTCTGCACTTGCGGACAACGCACTGCTCATTTTAGGAATCTATTTTTTAAAAGAGCAGGGCTATCCTGGTTGGTGGGCGCCACTGTTGAAGTTCTCTTTGACGCTGGCATATGTAGTTCTGGCGTCTGTGGTAGGGCCTGTGGCCGATGCATTCCCAAAAAATCGTTTGATGGCTTACATGAATACGCTCAAAATTTTGGGTGTGTTCATTTTGCTGTCTGGCTTGCACCCTGTTTTTGCTTTTGCCCTGATTGGTTTGGCTGCATCGGTGTATGCACCTTCTAAGTATGGATTGGTCACAGAGTCAGTGCCCCCCAGGTTGTTAGTTCGTGCAAATGCATGGCTTGAGGTGTCGGTCGTGCTCTCAGTCATCTTTGGCATTGCGTTAGGCGGTGCTTTGACAGGCTTGACCGAAACTGGCACTTTGAAAGATCTGACATTGGTTTTGTCATCTATTGCATCTTTTGGGGTACAGACTGAGACGCTGCCAGCATTGGCTGCGATCGTGGGGATTTATTTAATGGCAGCAGTGCTGAACTTTGGGTTAAAGCCGATGGAGCAACACGTCCGACTATCACCCTTGTCATTGCACGCGATGAAGTTCACAACATTTTGGAAATCGAACCGTCAACTTTGGCGAGACCCATTGGGTGGTGTGTCTTTGTATGTCACCACTCTGTATTGGGGGGTAGGCGCAGTGATGCAGTTTGCTGTTCTTGTGTGGGCTCAGCAAACACTTGGTATGACTTTGAAGACTGGGGCTTACCTTCAAGCATTGGTTGCTATAGGCGTTATCGCTGGAGCTTTTGTCGCAGGAAAAAATTTCAAACTACATTCCGCCCGCCAAGCGTTACCTTGGGGTTTGCTGCTCGCGGTTTTGTTACCAGTGATCGTGATGGTCACTGACGTGTGGGTCGCGGTGCTTTTATTACTGTGTATTGGCGTATCAGGCGGCATGCTGCTTGTTCCCATGAATGCCTTGCTTCAACACCGCGGCATGCAAGTGCTCAGTGCAGGGAAATCCATTGCCGTGCAAGGTTTTAATGAGAATCTGTGCGTGTTATTGATGCTGGCCGCATACACCACATTGTTGGTTTTTGGGATGCCCTTGGGTTTCATAATGCTGTTGGTGGCGACGCTGCTGGTGGCAGGTATTGCACCCTTGTGCTTGTTATTGTGGCGACAATTTCGATGATCTGAACAGAGCATTCGTTGGTGCTCTGTTGAATTCGATTCAGTTCAATTCAATGGCACGTTGAAAGATGGTTTCTACTTGGCAGGCAATTTCATCCCAACCTAAATGTTCAATGCTGCTGCGCGTGAATTCGCGTGCCAGACTCAGAGTTGATGAGTTGCTTGTGATTTCTAAGGCGCATTGGATGTAGCCTTGGCGATCATCGCAGTGAGCTAGCCATCCATTAGTTTTGTGCGTGATGAATTCACCTGCAGCCGCACAGTCAAATGCCAGCACAGGTGTTGCACATGCCAGCGACTCCAGTGTGACGTTGCCAAAGGTTTCTGTCAGACTGGGAAAGAGTAAAAGGTCTGCGCTGGCGTAGAGCGTGGCCAGTTGTTCGTGTGTGCACATGCCGACAAACAATGCATCAGGACATTTGATCTCTGTGATGGCTCGCATAGGACCATCACCTGCAAAAATCATCTTCACATCACGACCTGCAGCTTTGAGTGCTTGGTAAGTTTGGATGGTCAGGTCTAGGTTCTTCTCAGCTGCTAAGCGTCCAACCGATAGCAGCACCATGGTTTGGGGGCTGACGTGCCAGCTTCGACGCGTGACGTCGCTGCGTTTATTGGGATGAAAGAGTTGCGTGTCGATACCGCGTGCCACCACTTTCAGGTTTTTAAAGCCCATGCCTTCGAGCTGATTTTTCATCTCAGTGGTGGGCACCATGGTGAATGCTGTGCGGTTGTGAAACTTGCGCAGATAAGCCACGATGGGTTTGGTCAACCATCCCACACCATAGTGTTGGCAATAGCTGTGAAAGTTGGTTCGAAAATCTGACGTAACTGGCAAGCGAAGCACGTGTGCAGCTTGCAAGGCAGACCAGCTCAGTGGTCCTTCAGTGGCGATATGTACCAAATCGGGGCGACGCGTGCGCCATGCTTTGATGAGCGCTTTTTTGCTCGGTAGACCCAGCTTGAGTTGCGGGTATCTTGGGATCGGTAAGCCGCGCAACAGTAACTCAGTCCAGTTTGTTTCTTCATGTCCTTCATCTTGTTTGTTTTGACGTGGACGGATTAGCTGAATTGAATGGTGACGATTGCCTAAATGATGAATGAGTTTAGATAGCGTGACGGCCACTCCGTTGACTTCTGGGGGCCACGTTTCTGTCACAACCGCAATTCGCAACGATTGGTTCGCAGGTTCAAAATGTTCAACGGTGATGTCTGTGTTGCTGAGTGCTTCCATGGTTGACATGGTGTCGCTTGAATTTAACAACTTGATGACAAATTGAATTTTGATGGTTTTATTTCAAGCGCATTTCTTTTTTGTTTTGTCACTAATTTTTAACATCCTCCACTCATGATTGCCATGTTTTGAAACACATGAGGAAACAGCGTGAAAAACTTTTTAGATGCTTTACGTATTCAACGTTGGGATGACCATCGCTACTACCACCACTGCCGCATCAATCAATCATTGCATTTACTCAGCGCCATTTGCTTTTTGATTTCCTATGCGCTGTTGTTTGTCAACCCAGCATGGGCAGCTTTATTGGCATGGATGGTGTCAATGGTGGCGCGGCAATCCGGTCATTTCTTTTTTGAACCTTTGAGCTATGACCATGTCAACAATGCCAGTAATGAATTTAAAGAAGAAATCAAAGTGGGCTACAACTTGCGTCGCAAAGTGGTGTTGTTGAGTCTGTGGGTGTTGTTGCCTTTGGTGATTTATTACTTCCCTGGTATGTTGAACGTGGTCCCTACGCACGAAACTTGGGTGGAATTTTCAGAGGCTGTTGGCTACTCTTGGTTGGCTTTGGGGGTGGGTGGTTTAATTTTTCGCACCGTTCACTTGTGCTTCATCAAGGATGTGCAAACTGGCTTGGTGTGGATGACCAAAATCTTGACTGATCCATTCCATGACGTTTACCTGTACCACAAAGCACCACTTCAGTTGCTGCGTGGTCAGCGTTTTGATGAAGAGTTCTTGAAGGCCAGTCATTCAGCCTAACTAGAACTCCACAAAAAAAGCGTTCAGGTTTGAAAGCCTGAACGCTTTTTGCTTTAACGGAAGAAAGTTTCTTTCAAGATGCTGCGTCGGATGCTCTTATTGGTGAGCTCGGGAGCTTGCCACCACCATCCATCGTGCTTCATTTGTTTTGCTGCTGATATAAAGCGTTGTAAGACAGCTTCAAAGTCAGCATCGTTGTAGTTCAAACTGAAGATCATGCGTCCTGTGCCTACCCAGCTCAATGCCAAACCGTGAAGCCGCAGGTAGTACTGCAGCATCCAGTTGTAGCGACTTGGCTGCGTGTAAAACACGGTCCAAACACTTGACATATTAGCCGCTTGAACTGGTAGATCGTTAACTTTCATCGTGTCATTGAACAACTTGCAACGTGCGTTCCAGCGTTCATCGTTACCCTCGTACATCGCTTTGATCTCTGGGGTATCTAATTGATCCAAGAAGGCCGACATGGCTCCCATCACAGCAGGGTGTTCTTTAAAGGTTCCACGAGCAAAGCAAATGTCAGCAGGGCGGTCTGCGTGAAAGCGGTGCATCCATTCTTTTTTTCCGCACACCACACCTACGGGAAATCCGCCACCCAGAGTTTTGCCGTACGTCACCAGATCGGCTTTCACGCCGAAATATTCTTGCGCGCCGCCTTGAACCAAACGGAAACCTAAAAACACTTCATCAAAAATTAGCACCACACCGTTTTCAGTGCAAGCTTGGCGTAGCTTGTGCAGCCACTCCGTGTAAGCCACACGGTCATAGGCAGCTTTGCGGCTGCTGTCGACCAAGGTGGTGTCGCTGGGAGCATTGACATTGGGATGAAGGGCTTGCAGAGGGTTGACTAATACGCAGGCAATGTCTTTGCGTGTGCGAATTACCTCTAGACTTTGTTCGCTCATGTCACTCAACGTATAGGTTTCACGTGGAGGCATGGGGTTGCCCGGGCCTGGCTGCACGTCTTCCCACCAGCCGTGGTAAGCGCCACAAAAGCGCACCAAGTTTTTACGTTTGGTGTGGTAACGCGCTAGGCGTACCGCTTGCATCACCGCCTCAGTGCCTGACATGTGGAAAGACACCTCGTCCATGCCAGAAATCTTCTTCAGTCGGGCAGCATTGCTCGGGACACAGGGGTGATATACACCGAGAGTGGACCCCAAGCTTTGTGTTTTAGCCATGCCTTCCGACATGGTTTTTTTGTAGAAGTCTGCACCAAACACATTCACACCTAACGACCCCGTGAGGTCGTAGAACGATTGACCATCTAAGTCGGTCACGTGCACGCCAGCGGCTGATTGAAAGAAGGAGCCTACTTTGAGGTGCTCTTGCACCAACGGACTGAATTGAAACGGCACACGGTAGGCTGCAATGAATTGCATGTCCGTGATGCTTTCTCTTGCAGCTGCGCTGGCTTGAATGCTCAGCGGGTGACGCGCTTTGAGCACCTCGGAGATTTTGAAAAATGCATCGCGCCGTAAATTTTGTATTTCAAATGGCGCGTTGTCACATTTAAAGAACATTTGCTCATCAAAATGGTAGCCGGGTAACAAGCGAGCTAAACGTTTGGCCATGCGTGAGTGCCCCGCGAGCGAGCGGTGTTTAGCGCGAGAAAGTTGAAGCCGTCGATAGACAGATGGTGCGAATGCGGCCAATGCACCTAAGCTTATCCAAGTGGTGTTCACAGTCTGTTTCCTTGTGTAAGAGATGCTCCTTTGTATTTAAGTTAAGTGACAAGATGATGAAGATTCGAAACAAATTTCAAACATGGTTTTTGCAAGAAGACTTGAATTTTTTATTGACTAACCGCATACCGCGCATCACACTCACGCGCTTCATGGGTTGGTGGAGCCAGCTGCGCCACCCTTGGATCGTTAAGGGATCGATTGCTGTTTGGCGTTGGTTCAGTGATTTAGATTTAAGCGAATCCAAAGAGCAAAATTTCGATAGTCTGCACGCATGTTTTACTCGAGAGTTGAAGTCAGGATTACGTCCAATCGATCACAACCCTGATGTGATGAGTTCACCGTGTGATTGCATTGTGGGAGCAAGTGGTGAAATTCGCAAAGGCATGTTGTTTCAAGCCAAAGGTTTTCCCTATACCTTGACGAGTTTGTTGAGTTCATCAGGGTTGGTTTGGCGTTGGCCTAGTTTGCTGGAGGGCGGTACGTTCGTCACCATGCGATTGACAAGTAGCATGTATCACCGTTTTCACGCGCCTTGTGATTCACATTTGAGTTGTATCACTTACATCTCAGGTGATACATGGAATGTCAACCCGATTGCATTGACGCGTGTGAAAGAGCTGTTTTGTAAAAATGAACGCGCTGTACTGGAAATGCAAACAGCGGAAGGGGTGCCTTTTTTGATTGTGCCAGTTGCGGCTGTGCTGGTTGCTAGTATGCGATTTCATGCAATTGATGTGCTCTTGAATTTGCGCTACAGGGGGGCGAACAGTATTCCTTGCGATGCTAGTTATGTCAAAGGGCAAGAGATGGGATGGTTTGAGCATGGCTCCACCATCTTGATGTTTGTGCCGCCCGGTTATGTCCTAGCCGAGGGGGTTGATAGCGGCAAGCGACTTCGTATGGGAGAGTGTTTGCTGAAGCGCTGTTGATTGGTATTTTTAAAAAATTTTTCTTCATACGACAGTCATAAAAATCGTGTCCACTCATTGCAACGATCAATCTTAATGAGACGCGTAAAAATGTATGTAACTGCAATTTTTTCAACGATATTGGCTTTCATTTTTATCCGACTCACATTCCATGTGATTGAGCTCAGAAAATTACATAAAGTGGCGTTTGGTCATGGGGGTGTTGATTCTCTTGAGAAGGCGATTCGAGCGCACGGTAATTTTTCAGAATATGTGCCGATCAGTTTGATATTGATGGGAACTTTGGAGTTCAACGGTGCACCTTCGTTTTGGATTGTTATTTTGGGTGCCTTCTTTGTCCTGGGGCGATATTTCCATGCAAGAGGCATGAACCATGATGGTCCTGATTTTGAAAATAGAGTAACGGGCATGAAGTTCACGCTTGTTACGGTTGCGCTGTTAGCACTTTCTAATGTGATCTGGATTGCTTATGTACTCCTGGCGGCTGCAAAATTCGCCGCAATGCATTAAAACCTTGCAGTATTGTCATAAATGTCACGGCAATGTCACGAAAGTTGGACACACTAGGTCACTAGCTAGACAGGTAATTCAAATGACGACAGGTATTCAAGCGAAAGAGCAACACAGTCATCAAGCCATCAAATTGGAATGGCTTGACCGTGACTTGAGTCTGCTCGCGTTCAATGAGCGCGTGTTGGATTGGGCCAAGCGTGCTGACGTGCCGTTGTTAGAACGTTTGCGCTACTTGTGCATCGTGTCATCTAACTTGGATGAATTTTTTGAAGTGCGTGCCGCCTTGTACAACAGTGTGGAGCATCCGAAGGCGCCATTGGATGCTGCAGGTACGCATGCACAACACTCGCTCAGCAAAGTAGCGCATGCCTTGGTCGATGAGCAATATGCGCTGTACAACGATGTACTCATGCCTGCGTTTGCCAAAGAGGGCGTGCGTATCTTGTCGCATGGCGAGCGCACTGTGGCGCAGCATCAGTGGGTGAAAGCTTTTTTTGAACGCGAAGTTCGCCCCTTGCTGTTGCCCGTTGGCTTAGATCCTGCACACCCCTTTCCACAAGTGGCCAACAAGTCGCTCAACTTCATCGTGCGCTTGTCTGGCAAAGATGCGTTTGGGCGTGACAACGAAATTGCCATCGTCAAAGTTCCCCGCAGCTTGCCGCGCTTGATTGCTTTGCCTGAAAAGCTCTGTGGCAAGCGCCAATTGTTTGTGTCAATTTCCAGTGTGATTCGTGCGCATTTGAAAGACCTTTTTCCAGGGCGTGATGTGGGGCAGTTTTCGCAATTCCGGGTGACGCGCCACTCGGATTTGTCGGTCGATGAAGAAGATGTGAAGAACTTGCGCACAGCCCTGCGCCAGGGGTTGGTCCACCGCAATTACGGGCAGGCCGTGCGCTTAGAGGTGTCTTCCGGCTGCTCTGAGTATTTGTCCGAATTTTTATTGCACCAGTTTGAGTTGCCACACTCGGCGCTCTACCGTGTGCATGGCCCAGTGAACTTGGTGCGTTTGAACCAACTGATTGATTTGGTGGACAACCCCAAGTGGTTGTTCCCGCGTTACACCGCCAGCTATCCGCAGCAGATGGTGACGAACGGTTCCATCTTTGATCGCCTGCAACAAGGCGATGTGATGATCCACCAACCCTACGAAAGCTTTGATGGCGTGCTCGCGTTTTTGCGTGAGGCCGTGCGTGACCCCCATGTGTTGGCGATCAAGCAGACAATTTATCGTACGGGTGCTGATTCGGTGTTGATGGAGTTGTTGCGTGAGGCCGTTCAACGCGGCAAAGAAGTGACAGTGGTGGTCGAACTCAAAGCGCGTTTTGACGAAGAAGCCAATATCAATTGGGCTGAGAAGCTGGAATACATTGGCGCGCAAGTGGTGTATGGCGTGGTGGGCTTGAAGACGCACGCCAAGATGCTGCTGGTCACACGCCGAGAAGGGCGAAGCATCCATCGCTATGCCCATTTGTCCACGGGTAACTACAACCCCCGAACAGCCAAGCTTTACACCGATTTGAGCCACATCACCAGCGACCCCAAGCTCACACAAGACGTGGAGAGTGTGTTCAATCTGCTGGCGAATCAAAGCAAGATTCCGCGTTTGAACAAGCTGATGATTGCACCGTTTCAGTTACAGCGCAGCTTGATTGACAAGGTTGAAAAAACAGCCCATGCCGCTGCACAAGGCGTTGCCAGTCGCATCATCTTGAAGATGAATACGCTCACCGATGAAAAGCTGATGGAAGCACTGGTGCATGCAGGGCAGGCGGGTGTGCAGATTGATTTGATCATTCGCGGTGCGTGTATGTTGCCTGCACAGCGACAGGGCGTGACGGACAACATCCGTGTGCGCTCGATCATTGGTCGGTTCTTAGAGCACTCACGTGTGTTTTATTTCCGAACAGGCAATGACGAGTCTTTGTATTTGTCGAGCGCCGACTGGATGAACCGCAACATGTTGCGCCGTGTGGAACTGGCATGGCCTGTGGAAGATGCTGCCTTGCGACAACGTGTGATTGATGAATGCCTGGTGGCGTACTTGCACGACAACGTGGATGCCTGGAGCTTGAATGCCGATGGTCAGTACACCCGTGTGCAAGCTGCCAAACCTAAACGCACCTCGTCCAAAGCAACGCAACCCACAACACCTGTGCCATTGCATGGCGCGCAAGCTGCGCTGATGGCGCTGTATGCCGCCAAGTTGTGAGGCTGTTCATCAAGGGTAAATCATGGATTTGATTTTGTGGCGTCACGCAGACGCAGAAGTTGCCCCTGAGGGGGGTGACGATTTGTCACGCTCACTCACCAAGAAGGGTGAGCGCCAAGCCATGCGCATGGCCGCTTGGTTAGATCGTCATTTGCCAGAAGGCACGCGGGTGTTGGTCAGTCCTTCACGGCGCACGCAACAAACGGTGGCGCCTTTGGGGCGTAAATTCAAATTGCGCGATGAGTTGGTGCCTGAAACCTCTGTGGAGGATGTGCTGACGCTGCTGAAGTGGCATCCTGAAACAGGGCTGCAACTCAAGGGGCCTGTGTTGTTGGTGGGGCATCAGCCTTACTTGGGCGAGTTGGTGGCCAAACTGCTGGGCATGCAAGAGCACACATGCCCCGTGCGCAAGGGCAGTGTGTGGTGGTTGCGCACCCGCCTACGCGACGGTCAACCCCAAACGGTGTTGCTGACCGTCGCATGCCCCGAACTTACTTCGAGTTCTTGGGACGACCGGTCTTGATAGTTGGTACGTTGTTCAACGCGGCTTTGAACTGAATGTCATTCATGGCGGCGAGGGCTTTGACACCAGCACGCAGCAATTCACTTTTCTTCACGGCTTGACCGAGTTTGCCAGCACGAACTTTCAGGCTGTCGATGACCACGTATTCGTCTTTAGGGATGGTGAAGCTGTCGCGCACCAATTTTGGTTTTTTCACTTTGGCAGGTTTGACCGCTTTGACGGGCTTGACTGGCTGAGGTGTCGCTACTTTCACAGGGGCTTTCTTCACAGCCGTTTTGCGCACAGGTTTGGCAGCAACTTTTTTCACGACTGGTTTTTTGGCCGCAGGTTTCTTGGCTGTTGTTTTTGTCGCTGTGGGCTTTTTAACTGCTGGTTTTTTTGCAGTGGCTGTTTTGGCTGCGCGTGATTTGACAGCAGCTTGAACGATGGATTTTTGAGCGTTGGTACTCACTGTTCATTCCTTGAAATTTAAAAGAATAAACAGTTTATATTGTTTAAATTAAAACACCTAGTGTCATATATGTCACGATTTCGTCACAAACTCAAACGACCAAGGTGCTCTGGCCCAGGATGTACTTTCTTGTTTGAGTAAGTGCACCGATTGCGGAAATTCTTGTTCCCAAGAGGCGGGCGCAGTCAAGGTGATACGCTGCTTGTGTTCATCGCAGTTCAACCGTAAAACTTCATGTTCTGGGTCTTTGCGGGCGTGACACAAAATCAGACTCACGCGCAAGGCCATCAGCATCTTGGCAAATTCATCTTCTTGCAATTCGTTTTCGAGTTTTTTTAACTTACCGCGTTGCCCCAGCACCAGCAAACCTAGGCGGTGCAGCTCTGGCATGCCAAAGCCCAGTAAATCGGCGTTGTCCAAGATGTAGGCGCCGTGCTTGTGGTAATCGCTGTGTGAGATAGCGACGCCCACTTCATGCAGTTGCGCCGCCCAGCTCAGTTTGCGGCACAAACGCGCGAGCGTGTCTGCATCGCTGTCTTTGGGCTTGACATGCATGTGTTGCAACAAGTGCACGGCCACACGCCCCACGCGTTGGCCTTGTGCTGTGTCCACCGCAAACTTCACAGCCAAACGTTGGATGGATAAATCGCGCGTGTCAGTGTCGTGGTCTTCACGTTCCACCATGTCAAACAACACGCCGTGTCGCAAGGCACCTTGTGCCACGTGCAAGGTTTTGACTTGCAGCAAGGTCATCAATGCGCGCAGCACACTCACGCCACCACCAATCACAGCGCGACGGTCGTCTTTGAGGCCTTCGAGTTGCACCTTGTGGGCCAGGCCCGCGCGCACCAAACACTTCACCAACCAGTCCAAGCCCTCTAAGCTGATTTCGTTTTCAGGAAAACCCGCCAACGCCAAGATGTCTGCCACCGCACCCACAGTGCCCGATGCGCCGTAGGCCTTTTGCCATTGGGTGCGTGGATAAGTGGAGAGGGCTTCTTCCAGCACGGCTTGTGCGGCAATCTCGGCTTTTTTAAACGCCTGATCTGTGAATTCCCCTGCAGAGAAATACTTCATCGACCACGCCACACTGCCTACGCGGAACGAGGCAGTTTCGGTGGCTTCTAAGCCTTGGCCCAGCACCAACTCGGTGGAGCGTCCGCCAATGTCAACAACCAAGCGGCGCTCGTGGCTGCTGGGCAGCATGTGGGCCACACCTTGGTAAATCAGACGGGCTTCTTCTGTGCCTGCAATCACCTCGATGGGAAAGCCTAAGATCTCGCAACCTTTTTTCAAAAACGCTTCACGGTTTTTAGCTTCACGCAGGGTTTGTGTCGCAACGGCGCGCACCTGTGATTTTTTGAAGCCTGACAAGCGTTCGGCGAAGCGAGCCAAACAATCCCAGCCACGTTGCATGGCTTCTTCGGTGAGGTTGCGGTCAGCGTCTAAACCATTGCCTTGTCGCACGGTTTCTTTGAGGTAGGCCACACGTTGAATTTGCCCGTGGTCGTAGCGACCGATTTCAAGGCGAAAGCTGTTTGAGCCTAAATCAATCGCTGCGAGGAGTGTGCCGTGTTTCATGAAAACAATATTACCGTTTATTTGTGACGAAAATATGTCACAGCATTGTCATGAACGGGGCTTAAAGTTCGCATCACTTCTTTGACTGGGGCTGCTATGAATACCTTTGACGAAAACGACCAACGCAACCATCCACGCACGGATGACACAGATTTCAGCCGCATGGTCAACACGCTGTTGAGCCGTCGCCAGCTGCTGGGTGCCGCGGGGGCGGGCATGGGCTTGTTCTTGGGCGGTCAAGGTTTGGCGCAAGCTGCCAACGTCAGCAAGAACGCAGGTCCACGCATCGGCTTCACGCCGATTGCTGCCAATTCTTTAGACACCATAACCGTGCCCGCAGGCTACCAATGGCGTGTGTTGGCGTCGTGGGGTGATGCCATCCTGCCTGGTGGCACGGCGTTTGACGCCACCACGCGCGGCTCAGCCATCAGCCAAAGTCTATCCATCGGTGACAACAACGATGGCATGAGCTTTTTCAGCTTGGGTGCAGACCATGGCGTGATTGCCGTCAACAACGAATACGCCAATTACGAATACCTGTTTGTCAACGGCCGCTGCAGCAGCATCGAAGACACACGCAAAGCCCAAGCTGCCCACGGTGTGAGCGTGTTTGAAGTGCGTCGCGTGGGCGGTGTGTGGAAGCTGCAGCCTCAGGCCCGTTTGAACCGTCGCATCACGGCCAATACCGACATGCGTTTGAGTGGCCCCGCTGCTGGTAGCAGTTTGTTGAAGACACAAGCGGACCCCACAGGCACTGTGGCTTTAGGCACATTCAACAACTGCGCCAATGGCCGCACGCCGTGGGGCACGTACTTGACCTGCGAAGAAAACTTCAACGGTTACTTTGGCAGTGCCGAGACCTTGCCCCAGAATGTGGCTGAGAGCGCCGCTTTCAAACGTTACGGCATCAGCGCCAAAGGTGCGGGTTTGAACTGGTATCCCTTTGATGGTCGATTCGATTTGGCCAAGAACCCCAACGAACCCAACCGTTTTGGTTGGGTGGTTGAGATTGACCCCATGGATCCCACCAGCACACCCATCAAGCGCACGGCCTTGGGCCGCATCAAACATGAGAACGCCGAAGTGGTGGTGAACGCCGACGGCCATGTGGTGGTCTATATGGGTGACGATGAAAAGGGCGAGCACATTTACAAATTTGTCTCGGCCAAAAAGTTCGATGCCAAGAACGAATCAGCCAATCGCGACTTGTTGGACGAAGGCACTTTGTATGTGGCGCGTTTCACCACGGTGGATGGCAAAGCGCAAGGCGAGGGCGAATGGCTAGAGTTGACCCACGGCAAAAACGGTTTGACGACAGAGGCGGGTTTCAAAGACCAAGCCGAGGTCTTGGTGCACACGCGTTTGGCTGCCACCGTGGTGGGCGCCACCACCATGGATCGCCCTGAGTGGATTGCCGTGCACCCCACACAAGCGCAGGTGTACGTAACCCTCACCAACAACAGTGACCGTGGTACCAAGCCCAATCAAGCGATGAACGGCCCCAACCCACGCGCCAAAAATGTGTACGGCCAAATCGTGCGTTGGACACCCAAAGGCAATGACCACACGGCCAACCAATTCACGTGGGACATCTTTGCGTTGGCAGGTAACCCCACGCTGCACAAAGACGCCTATGCAGGCTCGGCCAACATCACGCCCGACAACATGTTCAACAGCCCTGATGGTTTGGCATTTGACCGTGATGGTCGCTTGTGGATTCAAACCGATGGCGACTACAGCAACGCCAAAGACTTTGCAGGCATGGGCAACAACCAAATGTTGTGCGCCAACCCTGTGACGGGCGACATCCAACGTTTCTTGGTGGGGCCGGTGGCGTGTGAAATCACAGGCATTGCGTTCACGCCTGACCAGAAGACGATGTTTGTGGGCATTCAACACCCCGGCGAAAAGTTGGTGCCTTCGCACTTCCCGCAGGGTGGCGATGCGGTGCCGCGTTCATCCATCATCGCCATCTCACGCCGCGATGGCGGCGTGGTGGGCGCTTAACGCTTGAAGCGTTTCAGTGGCTCAAGGCCTCTAGCATGGCGCACATCTGTGCCAAGCTAGGGCGCTGGCTGGGGGTGTCGTGCAAGCACTGTTGCGCGAGTGTTCTCAACGTTTGAAGTGCCTGTGAATGAACAGACGTGGCATCGCATTGCTCAGCCAGTTCTTCTAGCAAACAACCCAACGCACGCACTTCGAGTTTTTCCAAACCTTGTGCGAGTGCTGCATCGTTCACATCAAAGAACGCCGCTGCACCAAAGTCGCTCAGCAGCGCATCGCCCTCTGCGGTGTGCAAGATGTTGTGCGCGTACAAGTCGCCATGCAAGATGCCGTGTGCGTGCAAATGCTGTGTGGCGGATGCGATGCCACGGGCCATGCGCAGTGTGGCGTGCCAGCCTAAGCGTTTGCCATCTGGGTACACATCGCGTGTGCAGCTCTCAAGGCTAGGTGGCCCTGCGAGGTTGCCAAACTCTGGCGCAATCAGCGGCATGATCAAGGCTTGTTGGTTGTCTGGATGCTCGGTCACCCGTGCCATGGCCGACACCACATGCGGATGCGCGCCTGCGTGCATGCAGGCCGCCATTTCGCAGTCAGGCAAGCCATCGCTGGTGACAGCGCCTTTGAACAGTTTGACGGCGACGGTTTGAGCACCTTCGTTTGTGCGCAGCGTGGCTTGATAGATCACACCCGAGGCGCCTTCGCCTAGTTGTTGGTGCAGTTGCAAGTGTGACCACGCAATTTGCGGTGTGGGCGCATGAATCAAGGCTTGCGTTTCTAGCGCTTGCGTGACGGGGTTGCCTGCGTAGGCCAACCATGTGAGGTGAGGCATGTGCAGCAGCCACTCGGGTAACTGGGTGAGTTGGTTGGCCGAAATGCGTAGCAGCTCTAGTCGTGTGCAGTGGGCCAGCTCTGGCGGCAAATTGCGCAGTTGGTTGCCCGCTAGCATCAGCTTTTGCATCTGCGTGCATTGCCCAATTTCAGCGGGAAGTGATGTGAGCGCGTTGTCGGTCAAGATGAGCCAACGCAATAGAGGTGGTAAAGCCTTGGGCGATACGTGTGCAATGCGATTCGCTTTGAAGCCCACCATGGTGAGCTGCTGGCATTGGCCCAGGACTTCAGGCAGTTCGGTGAATGGGTTGTCTGAACAAAAAATCACGCGCAGTTTGTACAAACGTGGCAAGTCGTCGGGCAGGGTGCTCAGTTGGTTGCTTGATAAATCTAGGATTTCCAACGAGTCGGCAAGATCAAAAATTTCGCGTGGAAACTCTGTCAAGCCACAGCGCAGTTGCAGGCGTGTGATGCCTGCTAGTTCACCGCTTCGCAGTTGTTCAAGTGTGTGCATGTTTCAGCGCAAAGTATCAAAGCGGAATGAGCTTGACGGCCAAACCCACCAAGGCGCAAAAGGTGATGACCTCCATCACGCCGCGCTTGTATTTGAACAAAGCCACTGCCGCCGCAATGGCAATGAGTGCCGAGCGCACATCAAACGCACCTGCAAAACCTTCGGGCCACAACAGGTGGTAGCCAAAGAACAAAGCCAAGTTCAACACCACGCCGACTACCGCAGCGGTGATGGCGGTGAGGGGGGCTGTGAACTTGAGGTTGCGATGTGTGCTCTCTACCAAGGGGCCGCCTGCCAAGATGAAGATGAACGAGGGCAAGAACGTGAACCACGTCACGAGGCATGCGGCCAAGGCGCCTGCGGCGAACAAACTCTCAGGCCCCAGTAGCGCTTTGACATAGCCACCGATGAACGCCACAAACGCCACCACCATGATGAGCGGACCAGGCGTGGTTTCGCCCAAAGCCAAACCGTCCATCATTTGTGTTGGGGTGACCCAGCCAAACTGACCGACTGCGCCTTGGTACACATAGGGCAACACGGCATACGCACCACCAAAGGTGAGCAACGCGGCTTTGGTGAAGAACCAACCCATTTGCGTGAAGCTGTGTTCCCAACCAAACACGGCACACAACACACCCATGGGCATGGCCCACAACACGGCACCGGCTAACAACACTTGCGCTAACCCTGCGTAACTGAAGTGTGCGTGTGCAGGTGTGGGCGTGTGGTCGTCAATCAAGGCAGGGCCATGCGAAGCGTTGGAGGCACCATGCCCACCGCCGGTTTGAAACGTGTGAGGCGACACACGGCCACCCACATAGCCCACGGCAGCTGCCACTCCCACGATGAGCGGGAAGGGCACATCGAGTGCAAAGATGGCCACAAACGATGCCGCAGCGATGGCCCACAACACGTTGTTCTTCAGTGCCCGTGAACCAATGCGATGTGCTGCTTGCACCACGATGGCCGTGACGGCAGGCTTGATGCCAAAGAATAAGCCAGCAATCCACGGTACATCACCGAAGGCGATGTACACCCACGACAGCGCAATGAGAATGGCCAAGGACGGCAGCACAAACAACGCGCCCGCCACCACACCGCCCCAACGCTTGTGCATGAGCCAACCGATGTACGTGACCAACTGTTGCGCTTCAGGCCCTGGCAGCACCATGCAGTAGTTGAGCGCGTGCAGAAAGCGTCGCTCAGACAACCAGCGGCGGCGTTCCACCAGCTCTTGATGCAGGATGGCAATTTGCCCTGCAGGCCCACCAAAGCTAATGAAACCGAGCTTGAGCCAAAACCAAAAGGCTTCGGCCATGCTGACAGGGGCTGGGGCTTGCATGTTTGCTGCGTCAACGGCAGTGCTGTGTTGTGAGGTTTGGATCATGTGCGTGAGGGTATGCAGAGGGTTGTCGTTTTCGGCTTGAACCGCGTGGCATCTAAAAATTTGGCCAGTCGCGCTTCGATGGGCAAGGGCTCACCATGCCATTGTGCGGCCAGCAATTCACCGCACAGCAAACCCAGTGTCAAGCCACGCGAGCCCATGGCTGCATTCATGTACAAGCCCTCGAGGGCGTTGGGCACACGGCCCGTCATGGGCAAGCGGTCATGCACGCCGCAGCGCACGCCGGCCCAACCGTGCACGCGTGGGGCATCTGTGCCTACCGTGGCAAACAAAGGGGCCAATGCAGTTGCCGTGTCTGGCTCTAACGCTTGCAAGCGTTCTAAGTTTTCGGCATGGTCGGCATCGAGCAAGCGTGCGTCGCCGTTGATGCGGTCGTAGGTCGCGCCTGTGTACCAAGCGGGTCCGTCAGGTGATGTGATGTTGTGCACAAAGCTGCCATTGCCGTTCACGGGGGTGGCGGGCATGTGCGCGCCTGGGGGCACATCGGCCATCAAGCCCCAAGACACTTGTCCGCGCAGCGGGTTGATGCGTGGGGCACTGCCGTCTTCCGTGGCTGTGGCGATGAGTGCCACAGAGCCTGGGCCTGCTGCCAACACCACGCGCGATGATTCGGCGAGCACCTTGCTGCCTTGCAAAACTTGCCACTTGGATGTGCCTGTGATGCATTTCAATGCATCCACTTTCGCGTTGCCTTGCCAACGAATGTTGGGGTGGTCGAGCAATGCACGCACCAACTGCGCAGGCCTGAGCCATGCGCCGTGTGGGTGCCAGTACGCATCATCAGGGGCGGGCGGTGGTGCTTTGTGTGTCCAGTCGTTCGCGATGTGCGCATGTTCATTCAGCCAGCTCAGGGGCACGCCACCGCGTCGTGTTTTGCCAGGTAAACGACGTTCGCGGACCCCAGTGCAACCCCAGTCCACGCCTTCAGTCAGCAACAAGCGCATGGTTTGTTCCATCAGCCGCAGACCTGCACGCGAGAGACGCGACACACCGCTGTCGTCGTGCGAGGTGTGTGGAGCGACCACGCCCACGGGTAAGCCTGATGCGCCCGAGGCGGGTTCGTTGCCGGCTTCAAGCACCGTCACTTGCCAGCCACGTTCAGCGAGTGCGCGTGCAGTGCCTGCGCCTGCAATGCCTGAACCAATGATGGTCACGGTGCGTTCACTCAAATCAGGTGCGTCGACAGCCGGTGCGCACGGACCCGTGGTGTGTGCACGCAGCACATCGGCAAACTCGGGCCAGTCATCATGCGCGCCCACACAGAGGGTGAGTACCAAGCGTGCATCGCGGTCATGTGGGGCGTGGTCGTTGGCTGCTGTTTCAGCGCTTGAGTCAGTGCTGTTCATCGAGTGCGTGTTGAGCGCAAACCGCAAGCGGTGTATGCCTGGCAACAAGCCCCAGCATTGTTCTGCGAGTTGTTGGGCCTGCGGCAATAGTTCAGGTGACTTCGCTGCAACAGTACTTAGCAGTACATCCGCTTGCACAGGCTCAACGGTGTGCGCCACCACATGCAAGTGCGTTGGCCGTGCATGATCAACCGCCCAGTCGTGCCATAACGCAAGAAAAGCCAGCTCGTCAAAGCTGGCTTGGGTGTGGCACCAGCTGCGACAGCCGTGCCATGTGTGCTGACCCGTCACGCAGGGTGAATCGCTTTAAGCGCTGGGAGGCACGTAGCCTTGCACGGCGTCTGCGCCGTCACCAAAGAAATGTTTTTCCATTTGGCGCTTGAGGTATTCACGGGCGCGTAGGTCGGCCAAGTTCAAACGGTTTTCGTTGACCAACATGGTTTGTTGCTTGATCCAATCCGCCCAAGCTTGCTTGCTGACGCTTTCCCAAATGCGCTTGCCCAACTCGCCTGGATACGGTGGCAAATCGAGGCCCTCTGCTTCGGTGCCGAGTTTGATGCATTGAACGGTGCGTGACATGTGATGTGCTTCTCTGAAATGAGGGTTAATAACTAATGCAAGACTGTAGCAATTTTTAAATCACCTTGAAGTGATGTGTGCCATCGCGTGCGAGCTGTTCGACCAAACCAAACTCCCAGTCAAGGTAGCCCTGCATGGCTTCGACAGGGTTGTTGGTGCCTTCGTAGGGGCGGCGATAACGGTCCACGCGTTCGACGGCCATTTGGTGGTCGCCAGTTTGCAGCTTGCCGCCTGCGGCCAGCCAAGCCGCGTTGCCGCCTTCTAGCCACACGACCTCAATGCCTGCTTTCACAGCGGCTTGCACATCGGCCAAGGCAAAGCGTGACACGCTGCCGTTTTGACAGGTGAGCACATAGCGGTGGCCTTTGTGTGCTGCTGTGAGTGATTCTTTGAGCTGCGTGCGCAACACCCACCACGCGCTGTGGATGTGGCCTTGGATGTATTGCGCGCTGGTGCTGAAGTCGAGCACCACGGTGTGGCTATTGCGGTCGGCCAACCAAGCTTTGACTTGGGCCACATCGACGGCAGGCACTTTGCCTTGTGGCTCAGGTAAGTGCAAAGGCGGTACGTCGGTGTGTTTGAAGTCTTCAGTGGTGAGGCCTGCCACCACATAAACTTCCCAGCCCATTTGGGCCAGCCACGAGGCAGACATGTGGGCGCGTGTGCCATCGGTGTCGCACAGCACCAAGCGTGCACCGCGCACGGCGGCTTGGTGGTCGGTCTCTTGCACCAGTTGGCCACCGGGGGCACTGCGTGCACCGGCCACATGGCCTGCTGCGTATTCTTCGGGGGTGCGCACATCAAAGAAATAGGTGGTGCGTGTGTTGTCGGCCAGCCAAGTGTTGAGCTCATCCATGTGCACGCGCTTCACACCGGCGCGCATGGCCACAGCAAATGCGCTGGCGGCAGCTTTGGTACGGGTGGCATCGTCCACCTCAGGGAAATGTTCTTTCGCACCTTTGACCAGTTCTTGACCTGCAAGAGTCCAGCCGATGGTCCCGTTGCGCAGCGCACTCACGGGGTTGGGAATGCCCGAGTTGATGAGCGACTGTGTGCCAATGATGCTGCGCGTGCGACCCGCGCAGTTGACGATGATGCGCGTGGTCGCGTTTGGCGCGAGGGCCCGCGCACGCAACACCAGCTCAGCCCCTGGCACGCTGATGCCATTGGGAATGCTCATGGTTTGGTATTCGTCAAAGCGGCGTGCGTCCATGACCACCACATCGGCTTTTGCGTCGATGAGCGCTTTGACTTCTTGCGCTGACAGCGATGGCGTGTGGCGCTTGGACTCGACCAACTCACCAAATGATTTGCTGGGCACGTTGACATCACGGAAAACTTCGCCGCCAGCGTCTTGCCAACCTTGGAGGCCACCGCTGAGCAAATGCACATTCGTGTAACCCATGCGTTTCAAGGTGCGGGCCGCGGGCAGAGCAAGGTCGTCGCCATTGAAGGCTGTGCCGTACACCACGATGAAGGTGTCTAGGCGCGGGATGCGTGTCCATGCATCGGCTTCAATGCGACCCAATGGCAAGTTAGCGGCAAACAGCGGGTGGCACTGGGCGAAGGGGTCTTCCTCGCGCACGTCGAGGATGGCGATTTCTTGGCGTTGCAGGAGGGCTTCGCGAATGCGGGCATAGGCAGCGAGGGGAAACTCAAGCGGCGCTTCTGCCTTGGCATTGCTGTAGCCAGAAATGAACTTTTTCACTGTGCCGTCTTCATGGAACACATGGCGGCTGACTTTGCCAATGTTGGCGCCATACACATGGATGCTGATCGAGGCTTGATCGCTCAGCGCATTCCACACGCGGTGTACATCGCCAATGGTGGGCGACACGGCTTCCACATGGCCTGGGTCCAGTCGGGTTTGTTCGCCGCTAGGTTGCCACTGGCCTTGTGCGTTTTTGGCAAAAGGTTGGCACAGCTCAGCACCACGCAGCATGCCGATCAGGCCCCACACGGTGTGGTCGTGAATGGGTGTGGCTTGGCCGGGCCCCCACACAAAGCTCACTACCGAAAAACGGTCATCGGGGTCGGCATAAAGTAAAAACTGTTGGTAGCGCTCGGGGTTGGGCTGGGCGTATTCGGTGGGCAGCCAATCGTCTTTGGCCACCAGTTCATCCAACAGCGTTTTGCCACTTGCCAAAATCGTGGCTTCGTCGGTGGTGCTTTTGAGCAAGGCATCCAGTTGGGTGACGAAGTTGTGTAAACGGGGTGTATCGGCGAGCTGTGGTGTACGTAAAGTCATGGCTTGTCTCTGGTTTTTTGGCGTTTAGGCCAATGCCGACATTGTTTCACAGCGACAATCGAACTTAGCCCCTTTGGAGACAGTTGTGCTTGTAAATTTTTTGGATCATCCCCGTCGTATTTGGTTGTTCATCTTGCTGACCTGTGTGGGTCTGTTGTCGTTTGGCATGTATTTGCAGCACGTGGTGGGCTTGGTGCCGTGCCCCATGTGCATCGTGCAGCGTTACGCCATGGTGTTGATGGCGTTGGTGGCGGTGCTGGGTGCAGGCTTGCCTGGGCGTAAGACGGCGCTGATGGCAGGCAGCTGGCTGGTGTTGTTGGCTGGTGGGGGTGCGTATGTGGCGGCTCGCCAAACATGGCTGCAGTGGTACCCGCCTGAAGTGGTGTCGTGTGGCCGCGACTTCTACGGCATGATTGAAACCTTCCCGCTGCAACGCGCCATTCCGATGATTTTCAAAGGTGGTGGCGATTGCTCAAAAGTGGACTGGACTTTCTTAGGCGGATCGATTGCCAACTGGTCGTTTGTGGCGTTTGTCGGATTGGGTCTGTTGGCTTTGGCAACGGTGGTGCGTGTGTTGCAAAAGCCCGTGTCGGACGACGTCGATTTGGATGATGAACCAACCGCTGATGCCGCGCCAGAAGCCTAGAAAGACGACCGCTTTCTAGGCGCTTCAAAAAGAAACGGGGCTTTTCAGCCCCGTTTGTCTTTACAGCTTTTTCACCAGAACCAAGCTCTTGCGGTCCCAGTTGTATTTGCGCTTGCGGGCTTCGGGCAACCAGTCGGGGTCGACCTGCACAAAGCCGCGTTTCAAGAACCAGTGCTTGGTGCGTGTGGTCAACACAAAAATGCTTTTCAGGCCTTTGTTGCGCGCGCGTTGTTCGATGCGCTTGAGCACCTTCTCGCCATCGCCTTGGCCTTGCGATTGGGGCGACACAGTGAGTGCCGCCATCTCGGCGGTTTGGGCTTCGGGGTAGGGGTAGAGCGCCGCGCAGGCAAAGATGACGCCGTCATGCTCGATGACGGTGTATTGACCCACATCGCGTTCAATCTCGTTGCGGTCACGCTTGACCAAGGTGCCGTCTTTTTCAAACGGTTCAATCAGCTGCAAGATGCCGCCCACATCTTCGTGCGTGGCTTCGCGCAGTTCTTCCAGTTTCTCGTCCACCACCATGGTGCCAATGCCATCATGCATGTACACCTCCAGCAGCAGCGAACCATCCACCGCAAACGGCAAGATGTGGCTACGCTCCACGCCTGTCTCACACGCCTTCACGCAATGCTGCAAGTAAAACGCAATGTCGGAGGGGTTGGTGGTGTGGGGCAGTGTGGCCAACAGCTTTTTGGCGGCATCCAAAGGCAACTCGGTGTCGATGGGGTTGTCGTCGCTTGCAGGCTCAGAGGGGTGGATGCGAATGCCGGGGGTTTCGGTGACAAAGATCAGCTTGTCAGCTTGCAGCGCTGTGGCCACTGAGGTGGCGACTTCTTCCATGGTCAGGTTGAACGCTTCGCCGGTAGGCGAGAAGCCGAACGGCGAAATGAGCACCATCGAACCCGCCGCGAGCGTTTGGGTGATGCCCGCCACATCCACCTTGCGCACCAAGCCTGAGTGTTGAAAGTCCACGCCGTCCAAGATGCCCACAGGCCGAGCCGTGATGAAGTTGCCCGAAATCACGCGCACGGTAGCGCCCGCCATGGGGGTGTTAGGCAGCGCTTGGCTGAACGCGGCTTCAATCTCAAAGCGCAATTGGCCTGCGGCTTCTTGTGCGCAGTCGAGGGCCACGCCGTCGGTGATGCGCATGCCGTGTGAGTAATGGGGCACATGGCCTTTGGCGGCCAGTTGTTCGTTCACCTGTGGACGAAAGCCATGCACCAGCACAATGCGCACGCCCATGCTTTGGATGAGTGCCAAGTCTTGCGCCAAGTTGGGTAGCTTGCCTGCGGCAATGGCCTCGCCCGCGATGCCCACGACAAAGGTCTTACCGCGGTGCATGTGAATGTAGGGCGCGACCGAACGGAACCAAGGCACAAAGGTGAAGTCAAAAACGGCGGACATGTGGGCTGGTTTGTAGCGGGTAAAGGGTTGAACGTTCTCGGTGAGAGCCGGACGGGGATAATTGCGGATTGTCTATCAAGTTAGTGCCTGTTTTGTCTACGTCCGTTCCCTTCCAGATTGAATTTCCAGAATCGTTGCCCGTCTCGGCCAGACGCGAGGAAATCATGGCTGCCATGCAGGCCCATCAAGTGGTCATCGTGTGTGGTGAAACGGGCTCTGGCAAAACCACGCAGCTGCCCAAAATGGCGCTGGCTTTGGGGCGGGGGTTAGGTCTTAACGTCAAGCCCGGTCAACGCAAGCAGATCATCGGCCACACCCAGCCTCGCCGCATTGCCGCCAGCTCGGTGGCCAAGCGCATTGCCGAAGAACTTAAAACCCCGTTGGGCGAGGTGGTGGGCTACAAGGTGCGTTTCCAAGACCGCTTGAGCAAAGACGCCTCGGTCAAGCTCATGACCGACGGCATCTTGCTGGCCGAGACCCAAACCGACCCGCTGCTCAAAGCCTACGACACCCTCATCATTGACGAGGCTCATGAGCGCAGCCTCAACATTGACTTCCTGCTGGGCTACTTGCGCGAAATTTTGCCGCGCAGGCCCGACCTGAAAATCATCGTCACCTCGGCCACGATTGATGCAGACCGCTTTGCACAGCACTTTGCGTCAAGCAAGGGGCCTGCGCCTGTGCTCATGGTGTCAGGCCGCACCTTCCCCGTGGAAATGCGTTATCGCCCCTTCGAGGAAAAGCGCGACTATGACTTGAACAACGCCATTGCCGACGGCGTGGACGAGCTGTGGGGCAACCCGTTGCAGCAGGGCGACATCTTGGTGTTCTTGCCGGGCGAGCGCGAAATTCGCGAAGCGGCAGACCACTTGCGTGCGCACCTAAGCCACAGTCCTGTGTTGCGCGGCGCGGATGTGTTGCCGCTGTTTGCGCGGCTGTCGCAAGCCGAACAAGACCGTGTGTTTGACAGTCACAGTGGACGTCGCATCGTGCTTGCCACCAACGTGGCCGAAACCTCGCTCACGGTCCCCGGTATTCGTTATGTGATTGACGCAGGCACGGCACGCGTCAAGCGCTACAGCTGGCGCAGCAAGGTCGAGCAGTTGATGGTCGAGTCCATCAGCCAAGCCGCAGCCAACCAACGCGCAGGCCGTTGCGGCCGTGTGGCCAATGGCATCTGCATCCGCTTGTATGACGAGGTGGATTTCAACGGCAGGCCAAAATTTACCGACCCTGAAATCTTGCGTTCATCGCTGGCGGGCGTGATCTTGCGCATGAAGTCGCTGCACCTTGGCAACGTGGAGCAGTTTCCGTTTTTAGAGGCACCACGTCCCAAAGCGATTGCCGATGGTTACCAACTGTTGAGCGAATTGGGTGCGGTGGACGACGACAACGAGTTGACCCTTGTGGGCCGCGAACTGGCCAAATTGCCGCTCGACCCCCGTGTGGGCCGAATGATTTTGGAAGCGCGTGAGCGCAACGCTTTGGACGAAGTGCTCATCATTGCCTCGGCCCTGAGCGTGCAAGACGTGCGTGACCGCCCGCTCGAAGCGCAAGCCGCCGCCGACCAAGCGCATGCGAAGTTTGACGACGACCGCAGCGAGTTCAGCGGCTACCTCAACTTGTGGAAGTGGCTAGAAAACTCACGCGGTGGCAAGCCCCATTTGCCCGCCAGCATGAAGCAGCAGATTGCGGTGAAACAACCGCAAAGCAAGCAGGGTGCAGTGAAGGTGGGAGCAACGGGTGTGCCGACCGAGCACAAGCTGAGCAACCGCCAATACGAAGCTTTGTTGCGCCAAAACTTCATCAACGTGCGTCGCGTACGCGAGTGGCGCGACACGCACACCCAGCTGCTGACGGTGGTGACCGAGCACAAATGGCGCATCAACACCTTGCCTGCCAGCTACGAGCAATTGCACTTGTCAATGTTGGCGGGTTTGCTGGGCAACGTGGGTTGCAAGCTCGAAGACGACGAAGCGTATTTGGGCGCACGTGGCATCAAGTTTTACCGCCACCCCGGCGCGCACTTGCGCAAGAAGCCGGGCCGCTGGATTGTGGTGGCCGAGTTGGTGGAAACCACGCGCTTGTTTGGCCGTGGCATTGCCGCGATGGAGCCGCAGTGGCTAGAACAGGTGGGTGGCCATCTGCTGAAAAAACAACTGCTTGACCCGCATTGGGAAAAGAAAGCAGGCGAAGTCAAAGCCCTAGAGCGCGCCACGCTGTATGGCCTGGTGGTCTACAACGGCCGCCGCGTGAGTTTCAGCTTAGTGGACCCAGTGGGTGCGCGCGAAATTTTCATTCGCGAAGCATTGGTAGCGGGCGAGCTTGACACCAAGCTGCCATTCCTCGCGGCCAACCAAAAGCTCATCGCACAAGTGGAAGAGCTGGAACACAAATCGCGTCGTCAAGACGTGTTGGTGGACGATGCACTCATCTACGCGTTTTACGACCAGCAGCTGCCCGCCGATGTGTGCAGCTTGGTGACGCTAGAGCATTGGTATCGCGAAGAGGTCAAACGCCAGCCTAAGTTGTTGTGCCTGAGTCGTGAAGAGTTGATGCGCCACCAGGCGGCGGGTATCACCACGCAAGCGTTTCCCAAAACATTGCGCATGGGCGGCGTGGACTGTTCGGCTGACTATTTGCATGAGCCTGGCGACGCCAAAGACGGTCTGACTATGACTGTGCCCTTGTTTGTGTTGAACCAAGTGAGCGAAGAGCGCGCCGAGTGGTTGGTGCCGGGCATGTTGAACCAAAAAATTCATGCCTTGCTCAAAACCTTGCACCAGCGGCCTCGCTCGCGTCTGGTGCCTCTGCCTGAGAGTGCGGCACGGTTGACAGAGGCTTTGTCGGCTGACACGGTGTTTGGCACGGGCCCTTTGGTGGATGCTTTGCTCAAGCTGGTGCGCGACGCCACGCAAGTGGATGTGAAGCGCGCAGATTTCAAAGTCGACATGTTGCCGCCGCATTTGTTCATGAACTTCCGCGTGGTGGATGAGCATGGGCGGCAGTTGGGGCATGGGCGCAATTTGGGGGCGCTGAAGGCTGAGCTGGGGAGTCAGGCTCGGGGGGCGTTTCAGGCGTTGGCTGCGTTGAAGGGTGTGGGTACTCTTTCGGGGTCTGTTGCTGGCGTTGGTCTTGGCGTTGACGATGCAGCGGCGTTGCGCGATGCGGGGCAGCGGGCTCCTCATGCTTTTCAGAAATCGTCACCCTCTGCCCCGCATCGCTCAACGCCTTTGGGTGGGGCGGCGCCTGTTGCTCGTTCTGCTGCTTCTTCTACAGAGCAGCGCTACACAAGCTGGACTTTTGGCGAACTGCCTGAGCTGATGGAAATCACCAAGGGCAAGCAAACCCTCATTGGTTTTCCGGCGTTGGTGGATGTGGGCGATGCCGTGTGCATTGAAGTGTTTGACGAGCCCGAGGTGGCCGCTACCAAACACCGTGCGGGTTTGCGCCGCTTGTTTGCCATTCAAATCAAAGACGCGCTCAAGTACCTTGAGAAGAACTTGCCTGATCTGCAAAAAATGTTGGTGGCCTACATGAGCCTAGGCACTTCCGATGAACTCAAACAACAAATACTGGATGTGGCGCTGGACCGCGCTTTCTTGCTTGACCCGCTGCCCACGAGCGAGGCAGATTTCAAACGCCGCTTAGACGAAGGCCGTGGTCGACTCACCCTCATTGCCAACGAGATAGCCCGCTTAGCCAGCACTGTGCTCACCGAATTTGCAGCCGCCAGTCGCAAGGTGAAAGACACCAAAACCAGCCCCGACAGCGTGGCCGACGCCGCGCAACAGTTGCAACGCTTGGTGGGCAAACGCTTCATCGCCGACACGCCCTATACACAGCTGCAGCACTTTGCGCGTTACCTCAAAGCCGTGGTGCTGCGCCTGGACAAGCTGCGCGCCGATGCCGCACGTGACGCCACCAAGTTGGCCGAACTCAAACCGCTGGAGCAAAAATATTGGCGCTTGGTGGCCGAGCGCAAAGGCGTGACCGATGCGCGCATGCAAGAGTTCAGATGGCTGCTGGAAGAACTGCGCGTGAGCTTCTTCGCGCAAGAGCTGCGCACGCCCCAGCCTGTAAGTGTGAAGCGGCTGGATAAAGCTTGGCAGCAGTTGAGTTATTAATTTTTCCAGCTGTGACGACGCTCTAAGTTTTTCACATGCGCTAAGTCTGTTTCGCCAGTAATTGCAAGACGCGTAGCTTCAAGTCGGCCGACGCAGAAGTGCAAGCGATTCAATGAGATGGATTCATCGCGATGGCTGCGTAGATGTTCAATGAGTTGGGAGATTGTGAATACTTCGGGTGGAACTTCGGTTTTAAATTTTGCTTCGCCTGTGAAAACTATCAAAGACTTGATAGAGCTTGGGGGCAAAAAGTCGAGAGCGTTTCTCACAGCTTCGACATGCCGAATATTTTGAAAGATTGGGTTTTGAAACTTGAATTTCTTACGAAATAAAACCTGTGTCCAAGTTGCTTGTTTTGCATTTGCAAATATCCAGCCGCTGTAGTCTTTTGTCTCTATGACAAAAACACCAAAGCGAGATATCAAGATGTGGTCAATTTGTGTTGTCCCATCTTTGAGTTTTAAAGTGATGTGGTTCAGTAGGTGATAGTCAGGTGTCTTGAAATTTGACTGAATTGCTCGGGAAACTAAAGCTTCTCCATGGTTTTGAAATGTAGACGTTCGGTAGCGAGCGTGGTAGCGCCCAAGCACATAGCTAATTGCAAGCACAAGTGCGAGAAGTAAATAGAAATTAGAGGTCATGCCTGTGGATAGTCTTCAATTTCAAGAATGTGCAGCCTCAGTGCAATACCGCCAGTGCAGCCTCCGGTGCTTTGTCCAAAATCTTGAGCAAGGCCTTGGCTGCACCCGTTGGGCTGCGTTTACCTTGCTCCCAGTTGCGGATGGTTTCTAGCGACACATCAATGCGTGTCGCAAATTCGGCTTGGCTAAAACCCAAACGGCGGCGTACACGGCGTGCAAATTTGGCTGCGTCTTGCATTGCGGCTACATTGTCTTCTGCTGCGTGCGCTGCAATTTGCGTTTCAGTCGTGGCGTCAAGCTTGGTCGTGTTGACCCGACCCACGCGTTGGTTGCTGGGGGTGTTGGGTTCAATCTTCATGCGTACCGTTTTCATAGTGCTTGGCCTCTCGTGCGTTAGCTTTGCGAGCTGAGATGATGCGTGTGGCTTGCGGGCGAGGGGTGTAGACCACCACGAATATCCGCGAGTCGATTGCACCTAGCAACTGAAAGCGTTCTTCACCGTAGCTGTGTCGCAGGTCTGCGCGGATGAGGCGCTTCGGGTCAAAGAAGGCTTGGGCTGCATAGGCAAAGTCAAAACCGCGTTCGTCAAAACAAGCCTCGCTTTTGATTTCATCCCACTCGAATTTCATGGTGAGTGTAGGCCAATGGCCGACTTTTGACAAGTCGGTTACAGGTTGGCCTTTCGTTGTTGCAACGAGGGCGATTGTTTAGGTTTTAAACCCCTTCCGGTTTGATCTGCACTCGCGCAATCGCCTGCTTTTACGTGGTGTTTTGGCTTAGCCCCGCATCGGCCCAGGCTTGGTGAGCAACTCAAGTGCTTCACCAAATGGTGTGGTCGGTTTGCGGTTTTTGCCTGCTGGTCTCACATAGCGTTTGCCTGCAGGGAGTAGGTGCAGTTGCAGGCCTAGCATTTCGAGTTTGTCGCCGTCGTCGATGGTTTCGCGGTTGGTGCTTAAACGGCGCGGATCGACCAAGGTGACGGAGCCTTTGCCTACGACTTCTACGGATTGATTCGGTTCAATGATGAGTGCGGTGTCTTCGTCAATGCCCACGCCGAGCAAGTCAGGGCGTTGGGCGAGGGCTGAGAGCAAGCGGCTCAAGCGGTGACGCTGCGAGAAGTGTTGGTCGACGATGGCGTTGGCCACAAAGCCTAACCCGATGTCGGTGGATACGGTGTCTTTTTGCGGTGAAGGGGTGGGCGCGCCCAGTGCGAGCATGTGGCGTGACATGACAGCAGCCCCAGCACTGGTACCACCGACACAGGCGCCGTTGACAAAGAATGCGCGGTGCAGTGCTTGAAAAGCAGGCGACTCCCACAAGCAAGCCATGAGCCGTGTTTGGTCACCACCGGTGATGAAGATGCCATCCGCATCGGCGATTTGGCTGACCACGTCGGGTTTGGATGCGTCTTCGCGTGTCAGCATTGGCACCACCTCGCAGTCGAGCGCACCTAAATCTTTGAACACAGCTTGGTAGCTGGCCCACACCACATCGGGGACACCGCTGGCTGCCGTGATGAAGCGTAACTTGGCACTGGGGCCGCCGCTGAGCTCTAGAAATTTGCGCAGGATGACACGGTCTTGCTGGCGATCTTCTGCGCCGCCGATGATGACCAAGTGTCCTGATTTTTTGCCGACATGTGTGGTTTGTGCGCCCGCATCTAAGGGCAGCGCTGCGCTGGCCAAGAGGGTTAACAAAAGGCGACGAGGGATGGCGGTCATGTGTGCGGTGAAGGTTTAGTCTTGGTCAAGCCATTTGCAAATGGGTTGCCACTGTTCCAAGTCTTTGGCGACTTTCGACGGCGTGATGTCAAACAAGGACAAACCATGCGCTGCCATGTGCAGGTAGTACTGCGTGTCGCGCAAATAGCTGAGCACTTGCACGTCGAGTGACTCGACAAATTGACGCAGGTTAGAGGCTGAGATGGTGCGGGCATCGACACGATTGCCAATGACGCGCAAATCGGTGGGGATGTCTTTGGTGATGTTGACCAGTTGTTTTAAAAAATCTTGCGTGGCGTGCATGTCGAAGATGCTGGGCATCACAGGCACGATGACTTTGTCGGCGCGCAGAATCACTTCCTTGAGTCGCCAGCCATGGATGCCGCCAGGTGTATCAATCACGACATGGGTGGTGCCTGCGGGAGGTTTGGCTGTGAGGACGAGGTCGGCTTCGTATTCCCATGTCGAAATTTTGGGTAACACGTCGGGGCGCTGTTGCAGCCAAAGTTTGGATGACTGCTGCGTGTCCGCATCGCCCAGCATGACGTGGTGACCTTGGCTCGCAAAGTAGCCGGCAATATTGGTGGACAGGGTGGATTTACCTGCGCCCCCTTTGGGGTTGGCAACGACGATGACTTTCATGCTGTTTTATTTACAAACGTGCCAAGCGACCCAGCGCTAGCTTCAGTGTTTCATCTTTTTTGGCATAGCAAAAGCGCACCACGCGTTGGTCAAAGCCATCGGCGTAAAAGGCGGAGAGGGGGATGGCTGCTACGCCAATCTCGGACGTGAGCCATTTGCAGAAATCGGCTTCGCTCAGGTCTTTCTCAGGCACGCCCAATTTGTCGATGCGCACGCACTGAAAGTAGCTGCCTTCCGAGGGCAACAGCTCAAACTTGGTGTGAGCCAAGCCTTGGCGAAACAGGTCGCGTTTGGCGGCGTAGAAGGCGGGCAGTTGCAAGTAGGGTTGGGGGTCTTTGAGGAAGGCAGCCAAGCCGTGTTGCACGGGCGTGTTGACGGTGAACACGTTGAACTGGTGCACCTTGCGGAACTCGGCACTGTACGCCGCAGGGGCTGCGACGTAGCCAATTTTCCAGCCGGTGACGTGGAAGGTTTTGCCAAAGCTCGACACGATGAACGCGCGCTCGGCCAAACCGGGGAAGCTGGAGGCGCTTAAGTGTTGCAGCGGCGCGTAGACCATGTGCTCGTACACCTCGTCGCTGATGAGCACGATGTGGGTGGGTGCGAGTAGCTCTTGAAGCTTCAGCATTTCCTCATGCGTCCAAACGGTGGCGCTGGGGTTGTGCGGGCTGTTGACGATGATGGCGCGGGTCTTGGGCGTGATGGCTGCTGCGATCTTGTCGAAGTCAGGGCGGAAGGTGCCGGGGGTGAGCGGTACGCGCACGGCCACGCCGCCCGCCATGTCGATGTTGGGGATGTAGCTGTCGTAACAGGGTTCGAGCACGATCACCTCATCACCTGCACGCACCACCGCCAAGATGATGCTGAGGATGGCTTGTGTCGCACCCGCCGTGATGGTGATTTCGCTGGTCGGGTCGTAGCGGTGTTGGTAGAGCGACTCAATCTTGTCGGCCACGGCTTCGCGCAGGGCGGGCACGCCGGTCATGGGCGGGTATTGGTTGAGGCCGTGCGTCATGGCGTCGTTGACGCAGGCCACGAGTTTGGGGTCGCAGTCAAAGTCGGGGAAGCCTTGGCCGAGGTTGACGGCGTTTTTCTCGGTAGCCAAAGCCGACATGACCGTGAAGATGGTGGTGCCGATTTTGGGGAACTTGGTATCGAGGTGTGGTGTAGTCATCACGGGGCTCACATATTGAAATCGGTGGGATGGCCGTCAAGGGCCTTCATGATGAGGTTGCGGTCAAGGCGATCGCTCAAGAGCGCGGCAAAGTCATACACAAAGTGGCGAATGTAGGCGCTGCGTTTGAACGCAATACGCGCGACGTTTTTGCCGAACAGCTGCGAAGCGGGGCGCGCAACCAGGTCGTCATCTAAGCCATCTTTCACGGCCATCTCAGCCACGATGCCCACGCCCAAACCTAAGCGCACGTAGGTTTTGATGACGTCAGAGTCAATCGCTTCGAGCGCGATGCGTGGTGTGAGGTTTTTGGCAGCAAAGGCTTTGTCAATGCGTGTGCGACCCGTGAACGACGGGTGGTAGGTGATGATGGGTTCGGCCGCCAAATCTTCGAGCGTGATGCGCACTTTGCCTGCGAGCGGGTGTGACTTGGGGATCACCAACATGTGTTCCCACTCGTAGCAGGGCAGGGTGACGAGTTCGGGGTATTCAGAGAGCGACTCGGTGGCGATGCCAATCTCGGCCACTTCGTCCATCACCATTTGCGCCACTTGTGCCGGTGCGCCTTGGTGCAGGCTGATGTTCACATTGGGGTAGGTCTCGCGCAGCTTGGCCACGGGCACGGGCAGCACGTAGCGTGCTTGGGTGTGGGTGGTGGCGATGGATAAGGTGCCGCTGTCTTCGGCGCTGAACTGCTCGCCAATGCGTTTGAGGTTGCCCACTTCACGCAAGATAACTTCAATGCTGCGCAGCACATGCTGGCCTGGCTCGGTGACGCGCTTGAGGCGCTTGCCGTGGCGCGAGAAGATTTCGATGCCCAACTCTTCTTCCAGCTCAATGATGGCCTTGGACACGCCGGGTTGAGACGTATGGAGGGACTTTGCCACCTCAGTCAGGTTGAGATTGCGGCGGACGGCTTCTTGGACGAAACGGAACTGATGTAGGTTCATGGCTTGGCTTTGTAATTCGCCATCCATTATGCCTTGGGCATCTAACCGTTTGATTCTTTATGCTTTTATCTAGAGGCTTGGGTGGGGGTTATGCGGCGTTGTTGGCGCCGTTCAACGCTATGTCTGCCAGTAAATCGAGCAAACGATTTTGTTCACCCACAGCGGGTTGGCAGCTGATGTCTACCGTTGGATGTGCGATCTTCAACTCGTGGATGAGTTGCGGTAAGTCTTCTCTTGCATGTCGTCCCACACCCAAGAACATGGGTACCACGCACAGACTGGTGGCACCCTCGGCTACCAACGAATTGGCCACATGGGGCAGATCGGGTTCTGTTAACTCTAAATAAGCGCAGCGCACCACCGTGTTGGGTGAGCGTTGCGTAATACGCTCAGCCACGGATTGGATGGGTTTATGCCACAGCGGGTCACGTGAACCGTGGGCAAACAAAATGATGGCGTGCATAAAACCTTACTGGCGTACGACCAACCAACCAAAAGCGGCCAGAGAGGCGAGAGAGTAGAGCATGCCAGGCGCTGCAGCAGCAAACCACGGCGCCCAGTTGTTGATGTTGCCGATGTAGCCAAACACGTTGTTGAGCAAGAAAAAGCTGATACCCGCTAACACGCCGCCAAACACATGGCTGGCGATGTTGCCGCTGCGGAAATGCAAATACGCAAAGGGCAGAGCCAATACCACCATGACCAAGCAGCTGAGTGGGTAAAACACTTTTTTCCAGAATTCAATTTCAAAGCGTTGGGTGCTTTGGCCGTTGGCACTCAAATGGCGGATGTACTGGAATAAATCAATGGTGCCCATGCGCTCAGGTTTGAGCAAGGCCACAGTGACCATTTCTGAGGTGATGCCCGTTGCCCATGTTTCTGTTTCTAGGTGGGTGCGCTGCAGCATCGATTCACCTGTGTTGCCACGGCTGAGTTGGTTGCGCTCCACGTGTTGAAGCGTCCATGTGTCGTTGTTTGCAAGCAAGCCATCGCGAGCTTTGATCAGCGCCACCCATTGCCCATCTTTGTTGAATTCAAAAATACGAATACCACTTGGGTTGCCTTCGGGGGTGAGGGTGGCCACATTCACTGCGTAGCTGTTTTCACCTTGACGTTCACGCAGCCATGCGCCGGTTTGGCCAACTTTGATTTGTCCCAGGTAACGGGATTTCAGCAGTTGACCATAACGGTCACACAAGGGGGACAAATAGTCACCCACGGCAAACGTCAGCACCACAAACGCTAAGCCCAGTCCTAGCAAGTTACGCAGGGCCAATACAGGGCCCAGACCGCTGGTGCGCAAAATGGTGAATTCAGAGCTTTGCGCCAAGCGTGCCATGACAAAAATAGTGCCAATCAACACAGTGATTGGCAGTAGCTCATACAAGTGACTGGGGATCAGTAGCAACACATAGGTGAGCGCGTGTTTGAGTTGGTACGCCCCATTGTTTTTGCCCACGCCTTGCAGTTCGTCAACAAAGTCAAAGAAAAAGAACAAGCCTAAAAAGCCAAGCGTGACAAAGCCCACGGCGACCAAGACTTCACCGTAAATGAGGCGGCGCAGTGTTTTCATGGGTGTGCCTCCGGTTGAGGCGTAGCGCGCAGGAGTTGACGCCAATTCCAGTTGTTATGTCGCATGCTCAGCCAAAGCAAAGCAGCGCATAAAACGCCACCGTGGAGCGCAATTAAGAAGGGCGCAAATTGCACTTTGCCTAAGCTGATCCAGCCTTGACCGAGGTTGATGAAGTTGTAATAGATCACAAAAATGAACAAGGCCAAGGCCAAGTTGCCGCCACGGCCCACGCGGTGGTTGGCGCTGGTGATGGCCAACGCGATGACGACAAAATTCCAAGCCGCCATGGCCATGCCTAAGCGCCAGGCCAACTCGCCCAAATTGTTGGGGGTGGGTTGTTGGATCAACGTCCAAGTGCTGGTTGCTTTGGCTGGGGTGATGGTCGCCGCTTTGACGTCTTGGCCAATGCGGGTGCCATAGACCTTGAATTCACTGATTTTGATCTCGGCTTCTCCCACCGTTTGTTCCACGCGCTGGCCGATGTTCAAAATTAAAAACCGATCTTCGTCAATGAAATCAATATGTCCTGCTTTGGACGAGGTCATGGCTTGTTTGCCGTGGTCGGTGGAAGAAATGAAAACGTTTTTACCTTCCTTGTTTTCTACGCTGTCTTTGTCGACAAAGAACACGCGCAATCCGTTGGCTGACTCTTGAAACTGTCCAGGCGATACGCGTTCTAAGTCGCCACGTCGCTCAAAGCGCTCTTTGAGTTCACTGATTTGTTGGTTAGACCACGGCCACACCAGCAGCACTAACACACCGACAGTGAGCAACATAGGCCAAGCAAAGCGCAGCATGGGGGTTAAGAATGACCGCAGACCTTTGCCGCTGATCAACCAAATGACCATTTCGCTTTCTAGGTAATTGCGCGACAGCGTGCCCACAGACGCAATGAACAAGCTCATGGTCAGCACGGTTGGTAAGTGCCCAAGCATGGTGTAGCCCATCACCAGACTCACTTCAGACGGATTGACGCTGCCCTGTGAGGCTTGGCCCAAGGTGCGGATGAGCATGATGGTCATCACAATGGTGATCAACACGACCAGCGTGGCGCCAAAACTGCGCGCAAGCTCTTTACGAATGGAGGAATGGAATAACATCAGCGACAGAGGAAAACCGCAATTATGAACTTCGAGCTCAAGACCCTAGATTTACACGCTGCAGCCACGCATAAAACCGATGCCCTGATTATCTTGGTATCTGCCAAGGACAAGCCCAACAAAAGCGTTTTGGCGCAACTTATTTCAGATGCACGCAAAAGCGGTGATTTGGACGAGTCTCCTGCCAAATTGCTGACTGTGTGGCGCCCCCAGGGTGTCAGCGCACCGCGCTTGGTGCTGGTTTCAAGTGGCGATGGCAGTGCCCGCGTGGTGCGTCAAGCTGTCACGGCTGCTGTTGGTGCGATCAAAGCGGCTAAGCCTGCTCAGATCACCGTGTGTTTGGCAGATGCCAGCCAGCACCGTTTGCAAGCCGCCGCTCAAGCCGTGGCTGACACCAGCTATGTGTACACCGCCACCAAGCCGTCGGCCAAGGCGTCTGGCTTAAAGCGAGTGGTTCTGGCTTTGCCAACGGCTGAAAAAACCAAAGCGGCCAAACACGAATTTGACTTGGCGCGAGCCCAAGTGGCCGGTGTGTCGTTGGCCAAAGAGTGGGGCAATCGCCCCGCCAACCACGCCACACCTACGCATTTGGCTGAAGTGGCCAAGGCTTTGGGCAAGAAGGCGGGTATTCATTGCCAAGTGCTGGGCCCCAAAGAAATTGAAAAACTTGGTATGGGCTCGTTCGCCGCTGTGGCGCGTGGCTCGGTCGAACCTTTGCGCTTCATCGTGTTGCAGTACAGCGGTGCCGCTAAAACTGTGGCGCCTACGGTGTTGGTGGGCAAGGGCATTACTTTTGACACGGGTGGTATTTCGCTCAAGCCCGGCCCTGGCATGGACGAGATGAAGTTTGATATGTGTGGTGCAGCCAGCGTGTTGGGCACGTTTGAGGCGCTGGCGCACTTGAAGCCCGCCATCAACGTGGTGGGCTTGATTCCCACTTGCGAAAACATGCCGGACGGTACGGCCCTCAAACCCGGTGACGTGATCACCAGCATGAGCGGCCAAACCATTGAGGTGCTCAATACCGACGCTGAAGGTCGTTTGATTTTGTGCGACGCCTTGACCTATGCCACACGCTTCAAACCCCGTGCAGTGATTGACATTGCCACGCTCACGGGCGCATGCGTGATTTCGCTGGGCCATGTGCGCAGTGGTTTGTTCTCGCCTGTGGATGAGTTGGCCAATGCCTTGTTTGCTGCCGGTGAAGCTGCGCTAGATCCTTGCTGGCGCTTGCCTTTGGACGATGAGTACGCCGATGGCCTCAAGTCCAACTTTGCCGATGTGGCCAACGTGGCTGGGCGCGAAGGTGGTTCCATCACCGCTGCCAAGTTTTTGCAGCGCTTTGCCAAAGACTATCCATGGGCGCATTTGGACATCGCAGGCTCCGCTTGGAAGAGCGGCGGTGCCAAAGGTGCCACAGGCCGACCTGTGGGCTTGTTGCTCCAGTACTTGTTGGGTACCGTTAAAGCGAAATGACCGAGATCGCTTTTCACTTCAACGCGCCAGACAAACTGGCCTATGCCTGCCGCTTGTTGCGCAAGGCCGTGGCCAGCGGCGCGCGTGTGGTGGTCACGGGCGCGCCTGCATCGCTGCAAGCGCTCGACACGTTGCTGTGGACGTTTTCACCGCATGAGTTTGTCGCGCACTGCCGCGCAGGCAGTCCTGCTGAGCAATTGATGGCTTCTCCCGTGGTGCTGGCTGCCAAGATTCAAGGTGGGCCCGAACTGCCGCACCATCAAGTGCTGCTGAATTTAGGAGCCGAGGTGGCAGCGGGTTATGAGCGTTTTGAGCGCACCATTGAGGTGGTCAGCCTCGACGACGAGGATCGCCAACTGGCGCGCCAGCGCTGGAAGCACTATGCCGATCGCGGGTATTCCATCACGCGTCACGATTTGAAGTTGAAGGAAACTTCGGCCTGATTTTTCTCTGTGTTTTTCTCATTTTTCTAGGAGTTCTTGCATGCATCTCTCTTTCAAATTGACAGCCGTTGCAACTTTGGCCGCCATCAGCAGTTTGGCCTTGGCGCAAGAACAGATCGTAAAAATCGGTCATGTCGGACCTGTCAGCGGTGCGATTGCCCATTTGGGCAAAGACAACGAATGGGGCGCACGCTTGGCCATTGAAGAGCTCAACGCGAAAGGCGTGAGCATCAACGGCAAGAAGATCAAGTTTGAATTGGTCGCTGAAGACGACGCGTCGGACCCCAAACAAGGCACTGCGGCTGCCCAAAAACTGGTCGACGCTAAAGTCAGTGGCGTGATTGGTCACTTGAACTCCGGCACCACCATTCCCGCATCCAAGATTTACAGCGATGCAGGTATTCCACAAATTTCGCCTTCTGCGACCAACCCCAAATACACGCGTCAAGGTTTTAAAACAGCCTTCCGCTTGGTGGCCGACGATGTGCACTTGGGTGGTTTGTTGGGCCGCTATGCTGTGAATGAACTCAAGGGTAAAACCATTGCTGTGATTGATGACCGCACGGCTTACGGTCAAGGCGTGGCCGAAGAATTTGAGAAAGCCGTCAAGGCTGCGGGGGGCAATGTGGTGGCACACGAGTTCACGACAGACAAAGCCACAGACTTCATGCCCATCTTGACCACGCTCAAAGGTAAAAAGCCTGACATCATCTTCTTCGGTGGCATGGATGCGGTCGGTGGCCCCATGCTCAAGCAGATGAAATCTTTGGGCATCAAGTCCAAGTTCATGGGCGGTGACGGTATTTGTACGACCGAACTGGTCAAGCTCGCAGGGGATGCCATGGCAGATGGTCAAGTGGTATGTGCTGAAGCTGGCGGTGTCGATGGCGCTTTGAAGAAAGGCATGGATGACTTTGGCGTCAAGTTCAAGAAACGTTTCAATGACGATGTGAAGTTGTATTCGCCGTATGTGTACGACGCGGTCTTTGTGATGGTTGATGCCATGCAGCGCGCCAAGTCCACGGAACCCGCCAAGTACTTGCCAGAGCTGGCTAAAACGACTGGCTACAAGGGCGTGACAGGGACGATCGCGTTTGATGCCAAAGGCGATATCAAAAATGGTGCGCTCACGCTTTACACCTTCAAGGCTGGTAAACGCGATCAAATCGCCGTGGTGCGTTAAGTGCGTTAATCACGCGTCCCTATCAAAAAGCCACCCTTGGGTGGCTTTTTTTATTCAGGCTGCTTAGGCAAATATTCAAAGGCCGTGTATGCGAACGGCTTGTCTAGTGGAAAACGCATACCTTGGCTTTTTACCGTGATTTGCAGTGGCGTGGTGTTTTGCCCGTGAGATTTCAGCCATGCTTGCATGCGTTCAGGGCAATCGGTGGTGAGGGGGGCGTTCACTGGCCCCATAGGGCAAAGCAACATGCCTGCACGTGACTGCCAATTGAGCAAGGGGCTGACAGTGGCCGGGAATTGGTCAGGCACCTCTGGCACCACGCGCAGTGTGTGGTCGCCATAAAAAGCCAACAACGCACTCTCTGCCCATTGGCCGCCCACCCATTCCAGCTGGATCTCTGGGTGACGCGCATGCCATGTTTGCAGCAAAGCCGCGGCAGCTTCACGCCTGGGCAGGTAGTGGTTCTCGGTACCGTCTTGGGCTTGATGCCAAGCGTACCAAGGGCTAACCAACACCACGACGGCGAACCAAACCATCAAGCACTTGAGCAAACGCTGTGTGGCAAGCGTGGTCGTTTCTTTGTCTTGGGTCAGGTTACGCAGCCAAAGCAACGAAAACCCATAACCAATCGGGATGGCCCAAGGCAGCGAAAGCTCCACAAACTCTGTGATGCCAAACATCAGTGTGATGGCCCATGGCAACATGGCGAACCAAAACAGAGAGTCTCCCCAGCCGATTGGGCACCACGAGCGCCACATGCGTGCAGGCCATGAACGAAGCGTTTGCCAAACCGATGTTGCTTTGGGGGCATACAAAACTGTGCAAAGCAACCATGGAACTAGCCAGTAGCCGATGGGTGAAACTGCAAACTTGCTGAGCAAGCGCCAGTTCACACCATCTTCTGTGCCTTGTTCACTGACGTAGTGCAAAGTGACAAAGTCGTGCCCTTGCAGCCAATAGAGATGGGGCAGCAGGGTCAGCGCAAACACCAACAAGGTCAGCCATGGTTTGGGCGTGATGAACCATAGGCGACCTGCGCTGGATGCCAGTGCTGCTAAGAACAAAGTGAGCAAAAAAACACCGCTGTAGTACTTGCCCAACATGGCCAGCGCAGCCAAAACGCCCAGGGCAGCAGACCAAATTAAGCCAGCACGGCCAGAGGTGCGAATGCTCTGGACCCATGCCACAGCGACCCAAGGCCAAACACTGAGCAAAATTGCATTCGCATTGAATTTCACAGCCAAGGTGCTGTAGGGAAAAGCCATGCATAGCAACATCACGGCTGGCAGTGCCAAGTCTGATCGTTCCATGGCCTGCGCCAAGCGATAGACCCCCAGCAATCCGATCGCCACGTTGAGGTACGACAGCACGTGATAAGCGGTATCGATCGTTGGAAACAGGAAAAACCAAATGCTCGTCACCCAAGCAAACAAGGGAGGATGCTTGGCGCTGCCCCATGTCAACTCTTGCCCCCATGCATAGTTTTCAAGCATGTCGGCGTAGCTGTCTAAGTTGGTATCGGCAATGCCGTGCGCCACGACCCAAGCCAGCACATGAAGACCCAGCACCCACCAAATCCATGTATTTTTAGTGTCGTCGACTTGCTTGAGGCGGGGGAAGAGGGCGTTTTTCAAAGTGGTCGATCGCAAAAGTTCATGAAAAATTATAAGTAAATCAATCACTTATGTACGTAATCGATATTTTTTTAAAAACGTGTGCACCAAATGCAAAGCTGGTGCGTTGATTCTCTACAAAGTTCTCAGGAGCCTCAATTGGATAAGTCAGTTGTTCAGATCGAATCGCCTAATGTTGCCGTGGAGCGTCGCTTCAAAATCGTGTCTTGCGAAAAGACGGGCATCAAAGCAACTTTCGACCGCATTCGCGCCCAGCTGGCCCAAGAAGCTGAGCAGCGCAGTCGTCCGGCTTCGCGCATGTACTCAGGATTTCGCGCTGTCAAAGCCTAATCCAATCCACAGTTTCTAAGAGCGCCTCATGGGCGCTCTTTTTATTTGTACACTAATTAAGTAACTTTCTTTTGAATTAAAAAATTTATACGCCTTGTGGTGTATAGATGAATTTTGTTAATTTACCGATAATTTTGCGCGATTACTCCTTTACGCGAGGTTACTTTGTTTTCTAGATTTACCAAATTCTTTTCCACTGACATTGCGATTGACTTGGGCACGGCCAACACCCTCATCTACACAAAGGAGGATGGCATTGTTCTCGATGAGCCTTCGGTGGTCGTGATCAAAAAAGAAGGCAAATTCAACGGCAAAACATCTGTGCTGGCGGTGGGTAACGAAGCTAAAGCCATGTTGGGTCGTGTGCCCTCCGGTATTGAGGCGATTCGCCCCATGAAAGACGGTGTGATTGCGGACTTCACCGTGACCGAGGTGATGCTCAAGCACTTCATCAAGCTGGCGCATCCCCACATGTTGTTCAAGCCCAGCCCGCGAATTGTGATTTGCGTGCCTTGTGGCTCCACCCAAGTCGAGCGACGTGCGATTCGTGAGTCTGCCTTAGGTGCGGGCGCATCTGAGGTGTATTTGATTGAAGAGCCCATGGCCGCAGCCATTGGCGCAGGCTTGCCCGTGACCGAGCCCTGTGGTTCGATGGTGGTCGATATTGGTGGTGGCACGACCGAGGTGGGCATCGTGTCGCTGGGTGGCATGGTTTACAAAAACAGCGCGCGTATTGGTGGTGACAAGTTCGACGAAGCCATCGTCAACTACATCCGCCGTAACTTTGGCATGCTGATTGGCGAGCAAACGGCTGAGCGTATCAAGAAAGAAATTGCCAGCGCTTTCCCCACAGGCGAAGTCATGGAGATGGAAATCACCGGACGCAACTTGAGCCAAGGTGTGCCGCAGAGCTTCACCATCAGCTCTACCGAAATATTGGAAGCCCTGACAGACACACTCAACAACTTGGTGTCTACGGTGAAGATTGCCTTGGAGAGCACGCCGCCAGAACTGAGCTCAGACATCGCCGAGCGCGGCATCATGCTCACGGGTGGTGGCGCTTTACTGCGTGATTTGGATCGTTTGATCTCAGAAGAAACCGGCTTGCCAGTGCTCATTGCAGAAGATCCGCTCACTTGTGTGGCGCGTGGTTGTGGCATGGCGCTGGATCAGCTGCACAGCGTCAGCGGCATTTTCACGGCGGATTGATGCGCTTGTCGTTGAAGGCTCAGAGTCTTATGGCTCTGGTTGTTGGCTGCGTCTTGGGTTTCATCTCGGCGTCGCCCGCACAGGCGGCGCGTCATGCGCAGTTGCCTGAAGTCTCCGCTGGTGGTTCGCGCATGGCGTTCAAAGAAAACAAGAAGAACAAAAAAGAACCGAGCTGCCAGCTTACGCTGATGCATGTCTACACCAGCAAGTTCAACAAAAAGCACACCCAGTTTGCGTTCACGGGTTCAGTCTTGGCCAAGCGTGAAACGGGCAAACCCATGGTGTTGTCAGTCATTGGTCAAAACCATCAGCTCGCAGCTGGGGGTAAAGAGGTGAAGCCATTTGCGATTGCTCGTCTCGAACTTGGTGTGGAAGACGCCAGTGTGAGACGCTTCACCGAGCACAAATCAAAGTGCAAAAAAGGCCATGTGTGCGTTGAGTACAAAGACAGCAAAAAGCACGAACTACAAACATGGGTCGGCGACGACACTAAAAACATGCATTTGCTGTTCCCGTTGGTCACCAAACAACCAGCGGTCGTGATTGATTTGTCAAAATTTGCGCCATCAACCAAAGAGCACCCAACACCATTGGCGCAATTCAAAAGCTGCACCGCCAATTTGCGCTAGTCTTGTCAATGTCTGATGTCATGATGGCTTTATTAGGCTGGTTTAAGATGGCAGCTGTGACGCAACAAACCTCTTTTTTCAAAACGATGTGCCTTCATCTGGCCATTGCGCTGGTTGCCTTGTTGGTGATCGGCCCGTTTTTGCACGCGCATTACGGCGCGTCGAAGGTGACAGGTTTGCATGTGGCGGGTGTCAGTTCAGTCGCTGCCGCCGCAGAACCTGCGTTAACCATGATCAGCTTCAGCCAAGACGATGAGCAAGAGTCTGCTGCGGTGGGGGTGGAAACTTCTTATGCGCGACAAATAGCCTTGGATGTTCAAGATCAGCCACAGACTGTGTTGATCCTCACCGTCTTTGTCATGGCTGCGCTGATTCAGTGCGTGGTTGCTTTCTTGTTCATGCCAGACACGCAACGTGCTGGCCGTCCATCTTTTCTCGCTGGCTTTCCAACGCTGCCGCACGCACCGCCCACATTTCGTTTCTGATTTTTAACGCGTGTGCACGTCCTGGTGCACCGTCGATCGGTCAATGATGTGTGGAGTTGGTGATGTTCACTTCTTGTCAGTTTTTTCTTCGCGGTGTTTTGGTTGCTGCGCTGTCTGCTTTGTCGTTCAATGCCTTGGCGCAAGTCACGGCAGTTCAATCTGCAGCTAGCACGCCTGTGCTGTTGCCTCTCAGCACCAAACAACAAGCCAGCCTAGGCGTGCAAGTCGCAGCAGTGCAAGCGTCTACGGGTGGTCAGTTGCTGGCCAGTGCTACCGTGGTCATGCCGCCGGGCAAAGAGTTCACGGTGTCTGCGCCGTATGCGGGGCAAGTGTCTCGCTTGTTGGTGGGCGTGGGCGACACGGTCAAAGCAGGGGCCGCTTTGGCGTATTTCACCAGCCCCATGTTGGGCGATGCACGTCGTTTGTTGAACGAAGCATCGCTGGATTACAAAAACGCCTCAGCCGCTGCACAACGCGACCAAGCCATGTTTGACGAAGGCATCATTCCTGCCGTGCGTTTGCAACTGAGCCGCTCTAAGCAAGAAGCCGCGCAAGCCCAACTGAACGCACGCGAGGCCGAGTTGGTTGCTGCAGGTATGCGCTTTGATGCCAACACGGGTTATGCCACGGGCACGCTCAAAGCGCCGTTGTCGGGTACCGTGTCTGAAGCCTTTGTCGCGGTGGGTCAACGCGTGGAAGCGGGTGCGATGTTGTTCAAACTGGCTGACAGCTCGCAGTTGCAACTCGACGTGCAGCTTTCATCCGACAAAGCCGCACAGCTGCAAGTGGGCGATGAGGTGAGCATTGCCTCACGCAATGCCAAAGCCAGACTCATTGGCGTGAGCCGTGCGGTGGATGCCAGCCAATCGGCCCGCGCACGCGCCACCGTCACAACCCGTGGCAGCTTGCAAGCAGGCGAGTTGGTGTCAGTCACCGTGCATGCCAAAGGCAAAGCAGGTGCTGCCAAGCCAGATACGCAATGGCTCGTGCCTGCACGCGCTGTCACACCATGGCGTGGCAAACCCTGGTTGTTTGTGGCGAATGACAAAGGCTTTGAAGCGCAAACAGTGACGGTGCTGTCGTCCACCGACGATTTGTCGCTGGTCGAAGCGGCCTTGCCTGCGGGTAGCAAAGTGGCGGTCACAGGTATTGCTTCTTTGCGCGCGTTATTGCAAAAGGACGAGTGATGTTTGAACACTTGATTCGTCTGAGCCTGCGTTTTCGCAGCCTCACGCTGGCGTGTGCTGGCTTGCTGTTCATCGCAGGCACTTACGCGTGGCTCAATTTACCGATTGATGCCTTTCCTGATATCTCGCCCACGCAGGCCAAGGTCATTCTCAAAATTCCAGGCATGACACCCGAAGAGGTGGAGCAGCGCGTGGTCAAACCCATTGAACAAGAGCTGCTGAGCATTCCTAACAAACGCATCGTGCGTTCTATCTCGAAGTACGGCATTGCCGACATCACCATCGACTTTGACGAAGGCGTAGATTTGTATTGGGCGCGCCAACAAGTGTCTGAGCGTTTGAGCTCAGTCATGCGCGATTTGCCTGCGAGTGTGAGCGGAGGCTTGGCCCCCATTACCACACCGCTGAGCGAGGTCTACATGTTCACCCTCGAAGGCGACTTTGGCTTGGCTGAAAAACGCCGCGTGCTCGATTGGGTGATTCGCCCAGAGCTGCGCACCATCCCCGGTGTGGCCGAAGTCAATTCGCTCGGTGGTGAAGTGCAAACCTTCGAGGTGATTCCCAACACCGCCAAGATGGCGGCCATGGGCGTGAGCATGACCGACTTGCGACAAGCCTTGCTCGCCAACAACAGCAACGACGGCGCAGGCCGTTTGACGGCTGGCGAAGAAGCCTTGGTGGTGCGGGTCGAAGGCGCTGTGAAAACACTGGATGATTTACGTGCCGTGCGTTTGAGCACCACGCGCAACACGAAGGTACAGCTTGACGATGTGGCTACCGTCACGCAAGGTGCACTCACACGTTACGGCGCAGTCACCCACGATGGCGAAGGCGAAGCAGTCGAAGGCCTGGTGCTGGGCATGCGCGGTGTCAATGCCCGTCAGTTGGTGAACGCGGTCGATGCCAAGTTAGCCGAAATGGCCTCGCGCTTGCCCAAAGGTATGAGGGTGAAAACTTTTTACAACCGAGGCGAGTTGGTCACGCGTGCCGCAGACACAGTCATTCATGCGTTGATTGAAGCGGCTGTGTTGGTGTGCATCACCTTGTATGTGTTCTTGGGCGGCATGCGCGCTGCCGTGGTCGTGGCTGTGGCCTTGCCCTTGTCATTGCTGAGCACCTTCATGTTGATGCGTGGTTTTGGTTTGACCGCCAACTTGATGAGTTTGGGTGGTTTGGCCATTGCACTGGGCATGTTGGTGGATGCAGCCGTGGTGGTGGTGGAAAACATCGAAACCGCATTTGCGTCTCACCCAAAAGGCCACGCCTTGTCGAAGACCGAAATTTTGCTGAGTGCGGTGCGTCAGGTGGTCAAGCCTGTGGCGTCGGGCGTGCTGATTATTTGTGTGGTGTTTTTGCCTTTGCTCAGCCTTGAAGGTTTAGAAGGCAAACTGTTTGCGCCCGTGGCGGTGACCATCATCATGGCGCTGGCCTCGTCACTGTTGTTGGCCTTCAGTGTGATTCCGGCTTTGGCCTCGATGGTGCTGAAGGAAGAGGGCGCGCATGAGCCTGTGGTGATGCAAAAAATCCATGCCGCCTATCTGCGCTTGCGTGAACGCGTGTGGGCCAAGCCGCAGTGGTTGTATGGCATGTCGGTGGCTTCGTTGGTGGTGGCGGCGGTGTTGTACAGCTTCATCGGCAAGACCTTCATGCCCACTCTGGACGAAGGCGACATCTTGGTGCAGTTGCAAAAGCTGCCTTCGATTTCGCTCGAAGCCTCGCTGGAAATTGACACCCGTGTGCAGCAAGCCATTTTGGACAACGTGCCCGAGGTCAAGTCCATCGTCGCGCGTGCAGGCTCTGACGAATTGGGACTAGACCCCATGGGCTTGAACGAGACCGACACCTTCTTGGTGCTCAAGCCCAAAAGCGAATGGCGCGGCAACAAAGATGACATCGTCGACGCTTTGCGTGTGGTGCTGGATGGTTTTCCGGGCTTGGTCTATGGCTTCACACAACCCATTGAAATGCGCGTGTCTGAAATGCTCACCGGCACACGTGGCGATGTGGCCATCAAAATTTTTGGCACAGACTTGGGCCGCTTGAACGAAGCCGCCCATCAAATTGCCGATGCCGTGCGCGTCATCCCCGGCGCTGCCGAGGTGATTGCGCCCAAGGCCGAAGGCTTGCAATACGTGTCGGTCAGTCTGAACCGAACGACGATGGGCCAAGCGGGTTTCAGTGTGGAGTCTTTGCAGCAAGCGTTGAAGAACCAAGTGGAGGGCGAGTCACTCGGCTACGTGTTGCAAGACGGTGTGCGCATGCCGCTTACCCTGCGCGGCAACGAGGCCACGCGTCAAAGCCCAGAAGCATTTAAAAATTTGCAGCTCGCTGCACCCGATGGCCGCGTGTGGGCCGCGAGTGCCTTGGCTGACATTCGTTTGGTCGATGGCCCCATTCGTGTGGACCACGAACAAAGCGCACGCTTCACCAGCATTCAGGTGTCGGTGGATGGGCGCGATTTGACGGGCTTTGTGGGCGATGCACAAAAGGCTGTGGCCGCCTTGAAGCTGCCCAGTGATGTGCGCATTGTGTGGGGCGGTCAGTTTGAAAACCAGCAACGCGCGGCGGCACGTTTGGGGCTTGTCATTCCGGCGGCTATGGTGCTCATCTTCACCATCTTGGTGTTCACCTTTGGCTCGGCCATTCAAGCGGGCATCATCTTCTTGAACATCCCGTTTGCGTTGGTAGGCGGTGTGGTCGCACTCGCGATCTCGGGTGAATATTTGTCGGTGCCAGCGTCAGTGGGCTTCATCGCGCTGTTGGGTATTGCGGTGCTCAATGGTGTGGTGATGGTCACGCACTTCAACGAACGTTTGATGGACGGCGAAGCGATGAACGTGGTGGTGTGCTTGGGCACTGAACGCCGTTTGCGCCCTGTGCTGATGACCGCGGTCATCACCGCGCTGGGCATGATTCCGTTGTTGTTTGCGACGGGGCCTGGCTCGGAAATTCAACGGCCCTTGGCGATTGTGGTGACAGGCGGCTTGCTCAGCTCCACCTTGCTGACCTTGCTGCTGTTGCCTAAATTGTTTGAACGCTTTGGTGGGCTAGAGAGTGTGCCGTGGCATGCGCTCACGCGCTTCTTGCCTTGGAGAAAATCATGAAACGTTGTGTGACATCTGATGTTGTTGCCTTTGCCGTGGCTTGCTCGAGTGTCTTGACGCTGGGTCCGGCGCATGCGCAGCAGCCTGCCGTTTCAGCAACCGTTGTATCGTCTGATGCTGCTGCTTCTATGACATCACCTCTCTTGCCTTATCTCCCCGCCGAAGCCACAGTGAAAGACGCCTTGCTCAGCAGCCCCTTGATGCAAGCGGCTCGATCGAAAAAAGAAGCAGGCACAGCGCGCGCCAAAGGCATTGATTCAGGCACCGCCGAATTCACCTTGCGCAGCACCTCGCAGCGTCGTCGCGAGGTGGCCACAGGCGTGCCGTTGCATGAGTCGATGGTGAGCATCGAGCGCCCTGTGCGCTTCTGGGGCAAGCGCGGCATGGACGCAGACCTCGCTTCACAAACCCAAGCCTTTGCCGACATCGAATACGCCGATGCCATGCACGAAGGTGCGCGCGAGTTGATGCGGTTTTGGTTTGCTTACCTGCGCGCTTTGGCTGACCAAAAAAATGCAGTGACCACGTTTGACTTGGCGACCAAGATGCAACGTCTCACACAGGTGCAACTCAAACATGGCGAAATTTCTCAGCTTGATGCCGAGCTGGCCAATGCCGAGTTAGAACGCATTACCTCTGCACGTTCGGTGGCCGATGCACAGTTGGCCTCCAGTGCATCAGCCTTCAGGCAACGCTATGCGGACATGGTGTTGCCCACGCACATGCCTGCGGGTTTGCGTTTAGAGGCTTCTGCTCAGTTGCCTGCCTTGACTGAGCCCATGGTTCAGATGCGGCAGGAATTTTTAGACAAAAACCACGAACTCAACATGATGCGCGTGGACGCACAGCGCTTGCGCTTGGCTGCAGATCGCGCCTCGCGTGACCGCTTGCCCGATCCGACAGTGGGCGTGTTCAGCGGGCGCGAGCGGGCAGGGGCGGAAACCATTTCGGGGGTGATGTTCTCCATGCCGTTTCCCAGTGCATCTCGCTTTCATCACGCAACTGCCATGGTCGCCGATGCACAAACAGCCAGCGACAAAGTGCGGCTCGCCGAGCAGCAACTCGGCGCCATGTTTGACAGCATGTTCATTCAGTTTCAGCACAAGCGCACAGCCGCTGACAACTTGAAATCTGCCGCGCAACGTCAAGCCTTGGCCGCCGAAAAATCGGTCAAGGCCTACACCTTGGGTGAGGGCAGTTTGTCGGATGTGTTGTTGATTGCGCGCATGGCCAGTGACAACCTCAATGCCGCGCAACGCATGCAGCTTGAGGTGGTCGAGCTGTTGGCTCTGATTCGTCTAGACCTGCATCAGATGTGGGACTTTGATGAATAAACGGATCGCTTTCGCTAGCCTACGCTTTGGTGCGTGGGTTGTATTTGCGTTGACAGCGTGGCAGCTGTTACCTGATCGTTACATGGGGCCATACCAAGCATGGAACCCGCACGCGATCATGGAATTTGTGATCACTATTTTTTCCATTTCGCTTGCTGGCAAATGGGCCATTCATGTGCTGGGCGCGCACTATGGTTTGTTGTTGACGGGGTTGATGGGCGGTTTTGCGTCGAGCACAGCCACCATTCACACCATGGGCACGGTGGCCAAGTCACAGCCGCAGTTGGCCGATCGTGCGGCATTGGGGGGCGTGTTGTCCAACATCGCAACCTTGTTGCAACTGGTGGTGCTGTTGCAGTTGTTAGCGCCTGCCATGTTGGTGTTGTTCATTCAGCCGTTGTGCTTTGGCATGGTGGGCATGTGTGCCTATGCCGCGTGGGTGCTGGCTTTGGCCAAGCCTGCTGTGCACAACCGCGTGGTGACAAATGAAGCCGTCCCTTTTGACTGGCAAAGTTTGCTCACCTTAACAGCGGTGGTGTGTGGTGTGTCGTATGCGTCAGCTGCGTTGAGCGCACTGTATGGCCAAAGCGGTTTATGGCTAGGCGCTGCGTTGTCGGGCTTGGTCGATGCGCATGCCATCGTGCCGACGGTGGCATCGTTGCTCTTGCAAAACAAGCTCTTGCCGCACGATGCGTTGATGCCTTTGCTGATGGCCCTCAGCACCAACACCCTGACCAAAAGTTTGATCGCATTTCAGTCGGGTGGTTGGGGGTATGCCAAACAAGTGTCTGGCGGTGTGTGGCTCACCACCGCAGCGGTGTGGTTGGGCTACATCGCCGAGGGCGCAGGCTTTGGTGTTTGATTAAGCCAGCTCAGCAATCAACTCAATTTCCACGCAAGCACCCAAAGGCAATTGCGCCACGCCAAACGCGCTGCGTGCGTGCGTGCCTTTGTCGCCAAACACTTGGCCAATCAGTTCGCTGCAACCGTTGGTCACCAAGTGGTGCTCGGTGTAGTCGGGGCTGGAGTTGACCAAGCTCATCACTTTGACGATGCGTTTGACTTTGTTCAGGTTACCCACGGCGGCGTGCAAGGTGCCCAACAAATCCACAGCCACTGCGCGTGCGGCTTGTGCGCCCTCTGCGGTTTGCATGGTCTTGCCCAATTGGCCCGTCCACACTTTGCCGTCTTGTTTGGCGATGTGGCCGCTCAAAAACACCAAGTTACCTGTTTGCACAAAAGGCACATAGGTCGCAGCGGGTGTAGCCACAGGGGGCAGGGTGATGTTCAGGGCTTGGAGTTTGTCGTAAACGCTCATGAGGATTCCTTGTTTGAATCCCATGATTTTAAGAGCGCGCGACGTGTGTCGCGAAGCTCAGAGTGCGTCGCTTTGACTTTGTGATTGCGACTGTGTTTGCGTTTGCCCAGACACCGCCGCCAACTCCGAAGCCGGTTGTACCGTGACGGCCACCTCAAGCGTGTGGCTAGCCCCGCCATGAATCACACCACGCACAGGCGACACATCAGCGTAGTCGCGGCCAATCGCCAAGGTCACGTAGTCGATGCCGGGCGAGCTAAAGCCCCAGCGGTTGTTGGTCGGGTCAAGGTCAAACCATTGGCCATGGGTGGCGAGTGCACCTGTCTTCGCAGTTTCAGCGGCATCGTCTAAGTCGTTGGGCACATACACCGACACCCACGCGTGCGAAGCATCGCTGCCAATCAAACGGGTTTGGCCTTCAGGCACTTCGGTCACCAAATAGCCGCTCACATAACGTGCCGCCAAACCTTGCGTGCGCAAGCAACCAATGAGAATGTGAGCAAAGTCTTGGCACACACCTTTGCGGTTTTTCAGGGCTTCAAGCGCAGGCGTGTTGATGTCAGTGCTGGCGGCCTCATATGTGAACTCTTGGTGAATGCGCGTCATCAAATCGCACGCGGCTGCCAGCACGGGGCGAGCAGGCACAAAGCTGGCCCGCGCGTATTCCGCAAAGTCTGGGTGCGGCTGCACGTAGGGTGAGGCAAACACATATTCGGTGGCGGCGTCCCACGCAGCGCCTGAGTGATACACAAAGTGTTCGCGCACGTTTTCCCAAGCGGGTGTGGTCAAGGCTTGCTCGGGTGGGTAGGCGATGAAATGCGTGTCGACCGTGCTCTTGGCCGTGATGCTGAGTGTCTCGTGCACCACGGGCAGCGAGAAGAAGGTGCGGTTGTTGCCAAACACATCCACATGCGTGCTGGTCGCCGCGGGCGTGGGGGTGATGTGCAGCTCGGCGTGTTGCACAGTTTGTGCGGCATCGCTGCGCGGCAGCAAGTGCGCCATGTGCTGCGCAGTGTTGACCTGCGGCACATAGTGGTAAGTGGTGGTGTGGGTGATGTGCAGCAACATGGCTCAAGCCCCCACGCTGTCGGCATGGTCGGTGTGGCTGAAATAACGCGCCGTGATGGCGTCAGACACCTGCCACGCAGCTTGCATGCATTCGGTCAAGCACGCACGCAGGTTGGGGTGGTGGCCTATGTCGTTCGACATGCAGAGTTGCTCTAAATCGGTGTGCTTCAAGTCTGGCACTAAGCGCGCCAAAGCATCGGGTTCGCCCATGGGGGTGTCAGCCAGTTTGGACAAACGGCCACGCAGCGTGCGCGCCACCCAAGCGAGTGAACGCGGGTTGTCGTTGTCTTGCACCAGCAGCTCAATCAGTGGTGCCAGTTCGCGGCTTT
>Ga0213920_1000045_pt1 | contig 163905 bp, 152 predicted proteins | sample McNCre1117MG_FD_161054 | JGI IMG/M metagenome (GOLD analysis project Ga0213920, IMG submission 161054) | Freshwater microbial communities from McNutts Creek, Athens, Georgia, United States - 11-17 MG | ecosystem: Environmental > Aquatic > Freshwater > Creek | place: USA: Georgia | collected...
TAGCCGCCGCACAAAAAGCATTTCCAGCTTGGGCAGATACGCCACCCCTGCGCCGCGCCCGAGTGATGTTCAAGTTCTTGGAGTTGATCAACGCGAACAAAGACAAATTGGCCCACATGATCACCGCTGAACACGGCAAAGTGTTCACCGATGCCCAAGGCGAAGTGAGCCGCGGCATCGACATTGTCGAGTTCGCCACTGGCATTCCTCAGTTGCTCAAAGGCGATTTCACAGAGCAAGTCTCCACCGGCATCGACAACTGGACCATGCGTCAACCCCTTGGTGTGGTGGCAGGCATCACCCCTTTCAACTTCCCCGTCATGGTGCCCGCGTGGATGTTCCCTGTGGCTATCGCTGCTGGCAATACTTTTGTCTTGAAGCCAAGCCCGATTGACCCAACACCTTCCCTCTTCATGGCTGAATTGCTCAAACAAGCAGGCCTGCCAGATGGTGTGTTCAACGTGGTGCAAGGCGACAAAGAAGCGGTCGACGCGTTGTTGGTTCACCCTGATGTCAAAGCAGTCAGCTTTGTGGGCTCCACACCTATTGCCAACTACATCTATGAAACTGGCGCACACCACGGCAAGCGCGTGCAAGCCTTGGGCGGTGCGAAGAACCACATGGTGGTCATGCCCGATGCCGACATTGACCAAGTGGTCGACGCTTTGATCGGCGCCGCCTACGGCTCTGCCGGCGAGCGTTGCATGGCCATCAGCGTGGCAGTGCTGGTAGGCGATGTGGCGGACAAAGTCATTCCTAAACTCATCGAACGCACCAAGACTTTGCAAGTGCTCGACGGCGAAAACCTCGCCGCTGAAATGGGCCCCATCGTGACCGATGTGGCTCGCCAACGCATCAAAGGCTACATCGACGCAGGCGTCGCTGAAGGCGCACAGTTACTGGTCGACGGCCGTGAATTTGCAGGCGCTAAAGCTGGCAAAGGTTGCGACAACGGCTTCTGGTTGGGCGGCACTTTGTTTGACCACGTGACCACTGACATGAAGATCTACAAAGAAGAAATCTTTGGCCCCGTGCTGTCTTGCGTGCGCGTGCCCGACTTTGCCAAAGCCGTACAAATCATCAACGACCACGAATTTGGCAACGGCGTGAGCTGCTTCACCCGCGACGGCAACGTGGCGCGTGAATTTGCGCGTCACATCCAAGTGGGCATGGTCGGCATCAACGTGCCAATCCCCGTGCCGATGGCCTGGCACGGTTTTGGTGGCTGGAAGAAGAGCTTGTTTGGCGACATGCATGCTTACGGCGAAGAAGGTGTGCGTTTCTACACCAAGCAAAAGAGCGTCATGCAACGTTGGCCTGAGAGCATTGGCAAGGGCGCTGAGTTTGTGATGCCTACCTCTAAGTAAGTTGTAGCTCTTTGGGGTCGGCGCGGTTGCGTGTGCATCGGCAGCTTGGGGCAGCATGTTTTGCTCCTCGTCTGCTGCGCATCCGAATGTCGCGGCAACATGCCACCCCAATCTACCGCTGCACACGCAAAGGCGCTGCGAGATCAGAAACGCACGATGTACATGGCCCAATGCTGTGTAAACAGCGAGGACCATGTTGTCAGAGAAGGGGCGGGCTGGGTAGTGTGTTGCAGCGACATTCGGATGCGCAGCAGACGAGGAGCAAAACGCACTGCCCAGCCCGCCCCCTTCTTTGACAACTGCAACAAACAACCAAGCCGCACATCAAGCTAATATCGACTCAGAACACAACAAGACCTAGAGACATCCCACATGAGCGACACCCAGTTTGACTACATCATCGTCGGCGCAGGCACTGCTGGCTGCTTGCTCGCCAACCGCCTGAGCGCCAACGCCAGCAAGCGCGTGCTGCTCATCGAAGCCGGTCGCAAAGACGATTACCACTGGGTGCACATTCCTGTTGGTTACTTGTATTGCATTGGCAACCCGCGCACAGACTGGCTCTATAACACCGCACCTGATGCAGGTCTGAACGGCCGCAGCTTGCGCTACCCACGCGGCAAAGTCTTGGGCGGTTGCTCCAGCATCAACGGCATGATTTACATGCGTGGCCAAGCTCGTGACTACGACCAATGGGCCGACATCACAGGCGACGCACGTTGGCGCTGGGACAGCGCCCTGCCCTATTTCAAACTCCACGAAGACCACTACCTCGGCGCCACTGCCATGCACGGCGCGAAAGGCGAGCGTAGCGACGTGCTGCTGGCAGACCACACCGTGTACGGCGAAACCTTGCGCCACCACATGGCGGGGGGTGAATGGCGCGTTGAAAAACAACGCTTGCGTTGGGACGTACTCGACGCATTTGCGCAAGCCGCCGTAGAAGCTGGCATTCCAGCCACGGATGACTTCAACCGCGGCAGCAACGAAGGCGTGGGTTACTTTGAAGTGAACCAAAAAAGCGGCTGGCGTTGGAACACGGCCAAGGCTTTCATTCGACCCACTTGCTACGCACGCCCCAACTTTGAACTGTGGTCATCCGCCCAAGTCGCCAAACTTGTGATGAACACCGAGGCCGATGGCACGCAGCGTTGCACGGGCGTCGAGGTGTGGACCGGGCACGCTTACGTGACTGTCACCGCCAAACAATCGGTGGTGCTGAGCGCAGGGGCCATTGGCACGCCACAAATTTTGCAGCTCTCTGGCCTTGGTCCTTCTGAACTGCTCAAGCAACATGGCATTGAACCCATCATCAACCTACCAGGCGTGGGTGCCAATTTGCAAGACCATTTGCAGATTCGCTCCGTCTTCAAAGTGCATGGCGTTGAAACCCTCAACACCTTGGCCAACAGTTGGTGGGGCAAAGCCAAGATTGGTTTGGAATACGCCTTCAAGCGCAGCGGCCCCATGAGCATGGCGCCGTCTCAGCTCGGCGCATTCACTCGCAGCAGCCCAGACCAACCCTACCCCAACATCGAATACCACGTGCAACCGCTGAGCTTGGATGCATTTGGTGAACCGCTGCACAGCTTCCCAGCATTCACCGCCAGCGTGTGCAATTTGAACCCCACCAGCCGTGGCACGGTCAACATCACCAGCGCCAACTTTGCAGATGCCCCCAAGATTGCACCCAACTATCTGAGCACCGAGGCCGACCGCAAAGTGGCTGCTGATTCGCTGCGTGTCACACGCCGCATCGCGGCTCAACCCGCTCTTGCGAAATACCAGCCGGAGGAATACAAACCTGGCGTGCAATACCAAACCGATGAAGATTTGGCGCGTTTGGCGGGCGATATTGCCACCACCATCTTCCATCCTGTGGGCACCGCACGCATGGGCCGCATTGACGACCCCTTGGCCGTCGTCGACCCCGAACTGCGCGTGCGCGATGGTCGCGGCGGCGTGGTACGTGGCTTGCGCGTGGTCGACGCCAGCGCGATGCCCACCATCACCAGTGGCAACACCAACAGCCCGACTTTGATGATGGCCGAGAAGGCTGCGCAATGGCTGGCACACGAGGCTGAACAGCCCTAGATCACGAGGCTAGGGTTTTTCCTCAAGGGAATGTCCTAGCCAAAATGCACCGAATCGGGGCTTACATTATTAGCACTCGACGCGGCGCCAGCGCTGCGATCACGAGGGTCTGAGGAGACAAACACAACAGACGCTTCCACAGGAACGTCACCCCGAAAAGGCACCGGTCACCCGGTGCCTTTTGCTTTGTGGCATCGCCACAACTCACGCCACAATCCCCGCATGGAACTTTTTTTCACCACCTTCGCCTCCGCGCTTGCAGGCTTTGTGGACTCTATCGTTGGCGGTGGTGGACTGATTTTGCTGCCCGCCTTGTTTGCGGCCTATCCCACCACCACACCCGCCACTTTGTTTGGCACCAACAAAAGCGCATCTGTCTGGGGTACCGCATTTGCCACTTGGCAATACAGCCGTCGCATCCATGTGCGCTGGGCATCATTACTGCCAGCCGCAGCCGCAACCATGTTGGCGTCTTTTGCGGGTGCTTGGTTGGTCACGCTGGTTTCACCCGAGTTTTTACGTCGCTTGCTTCCAGTCGTGCTGGTGGTGGTGCTGATCTACACCCTCATGCGCAAAGACATGGGTCGCCACCATGCACCGCGCTTTCATGGGCACGCAGAACTATGGGCCACCTCCACCATCGGTTTGACGATTGGTTTTTACGATGGTTTCTTTGGACCGGGCACAGGCAGCTTCTTTGTATTTTTGCTGGTGCGTTGGCTGGGCTACGACTTTCTCAATGCCTCGGTGGCCGCCAAGCTGCTTAACCTCTCTAGCAATATCGCGGCTCTGACTTTATTCACCATGAAGGGCCACGTCTGGTGGCACATGGCTCTCCCCTTGGCGATGGCCAATGTGGCAGGCAGTTTGCTAGGTACACGCATGGCGCTGCAACACGGCGCAGGCTTTGTGCGCGGCATGTTCATCGTGGTGGTGAGTGCGCTGATTTGCAAAACCAGCTATGACGCCTTCCTGCGTTAAACCGCCACAGCGGCTTGGCGTTTGGATGACTTAGCGCGGAGCGCTAGCCAAAGGCTTTTGCACGACAACAGGGACAGGTGCGGATGCAGGTTTGGCTGCGGCAGACGCAGTCTTTTCAGCCGCAGAAGCCGCCCGTTCAGCGGCTGAGGCAGCCGCGATCGGTTCTTCTACTGCCAACTCCGCAGCCTTAGGAGGCCAAGGCACACTGGCCACAGCGCGTGGCTTACCGATCGGACGTGTGGCTTGGCCCTTTTGCACCGCTTCAATGTCTTCTTGCGAGGGGTACTGGCCCATGATCACAAAGTCAAACACACGGCGCGCAATAGGCGCTGCATTTTGTGCACCAAAGCCCGCGTTCTCCACCACCATGGCCAACGCCACTTTGGGATCATCCGCAGGCGCGAAGGCCACGAACAACGCATGGTCGCGCATGCGCTCATCGATGGTGGCCGCGTTGTACTTTTCGTTTTGCTTGACCGTGTAGACCTGCGCCGTCCCTGTCTTGCCCGCACTCACGTATTGGGCGCCGACAAAACTGGTCGCGGATGTGCCTTCAATGTTCACGCCAATCATGCCCTTTTTGATCACCTCTAAGTTCTCAGGCGTGAGCGGCAATTGCCCCACAGGCTCTTTGGCCACGGGCGTTGAGGCTTTGGTTTCGACATCCAACACCTCGCGCACCAAGTGCGGCTTCATCTTCAAACCGTTGTTGGCCACGGTACCCATGGCGTGCGCAATTTGCAGCATGGTGAAGTTGTTGTAACCCTGACCGATACCCAAAGAAATGGTTTCACCGGAATACCAACGTTGTTGTTCTGGCTTCTTGTAGGTGGTGCGTTTCCACTCGGTGGATGGCAACACGCCACGCGACTCACCCAAGATATCAATGCCTGTGATTTGGCCAAAGCCTAAAGGCTTCATTTGGTCGTGCATCAAGTCCACACCCATGTCACGCGCCAGCGTGTAGTAGTAGGTATCACACGATTCGACGATGGACTTGTACATGTCTACTGAACCATGGCCACCTTCTTTGTCATCACGGAAACGGTGGTTACCGAACATGAAGAAGCCGGGGTCAGAGATGATGGTTTTTTCAGCACGCTTGCCGGTTTGCAAAGCCGCCAAAGCCATGAACGGCTTGTAGGTGGAGCCGGGTGGATACGTGCCGCGCAACGCGCGGTTGAGCAAGGGCTTGTCGATCGATTCGTTCAACGCCGCCCAGTTTTCCGAATCAATGCCGTCCACAAACAAGTTGGGATCAAATGTGGGCTTACTCACAAAGGCCAGCACCTCGCCAGTTTTAGGGTCGAGCGCCACCAACGCACCACGGCGTTTGCCATACAGATCTTCGACCAGCTTTTGCAACTTGATGTCGATGGACAGCACCACGCTGTTACCAGGAATCGCTTGGCTGCTGTTGAGGCGACGTACCGCACGCCCACCTGCCGAGGTTTCCATTTCTTGCACGCCGGTGGTGCCGTGCAATTGCTTTTCGTAGCTTTGTTCAACGCCAAGTTTGCCGATGTAATCGGTACCGCGGTAGTTGCCTGCGTCGTCCGACTCTTCGATCTTGCCTTTTTCCGCTTGGTTGATACGACCGATGTAGCCAATCACGTGACTGGCTAATTGGTTATACGGATAGTTGCGGAACAAACGCGCGCGAATTTCAACACCAGGGAAGCGATAGCGTTGCGCGGCAAAGCGAGCCACTTCTTCGTCGGTCAAACGGTTACGAATCGGCACCGATTCAAAGCTTTTCGATTCACTGATTTGCTTTTTAAATCGACGTTTGTCGCGTGGCTGGATGTCAATCACACCCGAGAGCTGCTCAATCACTTCTTCGAGTGGCGCAATCACTTTGGAAGCGGTAATTTCTAAGGTGTACGCCGAATAGTTGGTGGCCAACACAATGCCGTTGCGATCCATGATGACGCCACGGTTAGGAACGATGGGCACGATGGCTGTGCGGTTGTTTTCAGCTTGTGCATTGAGATCGTCATAACGCACCACTTGCAAGTAAAACAAGCGCAGCGCAAGCAAGCCAAACAAAATCAAAATTGCGCCCGTCACCACCACCATGCGCGACCTGAAACGTCGCAGGTCGGACTCGATGTCGCGAATCACCCTCATAGCGGTCGGTTCGCGTCAGGGTTGGGTGCACGACGCTGTGGCGCCAACAAAAACACGCTGACCACAGGCCACAACACGGCCTCAAGCAGCGGTGCCAAAAAGATGGGCCAACCAGGAAACAGCGCGCCCGACATCATGCGTACCATCAGCTCTAACGCATGCGCTACGGCAAACAAGGGCAACACTTGCATGGCTTGCGAAGGCACCGTGAACCAAAGCAAACGACGGTGCACCATGATGGCCATGAAACCCAACGCGGTGTAACTCAGCGCATGCTGGCCCAACAAGGCCGATTGATGCACATCAGTGGCCACGCCAAAAAAGAAGGCGATGCCAATGCCGATTAATCGAGGTTGGTGCACACACCAAAACACCAACACCAAGGCCAAGAAATCTGGCATCCAAGCCGCATTACCGACCAAGCTGATGTTCACCACCATGTTGGCAAACAAAGCCGACAACAAGGTGAACAAAATGAACAAGGGGTTAGCTGGCAACAACAACTGTTGGCCGCGGGGCATGATCATTTTCGACCTCCCTTTTGAGCGGCCACGGGCACTGCTTTTTCAATTTGCGGACGTGGGGGAAGTTGGTCACTCAAAGGCTCCAACACCATCACATGTCGCGCACCCTGTACATGCCCCATGGGCTCGCACAAGATGCGCGCAAACGCAGTCTCAGCACGACGCTCCACTTTGGTCACTTTGCCAACCAACACGCCTGCGGGGTAAATACCATCCACACCGCTGGTCGACAGCATGTCGCCCACTTCAATGTCAGCGTTGGTGGCCATGAAGCGCAGCTCTAGCAAGGGTGCGCCACCTGATTCGCCGTACGCCACACCACGCGCACCTGTACGTGTGTTGAGGACAGGAATGGAATGTTCACGGTCGGTCACCAGCGTCACTTCGCTGACCAGTGGCAGCACATGCGTGACTTGGCCCAAAATGCCGTGCTCGTCCATCACAGGTGAGCTGGCTTTGATGCCATTGGCCATGCCTTTGTCGATGATGAGTTTGCGTGTGTAGGGATCAGCAGCGTCGTAAAGCACTTCAGCAGCAATGCCTTTGGTCTCCAGGCGTTTACTCAAACTCAACAACTCACGCAGTTGTTTGTTTTCCAGCGCGAGCTGTTCGACTTGACCTGAGCGACGCGCTTGCACCAACAACTGTTGACGCGCATCACGCTCTGAGGCTTGCGCCACATCGCGGTCTTGCATGTATTCGCCGGTGTACTCCATCAGCACTTGTGGGCGCATGGCGAGCCATTGAACGGGATACAACGCCACAGACAAAGCTGCGCGCAAAGGTTGGGTCACACCAAACCGCACGTCTGCCACCATCAACAACACCGATAAAGCGCTGAAGAAAAGTAATTTGGAGACGGCTGAAGGGCCTTGCTTGAAGAAGGCCGGGGGGGAGCGGTCGAGGGTGCCCAGTGGCACTTACTTATTCGCTCGTGAAGATGGAGCCCAAACGCTCCATGCGCTCAAGGGCCAAACCACAACCACGCACCACGCAAGTGAGTGGGTCTTCGGCCACCAAGACTGGCAAGCCAGTTTCTTCGGCCAGCAAGCGGTCGAGGTCACGCAACAACGCGCCACCGCCGGTGAGCATCATGCCGCGCTCGGCAATGTCTGCACCCAGTTCGGGAGGCGTTTGCTCCAGCGCGTTTTTCACGGCGGAAACGATGTTGTTCAACGGGTCTGTCAACGCTTCCAAAATTTCGTTAGAAGAGATGGTGAAAGAGCGTGGCACACCTTCGGAGAGGTTGCGGCCCTTGACTTCCATTTCCTTGACTTCAGAGCCAGGGAATGCAGAACCGATTTCTTTCTTGATGGCTTCAGCCGTTGGCTCGCCGATCAACATGCCGTAATTGCGACGGATGTAGTTAATGATGGCTTCGTCAAACTTATCGCCACCCACGCGCACGCTGCCTTTGTAGACCATGCCGCCCAAAGAGATCACGCCGACTTCGGTGGTACCGCCACCGATATCAACCACCATCGAACCAGACGCTTCCGACACAGGCAAACCTGCGCCGATGGCGGCTGCCATGGGTTCTTCAATAAGGTACACCTCTGAGGCGCCAGCGCCCAAAGCAGATTCGCGAATCGCGCGACGCTCCACTTGGGTTGAGCCGCAAGGCACGCAAATGATGATACGAGGGCTAGGCTTCAACACCGAGCGTGGGTGCACCATCTTGATGAACTGCTTGAGCATTTGCTCAGTCACGGTGAAGTCGGCAATCACGCCGTCTTTCATCGGGCGAATGGCTTCGATGTTGCCGGGCACTTTGCCCAACATGGCCTTGGCTTCGTGGCCAACGGCTTGAATGGTCTTCTTGCCTTGTGGGCCGCCTTCGTGGCGAATTGACACAACTGAAGGCTCGTCCAGCACGATGCCTTTGTCGCGTACATAAATCAGGGTGTTGGCGGTACCGAGGTCAATCGCCAAATCGGTGGAGAAATACCGACGAAAAGATCCAAACATGTCTGTCCTCAAAGCTTGCCCGCGGGCGCGGACACAAAGGCGAGATAATACCGCATCGCCTGCAAACCGCGGGTTTTTCCCTTATATATGTATGTCCCTGAATGACCAAGACATCAGCCGCATCGCCAACTTGGCCCGGCTAGAGCTGCAACCTGACGAACAGGCCCGTATGCTCCACAAAATTAATGACTTTTTCGACATCGTCGAACAAATCCGTGCGGTGGACACCACAGGCGTCGTGCCCATGGCCCACCCCGTCGACGCCATGCAAGGCGCCCATATCGAGTTGCGCCTGCGCCCCGACGTGGCCAGCGAGCCTAACCTTCGCGACCTGAACCAACAAAGCGCCCCCGCTGTGGAGCGTGGTTTGTTTTTGGTTCCGAAAGTGATTGAGTAAGGCCACCCCATGACCCAATTGCACAACATGACCGTGGCCCAACTGGCCCAGACCCTCCAAACCAAGCAAGTCAGCGCCGTGGAAGTCGCCACCGCCTTTCTGGCCCGCGCTGGCGGCAACCCACACAACGCATTTTTGGACATCAACAGCGAAGTGACGCTGGCCCAAGCCCAAGCCAGCGATGCCCGCATTGCAGCGGGCACAGCCGGTGCTTTAGAAGGCGTGCCGATTGCGCACAAAGACGTGTTTGTCACACGCGATTTCGCCACCACGGCTGGCTCCAAAATTCTGAGCGGCTATCGCTCACCGTTTGACGCCACCATCGTGCAAAAACTCGGCACTGGCGTGAACACCCAAGGAGGCGCTGGCATGGTGACGCTGGGCAAAGTCAATTGCGACGAGTTCGCCATGGGCTCTGCCAACGAAAACTCCGCCTACGGCGCAGTGACCAACCCTTGGGACACTTCGCGCGTGCCCGGCGGCTCATCGGGCGGCAGCGCTGCGGCTGTGGCTGCGCGTTTGGCCCCCGCTGCCACGGGCACCGACACCGGCGGCTCGATTCGCCAGCCCGCCAGCTTTTGTGGCATCACCGGCATCAAGCCCACCTATGGCCGCGCGTCGCGCTACGGCATGATTGCCTACGCATCAAGCCTCGACCAAGCCGGCCCTATGGCTCGCACCGCCGAAGACTGTGCGTTGTTGCTGTCGGCCATGTGTGGTGCTGATTTGGACCGCGATTCCACTTCACTAGACGTGCCTACCGAGAACTTCTCGGCCAAGCTCGACGATAGCCTGCAAGGCCTGCGCATTGGCATCCCCAAAGAGTTTTTTGGCGACGGCCTTGCCGTCGACGTGCGCACGGCGATTGACGCAGCGCTCAAAACACTCGAAACCCAAGGCGCCAAACTCGTGCCCATCACGCTGCCACGCACCGAGCTGGCCATTCCCGTGTACTACATCATTGCGCCCGCCGAAGCCAGCTCGAACCTGAGCCGCTTTGATGGCGTGAAGTTTGGCCACCGCGCTTCCACCTACACCGACTTGGTAAGCATGTACAAAAAAACCCGCGCCGAAGGTTTTGGCGAAGAGGTCAAACGCCGCATCATGACCGGCGCGTATGTGTTGAGCCACGGCTATTACGACGCGTACTACCTGCAAGCCCAAAAAATTCGCCGCATGATTGCAGACGATTTCCAACGCGCATTTGCTGAGTGCGATGTGATCGCCGGACCCGTCGCTCCTACTGTGGCGTGGAAGTTGGGCAACAACGCCAGCGACCCATTAGCCGACTACTTGGCTGACATCTTCACCCTACCCGCTTCACTGGCTGGCTTGCCCGGCATGAGCATTCCTGTGGGCTTTGGCGATGGCCATATGCCCGTGGGCATGCAGCTCATTGGCAACTACTTGCAAGAAGCGCGTTTGCTCAACGTGGCGCACCAGTACCAACTGAACACCGATTTCCATAACGCCAAACCGGAGGGCGTTTAAATGACTGCACCTAAGTTAGTTCAAGGCTACGAAGTCGTCATTGGCTTCGAAACACACGCCCAGCTCTCCACGAAGAGCAAAATTTTCAGCCGCGCCTCGGTGGCGTTTGGTGCTGAGCCCAACACACAAGCTTGCGCAGTAGACATGGCACTGCCCGGCACACTGCCCGTGATGAACCTCGGCGCGGTCGAACGCGCGATTGAGTTTGGTTTGGGCGTCAACGCGCACATTGCCGAGCGCAGCATCTTTGCGCGCAAAAACTACTTCTACCCCGACCTGCCCAAGGGCTACCAAATCAGCCAGTTTGAAATTCCTGTGGTGCAAGGTGGTGAGGTGTCCTTCTTCTTGGAAGTTGGCAAAGAGACCGTGCACAAAACTGTGCGCTTGGAGCGTGCCCACCTTGAAGAAGACGCAGGCAAATCGCTGCACGAAGATTTCATTGGTCAATCGGGCATCGACTTGAACCGTGCTGGCACACCGCTGCTAGAGATCGTCACCCAGCCCGACATGCGCAGCAGCGAAGAAGCCGTGGCCTACGCCAAAGAACTGCACAAAATCGTCACGTGGATTGGCATTTGCGACGGCAACATGCAAGAAGGCTCGTTCCGCTGCGACGCCAACGTGTCGGTGCGCAAGCCCGGGCAACCATTGGGCACGCGCCGCGAAATTAAGAACTTGAACAGCTTCAAGTTCATGCAGCAAGCCATCGACTATGAAGTGCGTTGGCAAATCGACCAAATCGAAGACGGCCATGCCATCGAACAAGCCACCGTGTTGTTTGACCCTGATACCGGTGAAACCCGCGCGATGCGCACCAAAGAAGATGCCGCCGACTACCGCTATTTCCCTGACCCAGACCTGCCACCTTTGGTGATTGGTCGTGATTGGGTGGAACGTGTGAAAAGCGAAATGGCCGAGTTGCCACGCGTGATGGCAGAGCGTTTCGTCAAAGACTACGCGCTGCCCGAATACGATGCAAACCTGCTTACACAAAGTATTGGTATCGCTAAAAGTTTTGAAAAATCTGTAGCCGCAAGTAATCAGCCAAAGATGACTGCCAACTGGTTTATCAATGCTTTTATTCCAGCTATGTCAAACGGGCCGTTTGCCGCCAAGTTGATTCAAGAAGATGCGCCAATCAAACTGGCTAATCTCATTAAGCGCATTGCTGATGGAACCATCTCCAACAATTCGGCCAAGCAAGTTTTTGAAGTGATGTGGGAAGACGGTAGCGATGTCGACGCCATCATCGAAGCCAAAGGCCTCAAGCAAATCAACGACACCGGTGCGTTGGAAGCCATCATCGACGAAGTGCTGGCCGCTAACCCCAAGAACGTCGAAGAGTACAAGGCAGGCAACGCCAAAGCTTTGAACGGCTTGGTCGGCCCCATCATGAAGGCCAGCAAGGGCAAAGCCAACCCCGCGCAAGTCAACGAGCTGTTGATGAAAAAACTGGGGTAAGTGATGCCTCACAGCGCGCTAGAAGACCTGCAAGGCCTGTTAACAGGCGCCTTGTTTGTTGCGCTTGGCGTGTGCATGTTCCGCGAAGCGGCCTTGTTCACAGGCGGCACCACGGGCATTGCATTTTTGGTGCACTACCTAGCAGGACTGCCACTGGGCGCGGTCTTGTTTGTCATCAACCTGCCGTTTTATGTGTTTGGCTGGCAAAAGCTCGGCCACACCTTCACTTTCAAAACATTTGCTGCGGTGGGTTTGCTGTCGGCCGACGTCGAGTTGCTGCCTCGGTGGATCGCGTTTTCACACCTCGACCCTGTCTTCGCCGCACTGATGGCGGGCCTTTTGGTGGGCACGGGTATTTTGATTTTGATCCGTCACGGCGCCAGCTTAGGTGGCGTGACGATCATGGCGGTGTATTTGCAAAAGACCCGTGGCTGGCGTGCGGGTCATGTGCAAATGGCCATCGATGCTTGCATCTTGATGACGGTCTTTGCGCTAACCGATGCGCATAAGGCCTTGCTGTCATTGCTCGGTGCATTTGCTTTGAATTTGGTGATTGCCGTCAACCACCGCGCTGACCGTTACTACGGCGCTTAATTCACACCGTAACGCTCGCGATACGCCTGCGTGCGCGCCAAGTGCTCGCCCATGGCGTTGCCATCTTGCGCATTCAAGTAAGTGAGCAAATCGCTCAACTCTGCAATCGCGCACACCTGCAAGCCCACTTGCTCGCGCACGTATTGCACGGCGCTGTAAGGCACGTCTTTGGTCGTGCCATCGGCTTGTTTTTCGGTGGCCATCTCTTGGCGGTCCAGCGCAATCGCCACAGCGTGCGGAGTGGCGCCCGCGGCTTTGATGAGGGCGATGGACTCACGTGCCGCAGTGCCCGCACTCATCACATCGTCCACGATCAACACGCGGCCTTTCAGCGGTGCACCCACCAAGCTACCGCCTTCGCCGTGGTCTTTGGCTTCTTTGCGGTTGTAGGCAAAGGGCACGTTCTTGCCCAAACGGGCCAGCTCAATCGCCACGGCAGCACCCAAAGGAATGCCTTTGTAGGCGGGGCCAAAAATCATGTCGAACTCGATGCCGCTTTGCACCAAGCGCTGCGCGTAAAAGCTGGCGAGCTTGCCCAACTTCGCACCATCGTCAAACAAACCCGCGTTGAAAAAGTATGGGCTCATGCGGCCCGCTTTGGTTTTGAATTCCCCAAATTTCAATACGCCACAATCCAGCGAAAATTGCACAAACTCTTGCGCCAACGCATCGTTGGCTGCGGCACTCTTACTCATGGGGAAATTCCTTGTTCAAACTAACCAGCCTCAACCTCAACGGCATTCGTTCGGCCGCCCGCAAGGGCGTGGAAGCTTGGCTCGAAAAAGCCAGCCCTGATTGTATTTGCGTCCAAGAAATCAAAGCCCAAGCTTCAGACGTCGAGGGAACCTTCGACACTTTGGCTGGTTTGAAAGGCCACTTTCAGTACGCCGAGAAAAAAGGCTACTCGGGCGTGGGCATCTACACCAAGCATGAACCGAGTGATGTGATCGTTGGTTTTGACGGCGGCGAATTCGATGCCGAAGGCCGCTACATCGAGCTGCGTTTTGACACCCCCACACAAAAACTGTCGATCATCAGCAGCTACTTTCCCAGTGGCTCATCTAGCCCCGAGCGCCAAGAAGCTAAATACCGTTTTTTAGATGCGATGTATCCGCACCTGCAAGCCTTGAAGAGTGAGCGCGAGTTTGTGCTGTGCGGCGACATCAACATCGCCCACAAAGAAGCCGACTTGAAGAACTGGAAAGGCAACCAAAAGAACAGCGGTTTCTTGCCTGAAGAACGCGCGTGGATGACCAAGCTCACCACCGAAGGCGGCATCGTCGACGTGTATCGTCAACTAGAGCCCGATGCCACAGACGCCGCCTACACCTGGTGGAGCAATCGCGGTCAAGCCTATGCCAACAACGTGGGTTGGCGTTTGGACTACCACTTGGCCACGCCAGCACTCGCGGCCAAAGCACGAAGTACGAACACGTTCAAAGACATCAAGTTCAGTGACCATGCGCCGCACACGATTGCCTATGAGGGCTTGGTTTAAAAACGGTTATGCGTGAACGTCACAACGTCTATGTGATCGAGTTGGACAAGGACGTCTTGTACGAAGCCAAGTTCAAAAAGGCCAATCCCGATTACGTTACCGGCAAGCCCTGCGTCTACGTGGGCATGACGGGCCACGACCCAGACCACCGCTTTGATCAACACAAAGCAGGCATCAAATCCAACAAGTACGCCATGAAATACGGTATCCGTTTGATGCCGGAGATTTACGAGAAGCTCAACCCCATGCCCTATGGCGATGCCCAGTACATGGAAGTAGACCTAGCCATCCGATTACAAAAACTGGGCTACGGCGTTTGGCAAAACTAAGTGGGCTAAAAGGGATAGCTCACGATACCCTTGACAGTCCATGTATCCGTCGCAGCAGTTGTGCCTTTGCCAATGCCAAAGTTGAAATCAAATGGCTCGCCTTCGTAATCCATCACCACATAGGTTGATTTTTCTTGTTGCTCGCTTGGCAAGATATTGTTAAGTCGGCCTTTGCCGTTGTAGCGCTCGACACCCAACGCCACCGACTCTGACACCTTGCGCGTCACCTTGGTAGCCAACGTGAAATCTGGTGAGCCATGGGTGTAACCCGTCGAAATATCCCACCCAAAAATAGGATTCACTGCCACCAACCAATCGTTGTTTTTCCAGCCCAAGATGGTCCTCAGCTCTGTGCTGCGAATGGACTCGGAGAATTGCGATTTCACTTGCCCCACTTCGAGGTTAACGCCACTGAACCAGCCGCTGTTGTCATCGGGCTGAATGGGCAACCATTTGATGCGCGCTTTAGCGCCCGCCGCATAGTAATGGCCATCCGCGCTGCGCACCGTGGGGACGTATAACCCCACATCGACCGTGCGAGTTAAACCCATTGAAATCTCTGGCGTTACACGCAAGCCATGGTGGTTCACGATTTCACCAGGGTAGCTTGGTGTGGTGATGCCTTTGGGTGTGGTGTTGATGTGCACCTCCACCCCTAACTCTCCCGGCTTGTTGATGTCATCGGTATAGACCTGGATTTCGTCTTGCAGGCCTGCGTACGCATTCATCGTGATCACCACAAGCAAGGCGATTGGAAAAAGACGTCGGATGGTTTGTGTCATAAATAAGAGATCAATCAGCTCACGTTAGCGCAACAGGAATGCATTAATTTTCTCTTACGACGCAAAGACCTTTAAACCAGCATCCCTTTGGTTTCGATGTACTTGACCACTGCTTGCAAACCATCCAGCGTGCGCAGGTTGGTCATGACAAAGGGCTTCAAACCACTCGCATTGGTGCGCATGCGAATGGTGTCGGCTTCCATCACATCCAAGTTAGCACCGACATAAGGCGCCAAGTCGGTTTTGTTGATCACAAACAAATCGCTCTTGGTGATGCCTGGGCCGCCCTTGCGTGGAATCTTTTCGCCCGCCGCCACGTCGATCACATAAATGGTCAAGTCGCTCAACTCTGGACTGAAAGTAGCGGCCAGGTTGTCACCACCGCTTTCAATGAACACCACATCGGCATCTGGGAAGTCAACCAACATACGGTCAATCGCTTCGAGGTTGATGGACGCATCTTCGCGAATGGCGGTGTGCGGACAGCCTCCCGTTTCTACACCCATGATGCGTTCGGCAGGCAACGCACCACTGATGGTGAGCAAGCGTTGGTCTTCTTTGGTGTAAATGTCGTTGGTGATGGCCACGAGGTCATATTTGTCGCGCATGGCCTTACACAACATTTCGAGCAAGGTAGTTTTACCAGAGCCCACGGGACCGCCGATGCCCACGCGCAAGGGAGGCAATTTTTTGGTGCGATGTGCAATGGTGTGTAAGTGTTTCATGATCTGAACAGTCGTGAGTATTGAGTTTCGTGTTGGGCCGACAAAATGGCCAGCATGGGAGAAAAGGCTTGTCGCTTGTCGTCCGTCACTTGCATCGCATGACAGACGGCAGGTGCGATGTGTTGGGCAAGCTTCGTCAAAATGCGCTGCCCTGAGTTTTGTCCAAGTGGCACAGACTTGATGGCGGCTTGCACCATGTTTTCCGCCCAGCCAAATGCATAGGCTTGCAGGCATTGCTCTAGTGATGCGCCAGTGCGTGACAAAGCCAACGCAAACATCAGTGGATAGGTGGGCACCCATTGGTTACACCTCGCGATGGTGTCTGCATCGATGGCGTCTTGGTTGCGCAACCACTCCAACATGGAGCGACCCATTTGTTCGCTCTGCAAACGCAGCTCGGCGCTTTCGCGCGTGGCATGCACCCATTGGCTCAAAGCTGCTAAGCGTGCGTGGTCCAAGGCTAGCCAAGCGGTGACCATTTGGGCTAGCACTGCCATGTCGCCACGCGATTGGGTGAGGTGTAGTTGGTCTACCAACCAATCAGCAGCACTGTGTTCGTCATGCACTAGGTCGTGGTCGATCGCAGCCTCTAAGCCTTCGGAATACGAGAAGCCACCAATCGGCAACGCGGGTGATGCGAGCCAGATGAGTTGAAGCAGCGCGGGTGTTGACGACGGCGCTGCAATTGCCGCATCAATGGTCATGCTTGCAATTGGGGCCATGCACATGGCCGTGTGAGTGATCTGCGCGATCATGGCTATGGTCGTGCGCAGGGCCATGTCCTTGCGCGTGCCCGTGGCTGCTGTACGCGCCGCCTTCAGGCTCAAACGCTTCATTCACAGTCACCACTGTCATGTGCATGGCGCGCAACATGTCGGCCAGCACATGGTCAGGTTCAATTTTCAAATGATCGGGTTGCAACTCAATCGGCACATGCCGGTTGCCTAGGTGATAGGCCGCACGCGTCAAATCAAAGGACGAACCGTGCTCGGCACACGCCGTGATGCGCAGCACTTCTTGCGGCGCAGCTTGCACGCGCACGAGTGCGCCATCTTCCAGCACCAACACATCACCGCCGCGCACCAAGGTGCCACGCGTCAAGAAAACGCCAAAACTGCGACCTGTGGAGTCAGTCGCATCAAAACGGCTTTTTTGACGGACATCCCAATCTAGCTCGACTGTGGCGGCGCGTTTGATGAGTGCAGCAGCCAAACCTTGGCCGCCAGAGATTAATTTAGAACAAGTGAGCATCAGCGAAATTTAGAACAAGAAGTAGCGTTGGGTCATGGGCAAACTCACCGCAGGTTCGCAAGTGAGCAAATGCCCATCGGCGCGCACCGCATAGGTTTGTGCATCCACTTCCATGCGCGGCGCGTAGTCGTTGTGAATCATGTCACGTTTTCCAACGCTGCGAATGTTCCTCACGGCACTGAGGGTTTTGTGCAAACCAAACTTTTGTCCAATGCCGGCGGCCAACCCAGCTTGCGACACGAAAGTGAGCGAGCCACGGTGCAGTGCACCGCCATACGCGCCAAACATCGGGCGGTAGTGCACAGGCTGCGGCGTGGGAATAGATGCATTCGGGTCGCCCATCGCAGCCATGGCAATAAAGCCACCTTTCAAAATGATGCTGGGCTTGATGCCAAAGAATGCCGGCTTCCACACCACCAGGTCAGCCCATTTGCCCACTTCCACGCTGCCCACTTCGTGGCTGATGCCGTGTGCGATGGAGGGGTTGATGGTGTACTTGGCGATGTAGCGTTTGACACGTGCGTTGTCGTGACGGTCGGTGTCACCAGGCAACAAGCCACGCTGCGCTTTCATCTTGTGCGCAGTTTGCCAAGTACGAATGATCACTTCTCCCACGCGGCCCATGGCTTGGCTGTCGCTGCTCATCATGCTGATGGCACCGAGGTCATGCAAGATGTCTTCAGCTGCAATGGTCTCGCGGCGAATGCGACTTTCGGCAAAAGCCAAATCTTCTGCAATCGCGGGATCAAGATGGTGGCACACCATGAGCATGTCCACATGCTCGTCGAGCGTGTTCACCGTGTACGGGCGTGTGGGGTTGGTCGAGCTAGGCAGCACATTGGCCTCACCCACCACTTTCAAAATATCGGGCGCGTGGCCACCGCCTGCACCTTCGGTGTGGAAGGTGTGGATGGTGCGGCCTTTGAAGGCGGCAACCGTGTCTTCCACATACCCCGACTCATTAAGCGTGTCGGTATGGATGGCCACTTGTGTGTCAGTGGCTTCGGCCACATTCAAACAGTTGTCAATCGCAGCGGGTGTGGTGCCCCAGTCTTCGTGCAACTTCAAACCAATCGCGCCTGCGTTGATCTGCTCATGCAGCGAATCGGGCAACGCGGCATTGCCTTTGCCCAAGAAACCGAGGTTCATGGGGAAGGCATCTGCCGCTTGCAACATGCGTTCGATGTTCCACGCGCCGGGCGTGCAGGTGGTGGCAAAGGTTCCCGTGGCTGGGCCTGTGCCGCCGCCGAGCATGGTGGTCACACCACTGGTCAAGGCTTCTTCAATTTGCTGAGGTGCGATGAAGTGGATGTGTGTGTCCACACCACCGGCGGTGACGATGTTGCCTTCGCAGCTGATGACCTCGGTGCCCGGGCCAATGACGATGTCCACGCCCGGTTGTGTGTCGGGGTTGCCCGCTTTGCCAATGGCCACGATGCGGCCACCTTTCAATCCAATGTCTGCCTTAACGATGCCCCAGTGGTCGATGATGAGCGCATTGGTCATCACCGTGTCTACCGCGCCACCAGCTTGTGGACCCGTACCTGCACCGTCACGTGTGCGTTGTGATTGCGCCATGCCATCGCGGATGGTTTTGCCGCCGCCGAACTTCACTTCTTCACCGTAGCCTCCAGCTTGCAGCGTGAAGTCTTTTTCAACTTCCACGACCAAATTGGTGTCTGCCAATCGCAGACGGTCGCCCACGGTGGGGCCAAACATTTCTGCGTAGGCGCGTTTGCCGATGGTTGCCATTACGTGTGTCCTTTATCGGCTGCAGCTTGATCAATCTCACCATTCACCAAGCCGCGAAAACCAAACACCTGGCGGTCGCCGCTCAAATCCACCAATTCGACCGTGCGTTGTTGGCCCGGCTCAAAACGCACCGCTGTGCCTGATGCGATGTTCAACCGCATGCCATGTGCTGCAACGCGATCGAAGCTCAAGCCTGCATTGGTCTCTGCAAAGTGGTAATGCGAGCCCACTTGAATGGGACGATCGCTGGCGTTTTGCACAACGAGCGTGTGCGTACGTCGCCCTGGGTTGAGGGTGTGTTCGCCCTCGTCGATCAACAGTTCACCGGGTGTCATGTGTGCCTCGCTTTATTTTCCGCGGCCCATCCACCACATGGCGGCAATGATGGCAAGCGCTGCAAAAAAGCCCCACGCATCAGTGGCGTGGTAGTGCGATGCGCCTTCCATACCGTGCCCTTCGTGGGCGAACGCCATCATTGGCAACAGAGCGATCAGAGAAAAAAGTTTTGTCATTTCGATTCAAACAATGGGTTGATGCACAGTGACGAGCTTGGTGCCGTCGGGGAAGGTGGCTTCGACTTGAATGTCCGGAATCATCTCGGCCACCCCATCCATCACATCGGCACGCGTAAGCACATTGCGGCCATCGCTCATCAATTGCGCCACGGTTTTGCCGTCGCGCGCACCTTCCATCACGGCTGCGCTGATGAGGGCCACGGCCTCGGGATAGTTGAGCTTCAAGCCACGGGCTTGTCGGCGTTCAGCCAACAAGGCGGCAGTGAAGATCAACAGCTTGTCTTTTTCGCGGGGTGTGAGTTCCATAGTGATCGAAGTATGCAACATGCGTGCCCTCTTCGTTTCAAGCACTTCTGCACACCGCCACCTAAGTTGGTGCACACCACCGCGTTGGTGCATGAGATTTGGATCAACTACGCATCCCATCTTGGTGCTTGTTTATCTTTTTGAACGCAAATGGTGCGCCATTAGAAATTCTGTCTTGCCCTTATATAGAAGTAGTTTTCAACTCTAGGGAAGCCCACGGCTGGCACAGGGTTTGCGACAGATCAAACAAGTGCTCGTTACCGCGAGCACCGAACCAACCCTTAATTTTTGGAGTGAACCCCCATGATGAATCGTCGAGGAAATTTGAAAGCTTTGGCTGCTGCTGCAGCGCTGTCTGTTGGCTCGTTGGTGTTGGCGCCACAAGCGCTGGCCGCAGACACCATCAAAGTTGGCGTGCTGCACAGCTTGTCCGGCACCATGGCGATTTCTGAGACCGTGTTGAAAGACACCGTGTTGATGGCCATCGACGAAATCAACGCCAAGGGCGGCGTGTTGGGCAAGAAGCTCGAACCCGTGGTGGTAGACCCCGCATCCAATTGGCCGTTGTTTGCTGAGAAAACCAAACAACTCATCGGCCAAGACAAGGTGTCTGTGATCTTCGGTTGCTGGACATCAGTGTCTCGCAAATCGGTATTGCCCGTCGTGGAAGAAATGAACGGCTTGCTGTTCTACCCCGTGCAATACGAAGGTGAAGAGCTCAGCAAAAACGTGTTCTACACAGGCGCTGCACCAAACCAACAAGCCATCCCAGCTGTGGATTACTTGATGAGCAAAGACGGCGGCGCTGCCAAGCGCTGGGTCTTGTTAGGCACCGACTATGTGTACCCACGCACCACCAACAAAATTTTGCGTGCTTACCTCAAGAGCAAGGGCGTGGCGGACAAAGACATCGACGAGAAGTACACACCGTTCGGTCACAGCGATTACCAAACCATCGTGGCTGACATCAAGAAGTTTTCTACAGGCGGCAAAACTGCTGTGGTGTCCACCATCAATGGGGACTCCAACGTGCCCTTCTACAAAGAACTCGGCAACGCTGGCTTGAAAGCCAAAGACGTGCCTGTGGTGGCCTTCTCTGTCGGTGAAGAAGAACTGCGTGGTGTGGACACCAAACCCTTGGTCGGTCACTTGGCAGCATGGAATTACTTCATGTCGATCAAGAACTCTGCTAACGACGAGTTCATTAAAAAATGGTCTGCTTATGCCAAAGCCAAGAACATCGCCGGTCACAAAGACAAGCCTTTGACCAACGACCCGATGGAAGCCACTTACATCGGCATCAACATGTGGAAACAAGCTGTTGAAAAAGCCAAGTCTACCGACACCGACAAAGTGATCGCAGCCATGGCGGGTCAAACCTTCAAAGCACCCAGCGGCATTGTGAGCAAGATGGATGAGAAGAACCACCACTTGCATAAGTCCGTGTTCATCGGCGAGATCAAGGCAGACGGTCAGTTCAACGTGGTTTGGAAAACACCAGGCCCTGTGAAAGCCAAACCATGGAGCCCCTTTATCGAAGGCAATGCCTCTAAGCCTGATGAGCCTGTGAAGAAGTAAACCTTTCTCCGAGGGATCGACTTGGGGGAGGGCCGTGCCCTCCCCCTTTTTTATGGGGATTTGGATGACCTGTTTTTCTTTATTGGCATGGACACGTCAGTTTGCACTGCGCAGTGTTTGCGCATTGGCGCTGGGTGTATTCAGCCACACATCCTCCATCGCGTTGACCGCTGATCAAGCACGCGCTTTGACATTAGGCGACACCGATGCACGCGTGAGCGCGCTGCAAAAAGCACTGGCCTCTCCTGACCTGCAGACTGCGGCTTTCTTGCAAGCCATGGCCGATGACGCAGTCAAAGTGAACGGCACACAAGTGCTGGTGGTGCGCGATGGCAAAGCCATTGATCCCGTGAATGGTGAAACCACCGTCTTGCCTGATACCGCAGAAGACGTGATTAACAACAACCGCATGCGCGGTGAGATTGATGCGGCTTTGTCTGCCCTGCAATTGCTCAGTCCAGATGCTGCCTTGCGCGTGCAAGCCGCCAAGTCGATTCTGAAAGAACCGGATCCCACCAAGCTGTTGATGCTTGAAAAAGCCCTCACACATGAAACCGATGCAGGCGTGAAAAAACACATGTTGCTGGCACGGGCAGCTGTTTTGCTCAATAGCGAGAGCGCTGACGAACGCTTTGCCTCTGCCAAAACACTAGCCGACAGCCAAACTCCCGACACGCAACTTTTATTGAACCAACGTCTGAGCCAAGAGGAAGACAAAAAAGTTCGCGCCCAGCTGCAAACCTCGTTACGCACCATTCAAGCGGCATTGAGCTGGGGTGAAAAACTTGGTGCCTTGTTCACGGGCATTAGCCTAGGCTCTATCTTGTTGCTGGTGGCTTTAGGTCTGGCCATCACCTACGGTTTGATGGGCGTCATCAACATGGCACACGGCGAATTGATGATGATTGGCGCTTACGCCACCTACGTGGTGCAAGGCTTGTTTCGCCAGTATTTGCCAGGCATGTTTGACGCGTATTTGTTGGTCGCCGTACCTGCCTCGTTCCTGACGGCAGCCCTTGTAGGCGCAGTGCTGGAGCGTTTGGTGTTGCGCCACTTGTATGGCCGTCCACTTGAAACACTGTTGGCGACTTGGGGTATCAGCTTGGTTTTGATGCAAGGCGTACGCAGCATGTTTGGTGCACAAAACGTGGGTGTTGAAAACCCCTCGTGGATGAGTGGCGGTGTGCAGCTGATGGCCAACCTCTCGCTGCCCTACAACCGATTGATCATCATTGGCTTTGCCTTGTTTGTGTTGGTGGGCATGACCCTGTTGATCAGCAAAACACGTTTGGGATTGTTTGTGCGTGGTGTCACACAAAACCGCCCCATGGCTTCTGCCCTCGGTGTGAATACGGCGCGTATTGACACCTATGCGTTTTCACTCGGCTGCGGCATTGCAGGCTTAGCGGGTTGTGCTCTCAGCCAAATTGGCAACGTGGGACCTGACTTGGGTCAAAGCTACATCGTCGATGCCTTCATGGTGGTCGTGCTCGGTGGCGTGGGCCAACTGGCAGGCACTGTGTATGCCGCGATGGGCTTAGGGCTGATGAACAAACTACTCGAAGGCGTGGCCGGTGCCGTACTGGCCAAGATTGCAGTGCTGGTGTTCATCATCGTCTTCATCCAGAAACGTCCGCAAGGCATCTTTGCCATGAAAGGCCGCAGCGCGGAAGCATGACATGACACACACCACTTCTACTTTGCAACTACCGCAGCCACCCGCGTTGTTAGGCACCAAGGGTTGGATTTTTTTCTCAGCGGCTTTCATCACTGTCTGCGCGGTAGTACCCGTGCTCAACCTGTGGGTACCCGCAGGCAACGTGTTCCACATGAGTGACTACGCCGTGGCCTTGATAGGCAAGATCATGTGCTACGCCATCTGTGCGCTCGCGATGGATTTAATTTGGGGTTACACCGGCATTTTGTCGCTCGGCCACGGTTTGTTTTTTGCGCTGGGCGGCTACATGATGGGCATGTACCTGATGCGCCAAATCGGCACCGATGGCAACTACAAAAGCAATCTGCCAGACTTCATGGTCTTCCTTGATTGGAAGACCTTGCCTTGGCATTGGACCTTCAGCGACAGCTTCATTGCCACGCTGCTGCTGATTGTGTTGGTGCCTGGTGTGTTGGCCTTTGTGTTTGGCTACTTTGCGTTTCGTTCGCGCATCAAGGGCGTGTACTTCTCCATCATCACGCAGGCCATGACGTTTGCCGCCATGCTGCTGTTCTTCCGTAACGAAACTGGCTTTGGTGGCAACAACGGCTTCACCGATTTCAAACGCATTTTGGATTTGCCCATTGCCACGCCGGCCATGCGCATGACCTTATTCGTGCTGACGGGTTGGGCTTTGTTGATGAGCTTTTTGTTTGCGCGCTGGTTGGTGCAAAGTAAATTTGGTCGGGTGCTGCAAGCCATTCGCGATGCCGAAAGCCGCGTCATGTTTTCAGGCTACTCGCCTCTGCCCTACAAGCTCACCATCTGGGTCATCTCGGCTGTGATGTGCGGCATTGCCGGCGCCTTGTATGTGCCGCAAGTGGGCATCATCAATCCGAGCGAGATGAGCCCAGCCAACTCGATTGAGATGGCCGTGTGGACAGCCGTAGGCGGACGCGCTTCGCTGATTGGCCCCATCGTGGGCGCGTTTTTGGTCAATGGCATGAAAAGCTGGCTGACGGTGACGGCGCCTGAGTTTTGGTTGTACTTTTTGGGTGCGTTGTTCATTGGTGTGACGCTGTACATGCCACAGGGTGTGGTGGGTTTGATTCAAAAACTCAGTGCCAAGAAAAATGCGGAGGAGCGTGTATGACCCCCGACCTGTTTGAAGAAGGCGCCAAGCGCTTGGCCACACACCAAGCGCATGCAGTGAACGACGTCACTTCGGGTGATCGCAGCGCGGGGTACGGCCGCGTGCACGAACCTGGTAGCCTAGACCTGACACATGGTCGCATCTTGTACTTAGAAGATGTGCATGTGAGCTTTGATGGCTTCAAAGCCATCAACGGTCTGTCACTCGACATTGCGCCGGGTGAGCTGCGCTGCATCATTGGCCCTAACGGTGCAGGAAAAACCACGATGATGGACATCATCACCGGCAAAACCAGGCCCGACTCTGGCCAAGTGTTCTTTGGCAGCACCATCGACTTGCTGCGCCACAACGAACCCGAAATTGCGCAACTCGGGATTGGCCGCAAGTTTCAAAAACCAACCGTGTTTGAGCACCTCAGCGTGTTTGAAAACTTAGAGCTTGCTTTAAAAACTCACAAAGGCGTCGCAGCCTCGATGTTCTTCAAACTCAACGGCACGCAACGCGACCGCTTGAGCGAAGTGCTGCACACCATCCACTTAGAAGACGACGTGAACGACCAAGCGGGCAACCTGAGCCATGGCCAAAAGCAGTGGCTGGAGATTGGCATGCTGCTCATGCAAGACCCCAAGCTCTTGCTGCTCGACGAACCCGTGGCAGGCATGACCGACTTTGAAACCGAGCGCACTGCTGAGCTATTTTTGAGCCTCAAAGGCAAACACTCGCTGATGGTGGTGGAGCACGACATGAGCTTCATCAACACCATCTCTGACATCGTCACCGTACTCTGCGACGGCTCGGTGTTGGCGCAAGGCACGCTCGCTCAAGTGCAAGCGGACGAGCGCGTGATTGAGGTGTACCTAGGTCGCTAACTCTGACGTTCACTATGCAACCACACAACACGCCATCAGATATGCCCTTGCTTCAAGTTTCAAACGTCAATCAGTTCTACGGAGGCTCACACATCTTGCGCGATGTGAGCTTTGAAGCCAACCTAGGTCGTATCACCGTACTGCTGGGTCGCAACGGCGTGGGCAAAACCACATTGCTTAAGTCATTGATGGGCGCCGTCCCCATTCGCGATGGCAGCATCACCTTCAACGGCGAAGCCATCGAACGCGCCGCACCCTACGAACGTGCGCGTGCAGGCATTGGCTATGTGCCGCAAGGGCGCGAAATTTTTGCGCGCCTGACGGTGGAAGACAACTTGCGCATGGGCCTGGCCACACAGCCTGCAGGCACGGATATTCCAGCTGAGTTGTTTGAACTGTTTCCTGTACTTAAACAAATGCTGCATCGTCGTGGCGGCGATTTATCAGGTGGTCAGCAACAACAACTGGCCATTGCGCGTGCACTAGCTTCAGGACCAAAGTTATTGGTGTTGGACGAACCCACTGAAGGTATTCAACCGAGCATCATCAAAGACATTGGCCGTGTCATTCGGATGTTGGCCAACCGTGGCGACATGGCCATTTTGCTGTGCGAACAGTATTACGACTTTGCTGAAGAACTTGCCGATGACTACTTGGTGATGGAGCGCGGTGAAGTAATCGCGCGCGGATTGGGTTCGGACATGCAACGCAACAACGTGAGGCAGTTAGTCGCCATCTAAAAAATTGCAGGCCGCAGTCTGGAGGCAGAGGGGTTGGGCAGGTGACGATTTCTGGTACCCCAGCATGAGGAACCTGCCCAACTCCTCTGCCTGCAGCGAGCCCAGCAAAAACTACATGGACCAAATCCGTGGCGGCGCATCTGACATGCCCCACATGCCGCGTCGCCACGAAGCCCACACCGCACGCAACAAATTCTGCGCAGGTTCCACCAATGGCGACAAAGTGCGCAGCACCACTATGCGCGGGTGTGGCGATGTCACACCCGCTACCAATCCCGCGGGTACGGCTTGCGTCAACTCACGCGCCCAGGCCAACGCTTCATCGCGCCGATCTCTTGGCAAGTCAGCGCCACACGCAAATACCAACGTGGCCATGCATCGTTGCTTGGCTAAGCCCAAAGGGCCATCCATCAACCGTGCATCTTGTGCGTCAAGCAAACCACGCTCTAGCCACGCACCCGACACTTCCATGTGCTGCTGCAACTGACCATGCTCGAACGGCAAATTGGCATTCGGCAAGCCCAAGGCCGTGATATCCCACGCCATCATCTCTGCAGTGGGGGCCAGATCAAACACCGCATGGTTCAAACCCTGACAGCCGTTGTAGGCAATGGTTTCTAGCGGCAACCACTCTAGGCGTGCGCCGTCGCCCACATGTGCTTTGACTTGTTGCGTGGCTAAGCCTTGTTCGCTTCTGTAAAAACGTGTCGCCCCAGGTGTAGTGATCAGGGCATGAGTGCCCGCACCTAAATGCAACTGAATGTCCAACAAGTCGCCGCCTACCAGTCCACTGGGTGGATGCACCAACACGTTGTGACACACCACATCACCTTCGGGATAAAGGCTTTGCAGCACACGCAGCGGGCCTTCGTGCTCGCACTTCGCCACCGTGCGCTGATCGGCACAGGTGTAGTCGAGTTTGAGATGTGCGTGCCAACCGCTCATAGTTGCCTTATTTTGGTGCTTATTCAGTTTTGGTGTTCGATCTAGGTGCGGCGCGCACAACCTCCGTGCAAGCCTTTGATCAGTTGCACAAGATTTGACGCTTGCTATGCCAAGGTGTTGCAGACTTCATGCCATCGCACCGCTATTGGGCATGGATGTTGCGAAAAGTAAGGCATGGGTCATCGTTCGTTTCACCATTCAACGTATCTCTGCTACGGATTACTGCTGTGCAGTTTGTCTGCGTATGCGCACGAGAGCACGCCGGTGGTAGAAATTGTCGCCCACTACAACAACGCCATTAGCAGCAGTGACGCAGCGAGCCAAGGCGTGGTGCAAGCACAGCTGCTGAACACCAGCGCTTTGCTTCGTCCTGCTGAGGTGCTGGAGTTCATCCCAGGCATGGTCGTCACGCAACACTCTGGCGATGGCAAAGCCAACCAGTACTTCTTGCGAGGCATGAACCTCGACCACGGAACCGACTTTGCCACCAGCGTGAATGGCGTGCCCATCAATTTGCCCACGCATGCACATGGTCATGGCTACAGCGATTTAAATGTTCTTATCCCCGAGCTTGTGCAAAACGTGCATTACAAAAAGGGGCCCTACTTTGCATCGGAGGGTGATTTTTCATCTGCGGGGTCCGCTCAGTTTGTGTATCGCACGCAACTGCCACGTGACCTGCTAGATCTGACGGTAGGTCAACGCAGCTATTTACGCGGATTAGCTGCTGGCTCGCGTACTGTGAGCGATGGCGTCACTTTGCTATCAGCCGTTGAGCATGTGCAAAACAACGGGCCTTGGACCGTGCCTGAACATTTGCAAAAACTCAACACACAGTTCATCCTCAGCAGTGGCAGCCCACGCGAAGGTTGGACCACCAGCCTATCTGCCTACCGCGCCAGCTGGACCGCAACCGATCAAGTGCCGCTGAGCTTGATCAACAGCGGCACGCTAGGTCGTTACGACTCACTCGATCCCACAGATGGCGCGCACACCCAACGCACCAGCGTTTCTGGCACATGGCATCAAGCTTCGAATGACGCGCGTACGCACATCAATTGGTATGCGCTGCAATACGACTTAGGCTTGTTTTCTAACTTCACCTATTTCCAAGACCGTGCAAACGGTGATCAGTTTGGACAAACAGATCAGCGCACAGCTTTCGGCGGCTCTTTAACTCAATCGTGGCAAGGCAATTGGGGAACTCGCGCGATGGTGAACACCGTCGGTCTACAAGTGCGACAAGATCAGATTCGCGTGGGCCTGTATGACACCGAGGCACGCAAGACTGCAAACACCGTGCGAGACGACACCGTGCAACAAATATTGCTGGGCATCTACGCCAATAACGAGCTGAACTGGCAACCGTGGCTGCGCAGTGTGACGGGCTTGCGTTTGGACCAACTCAAAGCACAAGTGAACAACCATACGTATATCACCAAATCTGGTGAGGCTACTGCGACTCGCGCGTCACCCAAGTTGTCGCTCATCTTTGGACCTTGGCAACAAACCGAATTTTTTGTGAACTTGGGCAAAGGTTTTCACAGCAACGATGCCCGTGGCATGACTGATCCGAACGCTCCGGTGCAAGGTTTGGTAGCGACACGTGGCTATGAAATTGGCCTGAAGTCGCAAGCCATTTCCAACTTGCAAACTACGTTTGCCGTGTGGCAACTGAATGTGGACTCCGAACTGGTTTACGCAGGCGATGCCGGCAACACAGAAGCTGGCCGCCGCAGCCGCCGCACTGGCGTGGAATGGAGCAATCACTGGACGCCCCATCGTCACTGGCTCATGGACCTGAACTTGGCTTGGACACGTCCTCGCTACAACGATGGTGGACCTGATGGTCCTTACATCGTGAACGCCGTGACTCGTGTGGCCCACTTGCATATCAGCATGCGCGACATGGGACCGTGGTCTGCCTCTGTTGGGGTGCGTTACATAGGGGCAGCTCCGCTGGCCGAGGACAACAGCGTTCAATCCAACAGCACACTGACCACTCAGTTGCGAATCAACCGCCGTATAGATGCTAATTTGGATGTATCGCTGGATGTGATCAACCTTGCTAATCGTGTGAACAACGACATCAGCTACTACTACGCCTCTCAGGTTTCGTCATCAGCCACATCGCGACAAGATGTTCATGTGCATCCTGCTGAACCACGAACTTTGCGATTAAGTACACGACTTCGTTACTGAATGTGAGGGTCACCCACTGTCTAGCCGCCTACACTTAGGTGGTGACTACAAATACCAACAAACAAATCGCCATCATTGGCGCTGGCCCCGCTGGCCTGATGGCGGCTGAAGTGCTCAGCGCTGCAGGCGTTCATGTGCATGTGTATGACGCCATGCCTTCCGTGGGCCGCAAATTTTTGCTGGCAGGCTTGGGTGGGCTCAACCTCACGCATGCTGAGCCTTTTGAGATCTTCATCACCCGCTATGCCGAGCGCAGTGCGACTTGTGCAGCGTGGCTGAAAGCGTTTGATGCTGCTGCCATTTGCGAATGGGTCAAAGGCTTGGGCCTTGACACGTTTGTGGGTAGCTCACAGCGCATCTTCCCTACAGACATGAAAGCCGCGCCACTGTTGCGTGCTTGGCTGCACCGCTTGCGGCATCCTGCGCAAGGCGTGCCAGTGACGTTTCATATGCGCCACCGTTGGAACGGTGCGCTGCAACACAGCGACCAGCGATTCGCGTTGAGCTTTGACACACCACAAGGCCTACAAACAACACATGCCGACGCGGTGCTATTGGCATTGGGCGGCGGCAGCTGGGCCAAGCTCGGCTCAGATGGTGCATGGCAACCATGGGTCAGTGCATTGGGCGTAGACGTGTCACCACTGCGGCCCGCCAACTGCGGCTTTGATGTGCAAGGGCGTGATGACCGTGCGGGCTGGAGCAGTCATTTGTCGAAACAATTTGCAGGCACGCCCCTCAAGTCTGTGGCTTTGTCGTTCACCGACAGCACAGGCCAAAGCTTTAGCCGTCGCGGCGAGTTTGTAGTGACGGCTACAGGTGTGGAAGGCAGTTTGGTTTACGCCGCGTCTGCTTTGTTGCGTGACGAGATTGCACGCAGTGGCAGTGCCACCTTGCACCTCGACCTCAAACCCGACTTCACACCCGAACGCGTGTTGGCCGAGGTGTCACACCCACGTGGCACACGCTCGCTCAGCAGTCATTTGAAAAGCCGCCTCAACCTCACGGCTTTGCACTTGGCGCTGCTGCACGAAGTGTTGAGCAAAGAGGCAATGAACCACCCAGCGCAATTGGCAGCGGCCATCAAGCATTTGCCCATCACATTGGCAAACACGCGACCGATTGACGAGGCCATCAGCAGCGCGGGTGGTGTTCGCCTTGAATCGCTAGACGACCACCTCATGGCCACTGCGTTACCCGGACTGTTTGTGGCAGGTGAGATGTTGGATTGGGAAGCGCCGACAGGTGGCTATCTGTTGAGTGCTTGCCTAGCAAGTGGTCGCGTGGCAGGCCTAGGTGCTCAGGCGTTTCTAAAGCAGTAAACGCTTCTCAGACGGGGCGCTTGGCCAACAGCTCTGCATTTGCAGCTTCGTACGCAGCGGCGATTTGTAGCAACTCGGCGTCACCTTGCGGGCGACCCATGAGTTGCAAACCCATCGGCCACGGCTGCGTGGCATGAAAGCCTGCTGGCACGCTGATCGCAGGCAAACCACCCAAGGTGGCATAGATGGTGGCCTCCATCCATCGGTGATAGGTGTCCATCTCGCGGTTGCCGATGTGTGATGGCCACCGCTGGTCTAGTGCAAATGGCCAAACCTGCGCAACGGGCAAGGCGATCACGTCCACATCTTCAAACAGCGTGAGTAGGTGGTGATAAAAGCTGGTGCGGGTTTGACTGGCTTTAGAGAAGTCGTTGTAGCTCAATGTCAATGAATGGTCGTACTCCCACAGTGCTTCGGGTTTGATGTGGTCACGCGCATTGGGCAATGACATCAATGCGCCAACGCGTGGCCCTACCAAGGCACGACGCCATGCCAACCAACATTGCCACAAACGATCGGTGTCAAAGCCCAGTGACAACGGCGTCACGATCGCACCTTGTGAAGCCATGCGCTGCAATGCCTCTTCACACACGGACACAATGCCAGGCTCCATGGCCAGATAACCATGGAGGTCGCCGAGCCAACCGATGCGCACACCTTTCATGCGTGATGCATCACATGTCACGTCGTCCACATGCAATGGAGACGACAAGGACAAGGGCACACGCGTGTCGTGGCCCGACTGCACATGCAGCAGCTTGGTCAAATCGGTGACCGTGCGAGCCATCGGACCTTCCGTACCCAATTGGTCTAACCACACATCACTGCTCGGCCCAAACGGCACCCGACCTTGGCTTGGGCGCATGCCAAAAATATGGTTCCACCCCGCGGGATTGCGCAGCGAGCCCATGAAGTCTGAACCATCGGCCACTGGCAACAGGCGCTGCGCCAATGCCACAGCTGAACCTCCACTGCTCCCACCTGCGCTGACTTTCACATCCCATGCGTTGGGTGTTGCACCAAACAATTCGTTGAACGTGTGCGAGCCCAAACCAAACTCAGGCATATTGGTTTTGCCGACCACGATGCAACCTGCGGCTTTCATACGCGCAGCCATCACACAGTCTTTTTGCGCCACCATGTCTTTCAACAAGGGGCTGCCATAGGTGGTGGGGAAACCCTCCGCCGCACCGGTGTCTTTGATGGCTTGTGGCATGCCATGCATCCAGCCACGTGAATGGCCGGCCGCTAACTCGGCATCACACACATCCGCTTGGGTCAACAACGCCTCATCGGGCGCGATGTTGACGATGGCGTTGTAGATGGGGTTGAGTTGATGAATGCGCTGCAAATACGCCTGCATGACCTCACGACACGACACCTGCCGCGCATGAATCGCTTGCGACAAAGCGTCGGCATGGAGGTCTGTGATGGCGTTGTGTGCGTTCATTTACTGAGGTTGCAAGTTGATCGATTTGGCAATGGCTTGGTAACGCGCAATTTCAGACACATAGAGCTTGTCGAGTTCTGTGGGTGTCATGGGCTTGGGCAAAGAGTTGCCTGTGCCTTCGTAGGCTTTGCGAACGTCTGGATTTTGCAAGCTGTCGTTGATCGCTTTGTTGAGTTTGGACACCACATCCGCAGGTGTGTTTTTAGGCACTTGAATGCCCGCCCACAAATCAAATTCAAAGCCTTCTAAATTTTTATGCGCAGCCAGTGGCTCTAGATTTGGAAAACGCGCCAGCGGTTGCTTGGCCGTGATGCCCAAAGCTTTGACCTTGCCTTCTTGAATGAGTGCGGGCACGTTGCCCACCAAGGGCATGAACACCATGTCAATTTGGCTGCCCATCAAGTCGGTCAAGATCGGGGCCATGCCTTTGTAGGGCACATGCAGGGTTTTGGCTTTGGTGAGTTGCGTGAAGCGTTCACCAACCAAGTGATACAACGAGCCAGGGCCCACACTGCCATAAGACAACTCTTTGTTTCCCGGTTTTTTCGAATACTCAATCAACTCGTTCACATTGTTCACGGGCAAATCTTTGCGGGTCAACAACACCATGGTGGTGGTGACCAGTTGGGCGGCCAGCTTGAGGTCTTCTGGCTTGTACTTCACAGCGCTCATGGCCAAGGGCGCCAACATCAGCTCCATGGGTGAGCCCAACACCAGTTGGTAGCCGTCTGCAGGTGCACTCAGCACCTTTTGCACACCCAATGCGCCGCCTACACCACCCGTGTTTTCGACCACCACTTGTTGCCCCAGCTGTTTGGACAACTCGGGTTGAATTTGTCGCGCCACAAAGTCAGAACCACCACCAGCAGGATAGGGCACGACCATGGTGAGTAAATGATTGGGGTAGTTTTGCGCCCATGACGACAGCGCCGCCGCACTCAAAGCGGCCAACATGAACGTGCGTTTGGTAGAAGACAGCAGCGGCATAAGGTTCCTTCACAAAGACAAGATGAATCAAAGCACCAAGCATGGCGGCAGCGCCACATAAGAGCTATCAAAAATTGGCAATTCCATGATCGGGATTACCCGCGGCTTGGCCAGTGATGGCACTAAGCTGCTGCGCGCAAGGTGGCGGAGGGAAGTTCGCCAAAGAGCCGTTTGTAGTCTTGCGAAAACTGTCCCATGTGCCAAAAACCCCAGCGCGAGGCGATGTCAAACACGTTTTCTCCGCCCTGCGCTTGCTTGAGCGCTTGCTGCGTGCGATTCAAGCGCGTGATGCGCTGGTACTTCATGGGGCTCATGCCCAAAATTTCTTGGAAACAGTAGTTGAGCTTGCGCTGGCTCACGCCCACTTGCTTGCAAATTTCCAACATCGACAAGGCCTCGTCACCACGGGTTTGCAACATCCATTCGCAGGCACGATCGACCACCGCTTTGCGCATGCTGAGTGCTCGCAAATTCGACATGTCGCAAGATGCGGGCAAAGCGTCGACCCATTCCAAAATCACATCATCACGCAAGTTCTCCAATGCTTTGGTATTGGCCGCCAAAGGCAAACCGGACTGGCTGCATTCAAAAATTTGACGATGCAAGGCCAACAAGCGTTGCGCGCGATCGGCCCCAATCGAAACCACGCGCTGTTGCGACACCCAAGCTGCCATGGACGTGTGCTGGGTGCGCGCCCAAAGAGACGCCAACAACTCGGCGTCCACCACGATACCGATCAAATTGAAGTTGGCGGGGCTGCACAAATCCAAGCCATCGCTCGGGCCCACCATGACATCGTGTTGCCCCACCGACGCGCCAGAGAACAAGGCGGGCGTTGTGCCTATGGAGGCAGGCAAAGCAAACAAATAACTGTCGTCCCCCAAATCGCCGCGCTGACGAATGGCTTGGTTCGCGCCCTCATGCACCAAGCTCACACCAGGCAACTGCATGAGGTGTACCTGCCCTGCGAATTTGCCACAGGAAATTTGGTCGTACTGCAGAGACCACCCCGCTTGTGCCTGTGCTTGCTCATGCGCATCATGCGTGGTGACAAAGCGCGACCAAGGCTGCGCGGCAGAGCCGCCAAGCCGATGATCAGAAGCACAGGTGTTAGGCATGGCCTGAGTTTAGTCAGCTGCACCCTAGTACAAACCCCAAATCAAATGTGCCAAATCTCGATAGCGATGGCACACAGAGCTTCTTACGATGCAAGCAAATTCTGATGAAGGAGAGGCTTGTGTCCTTGCAGTCATTCACCACACATAGCGCAATCGCCATGATCTTGAGTCTCGGCAGCACGCTCAGCCATGCTGCAGCGCCAGCACCTGAACCCTTGCCTGCCGAGACGCTGACCGTCAGCAGTATCTCGCCCAGCATCACCCAACGTGTGTATGTGGCCGACATCGCGATTGGTCACATTTCAGACGGGCGCATCCGCGTGTTCGATGCACAACATGGCAAGTTCTTAGGCATGGTGTCGACGGGGTATGCCGGCAACTTCACCGTCAACCCAGCCGCACATGAGTTGTATGTGGCCACCACCCACCTGAGTCGCAGCTCTCGCGGCGAACGCACCGACGTTTTAGAAGTGCATGACACGGACAACTTGGGCTTCAAATACGAAGTCATCTTGCCATCTAAACGCGCACAGGCCCTCAACTACCGAGGCCTTGTCCGCACCAACAGCACAGGCCATTGGGTGTACGTACAAAACGCTACGCCGGCCACATCCATCACCGTGGTAGACCTGACCCAACGCCGCGTACTGGCCGAAGTGCCCACGCCGGGTTGTTGGGGCGTGCTGCCTTCGGCCACACATGCCATGCGTTTTTCGATGCTGTGTGGTGACGGCAAAGTGGCCACGGTCACCTTGAACGAACAAGGACAAGTGAGCGAGCGCCAAACCACGGCCAAATTGTTTGATGCCGATTTAGATGCGTGGTTTCACCATGCAGAGCAAGTGGGAGATAGATATTGGTTCGTCTCATTCAAAGGCATCTTGACCGAACTCGACCTCAGCGGCCCCGTCGCATCCGTGCGTCAAACACGTGCATTGGTTGACGCCACGTCAGCACGCAAAGGCTGGCGTCCTGGCGGCTACCAAAACTTTGCGGTCGATCCCAGCGGTCAACGGCTGGTGGTGGCCATGCATGCACAGGGGAGCGAAGGCACGCACAAGCGCCCAGCCCAACAGCTGTGGACATTTGATCTGGCAAGCGGCAAACGCCTCAGCACCGTGCCTGGCCACAGCAGCATCTCCCTCACCTTTTCACGCAATGGCCAACGCCTGCACGGCTTAAACGGCGAGAACGGCAGCATGACCATTTGGCAATGGTCTGACACGGGCCCTAAGCGTGTGCAGACCCAAGTTGCCAAAGCGGGTGAGTCGTCGATGCACCTTGAATCTCACGACTAGGAGCAGGCATGACAGATCTCTTCAACAACCCCTTGTGGGTGCTGATCGCAGCCTCAGCACTTGCGGTGCTGTTTGCGCATGCTGCTTTGCTCAAGGCAGCGGACCGCGAACTGCTGATCCATCACTTGGCTGGCTATGGCATTCCTGTAGGTGGGCGCAGTGCGTTGGCACATATCGTGATAGCGCTTGAGGGTGTGACCGCTGTGGCGCTTCTTTCACCTTGGCGCAGCTTTGGCGCTTGGTTAGCCGCTGCGCTGTTGGGCATTTACGCATTGGCCATGGCCTTGCAACTCATGCAGCACCGTGTCATTGACTGCGGTTGCGGTGGGCAAGCGCTGCCCGTGTCATGGGTCTTGGTGATGCGCAATGGTTTGCTGATGCTGCTGGCATGGATGGCAAGCCAAAACGCAGACATGCGCGATTTGGCGTGGATTGATTTTTGGGTGGTGATGGCCGCTGTCTTGTTGATGGTGGTGCTCTACACCGCCATTCACCAAGTGCTGATGCAGCAAGCCATGCTGCGACAACGTCTGTTTTCTGGGAGCTTGTGATGAATGCTTTGACAATTTCTGTGGCCTTGTTGTGGGTGGCGGTGTTGGTGCTTGCCGTTTTGTTGTGGGCCATCTCACGACAGGTGGGCGTTCTGTTTGAACGCGTGGCACCGATGGGCGCTTTGGTGACCGATTCAGGCCCGCCTATTGGCACACCTTCACCCATCTTTCAACTCACGGGCATTCAATCTGAGCCAGTGCAAATTGGCGGTGAACATGCCACGCCTAGTTTGGTGTTTTTCTTGTCCCCCACTTGTCCCGTGTGCAAAAAGCTGCTGCCAGTGCTCAAGGCCGTGGCAAATGACGAAAAGCAACATCTGCGCATTGTGTTGGCCAGCGATGGTGAAGCGGCTGAGCATTTGCAATTTGTGCAGCAGCAAAGTTTGGGCGGCATGGCTTATGTGCTGTCCACGCAGTTGGGCATGGAGTACCGCGTGTCGCGTTTGCCTTACGCCGTGCTGCTGGACAAACAAGGGGTGGTGGTGTCCAAAGGTTTGGTGAATTCACGTGAGCAACTCGACAGCTTGCTCAACGCGCACGACATGCAAACCCCCACGATTCAGCAATACCTCAGCGGCTCGCCCGCTTAAAGGAGGCCAACCATGCAATGGTTCTTCAAACTCATTGACAGCTTCACCGAACAATCTGTGCGCAAAGTGGCCCATTCGCACGGGCGACGCAGCCTCATCACCAAGCTGGGCGTGGCATTGGTCGGTGGTGCGGTGTTGCCCATGCTGCCGTTTGACCGCAGTGGGCAGTTCATGTCGGCCAACGCCGCACAACCCAAAAAACCTGCGCCCAACATGGACCCCACACAGTGCGAGTACTGGCGCTACTGCGCATTTGATGGCTACCTGTGCACCTGCTGCGGCGGTTCGCTCACGCAATGCCCACCGGGCACAGAGGCCTCTAAAGTCAGTTGGGTGGGCACCTGTCTGAATCCTGAAGATGGGCGCCATTACTTGGTGTCTTACAACGACTGCTGCGGCAAAGGGTCGTGCGGCGAATGTTTGTGCAACAACAACGAGCGCGAACGCCCCGGCTACCGACTGGGTGTGCACAACGACATCAACTGGTGCATGGCCAACACCAGCTCGATGTTCCATTGCACCACCTCCATCATCGTTGGGGTGGCGTGATGCATCCACTTCGTTGGGCTTTGCTGGTCTGCGCTTATGTCTGCCCAAACCTGTGGGCTCAACCCACTACTGGCTCAGCTTTGTTTGAAACCCATTGCAGCACTTGTCATCAAACGGATGGCAGTGGCACGGTGGGTCTTGCGCCAGCGCTCAAAGGCGAACACTGGCAAGCGCTCAACAAAGACCGTCAATATTTGCTCACCGTCTTGACCAAGGGCTTGTCAGGACGCATTGAAGTGAACGGCCAATTGTTCGTAGGCAACATGCCCTCATTTGCCTCGCAGATGGACGATGGCGCATTGACCCTGTTGGCTCAACATGTTCGAACCTTGCAAGGCGATGCACAGGCAAATGCCCCCTATTCGGCCGACGAAGTATCAGCCGTGCGGCAGCTGGCCGGAAGCCCGCCACAAACACGACAAAAACGGCAGGCATTGCTAGGCGGCAACTGATGCGACGTGGGTATGCCTTGGTCATTGCAATGGCTTGCTTGAGCAGTCCACTTGCCAAGGCGGGCGTGCTGGGAACTGCTGCTGCCGTGCGCGCAGATGCGGAATCAGTGGCAAAAACCAACAGCCCGCGCAGCTTGTACGTTTTACATTGCGCGGGCTGCCATGGCATGGACGGCGCAGGGTCAGAGCGCGGCCAGGTACCAGACATGCGACGGCTGGGTGAATTTTTAAAGCGCCCAGATGGGCGAAGATTTTTGGTGCAAGTGCCGGGCGTCATGGGCTCTGGCCTGAGCGACGAAGACGTGGCTCAAGTCACCAACTGGGTGTTCACTACCTTGGTCACTGATGTCAACCCACGCACATTTGTGCCCTACACCGCCCAAGAAGTCGCCAAAGCACGCGCCAACCCTTTGAAAGATGTCATGGCCACGCGCGCGCGCTTACTGGCCACGGAGCCACAGGCAGCAACGCCATCCCACTGAAACGCGGCAGGTCACTATGATGTGGGGATTGCTCCGTTTTAATTTGTTTAGCCATGTTCCGTACCCTCCTGAAATCGAAGATCCACCGCGTTGCCACAACCCAGTGCGAATTGCACTACGAGGGCTCCTGCGCCATCGACGAAAACCTGCTTGAAGCCGCCAACATTTGTGAGAACGAACAAGTCCACATCTGGAACATCAACAACGGCGAACGCTTCATCACTTACGCCATCAAGGGCGAGCGTGGCTCTGGCATGATTTCTGTGAATGGTTCAGCGGCTCGCCGCGCGAGCGTGGGTGACTTGTTGATCATTGCGTCATTCGCGCAAGTGCATGAAGACCAAGTGGCCGCGCATGAGCCACAACTGGTGTTTGTGGACGAACACAACCAGCAGGTGGGTTTGCGTCATCATGTGCCTACGCAGGCGGCGCCTGGGCATGGGACGGATGAGTGTTGAAATAACTTAGCGCTTCAACTCATAAAACGCACGATCTCAGTATCGTGCGTTTTTTTATGGGTTCTCTAAAAAGCTAGTTCGTAAACTAATTTCTTGGGTGGCGCTGAGGCGTGAGTGTCGATTTAATCTACGCTGGCGGCTGAGCGTTACCGCAATGGCGACACATCACGCTGACAATTTATATATTAGTCAAAAAGTTTGTAGTAATTGCAGGTAAAGTATCCCTCAGCGAAGGGCATACAACTATGTTTGACAGTGTCGAGGCGGTTCGATTCGATAGGCCAATGTCTATAGGTCGAACTAAACCCATTTTGATTAATTGTGAGCGTGTTGACGGCGATGAAGTTGAAGTCGTAGCCAAATTCACATTTGGATGCGACAAATCACCTGATGGATTAGTCCGCGAAGCTCTTGCCGCAATGCTGGCTAAGGATTTAGGACTGCCTGTCCCAGAACCATTTTTAGTTAGCGTTACGCCCGAATTCATTGCTTCTATTGAAAATCAAGATGTTCTGCACCTATTGAGAAATAGTGATACGTATGGGTTTGGCTCTCGCAAACTCCCAGATGGATTCAGTGTGTGGACTACTCCAAGTGGACGAATGTCAAAAAAGTTAGCACAAGAAGCACTAGAAGTCTTCGCTTTTGACGCTTGGCTTACTAATGCGGACCGTCGTGTTCAAAATCCTAATTTATTGACTGATGGACGCAGCTTTGCAATTTTTGATCATGAGTACACACTGATGACGAGTTTGAATTTGTGTTGGCAACCTCCTTGGATTCAAGGTGCTCTTACGGGCCTCAATGCCCCTACTAATCATGTGTTTTACCAGACCCTAAAGGGGACGACTGGATTGGACCTTTCGCGCATTTGCAAGGCAATGACATCCATTTCTGATGGAAGGATCAACGAGTATGCTCAGGCAATCCCAGCAAGCTGGCAACATGGCAGCACAGCTTTAACACAGGGTGTAGACTTCATCTCCCAACTTCGGGAAAATGTTCAGCTGTCCGCCGACGAGCTTTTGAGGTCATTGAAATGAGCGGGAAAAATCCATACTCATATACGGTACTTCGCTACGTACACGACACCACCACAGGTGAATTCGTGAACGTTGGTGTTGTCGTGTCCTCTGCTGATCATGGCTTTCTTGAGGCGATGTTCAAAACGACCTCTATCAGAGCAAAAACTCTATTCCCAACTCTAAATGGGAACTCATATCGCTCTCGCCTACTGAAACTGCAATCGACTTTCGACTCTTTAAAGAAGCAGTCCGAAGAGCAACTCCCATTAAATTCAGGCAAAAACTTAATTGAACTAGTTCAATCTGTATTGCCAAGAGATGACAGCTCGCTGCAATGGGGAAGTGTTGGCTCTGGAATTAGCAGTGATTTAGGGAAAACGACCCGTAATCTCTATGAGCGTTTTGTAGCGAAATACGATCACGCCGCACACATCGGAAAAAGAGATGATGCGGACATTTGGAAGCAGTTCAAAACCGAATTGGAAAAGCGTAATTTAGCCCAACACTTTGTCTCCAAATCAATTGCAGTTGCAGATGATGATGTTGAGTTTGAACACGCATGGAAAAATGGTCAATGGCATTGCTACGAACCACTTTCTTTTGATCTTACAAATAGTTCTTCAATCAAAAGTAAAGCCCACCGTTGGCTAGGACAAATGGCAAGTTTGGAAGAAGCTAACGAAGATTTCTTAGTTCACTTTTTAGTTGCAAAGCCTAGCTCGCCTAATTTAGAGCAAGCGTATGAACGTGCGATCAGCATTTTGAAGAAAGGCAAGAGTGTCCAAGTGGTCGAAGAGGCAGACATGCCGAGACTTGCCGAACAAATCGCTGTTGAAATAAAGGCACACGAAGCAACTCTTTAAGTAACCGCACGCCAAACAACCCAAGAACGCATGATCTAACCATCGTGCGTTTTTTTATGGGTTCTCTAAAAAGCTAGTTCGTAAACTAATTTCTTGGGTGGCACTAGGCGTAATCCGATAGCGATCTTGGCTTGAGCTACTTCAACAAAGTCATCAGTTCTGGGCTGCTAAGTACCTCATGTCCCATCGCTCGTAGTATTGGAAAGTGGTTATCCGTAAGTGGCTCTTGTTTTTTCTGACCTGCCTCCTCCACTTCACGAATTAGCCATGGCGTCTTCATGGCTTGTGTTTTATTGCTCGGTTGGGGATCAAGATGTGCCCCACCATCCTCGTTGGCAGCTTTTAAGATGATGTCGTTTCGTGAGAACCATATTCCTTTGTTCAGCATCACACGTTGATCAAGCCACTGCGCCACTACAAGCAAATCGTTCGCGCGATTTGCCTCCAAATTGGGGCGAATGAAACTTCCAAAAATGACGGGGTACGCCATTGCAAAAGTAGCTTCTGCAGGCACTCGGTCAGCTATCTCAGGGGCAATTGAAAGAAGATAGACCGTCTCCTTTATACCAAGTTGTTTAAGTATTGATGTGCTGCTGCCTGTGTCATGAAAAATCACCCTTAGTGCAACAGCAATTCTTAGAGATTCGTTCTCTTGCCCCGCATCGAATGCAGCACACGATGTAGCAATGAATTGCATCTGCCGTTGAAGGCTCTTTTTCACGTATTCATTCATGGCGACTCACATCACAATTTTCTCTTTAGCCTACCGCGTTAGCTTTGCTGCTGAAACGGTCAAAGTTGGTTTTACTACGACGCCGTGAGTGTCGATTTAATCTACACACGCACTTATAGCTACTGCGGGAATTGACGCCTCATTGCTTTCTTTCAGCAATTACAACTAGTACGGCGCGGCATTTAACGATGTTATATTGAGAAAAATAATCGATTTTTACATCCGCCTAGTTGCTCCAAAGCAATTGACAAATAACTTCTTTAGAAGAGCCTGCAGCACTCACTTATGAATGAAATTGCCGAACTCCGCAGAGCACAATTTTTGTATCGTGCAAATCCAGACGTTGTTTATCAATGGTACGAAAGTCTCCCAAGACAAGTTGATGCATTCGATGCGTTCAAACGTAATCGCATTTCTGTCGATCTTGAACAACAACTTCTAGACCGTAAAAGTGAAGTAATTGATCTGGCACTAGCCTCTTGGGGGGCTAATTCAGAAATAACCGCTGCGCTTTATCAACGCTGGTGTTCTCCAGCTGTAACTAAAAACTGGCCACCTCAACCCAACACATTTTCATACGCAATTCTTGCGGGACTTTTATCTAATACAAACGCACCAATTGCGCCTTGGTGGATGAACTCAATTCCAGTTGAAGATTTCGAAACACTCATTGCACAGAGTGATTTATGGGGTCTATTTGAGTACATGCACACAAACCCTGCACTTGGCATTGGATTACTCAGGGCCTGCGCAAATAAAGAAGGTGCTTATGCTCGAATTGACGAAGACCGCTGGCTAAATGCATTTGCGAGACTAGGTAGGAACAAAGCTCTGCATCGAATAAATAGTGACGATTACGATGGACCTGATTTAGCACACTACGATATCCACAAGCTCATTGTGTTAGCTGCAAAGAATTGCCCGAAAACAAGTAGTGGAGCTTACGTTTTAGCGGAGTTTCTGAAATCATTACCCAGTAGTTCTAGCAAAGGTTCATTTGTCAATGAAGATGAGCTTGCGGCTTCAGTCGCAGCTTGGGACTTGGATGTTCCATACGAGGACGAACAAAACCCATTTTTCTCTCTGCGTGACTTACACAAAGAAGACGGGATGGCGCCTGGAGAACGAATTCAATTTCATTTACTAAGACACTACAAGCTATACCTTGACTTAAGCCCTGAGGATTCGAATCGAGCAAATCGATTAGCTGCTTATGCAAAAAGCGTTGTTAATGGTGGTGAGGGTTGGGGGAACGGATATCAAGGTCAACTAAAAAAACACAAAGGCCATGGACTTGATATTGAGCAATACGGTGCATACGCCCTAAAAGATGAGGCGGCATTTATGTATGCGACATCTTTCAACGAACATATTTGGTCTACAGATGAAGCAGCCAAGCCTTTACGTGGAATTGGCGGTTCAAACCATTTTCAGTACCCAGAAGCGCAGATGGAAATATTCGCAAATCGAAAAGCAATCACTGAGAAAATTAAAACCGATCGTGAAGCGGAACTAACTGCAGAGTCTTTAATCACCAACAGCATGATTGCAAACTCAATTAGCGCGGCAGCTGAATCGGTACTTTTAGCAACTAAGACCTCCGAAGCCGTGTCATTTAAAGAAATCGCCACGTTGAAAAAAGTAGTTGTATGGGGTTTTGCCGTACTGACTCTTCTTATACTTTTACGTTGATAGTAAAAGCGTAAATCAACTCGACACTCGCACCCCTGACCGTTATTGCGGTAACGATTGAGGCATTCAATTCCGCATAGCCTCTGCCGTGCCCCCCCCCGTTTATCGACACGGACACGGCCTTTAAGAAAAACGCTCTACCGCTCTTTGACCGCCATTCGTCACTATGGTGTGAACAAGCCAATGGGGGTTGGGGCCACGCTTATCTGGAGGGAGCATTCGGCGTGCGGCTTGATTAATGTGATTGAGATCCGTGATTAATGGTGGCGCTGATTTATTGTGTACAGGCTTGGGTGCAGGTGGTTTGCTTGCGATGCGCTGCTGTGTTGCACGTTGCGGCTGGTAAGCAGTGATTGCTTTGTACGCACTTGCGTAAATCAACCGCTCCAGTCACTGCCATTCTTGTTTCGCAAAGGTTAATGCTAGGCAAAGATTCATAGACGCCGTTATCTGAGTTCAGTGAAATGCGTTAGCCACACAAACACGATCACGCCCTGCATTTTTAGCGGCATAGAGCGCTTCATCAGCGCATTTGATCGTGGCCAGCAAATCTTCGGCGTACTGATGTGCAGCCACGCCAATGGACAAAGAGAACTTGGCAATTTGCTGTTCACCCAGCATCACGTTTTGTTCGCGTATTTGCTGGACGATGCTCTGTGCCATCTTTTGTGCATCGGCTAGACCGCAATTAGGCAAGATGGCGCAAAACTCCTCGCCCCCATAGCGTCCCAGCACATCATCAATGCGCATGGCATTCATCAACAAGCGGGCGCAGTGCGCAAGCACCTTATCGCCTCCCAAATGACCAAAACTGTCGTTGATCGATTTGAAGTGGTCGATGTCAATCATCAACACGGCATACGCATCGTTCGCTTGTGTGATGCGCGTGGCGTCTTCAAAAAAAGCGCGACGTGTCAACACACCGGTTAACACATCGCGGCGACTGAGCGCTTCAATCAGGTTGCGTTGGTGTTCGTGCACCATCACAAAAAACCCAATCGATGAACTCACGATGAACAACGCACCAACAATGAGAACGCCCAATTGACTGGCTGAGTTACCAATCGTCCCCGATGTAGGCTGCGCTGCCAAAACTGTGACAACCGCTCTGAAGCAATACATCGCCGCCATGATGCCCAATGTAGAAGCCAACAAGATCACTGAGAAAGAGAACGGGCGCTGAGACTTTTTGACAATCAGCGCGCAGGCATCAAACAAAATCGCCGACAGTGCGACACAGACGGTGACCGTTGGGACGGTCAGCGAGAAGCCACCCCACAGCCACAACAACAAGCCCGCCATACCCGCAGCAAATACAGCCATACACCTGCGCACAGGGAAAGCCGTTTCATAAAACTTAGAAACGGTGGCAAAACATGCCAAGGCCGAAAAAAGCAAAATGACATTTGATAGGAAGATTCCAAAGATTTCAGGAATTTGCCCTCGCAAAAAAATCAACACCATGGCCACACCGGCACTGGCCGAAGCCATTGACCATTGCTTGAAACCATAATCCCGCTCGCTGCTGGTGGAGCCCAACAGCCACGCCATGAGTGAAATCAACAGCGCCAACAGTGCAAGTGCGAACAACAACGTTCGCGCGTCTAATTCCATGGTTTCTCCAGGATGCAAATCAATTCAATAAACGACTTTACTTCATGTGTTGTGGGTATGCTTATGCATTCGTCATTCGCAGGCTGTGATTTATGCGCAAGTGCTTAACCACCATCGTGATCGTTTTTGCAGGCTTGCACGCGAGCTTTACTGCGCACGCCCTGCCGTCCTTCTCCGAACAAACCGAACTCGCTTGCAAAGCCTGCCATTTGAATATCGGTGAACTGACACCCACAGGGCGTCAGTTCAAGCTCAAAGGCTACACGCAAGGCACGCGGGTCATGCCGTTTTCACTCACAGCAACAGCCTCTATCACCAAGGTTAAAAGCACATTAAGCAGCGCAGACCCCACCGTGACGATGCCTAAAAATGGAATACCAATTCCTGAAGAGGCCAATCTTTATGTGGCCGGTAAGTTGTCAGACCATGTCGGGGGAAATATCAAGTGGACGGCCAGCGCGGCCAACACCGACCCGCTATACGGCAGCTCGGGCGTACAAACGGGTACACGTGTTGGTCATGATTTTTTTCTTGATGCCAGTGACCTGCGGTTTGCAAAGCAAGACCAAGTGGGAACAGACACGCTCGCATGGGGTGTAACGCTGAACAATGCACCCGCCAGCCAAGACCTATGGAACACCACGCCTGTTCACACTTTTCCGTATCGAACGTCCAGCTTGCTGAATGCTTGGGGCACCGGTCAATTTGGCCCCACCACCATGATGGATGGTGGTCTGAGTTCGCAAACAACGGGGCTCGGCATTTATGCCATGCTGAATGACACCATTTATGTGGAGTTGAGTAACTACTTCCGCTCTTCGCCTAATTTATCGGCCTTGCAACTGTCAGGCCAAGTGAACACCATCAATGCCAACGCCAATCCCTATTGGCGATTGGCGTGGAACCGTGTCAAGGGCCACCATTCGTACATGGTGGGCACATTTGGCATGGTGACGCATTTGGCGCGCGACCCGTATGTGGCGGGATCAGCATCTGGAAAGTACACCGACATCGGGCTGGACGCCCAGTACCAGAACATCACAGACACGCATTCACTCTCTGCGCAAGCCACCTACATTCATGAACAAGTTGATTGGGCCACACGATCTGTTGGGCGCAGCCATGACAACCCCTCTGGGAGTTTGTCCACATTCAAAACCAAATTGACTTACGACTACGCACGGACCTACGGTTCTAGCGTTTTCTATTTCAAAACCAATGGCAGCACCGACAACTTGTACTGGTCATACAACGCGGCTGCAACGACGGGTGCTTGCAACCAAACCAACTCCATGCTGGCTTATTGTTCCGCCACAGGTACGCCAAAGACGAGCGGCATAGGCGTTGAGTTTTATTACGCACCTCAGCCCAATATTCATATCGGTCTTCAACAAACTTATTACAAAAACTTTTTAGGCGGTTCATCCTTTATCGACAACACGTCAGGCAATAACCGCGCAGCCAGTGACAACAACTTGACCTACTTGTATGTCACATATTCAAACTGAACGGATGAGTGCGCCAATAAATCCTTGGTTCTAGAGCATATTTGTTATTGAATTTACGTCTTGCCACAACTACGATTTTGGTTGTTTTCAATACAACCATTCTCATGAGATTCGCAATCGTTACGTCTTCCATCTCCGCTCTGCTCATCACTGTTGTGAGTGCGATTTCTATCGTCGTTCTCTCTTGGCTTTACCCAGCCGTTCATAGCTACGACCCTGCATCTGAGTTGAATGCTGAAATAGCTTGGGGCCAAGGTAGTTAAGCCATGAAGCCCAGTTTCATCATTGCACTGATTCTTTCTGTTTCCAGCTTCAGCACAGCTGCTATGCTTTTTTGGGATAGCCCTGCAAAGTCATCTAGCAAAAGAACAACGCCACCGTCTCTTATAGAAATCAAGTGGGGCGAAGGCTCTGAAGCGGGTGTGCCTGACACTGCTCTTCACAAGTGAAGACGCTTGCATCTGCGCCCCTTACTTTGGTTCTACTACTCATTTGCTATTGTTAAACGCAAGCCTCGAAAATAGCATTTGAGAATGCTGAATAAATCACCAACATCCCAAATTTTTTTACTGGTCTGCTTTGTTGCCAACATCGTGACGATGCCATCCGTGTTGGCTCGGTCTGTGGCAACCAGCAACACCCAAGCTTCGGTGAGTGACGGTGAAAACACGTTTATTTTTTCGGGCAATTGTCCGAACGGGGCGATGTATCGGCTCTTAAGTTATGAGCAGGATGTGGATGGCCTGAGTCAATCGTTTTATGACTACGAGGGCCCAGCAGGCAAAGGCACCGTCCGCTCGAATGTTGCGCCTAAAAAACTAGCGGTGCGCGTGTGTCATGAGCTGGCAGATATTCAAGACGGTTCAAAGTTTGACTAGGCTTGAAAAAACATGTTTCATTTATCCATTGAATACAAGTTCTCAAACAAGCCAACCAGCAACAGGCTGGAGCACCCACTGATCGTGCTGCTTGAGAGTGTGTATGCCTCTGGATCGATCAGCAAAGCCGCTAAGCACTTGGGGCTGTCTTATCGTTATGTGTGGGGCGAGTTAAAGCACTGGGAATCTGAGCTAAATACAAACCTGGTCATTTGGGGCAGAACCAGCAAAGGGGCCACCTTGACGCCGGAGGCCATTCAGTTTTTATCAGAGGTTTCTAAAACGCATATTGATCTGGCACCTCAGGTGGCGCAGATCAAAAATCGGGTCGAGCAGTGTGTCTCCGTTTTAAAAAACTCACGTTCAATCGCGCGCGCCTCCCATTAATCAGCTATTAATAGTTACTTAGCGCTGCGCTTGTGCGCCGTCTTTGCTTATCTAAAACCAAAGTTTAGTTGTACGGGCCGACGCGACTGAGTAGCATCGCTTGTTCATGGATTTAATAAATAAAAAATCACTTCTCATCATCGATGACCATCCGGTCTATCGCGATGCGTTACGTGAAAAATTAAGTCATGAGTTTTCTAAAGACGGCATTGACGTCACCGTCGCCAGCAATGCCAATGATGGTCTGGCTCTTTTAGAACAGCAACCCGATCATCAATGGGTCATCTTGCTTGATGTGTTGATGCCTGGCTTAAGTGGGCTGGCTGGTATCAAGGTTTTTAAAAACATTCCAAACGTCGAGCATGTGGTTTCCATCTCAGGCTTGGATGTGAATGCCTGGGAGCCGAAGACCGCCTCTGCAGGTGCTTCTTTATTTTTGTCCAAAGACAACACTGCAGATTTCATTATTTTGAAACTGCGGCCTCTATTGGCCAGCAACGACAAGTACGTTGCATCCAGCATGAGTGTGGAACCCAAAGAGTTTCGACTCACGCAAAGGCAGCTCGAAGTGCTTGACCTGATTGCACAAGGTCACCCTAACAAAGTGATCGCAGACTATTTAGATATCAGTGAACAGACTGTGAAAATTCACATCAATCAGATCTTTAAAGAGTTGCGTGTTTTCAACAGAACACAAGCGATGATTAAGGCTCAAAAGCATCACTTGCTTCTTGAAACCAGATCAAAGTAAACGCCACAACGTTCATGCCTAGTCACATACGCATCAATCCCCCATCTTTTGAAACAAGCAATGAGCAGGCGATAGAGGACGAGACGAACAACCTTTATGTGTTGCGTGAAAAGGCAACACACATCACCAAAGCAGCGCGATCTGCCACCTTGGCAAACATTTTGGCGCCTCTGCTTTGCATCCCTGCATTTGGGGATGAAGTTTCCCCTTTGCATTTGAATGCTTGGTTGGCTTACATGTTTGCCGTTATCGTCATTCGTACATGGATTGTTTTCAAGCTGGAATACAAAGCAGAAAACATTGTGGATCCATTGCATGATTTAAGAATGGTGTCATTCGCAGTCGGCATTGTGGGCTTGGGTTGGGGCTTAGGTTGGGTATTGATGGCGCCAGACCTACAGATGGTCAACCGCATGATTTATGTGTACATGATCACGGCGGCAATGATTGCTGGCATGTTTGCGTACAGCGTGAACAAGGCTACTTTTTATGCGTTCACACTGCCCATCATGATCCCCTCGCTCAGTTCGGCGATATGGTCGATGGATGTTTTTCCTTGGACATTTTCTGTAGGCCTTGCGACTTTATATGTTGTTGTTTTGAGCATCTCTAAAAATTTCGCCAAAACTTTTGAAGACTCTGTTCGACTTAGATTTCGCAACGAACGTCTTTATCAAGAGCTGGCCAATGAACGGGATCAATCCATCGCAGCCAACGTGGCCAAATCAAAATTCATTGCCGTCGCTAGCCACGATTTACGCCAGCCCATGCACGCTGTGAACGTTTATCTAGACATCGTGGATACAGACAAATTTCCAGAACAAGAAAAAATGCTGCTTGGAAAAATCAAAAGCAGCATCACCTCGTTGAACTCGATGTTTGACTCGCTTCTGAACATTAGCAAACTAGATGCACTTGTCACGCCCATCAACAACCGTGTGTTCAGCTTGAAAGAATTGGCCAATACGCTGCGCGACTTGAATGAGACGCGTGCAAAGAGCAAAGGCCTGACTTTCAAAATTTCATGTCTCGACTTGAACGTCTGCGGCGACAAATTGCTACTGCAGCAAATCGTAGGAAATTTGATTTCCAACGCCATTCAATACACCGAATCAGGCACGGTAGAAGTGAAATTGCTCACCCAAGAAAACTGTCTGACGATTGAAGTGATTGACTCAGGGTGCGGCGTAGAAGAATCCGAACAACAGCATATCTTTGGTGAGTTTTATCGTGCGGACAAGACTCGGGCATTACATGATGGGCTGGGCCTTGGCTTGTCCATTGTCCAGCGGTTATGCAGTTTGATTGGGGCTGATGTCCACTTGTTTTCAGAATCAGGCGTGGGCTCTAAGTTTGTCATCGTCACGCCCTACTTGGCCTCAACAAGTGATGCAAGTGCTGAGCTGACAGAGGGGCCAGTCAAACCATTGCATACGCATCGCGTGCTTCAGGGCAAATACATTGCGGTGATTGAAGACAATCCCATCATTGTTGATGCATACAAGCAAACACTTGCCAGCGAAGGTGCGCATGTGCTTGTCTTGTCTGAGTCCGAATCTGAACTTGAAACGCAATTGGAAAGCATTGATCACATCGATTGCGTTTTGAGCGATTACCGGTTGAGTCAATCGACTGGCGATGTTCTGATACAAAAAATCAGAGAAAACTACAACGAAGAGATTCCAGCCATCATCGTCACTGGCGATACCTCACCTTCACACATCAAGTTGTTTGCCAAATTGAACGTTCAGGTATTGCACAAGCCTGTCAGCTTTCAAGAGGTGGCACAGGTGATTAGAAAATTGGTTGATGGCCTTGCGCTGCGTTGATCCGTATATGTGACTTCGGTAAACAAAAGGCCCGCTCAATTACGAGCGGGCCTTTTGTGTTTGATGCGCAGTGATTACTGAGCGATCGCTTCGATCGCAATGTCGATGCGAACTTCATCACCGACATAAGGTGCGTACTTGCCAGCATTGAATTCGCTGCGCTTGATCACGGTGAACGCATTGGCGCCGAGGGCTGGCTTTTTCAACATGGGATGAGGCATGGCTTGAAAGCTGGTCACGGTCAAGGTCACAGGCTTGGTCACGCCTTTGATGGTGAGTTGACCTTCGATGAGTTGAGGCTTGTCGCCTTCAAAAATCACTTTGGTGGATTTGAAAGTGGCTTGCGCGAACTTGGCTGTATCCAAAAAGTCTTCGCCTTGGATGTGCTCATTGAAGTCAGCAAAACCGGTGTTGACCGATTTCATGTCGATGGCGATGTCCACAGAGCCTTTTTTGGCTTCTGCATCAAACACCACTTTGCCTGTGGTCTTGCTGAAGCTGCTCAACTGCGTGGAGTAGCCAAAGTGTGAGTACGAAAAACGTGGGAAAGTGTGTGTGCCGTCCACGCCGTAAGTCACAGGTGCGGCGAAGGCAGATGCCAATGCGCCAGTGAATGCCAAAGCGATGGCGATGCGTTTGATTGATTTCATTTGAAAGCTCCTTATAAAAAATCATTTGCCAGAGTTGGCGGTGAGTTGGAAATTAACTTGAATGTCGTTGGCCACCACATCAAACTTGGCCCACATGCCTTCACCAATGGCAAAGTCTGCGCGACGCATGACGAAGCCGCCTGTGAACACGGCCGTGTTGCCTTGTGTAACTAGCTTCAGTGGGAATTTGATGTCTTGGCTTTTGCCTTTGATGGTGAGCACGCCTGTCACGTCAAACTGGTTCGCGCCCATTGCTTTGATCTGCTTGGCCACAAACGTGGCTTTTGGAAAAGCTTTGACGTTGAACCATGTTTTGCCAACCACTTCGTCATCCGCGTCGGATGAACCAGCGTCGATGCTGGCAAGGTCAATCTCGATTTGCGCTTGCGCGGCAGCAGGTTTGGTAGGGTCAAAGTTGAGCTGCGTCGCAAACTTCTTGAACTGGCCATCCATGGCCACGCCCATTTGTTTGTATTGAAATGTGACTTTGCTTTTTTCGGGCTGAATGGCTTTGTATTCCACGGCGCTGGCCGTCATTGATGTGCCCATGGTCAAGGCGCTGAGTAAAAAAGTTGTGAGGTGTTTCATGCGTTGTCCTTAGGCGTGCTGCAAGTGGGCAGCATGCGTTTCAAAATATCGTCTTTGTCGATCCAGTGATGTTTGAGGGCTGCAGCCACATGACCCGCCAACAAGAACAGCAGCACAAAGTTCAGGGCTTCATGCACCTCGTGCAACAGATGGCCCAGCTCTTTGTCTATCTCTAACAAGTCAGGCAGTGGCAGCACGCCAAACCAAACGGTTTGTACGCCTTTGGCCGAACTCAACAACCAACCGGAGACGGGGATCACAACCATCAAGCCGTACAAGGCCGCATGACCTAAATGTGCAAAACGTTGCAGCACCGGCGACATGGTGGCGGGATAAGCAGGTGGTGGATTGAGCACGCGCCAACCTAAACGCAGCCACACAAGCATGAACACCGTCACGCCCGCCCATTTGTGCCATGCGTAGTACTGCAACTTTTCTGGCGACAAAGACATATCGGTCATCACAAACCCGAGGGTGATGAGACCGACAAAAACCAAAGCCATGCCCCAGTGAAACAGTTTGGCAATCGCGGTGTAGCTGTTGTTCATCTCTGGCTCCTTAATTCACAAAGGCATAGCCATCCATGGCGATGACATAGTCACTCACGCCACGGTAGAAGGCTTGCGGTTTTGCACCGTCACCTGCGGCACCCAATGCCACGAACAGCGGCAACAAGTGGTCTTCACTGGGATGCGCTTGCAGACCATCGGCTGAGTGTTGGCGATAGTTGATCAAAGCATTCACATCATTGGTTTGCATTTGTGCATAAACCCAATCTGCAAAACGGTGCACATAGGCAGGTGTTTCGCCATTCGTCGATGCGGCCACATGCCAGTCGCGCAAGCTGTGCGTGATGTTGCCGGAGGCAACCACCCAAATATTTTTTTCAGCCAATGATGCCAATGCTTGACCCACGCGCAACGCGTGCTCAGGGCCTGCATGCGTTTGCATCGACAAGGGCACGATCGGCACATCCGCATCAGGAAACATTTGGCGCAAAGGCTGCCATGCACCATGGTCTAAGCCATGCTGGCTGCTGTCGTCGACCTCAAAACCTGCGGTGCGCAACGCTGTGGCCACTTCTTTGGCCACCTCTGGGCAGCCTGTGGCTGGGTATTGAATTTTGTACAGCTCTTGCGGGAAGCCATAAAAGTCGTGAATGGTTTCTAACTGTGTGGCCACGCTCACGGTGGGGATGCGCGTTTCCCAATGCGGGCTCACCACCACAATGGCGCGAGGCGGTGGCAACTTTTGCACCATGTCAGACATGGCGGCGCCCGCAGCGCCTGGATTCAGGGCAAAGGTGGGCGCACCGTGCGGCACAAACAGGACATTACGAAAGGTTTGCATATGAGTTGTTTGGTTGAGTGCATGTAATGTAGAAACAATGGAAAAATAGAAAAAGCATCTAATCTTCAATTATTTGTTGCAAAATTAGCAACAATGGACAAACTCAACGCAATGCAACTTTTCGTGCGCGTGGCCGAGACCGGTAGCTTCAGCGCAGTGGCCGACCAGCTAGACGTGGCGCGTTCGGTCGTGACCCGTCAAATCTCAGCACTCGAAAAGCAGCTGGGCACCAAGCTGATGACGCGCAGCACACGCAGCCTCACCCTCACCACCGCCGGTTCGGCTTATCTTGAAAAATGCCGCGTTATCTTGAACATGGTGGATGCGGCTGAATCGAGTTTGCTCGAAGAAAAAACCGAGCCACGTGGTCGCATACGTTTGGGACTGCCATTGAGTTTTGGCCTACAACGCTTGATGCCGGCCTTGCTAGAGTTCACACAAACCCATTCACACATTGAGTTGGTGATGGACTTCTCAGACCGGCGCAGCAAGCTGATTGAAGAAGGCATTGATTTATCCATCCGCATCACCAACCGCCTAGAACCCGGCGACATCGTGCGCAAATTGGGTGAGTCGCGTTTGCTCACCGTGGCATCGCCCCAATATTTGGCTGAGCACAGCCACCCCAAACACCCACGCGATTTGGCACAACACGCGTGCTTGGTGTATTCGCAAGATTTTCAGTCCACCACTTGGAGCTATCGCGCAAAAGAAGGCGTGACCCATGTGACGATTCGTCCACGCTTGGCCGCAAATAATGGTGAAGCACTCTTGCAAGCAGCCGCGCAGGGTTTGGGCATCACACGCCCACCTGACTTTATGGCGCAGCCTTATTTAGACAATGGCAGCGTTGTACCTGTGTTGCTTAAATTCGAACCCGAGCCGCTGGGAATTTATGCGGTGCTACCGAGCAATCGATACATCCCGCATCGAGTGTCGGTGCTGATTGATTTTTTGGCCAATGCTTTGCGGCATCGACCTAGCCGGTGATATCGACGTAGTTGCCTTTGTAGCCATGCGGTGAATAGGCCATGGCTTTGTAATCTTTGAATTTCAGCTCTCGTATCAAATTGCCGGTTTGCTGTTGTTCAACCTTCACAGATAACAACGCTTCTTTTTTGTTGTACGAAATGTCGAGCGCATTGACGTTGGCCGCCTCTTTGGCGCGTGCTGCGATTTGTGCCTCGATCGCTTTGAGGCTGGCCAGCATGTCTGGCTTTTCTTTTTGCTTGATCTCTAGTGCGTTTTTGCCTTGCCCTGCGATTTGAGGGGTGGCGTTACCAGCGACTTTGTTTGGTCGCGCAGAAACCTGCGCGGACATGCTCGCCGCAGTAGGGACATTGACCGATGTTGCACCGATGCTATTCACAGCAATAAACCACTCTTTTTAGACACAGAGAAAAATATAGCGCAATTGCCACCAAGAGAAAAGCCCCCATGCATTACTGCATGGGGGCTTTGGTTCGCTTGAAGCAAATTGAATTAAGCGCGCTTGCGACGAGCAGGTGCTTTAGCAGCTTTAGGGGCGTGCTCTTTCAGCTTAGCAATACCTGCTTGAGCCAATTCAGCTGTTTTCTTCACGTTCTTACGGGCTTCGGCCAAAGCTTTGTTGCTGGCGTCCACAGCCGTTTTCACGGCGGTCACTGCAGCTTCAGAGCCTTGTGGTGCTTTTTTCAAGTTTTCAGCCAACGCTTTGTTAGCAGCCACGTGGGCTTGGTCAAAGTGACCTTCAGCAAAGGCAGCGCCTTCGGCTTGGAATTCTTGGCTCAGTTCAAAGGCAGTGGCGGCAAAACCAGCCAAGCTCTTTGCTGAAGTTTCCAATTGATTCTTGAGCAACTCAAGAGCCGCGGCTGGGTCTTTAACTTCCAAAGCTGTGGCCAGTTGTTCTTGTGCCAACTCAGCATTCACACGGGCTTGCTCGAGTGCCAGCTCAGTCACACGCTCCAATTGAGCGAAAGACAGATTGGCCAATTCGAAAGCTGCTTTCACAGAGGCGTCAACTTGGGGTTTGATTTGGTTTTGCATGTGTATTCCTTGAAATTGAATTTGATGGGGAAATGTTATCCACGTATTTGAAAAAAACAACTGTGTTGTCGCGCTTTAGAGCCGGTTCTCTAGGCCCGCACGTACAAACTGTATACACGCAAAATGCTTTGTCTTAAACGACTTTGCATCGTAAATACGGTCTATTGACGGCTGAATGCCTTGATATTCTTGGGTTTCCCCAGCATGAGGAAGCACCGTGGCCTACTTCAAACTATTACTTAGCATTGGCATCAAGGCCAGCTTGATACTCGTTGCCGTGATGGAAGCAGCTCTGATTTATCTGTCCGATTTTTCAGGCTATATGTTTGATGTGGTGATTTTGTCTCTGGCTTTTGGCATGACCATGTATTGCTTTATTCGCGCAATTCGCAACTATTCGTCTGATGTTCACAAGCTCGGTCTTTGAGCACCAAGCTTGATGACTGAATCAAGCTAACATTTCGGGATGCTTCAATACGAAACCGTCCCCGTCACCCCCTTCCAACAAAACTGTTCCATCGTGTGGTGCGATGAAACCATGAAGGCCGCCATCATTGACCCCGGTGGTGACTTGCCCGTTTTGGAGGCTGCTTGCAAAGAACTGGGTGTGACGCTGGAACAAATCTGGATCACCCACGCGCACATTGACCACGCAGGCGCAACCGCTGATCTGGCTGAACAGTTGAATCTGCCCATCATCGGCCCACATGAGGATGATCAATTTTGGATTGATGGCTTACCGCAAGCCGCCGCCAACTACCGCTTCCCACCTGCACGCCCGTTCACCCCCACACGCTGGTTGCATGACAACGACACCGTGACATTGGGGACACACACGCTTCAAGTGCGCCACTGCCCTGGCCACACCCCTGGACATGTGGTGTTTTACTCACCCGAAATCAAACGCGCATTTGTGGGTGATGTGCTGTTCGCAGGGAGCATTGGCCGCACAGACTTTCCACGTGGTAACCATGAAGACTTGATCAACAGCATCACGCAACGTTTGTGGCCGATGGGTGACGACACCGTATTCATTCCAGGCCACGGCCCCGAGAGCACGTTTGGGCGTGAACGTAAAACCAACCCTTACGTGGGTGGGACCTAAGCTGTTTACTTGGCTTTTTCGTAAAGCGGCATCACCTTGGGCAAGTTGGCCTGAATTTCTTCAATGCGCGTATTGCCTGAAGGGTGGGTGCTGAGCCACTGCGGTGGCGCGCCTTTGTTAGCTGCACTCATTTTTTGCCACAGCGTGACACCCGCGCGCGGGTCGTAACCCGCACGCGCGGCGATTTCCATCCCCACCAAGTCAGCTTCGGTTTCGTCATCACGGCTGAATTTGAGAGTGAGCAAGTTGGCACCTTGCTTGGCCACCAAGTCTGTGATTTGTGGGCTCACGCCAAAGAACACCGAGGCCACGGTGCTGCCAATGGTGGCCACCCCGTTGGTGGCCGCGGCTTTGCCCATGCGCTCGCGGGCATGTTCGCGCAAAGCATGCGCAATTTCATGGCCCATGACCATGGCTACTTCATCATCGGTCAGCTTGAGTTGCGTCAAGATGCCGCTGTAGAAAGCGATCTTGCCGCCTGGCATACAAAACGCGTTGATTTGGTTGGAACCCACCAGGTTGACTTCCCAAGTCCACTCTTTTGCTCGTGGGTTCCAGTCAAAGCTGTGCGGGATGATTTCTTTGGCAATGCGACGCAAGCGAATGACTTCTGGGTGGTTGTCGGGCCCGAGTGCGTTTTTGCTAGCCGCCTCTTTCATCATGTCGCTGTATTGTTTGCGGGCTGATTGCTCGACCTCGGCAGCAGGCACCAAACCTGCAAACATCGACGATTCTTTGCTCACCTCCACACCGTCACGCGCCAACAGCGCACCACTGCCAAAGCCGCAAGCGCAGCCAACACAACCGTAAAGAAAAGCACGTTTGGTGAGCATGAATAAAGTCTCTTTGTGAAAGCCTGAAAATAGAGGCATGAACGATACAACAACTCCACCCCCTGCATCTGCAACAAAAGTTAAAAACCTGAGTTGGTTGGCTGCATTTCATGTGTACCTAGAGCCCGCCTCATGGCGCATGTTGTGTCTGGGATTTTCTGCAGGTCTGCCACTATTGTTGGTTTTAGGCACGCTGAGTTTTCGTTTGCGTGAAGCCGGCATTGACCGCAGCACGATTGGTTTTTTAAGCTGGGTCGGTCTGGCCTATGGCTTTAAATGGGTGTGGTCGCCGCTGGTGGATCGCTTGCCTTTGCCACTGCTCACGCACTGGTTGGGTCGCCGCCGCAGTTGGTTGTTGTTGGCACAAGCCACAGTGGTTGCAGGCTTGGTCGGTATGGCGTTGCTCGACCCACAAGTGGCACTTGAACCCGTGGTCTGGTGCGCACTCGTCGTGGCATTTGGCTCGGCCACACAAGACATTGCATTGGATGCGTTTCGGATTGAATCTGCCGATGCACAACACCAGGCCGCCTTAGCAGCCACCTACCAAACCGGCTATCGCTTGGCCATGATTTGGGCAGGCGCTGGTGTGTTGTGGGTAGCTGCGCGAGTGGCCGGCGCTGAAGAAACAACTTACCTGCATACCGCATGGCAGACCGCTTACCTGGTCATGGCCGCATCCATGAGCCTCGGTGTGTTGACTGTTTTGCTGTCACCCGAACCTGCACCACGTGAATTGCCACCTGCACGCAACGCGGCTGAATGGCTGCGTGGTGCGTTGATCGAACCCTTTGCTGAATTCATCCGTCGTTACCGTTGGCAGGCCGCCCTGATTCTTGGACTGATTGCTGTTTACCGCATCAGCGATGTGGTGATGGGCATCATGGCCAATCCGTTTTATGTGGACATGGGTTACACCAAAGACGAAGTGGCTGCGGTCACCAAAGTGTTTGGCGTGATCATGACCTTGCTCGGCGCCTTCGTTGGTGGCGTGTTGTCCATGCGCTTAGGTGTCATGCGCATCCTCATGCTGGGGGCCGTATTGAGCGCCATCACCAACTTGCTATTTGCGTGGCTGGCCACACGCGGGCACGACCTGACGGCTTTGGTGTGGGTGATCTCAGCTGACAACTTGGCCAGCGGCATTGCCTCGGCCGCGTTCATTGCGTATTTATCCAGCCTCACCAATGTGAACTATTCGGCCACACAGTACGCGCTGTTTAGCTCAATGATGTTGCTCGCGCCCAAATGGTTGGCAGGTTTTTCAGGCGTGTATGTGGATACCCACGGTTATGAAGCCTTCTTCAGCAGCACGGCTTTGCTGGGTGCGCCGGTGTTGCTGCTGGTGTGGCTGGCTTCGCGCATCTTGCCTGTGGCGCATGGCGAGAGCGCGACAGATACGTCACGTTGATTTACCTCGTCTTTACCGTGTCTTTAGACAAGCACACATTTGGCAAGGCATGATGAACACACCATGAATACCTTGCTCCTGATCGAAGACGACCACCGCCTCGCCCATATGGTGAGTGAGTACCTTGAACAATCTGGCTTCTCCGTACAGCATGCAGCCAACGGACTGGGTGGACTCAAAACCTTGCAAGACACAGCACCTGCCATGGTGCTGCTCGACTTGATGCTGCCCGACATAGATGGCCTTGAGGTCTGCAAACGGATTCGTGCCCTACCTGGGTCACTGGCACAAACACCGGTGCTCATGCTTACCGCCAAGGGCGACCCCATGGACCGCATTGTTGGCCTAGAACTGGGCGCGGACGACTATTTACCCAAACCCTTTGAACCGCGAGAACTTCTGGCGCGCATTCGTGCTGTGCTGCGCCGTCATTCACCCGGGGAAGCCACGGAAGCCTCGAACCAAACACTTAAGTTTGGTTCGTTAGAGCTGGACCGTGATGCTCGCTCGGTGAGTGTGCGTGGCCAAGTGTGCGATCTCACCGCCTACCAATTTGACTTGCTGTGGGTACTGGCCGAACGTGCGGGCCGCGTGTTGTCACGCGACCAAATCATGGAGGCTGTGCGCGGCAAAGAGCTAGAAGCTTTTGACCGTTCGATCGATGTGCACATGGGGCGCATTCGCGCGGCCATAGAAGACGATGCCAAAGCCCCCAAACGTATCCTGACCGTGCGCGGCGTGGGTTACGTGTTTGCCAAACAACAAGACTAAACCCATGCCGAACCAATCAGACCCTCCAAGCCGTGCATTGCACCTGCCTTTGTATGTGCGTATCTGGTTGGCTGTGGTGTTGGCCGTGGCGGTGTTGACGCTACTCACAGGTTGGGTCATGCGCATGACGGCAGAGCCGCCTTTGCGCGAAGTGATGGTGCGCAACGCATCGGGCGAATTGGTGGGTGAAGGCAAGGCGCGTTTGCGCCCACCAGATGGCTTGCCCGTCGAAGCGCCTCCCTTGCAGGGGCCCGACATGCCACACCCGCCCGGTCACTTTGGCTCAGGCCCCGAGTTCATGGTGCGTATGCACAACGGTGAGTTGATGCATGTGCACTTGCCTCGCCCTCCTCACAGTTTTTGGTCTCGACCCCCTTTTGGATTTGCGTGGACATTGGGCTTGGTTGCACTTGCTGTGGCGCTCGGCACGTATCCGATCGTGCGTCGCCTCACACGCCGTCTTGAAAATCTGCAAAAAGGTGTGGAGCAATGGGGTACGGGTAACTTGTCAGCCCGCGTCGCCGAACAAGGCAACGACGAGGTCTCCTACCTCGCGCAGCGTTTTAACCATGCTGCCGAACAGGTCGAGCAGCTGGTCACTTCGCACAAATCGCTATTGGCCAATGCATCACACGAATTGCGTTCACCCTTGACGCGCATACGCATGGGACTGGAATTGATGGGCGATTCACCTTCGCCTGCAATGAAGGCCGAAATTTCGCGCAGCGTGGGTGAGCTTGACCAACTGATCGACGAAATCTTATTGGCCAGTCGACTCGATGCCAAAGAAGCAGACCTCGGGACAGTAGAGTCTGTGGACATGATCGGTCTTGCCAGCGAAGAATGCGCCCGTGTAGAGGCTCATTTAGAACTGGGGCTTGACCCTCACAGCATCGTGTTGCCAGGGGTCGCCAAACTGCTGCGCCGCATGTTGCGCAACTTGTTAGAAAACGCTCGACGCTATGGCACATCCGACATTGAAGTGCAGCTGTCTAGCGTGGACGACAAACACACCCATTGGGTACGCCTGTGCGTCTGTGACCGTGGCCCTGGTGTGCCACCTGATTTGCGTGAGCGCATCTTCGAACCCTTTTATCGCTTGCCTGGCGCGAGCGAACGCGAAGGTGGCGTAGGCCTAGGTCTGTCATTAGTTCGCTCGATCGTGCAACGCCATGGTGGCCGTGTGCATTGCGAAGACCGCGTCGGTGGTGGGGCTCAGTTTGTGGTGATGTTGCCGGCTTAAATCAGCGGCCAAAACCAACGACGAGTTGATTAACGATCTCGACGGCTGGGCATTCAGCACAGCCCGTACGGTTCATACCCGACCACAGAGGCGTAAAGTCATCCCGCTGATTCATCTCCGCCTTTGATCGAAGCGGCGCAATGCTCTGAGTTGCCATCGGAAACGCAGGGGCAGCTGTATGTTGCGGCCCAAGCTCTTGCATGACCCGATTGAACATGCCACGCGCCAAACCGCCCGTGAACAAATTGGTCAACGCTGTGGGCGCATGCACATCACGCAAACGTGCCCGATGCAGCGCGCTGGTTTTGGCTTCGTGGCAAAGCAAAAACACAGTACCAGCCTGGACTGCTGCTGCACCCATAGACATTGCAGTGTGCACACCTTGTGCATCCGCAATCCCCCCAGCCGCAATGATCGGCACATGAATGTGTGGCCTCAGTTGTTTCAGCAGGTCATAAGTGTTGGCTTGCTGAGTCACATCACGGTTTAAAAAATGTCCGCGATGACCACCGGCCTCCAACCCTTGCGCAATCACACCATCGACACCATTGGCGACCAACCACTGCGCTTCATCCAGGGTGGTTGCTGATGACAGCACAAATGCACCACGGGCTTTCACACGAGAGAGCAAATTTTTACTTGGTAGTCCGAAATGAAAACTCACGACGTTGGGTGAAAACTCTTCTAACACTTCGGCCATCTCATCATCGAAAGGACGTCGACCTGCTGAAGCCGGAATGCGCGATGCATCAATACCGAACTCTTGATAAAAAGGCTGCAACGTGGCCTGCCACTTGGACTCAGCCTCCGTCGTATGCACAGGCACTTGATGGCAAAAGAAATTCACGTTGTATGGCAAGCCACTCGCATGCAACGCTTGCAACTCACGACGCAAACTTGCAGGATCTAGCATGGCCGCTGGCAACGACCCCAGAGCGCCAGCGCGACTCACTGCGATTGCGAGGCCGCTGTCTTGCACGCCTGCCATCGGCGCTTGTATCAAGGAGTGCTGTGTAGCGAAAACAGAACCGAGACTCATCACATCCTCTGCCTCAAATTCAAACAAGCCTGCACAAGCTCAGAGCAAGCGATACACACGCTCAGCCGACACGTCTTCTAAGCATCGCATATGACCTAAAGGACACGTCCGCTCATAGCAAGGCGCACAAGCCAGTGGTGGCTGGTAGTTTTGATCCACACGCAACCACACCACGCGCGCACGGTCATTCAAAGGCGGGGTGTGCTCAGGGCTCGATGAGCCAAACACCGCCACTTGAGGCACACCAAATGCAGCAGCCACGTGCATGAGACCCGAGTCATTGCTCACCACGCGGTGTGCATAGGCAATGAGTGCAAAGGCTTGCATGAGGTTGGTTTGACCTGCCAAGTTAAAACAGTGACCAGGTTTAGCCGCGTTGGCCGTCGTGGCGATTTCTTGGCAGATGTCGAATTCTTTGTTGGAACCCAACAAGAACACAGGGCGATCAATCTTGCTGGCTAACTCGGCGAAATGTTTGGCGGGCCAGCGCTTAGCAGGGCCGTACTCAGCACCCGGTGCAAACACCACGAAGCTGTGTTTGGCCAAGGTAGGCAGTGTGGGCATGTTGGTCGCCAACTCTTCGAGCGCCTCGTCTAACAAACCCACACCCGCTTTGAGCACGGGGCGCAAATCTCCCACGAGCTTCATGGGGCCAGTGCGGGTTTGGCCCACAAGGCTCAGCGCCGCATACCACTCCACCATCGGTGGGCGTTCTTCGGTATCAGGGTTGTCTAAGCGGTCGGTTAATAAACCGAAGCGCATTTCGCCGGTGTAGCCCACGCGCTTGGCAATGCCGGCCATCCAAGGAAGCAATGCGCTCTTGAGAGAGTTGGGGCACACATAGGCCACGTCAAATTTGCCGCGCAGTTGGTTGGCGAGTTTGATGCGTCCCATCAGCTGCAAACCGCCGTGTTTGAACGGCATCTCAATCACCTCGGTCACACCGGGCATCACACGGTAAACCGGCGCAATCCAAGGTAAGGCAGCGACGGTCAGGCGCTCGCCACGCGCGGCCAAGCGGCGCAGCAAGGGCTCGGTCATCACCGCATCCCCAATCCATTGGGGGGCAATGATGAGCGCGTTTTTAGTGATGGCCGCCAACGTGCTCGCCGGCTTTGAGTTTGTACTGGGTGCCGCAGTAGGGGCACTTGGCTTCACCGGTGCTGGCCACATCCAAGTAAACCTTGGGATGGCTGTTCCAGAGTTTCATGTCGGCCTTGGCGCTGGGGCAGTACACGCCGCCGTTGCCGTTGAGGTCTTTCGCCAAAAGTTCAACTGTGTTGCTCATTGTGTAATTCCTAAAAGTTCAGACAGGGGCTCAGACTTTGTTAATTAGACTTTGGTGAGCCAGTGTGCGTACTTGGGATTGCGGCCGTTGACGATGTCAAAGAACGCTGTTTGAATTTTTTCTGTGATCGGGCCGCGGCTACCTGCACCCAGTTGGATGCGGTCGAGTTCGCGAATGGGTGTGACTTCAGCGGCCGTGCCTGTGAAGAAGGCTTCATCAGCGATGTACACCTCATCACGCGTGATGCGCTTTTGCACAATCTCAAGGCCCAAATCTTTGGCGATGTGAAACACGGTGTTACGCGTAATGCCATTCAAAGCGCCAGCCGACAAGTCAGGCGTGTAGATGACACCATCTTTGACCACGAAGATGTTTTCGCCAGCACCTTCAGACACAAAACCTGAGGTGTCGAGCAACAGGGCTTCGTCGTAACCTTCGTCGGTCACTTCCATGTTGGCCAAGATCGAGTTGGTGTAGTTGCTCACCGCTTTGGCTTGCGTCATGGTGATGTTGACGTGATGACGTGTGTAGCTGGATGTCTTCACGCGGATGCCACGCTTCATGCCTTCTTCGCCAAGGTACGCACCCCAAGTCCAAGCCGCGACCATCAAGTGGATGGTGTTGCCTTTGGGGCTGACGCCTAATTTCTTGTCGCCAATCCAAGTCAGAGGGCGAAGGTAACCGCTTTCGAGCTTGTTCTCGCGTACCACATCGCATTGCGCTTGGTTGACTTGTTCTTTGGTGAACGGGATGTTCATGCGCAAAATCTTGGCGCTGTTGAACAAGCGATCGGTGTGCTCTTGCAAACGGAAGATGGCTGTGCCTTGTTCGGTTTTGTAAGCGCGCACGCCTTCGAAGGCGCCGCAACCGTAGTGCAAGGTGTGGCTCAACACGTGGATCTTGGCGTCGCGCCAATCGACCATCTGGCCGTCCATCCAGATTTTGCCGTCACGGTCAGACATGGATGATGGGATCACGACGCTCATGGGATTTCCTTTGGACTGATGTTGTTGTCGCCTGTTTTGGCGTAATGGTTCATTTTAGCGGGGCTAAAGCTCGCTGATAGAGCCCGCCAATTCAAAGCGCTTAGTCGTTGGCCGCGTGGCTCACGGGCTCAACGTCGGTGGCTTGAAACGGGCGGTCCAAGGTCCAGCTTTGCAGCTTACCTTGCACAAACACGCAGCGCACCACCGATTGGCTGCCATCGCGCCAGCTGAACACCTCGGGCTGAGCGCCTTTTTCGGTTTCGAGTTGGCCCAAGGCGCGGGTCATGGCGATGACGTGCATCAGATTGACGCCAACTTTGAGCTTGGCATTGAGCATGACGGCGCTGTCCACAAAGCCAATCGGGCGGTTGCTGGCCCGCTTCATGATTTGCACCAAACGCGTGAAATACAGCAGCAGCCACATCACACCGCCCGTCACCACCATGGCAATGCCCATCCAGCCCAATGTCTGCCAAGCCCAAGCGGTCAGGCCCACGGTGCCAATGGGCACCAAATATCTTTGAAAGTTCATGGGCCTATTGTCTCAGGCTCTGTTGCGGCCTTGACGTGACTTCTACGTAGATGTGCCGCCGATTAGCCCAACTCACGCACCAAGCTCATCGCCTCATCTACCCGTTCCACCGCATGCACCGTCATGCCGGGAATGGGTTTTTTAGGGGCATTGGCTTTGGGAATCACAGCCACGGTAAAGCCCAACTTAGCCGCTTCTTTCAAACGTTCTTGGCCACGCGGTGCAGGACGCACCTCACCCGCCAAGCCAACTTCACCAAAAGCGATGAAGCCTTGTGGCAGCGGCTTGCCGCGCAAGCTGCTTTGGATGGACAACAACACCGCCAAGTCAGCCGCAGGCTCGCTGATGCGCACACCGCCTACAGCGTTGACAAACACATCTTGATCCATGCATGCCACACCCGCGTGGCGATGCAACACGGCCAGCAACATGGCCAAGCGGTCGCGGTCCAAGCCCACGCTCAAGCGGCGCGGTGATGGGCCGCCGCTGTCCACCAAAGCTTGAATCTCCACCAACATGGGGCGCGTGCCTTCGAGCGTGACCAACACACAGCTGCCGGGCACCGGTTCGGAGTGTTGGCTCAAGAAAATGGCACTGGGATTGCTCACGCCCTTCAAGCCTTTTTCAGTCATGGCAAAGACGCCAATTTCGTTCACCGCACCAAAGCGGTTTTTGATGGCGCGCACAAGTCGGTACGTCGAATGTGTGTCGCCTTCAAAGTACAGCACCGTGTCCACCATGTGCTCCAACACGCGAGGGCCAGCGAGTGCGCCCTCTTTCGTCACGTGGCCCACCAACACCACCGCCGTGCCTGTGGACTTGGCCATGCGTGTGAGGTGTGACGCGCATTCACGCACCTGCGCCACTGAGCCAGGGGCACTGGTGAGTTGTTCGGAATACACCGTTTGGATGGAGTCCATCACCACCACTGCGGGTTGCAATTTGTCGACGGTGGCTAATATTTTTTCAAGCTGCGTCTCAGCCACCACTTGCACTTGGCTGTGGTCCAGCCCCAAACGGCGCGAGCGCAAAGCCACTTGCGAGGCAGACTCTTCACCCGTCACATACAAGGTGCTCATGCCACTGCGTTGCAAGCCATCCATCGCTTGCAAAATCAAGGTGGATTTGCCAATGCCGGGGTCGCCGCCAATCAACACGACGCCACCTTCCACCATGCCGCCGCCCAACACACGGTCGAGTTCTTCTTGGCCCGTGGGCGTGCGCGCCACGTCTTGCGCTTCGATGTCGGAGAGGATGGCCACTTCAGAAGCTGGGGCCAGAGCGGCCATGCCTGCATAGCGGTTTTTGGTGGGGCCGCTGCTGTCGACGGCGGTTTCAATGAGCGTGTTCCAGGCATTGCAGCTGGGACATTTGCCCAACCACTTGGCGGTGATGCCGCCGCAGTCGGTGCAGGTGTATTGGGTTTTTTCTTTGGCCATGCGCCAATATTACTGGATAAATAGCCAGTACTGCAAGGCGCCTAGTCTTGCGTGAACCCCACGCGGCTAGAAACAGCGCACATCAACTCGTAGCCCACGGTGCCCGCAGCTTGCGCCACCTCGTCAATCGGCAACACCACGCCATTGCTGGCCTTGCCCCACAGTGTGACTTCGCTGCCAAAGCCTGTGTCTGCACAAGGCGTCAGGTCCACCGCGATCATGTCCATGCTCACTCGACCTAGGGTTCGAGTGCGCACACCCGCCACCAACACCGGTGTGCCTGTGGAGCAATGGCGCGGATAGCCGTCGGCATAACCACAGGCCACGATACCGATACGCATGGCTGCATCGGCAGTGAATGATGAGCCATAGCCCACCGTGTCACCGGCTTGCAGATCTTGTGTCGCGATGAGGCGACTGCGCAAGCTCATGGTGGGTTGCAAGTCCCATGCTGCGATGTCACGCTCAGGGAAATCAGGTGCGCTGCCGTACAACGCAATGCCGGGTCGCACCCAATCAGCCGCCACGGTCACATCACTGGCGTGACGCAGCAAACCGGCGCTGTTGCAAGTCGTGCGCTCGCCAGGCAGGTCTTCCGTCGTTTTGGCAAAAGTCGCCATTTGCTGGGCAATACCCTTGGGGCCATCGGCATCACTGAAGTGCGTCACCAACGAAATTTCATCCACTTGCGGCAACTGGTTCAAACGTGTCCAAGCCGAACGAAAACGTGTGGGTGTGAACCCCAAACGATTCATGCCACTGTTCATTTTGAGGAAGATGCGATGCGGCACTTGGGTCTTATGGGCACTCAGCATGTCCACCTGCTCATCGCAATGCACGGTGTGCCAGAGGTCTAAGCGCGAGCACAGCTCAAGGTCACGCATCTCAAACACACCTTCGAGCAACAGCACAGGACCGCGCCAGCCCAGGCTGCGTATGCGTTGCGCCTCATCGAGGTCGAGCAATGCAAAGCCATCTGCGCCGCGCAAGCCTTCAAACACGCGCTCGATGCCGTGGCCGTACGCATTGGCTTTGACCACCGCCCAGACACGGGCGTCGGGTGCAGCGGCGCGCATGCGGGCTAAGTTGTGACGCAACGCGTCGCTATGAACAAAGGCTTGAATCGGGCGGGGCATAGCCAATATTGTGGCACCCGCGTGATATAACCTTGGGTAGTTTAAGAAGAAAGAAGAATCAACAGGCCCGCAGCCCTCTGTGCGCCTGCCAGACCTATCCATGAAGCGCGGTTTTTACACCATCATGTCGGCTCAGTTTTTCAGTTCGTTGGCCGACAACGCACTGTTTGTAACAGCCGTAGAACTCCTGAAATCAGATGGCTCACCCGAATGGCAGCGCGCTGCTTTGGTGCCCATGTTTGCCCTCTTCTATGTGGTGCTCGCGCCGTTTGTGGGTGCGTTTGCCGACTCGCGCCCAAAGGGTGAAGTGATGCTGATGAGCAACACCATCAAGGTGGTGGGTTGCTTGATGATGTTGTTTGGCGTGCACCCTTTGCTCGCTTATGCAGTGGTCGGTTTGGGCGCTGCCGCCTATTCGCCAGCCAAGTACGGCATCTTGACCGAACTGCTGCCTGCGTCACAGTTGGTCAAAGCCAACGGTTGGATTGAAGGCTTGACGATTGCCTCCATCATCTTGGGCGTGTTGTTGGGTGGCCAGTTAGTTGGGCCAAACTTGTCGGCTTGGTTGTTGTCCATGGATTTCCCGTTTTTCACCACGGGTGTGGACACATCGGCTGAAGCGGCGATTTGCTTGCTGATACCTCTTTACGCTTTAGCCGCTTGGTTCAACAAGCGCATCCCCTACACAGGCGCTGCATTGATCCCCATGCGCCTTGACCCCGAAAAGAGCATGACACGCAACTTGCTAGTGCTGATTCCGGATTTTTGGGAATGCAACAAACGCCTATGGCACGACAAGCTCGGACAAATTTCATTGGCCACCACCACCTTGTTCTGGGGCGTGAGTGGCAACCTGCGCTATATCGTGTTGGCGTGGAGCGCTGCCGCCTTGGGTTACACCACGACGCAAGCGTCTAGCTTGGTGGGTGTGGTGGCCATCGGCACTGCCGTGGGTGCTGTGGTGGCGTCTATGAAGATGAAACTTGACCACGCGACCCGCCTCATGCCTTTGGGTATTGCGATGGGCTGCTTTGTGGTGGCAATGAACTTCATTGACAACCTTTGGTTGGCTGTGCCCTTTCTCATCATCTTGGGCGGCTTGGGTGGCTTCTTGGTCGTGCCGATGAACGCATTGCTGCAACACCGCGGCCACAACCTCATGGGTGCTGGTCGCTCCATCGCTGTACAGAACTTGAATGAACAACTGTGCATCTTGGGCCTTGGCTTTTTGTACACCTTCAGCACTGGCATGGGTTTGAGCGCGTTTGGCGCAATCACCGCCTTTGGTGTGCTGGTGGGCTACGTGATGTGGCTCATCAAACTTTGGCACGAGCACAACCACTTGCACCACCGTGAAGAGTTGGCGCGCTTGATGCACATCGCCCGCAACGACGACTTGCACGGTTAATCCGTGCACACCGCGTCCATAACCACGCGTCCTGTTTTGGCCGTGTTGGCCTTGGCCCTCAATGCTTTGGTGTGGGGCCTGTCTTGGTGGCCACTTCACCAACTTCATGCCCATGGTCTTCATCCCTTGTGGGCCACTGCTGCCGTGTTCGCACTGGCCACACTGGTGCTGTGCTTCATCAGCCCACACGCTTGGCGCCATTTCAAACAACACCCTCAACTCTGGTGGCTCATGGCCGCTTCAGGCCTGACCAACATTGGTTTTAACTGGGCTGTCACCACGGGCGATGTGGTGCGCGTGGTGTTGCTGTTTTATCTCATGCCCACTTGGGCGTTGTTGTTGGCCTGGTGGATGTTGGGTGAACGCCCCACCCGCGGTGCGTTGATGCGCTTATCGCTGGCTCTTGTGGGCGTGTTGTTGGTGCTTAAAACACCCGAGTCACCTTGGCCATTGCCGCAAGATTTGCAAGATGTGTTGGCTTTGTTCGCGGGCTTTAGTTTTGCGCTCACCAACATTTGGTTGCTGCGTTTGCAGCACACGCCCGAGTCATCACGCATGGTGGCCATGTTTGGCGGTGGTGCTGTGATGGCCACGGTGTGCGCGGCACTTGCCACCTTCGCAGGTGTGATCCCTGCAGTAGAAACGATATCGTTCAATGGTTTTGATGACTCGACGCTGCAAGCATTCATCAATTGGACACCTTATGTGGTGGGCCTGAGCTTGGCTTTCTTGGTATCCAACTTCACACTGCAATATGGCGCAGCCCGTTTGAGCGCGCACACCACCGCCATGGTGATGATGTCAGAGGTGGTATTTGCCAGCGTGTCCTCAGTGGCGTTAGGGGCATCCTCGTTGTCGTGGCGCATTGGCTTGGGTGGCGGCATGATTGTGCTGGCAGCATTACTTGCCTCTCAAGCTCACACAGAGAAAACTCAGGCTTAATTTTTCAAAGGTTTGCACATGACTGACTTAACCCACTTCACCGCCAACCGCATTGACGGCACACCGTTGTCACTCGCCGACCTGCAAGGCCAAGTGCTGCTGGTCGTCAACACCGCCAGCGCTTGTGGCTTCACGCCACAATTTGAAGGACTTGAGACGCTGCACAAAACCTATGGTGCTCAAGGTCTCACCGTGATCGGTTTTCCGTGCAACCAATTTGGCGCACAAGACTCTGGCACCAACGAAGAGATTGGCGCGTTTTGCCAACGCAATTACGGCGTGAGCTTTGCGATGATGGAAAAAGTGGGTGTGAATGGCGACGCTGCACACCCACTCTTTAAATGGCTCAAAGCAGAAGCCCCTGGCCTCTTAGGAAGCGAAGCGATCAAATGGAATTTCACCAAGTTCTTAGTGGGCAAAGACGGCCACGTGCTCAAGCGCTATGCGTCGATAGATGCGCCAGCGAAGTTGGCGAAGGACATTGAGGCCGCTCTCGCCGCCTAAACCGCAAAGCACGCTCAACGAGGCTTGCTTGCTGCGAAGGTTTAGTTCAACGCGGCGTCCAGCACTTCAACCCAATGCTTCACAGGCACATCCGTGCCGCTTTGCAAATGGGTGATGCAGCCTACGTTGGCGCTCAGAATGGCTTTGGGTTTGAGCGCATCCAAGTTACCCAGTTTGCGGTCACGCAGGGTGTAGCTGATGTCTGGGTTAAGCACGCTGTATGTACCTGCAGAGCCGCAGCACAAATGTGATTCGTTGTTGGCGACTTGAATCGAAAAGCCCAAGGCCGCCATGTGCTGCTCCACACCGCCTTTGAGTTTTTGGCCGTGTTGCAAGGTGCATGGCGGGTGATAGGCTTGAGCGCCCGCAGCAGCAACCGCCGCTGCATTGAGTTTGGGTTTGAGTACGGACACCAACTCTGGCAACAACTCGCTCAAGTCTTGGGTGAGATCGCTGATGCGTTTGGCTTTGGCAGCATAAGCGGCATCGTCCTTGAGCACATGACCATAGTCTTTCACCATCACGCCGCAGCCTGAGGCGTTCATCACAATCGCCTCCACACCTTGCTCAACAAACGGCCACCATGCATCGATGTTGGCGCGAATTTGCACGAGGCTGCCATCTTGGTCGTTCAGGTGAAATTTCACTGCACCACAGCAACCCGCTTTAGGTGCAACGATGGTTTGAATACCAGCCGCATCCAACACGCGCGCGGTGGCGGTGTTGATATTGGGCAGCATCGCGGGCTGCACGCAGCCTGCGAGCATGAGCACTTTACGAGCGTGTTGCGCCTTGGGCCACACCACACCGTTGCGCTCGGCAGTTTGCGGGGCTGGCACTTTGGCTTTAAGTGCAGCAGGCAACACGCCGCGCACGGCTTGGCCCAGCTTCATGGCAGGCGCAAACAGCGGCGAGGTCAATCCTTCTTTCAATGCCCAACGCATGACGCGCTCGCCCATGGGACGTGGCACTTGCGCGTCCACCACTTTGCGGCCCACGTCCACCAAGTGGCCGTATTGCACACCACTGGGGCACGTGCTTTCGCAATTGCGGCAAGTCAGGCAGCGGTCTAAATGTTGTTGTGTCGCGCGCGTGGGCGTGGCACCTTCAAACACTTGCTTCATCAAGTAGATGCGTCCGCGTGGGCCGTCAAGTTCGTCACCTAACAGTTGATACGTAGGACACGTCGCTGTGCAAAAACCACAGTGCACGCACTTGCGCAAAATGGCTTCGGCTTGTTCGCCTTCAGGCGTGCCGACGTATTGGGGGGCCAGGTTGGTTTGCATGTAGAGCTCGGGGTTTGAGTCTGTTGATTAAGCACGACCGGGGTTCAAGACACCCGCTGGGTCAAACTGTTTTTTGAGTTCGTTTTGAATGCGTTGTTGCACTGCGTTGAGGGGCGTATATACGCCCGCTTGTTTGTCCACATCGCCCAAAGTTTGTCGGCTGGCGGCACTGGTACGGAACAAGGTGGCATGACCACCTGCCTTGACAGCGGCTTCACGCACTTGCGCTGCTTCAGATGCGGGTGCCCACAACCACCGCTGTGCGCCGTGCCATTCGATGTATTGCGCACACGCAGCACCGTTCACACGCACATCCAACACTGGCGCAGTTTGCGGCACGCTCAGGCGCCACAAACAATCTTGCTCTGTGGGTGCTTGGAAAAACTCCAAAGTGTGTTCGCCGCTGGCTTTCCAATCGTCAGCCGTATCGTCCGCACTCATGCGCGTCACCTCAGCACCCAAGGCCTGCACATCGGCACTCATTTTGGTCACGGCGGCATCCACAGCAGCCACAGCACCTCGTAAGCGCACAAAGAAAAAGTCTTGCGCAGGCGCTGCGCTGGTGTCATGCACCCATGCGCTGGCGTTCAAAGGCAGCGGTTGCCCACCCCATTGGTTGATCAACTTCAATGCTTGCGCTTGGCTAACACCAGCACAGACCAAGGTGGCTTCGCCTGGGGCGACTGGCAGCACTTTCAAAGACACTTCAGTGATCAGACCCAACTGCCCCCAGCTACCCGCCAGTAAACGCGATACGTCGTAACCCGCCACGTTTTTCATCACTTGGCCACCAAAGGTGAGGTGTTCGCCTTTGCCATTGATGAGACGTGCGCCCAACACAAAGTCACGCACCGTGCCCACGCTGGCACGGGCTGGACCACTCAAACCGGCAGCCACCATGCCGCCAATCGTGGCGCCTTTGCCAAAGTGCGGTGGCTCAAACGCAAAGCACTGGCCTTTTTGCGCCAAGGCCGCTTCAACCTCGGCCAATGGGGTGCCACATCGCACAGTAATAACCAACTCGCTCGGCTCATAGCTCAAGATACCGCTGTAGGCCGTGGTATCCAGCACCTCGCCCTGCAGGGATTGGCCTAAAAAGTCTTTCGTGCCGCCACCGCGTAGGCGCAAAGCTTGGCCCGTTTTAGAGGCTTGCAGAATGCGGTCGGTGAAATCTTGAAGGGTGTGTTGCGCGGTGTCTTGCATGGCTGTCATGGTAGCCGCTGAGCCTGACAAGGGTTTTGAATTTTTTGCACAGCTGCGTTAAAAATCCCTCGCAACTGCAACACAAGCGACAAGCCAAAGCCACAAAGCAATCACCCACAAAAAAGCCCGCCCTGATTTCTCAGGTGCGGGCTGTGAAGTCCAAGGAAAACTTGAAGTACTTGAAAAATTAACGGTGGTAGGCAGTTTCGCCGTGTGAGCTGATGTCGAGGCCTTCGCGCTCTTCTTCTTCTGTCACACGCAGACCCAACACAATGTCCACCAGCTTGTAGGCCACGATTGACACCACAGCAGACCAGAGGATGGTGGTACCCACAGCTGTTGCTTGGATGATCACTTGATCCACGATCGAGTACTCTGGGTTGACAGCGTTAGCCACGTAGTCAAACACACCTGTACCGCCGAGTGAAGGCGCGGCAAACACGCCGGTCAACAAAGCGCCCACGATACCGCAGACACCGTGCACGCCAAACACGTCGAGTGAGTCGTCAGCGCCCAAGAGGCGTTTCAAACCGTTCACACCCCACAGACCCAAGAAGCCGCCTGCGACGCCGATGGCGATGGCACCCATAGGGCCCACGAAACCGCAAGCTGGGGTGATCGCCACCAAACCAGCCACTGCACCAGAGGCAGCACCCAACATAGAAGCTTTGCCTTTTGCCAAGGCTTCGCCTGTAATCCAAGCCAAAGTAGCAGCAGCAGTTGCGACCAAAGTGTTCACGAATGCGAGCGCAGCAACACCGTTGGCTTCGAGGTTAGAGCCGGCATTGAAACCGAACCAACCCACCCACAACAAAGAGGCACCGACCATGGTCAATGTCAAGCTGTGAGGCGCCATCGACTCTTTGCCGTAACCGACGCGCTTGCCGATCACATAAGCACCGACCAAACCAGCCACCGCAGCATTGATGTGCACCACAGTACCGCCAGCGAAGTCCAACGCACCCTTAGCCCACAACCAGCCAGCAGCGGCAGTCACAGTTTCCAAAGAAGCAGCATCCGTGATCGCATCTGGGCCGTCCCAATACCAAACCATGTGTGCAACAGGCAAGTAGCTGAAGGTGAACCACAACACGCAGAACAACAACACAGCAGAGAACTTGGCGCGCTCAGCAAATGAGCCCACGATCAAGGTGCAAGTGATAGCAGCGAAGGTTGCTTGGAAAGCAGCGAATGTGAACTCAGGAATCACAACACCCTTGCTGAACGTGGCAGCAATCGAGTCAGGCGTGATGCCTTTGAAGAACAACTTGTCGAAGCCACCAAAGAATGGTGAGCCGCCGCTGAATGCCACGGTGTAGCCATAGATGACCCACAACACGTAGATGGCTGAGCTGACCACGAAGACTTGCATCAACACAGACAACATGTTCTTGCTGCGAACCAAACCGCCGTAGAACAAAGCCAAGCCAGGGATGGTCATCAAGATCACCAACACTGTCGAAATCGTCATAAAGGCGGTGTCGCCTTTGTTAGGCACGGGCACCACTGCATCGGCTGCCATCGCGACAGCACCGCAGAGCAACAGGCCAAGCCCGAGCGTGAGAGAACTTAGAAATTTTTTCATGATGGTCTTCTTTCTTAAAGCGCTTCTGGACCGGTCTCGCCAGTACGGATGCGGACAACTTGTTCGAGGTCGTAAACAAAAATCTTGCCGTCGCCGATTTTTCCGGTACGTGCAGAACCTTCGATGGCTTCGATCGCGCGTTCGACGTGTTCAGCGTCTACCGCGGCTTCGATCTTGACCTTTGGCAAGAAGTCAACCACGTACTCAGCACCGCGATACAACTCGGTATGGCCTTTCTGACGGCCGAAGCCTTTGACTTCAGTAACAGTGATGCCTTGCACACCAATTTGAGAGAGGGCCTCGCGGACCTCATCCAACTTGAATGGCTTGATGATGGCGGTGATGAGTTTCATGGTTGCTCCTAGAGAAGACAGTTAGCTTGGTTTAGAAGCTGTACTTGACGCCGACAACTGTGACGTTTTTACCTGTAGCGTAGTTATTAACAGGGCTGTAGTAAAACGAGCTTTTTGCATTTGTAGTGATTGCAGAAACGCTTGCCGACAAACCGTCACCAAAGTCTTTGTTCAAAGTCAATGCAACGTCGGTGTAATCACCTGTTGTTGATGTTGTTGTGCTGTTCTTAACAACTTGACGGCCCACATGTGGAACCAAAGAATAGCCATTACCCAGATCAAAAGTTGCGCTCAGGTCAAGGTATGTACTGCCCTTAGAGTTTTTGTTACCGAACAAATCGCTCAAGCTATATGAGTATTTGGCTGTAACCACGCCTGCTGTGACAGCGCCGTAGATTTCATCTGTGTTTGCGTTCGTGTAGGTACCATTAACAGTACCACCCGTTTTCTCCAAAGAATTACCTTGGTACTGATAGCGCAAGTAACCCACGTCATAAGCCAAGCCAGCAGCTTCAAATTTATAACCGCCGTACAAATCGATCTCGACTGGACCTTTCACTTCAGCTGATGATGTGCTGTTGTCCTTGATCCATTTGATGGTTGAACCCCATCCGCCCAAATAGAAGCCATTGGCATTCGCGTAGTCAACACCACCTTGCAGAGCTACGTCACCACGTGTTTGGGCGATACCGCGGTAGCGGTACTCGCTCACAACACCGACGTTGTAGCCAAGTGTTGACTCAGGAGCTGCAGGCGCTGTTTGTGCAAACGCTGCAGAAGAAGTGGCCAAGAGGGCCAGCAAAAGTTTGGACTTGATGTTCATAGTTTTCTCCGTTGAAAAATAAAGAGGGATACACCTACTTAGCAGAGTCCGTGCCAACGTGATTGTTCACAAAAGTGTTCTCTCTACGTGACCCACGACCCAAAGTGATGCAGTAGTCTGGCCACCTCACCATTTTGATGCACACAGTTGGTGCATCACTTCGTACTAATTGCCCCGCAATGGGGATAACCCTTGAAACTGGAAGTTGTATGTCACTGGCTTTGATTCACAGTCGTGCGCTGTTAGGTTTGCAAGCACCAGCCGTTACCGTAGAGGTGCATTTGGCCAATGGACTGCCCAGTTTCACGTTGGTGGGCTTGGCAGATACCGAAGTGAAAGAGGCGCGAGAGCGTGTGCGCTGCGCCATACAAAACGCAGGGCTCGAGTTCCCGACTAATAAGAGGATCACCGTCAACCTAGCACCTGCTGATTTACCCAAAGACTCCGGCCGTTTTGATTTACCCATTGCGCTAGGCATCTTGGCGGCGCATGGTCAATTGGATGAAGCAGCATTAGCGCAACACGAATTCGCAGGTGAGTTGTCTTTATCAGGCGAGCTGCGTCCCGTGCGTGGTGCATTGGCGATGGGGCTCGCCTTGCGCGGCGCGGGTGTACGCACACGTTTGGTGTTACCGCCTGGCAGCGCTGAAGAGGCAGCACTGGTCCCCACAGCCGAGGTCTACCGCGCACAGCACTTGAGTGATGTGGTGGCGCACTTTGCAAAACCAGAGATCAAAGGCTTGGTGGCCCAACGCGAAGAGGGCACCACACACGCAGCACACACCACCGAAGGTTGGTGCCGCATTGAAGCACCTGCACTCCACACCCCATCATGCACAAAGACGCCCGACTTGGCCGATGTCAAAGGACAAGCTATTGCGCGCCGTGCCCTAGAGATTGCAGCGGCGGGTGGCCACTCTCTTTTATTGATAGGTCCACCCGGCACGGGTAAGTCCATGCTGGCCCAACGCTTCGCGGCTTTGTTGCCCGACATGACATTGGATGACGCACTAGAGAGTGCGGCCATCGCAAGCTTGGCTGGACGCTTTGAATTGCGCCAATGGATGCAACGACCCACGCGCAGCCCGCACCACACGGCCACCTCTGTGGCATTAGTGGGTGGTGGCACACCACCTAGACCGGGTGAAATTTCTTTGGCGCACAACGGTGTGCTGTTTCTGGATGAATTGGCCGAGGTCAAACGCAGTGCGTTGGAGGCGTTACGTGAGCCGTTAGAAAACGGCCACATCACCATCTCACGGGCAGCCACACAAGCAAAGTTTCCTGCACGCTTTCAACTGATCGCTGCCATGAACCCTTGCCCTTGCGGTTACTTAGGTTCTTCCCTCAAAGCCTGCCGCTGCACACCCGACCAAGTGGCGCGCTACCAAGGCAAGCTCAGCGGCCCCTTGCTAGACCGCATTGATTTACAAGTGGAAGTTCCCACACTGGCAGCCGATGTGTTGATGCAAGCCGCTCCGGGTGAATCGACTGCCACCGTGCGTGCGCGATGCTTAGGCGCACATGCCAAAGCGATCGCACGACAAGGCACACCGAATCAATCCTTGCAGGGTCAAGCTTTAGAAACGCACATGCACTTGGATGCGACAGCCGCCACGTTTTTACAAAACGCAGCCACCAAACTGGGTTGGTCGAGCCGCAGCACACACCGCGCACTGCGCGTGGCACGCACGATTGCAGACCTGGCTGACAGCGCCACCGTACAAGTGGCGCATGTGGCCGAGGCCTTGCAATACCGTCGCGTGCTGACTTAGACGCGTGCCCCCAACACAATGCCTTCGCGTTGCAACTGCGCCATCAGTTCTGCACCTTCACGCACAAAGGCTTCTGGCTCGAGGTGTGACAGTCAACGGGTCACAACATCACAAACACTCGTAGGGATTCACTCCGTCACAAAACAAAAGTCCCGCATAGCGGGACTTTTGAAAAAATACGGATCAAGCACCGTGGTTACAAATTAGGCGCTAGCAAACGCTCTAAGTCTTTCACCGCCACACCTTGGCGTTGCGCCAAGTCATGCACTTGGTCGTCGCCAATACGGCCCACGTTGAAGTAGGTGGCCTCGGGGTGCGCCAAGTAAAAACCACTCACGCTCGCAGCAGGTGTCATCGCCAAGCTGCTGGTCAGGCCCATGTCGATCTCGTCGCACTGCAACAAGGCAAACATGTCTTGCTTCGCGCTGTGGTCGGGGCAAGCTGGGTAACCAGGCGCGGGGCGGATGCCTTGGTATTTTTCTTTGATGAGTTCCTCGTTGCTCAGCGCTTCATCTGCCGCGTAGCCCCACAAGTCGGTGCGTACGCGGTGGTGCATGCACTCGGCAAAGGCTTCGGCCAAACGGTCGGCCAAGGCTTTGAACAAAATGGCCGAGTAGTCATCATGCGCGTCGATGAAACGCTTTTCTTGTTTCTCCGCCCCCAGGCCTGCAGTCACCGCAAAGAGGCCCACATAGTCAGCCGCTTGGGTTTGGTCAGCCACAAAGTCGGCCAAGCAACGGTTGGGGTTGTTGTTAGGCTTCACCGTTTGTTGGCGCAAGCCGTGCCACGTCATCACCTGTTGTTGGCGGGTTTCGTCGGCGTACAAAACAATGTCGTCGCCCACGCGTTGTGCGGGGTACAACCCCACCACCGCGTTGGCAGTGAGCCAGCGGTTGGTGATGATTTTTTTCAACATCGCTTGGCCATCGGCGTAGACCTTCTTGGCTTCCACGCCCACCACCGCATCGTCGAGGATGGCGGGGAATGGGCCAGCCAAATCCCAGGTTTGGAAGAAGGGTGCCCAGTCGATGTATTTCTCTAACTCAGCAAGGTCAAAGTTTTTGAAGACGCGACGGCCAATGAACTTGGGCTTGGCGGGTTTGTAATTGTCAAAGCTCACAGGCGTGGCGTTGGCACGTGCTTGGGCGAGCGTAAGCAACGGCGTTTGCTTTTTGTTGGCGTGCTGCTCGCGCACATTGGCGTAGTCGGCATTCAACTCGGCAATGTATTTGGTCGCCTGGTCTGACAACAAACCTTGCGCCACGCTCACGCTGCGCGAGGCATCGGGCACGTACACCACGGGGCCGTCGTAGTGCGGTGCAATCTTCACGGCGGTGTGCACACGACTGCAAGTCGCGCCACCAATCATCAGCGGCATCATGCGGCTGCGGAAGTAATCGTCTTTTTGCATTTCGCCAGCGACGTATTGCATTTCTTCCAGCGACGGTGTGATGAGGCCAGACAAGCCAATGATGTCTGCGCCCTCTTCTTTCGCCTTGGCCAAAATTTCATGGCAAGGCACCATCACGCCCATGTTCACCACTTCGTAGTTGTTGCATTGCAAGACCACGGTGACGATGTTTTTGCCAATGTCGTGCACGTCGCCCTTGACCGTGGCGATGACGATCTTGCCCTTGGCTTTCACGTCTTGGCCCGCTTCGGCTTGCAAGCGTTTTTCTTCTTCGATGTAGGGCACAAGGTGCGCCACCGCTTGCTTCATCACGCGCGCCGATTTGACCACTTGCGGCAAGAACATCTTGCCTTGGCCAAACAAATCACCCACCACGTTCATGCCGTCCATCAACGGGCCTTCAATCACGTGCAGCGGGCGGCCACCTTTGGCCAAAATTTCGCGGTAGGCCTCTTCGGTGTCTTCGTTGATGAAGTCGGTGATGCCATGCACCAGCGCGTGGCTCAAACGATGCGCCACCGTCACGGGTGCATCAGCCGTGCCCCGCCACGCCAATTTTTGGCTGTCGTCTTTGGCCGCACCTTTGGCAGTTTCGGCCACTTCAATCAGGCGCTCACCTGGCGTGAGGTGCGCTTCGCCTTCTTTGTACTTAGGGACGCGGTTCAACACCACGTCTTCCACACGCTCGCGAAGCGTGGGCTCGAGGTCGTCATACACGCCGACCATGCCCGCGTTGACGATGCCCATGTCCATGCCCGCCTTGATGGCGTGGTACAGAAACACGGTGTGAATCGCTTCGCGCACGGGGTCGTTGCCGCGGAATGAAAAGCTCACGTTGGACACGCCGCCGCTCACTTTGGCGCCGGGCAGGTTTTGCTTGATCCAACGCGTGGCTTCGATGAAGTCCACCGCGTAGTTGTCGTGCTCTTCAATGCCGGTGGCAATGGCGAAGATGTTCGGGTCGAAGATGATGTCTTCAGGTGGAAAGCCCACCTCGTCCACCAACACACGGTAAGCGCGTTCGCAAATTTCAATCTTGCGTGCGTAAGTGTCGGCTTGACCTTTTTCGTCAAACGCCATCACCACCGCAGCCGCGCCATAGCGCTTGACCAGCTTGGCTTGACGCTTGAACTCGTCCAAGCCTTCTTTCATGCTGATCGAGTTGACGATGCCCTTGCCTTGAATGCAACGCAAGCCCGCTTCGATCACCGACCACTTGCTGGAGTCCACCATCACCGGCACACGCGCAATGTCGGGCTCGCCCGCCATCAAGTTGAGAAAGCGCACCATGGCGGCTTGACTGTCCAACATGGCTTCGTCCATGTTGACGTCAATCACTTGTGCGCCGTTTTCCACTTGTTGACGCGCGACGGCCAAGGCCTGCTCGTACTCGCCGTTCAAAATCATGCGCGCAAAGGCTTTGGAGCCAGTGACATTGGTGCGCTCGCCAACGTTGACAAACAAACTGCCCTCACCAATAGACACTGGCTCAAGGCCAGACAGCTTCATGGGGGGAACTGCAGTGGAATTCATGGGGTACTCACCTGGGGGCTATCAATACAGGTGAGCGTCGTTGCAAAAGATTCGGCCCCAAGCCTGACTTCACGCGCGAGTCCTGAAAGGACGGGTGAAGCTGCAACGCTCCTTGGGGAGAAAGTTATTTTAACCGAGTGGCCTGCGCGGCATGTACCCGCACCCACTCAGCAACGCAAAAGCATCAAGCCGCTTCGCGATAAAAAGGCCCCGCGCTCAACGCACGCGCCTTTTGATCTGCTACCGCTTGGCCAATGGCCGCGATGTGCTCGGGCGTGGTGCCACAACACCCACCCACGATGTTGACCAAACCTTCAGCCGCAAACTCGTGCAACAAACGGCTGGTCACATCCGGCGTTTCGTCAAAGCCGGTGTCGCTCATGGGGTTGGGCAAGCCCGCGTTGGGGTAGCAGCTGATGAAGGTGTCACCGGCCACTTTGTTGAGCTCTTGGATGTAGGGGCGCATCAGCGTCGCACCCAACGCGCAGTTGAGGCCAATGGCCAGCGGCTGCGAATGGCGCACGCTGTGCCAAAACGCGGTGACGGTTTGGCCGCTCAAGATGCGGCCCGAGGCGTCAGTCACCGTGCCGCTGATGATGATGGGCAAGCGCTCGCCCGAGGCTTCAAAAAATTCTTCAATCGCAAACAGCGCGGCTTTGGCGTTGAGCGTGTCAAAAATGGTTTCCACCAACAGCACATCTGAGCCCCCTTCAACCAAAGCTTTAACTTGGTCGTAATAGGCTGCGCGCAATTCTTCAAAGTTCACATTGCGTGCGCCTGCGTCGTTCACATCAGGGCTGATGCTGGCAGTTTTGGGCGTGGGGCCAACCGCGCCTGCCACAAAACGAGGCTTGTCGGGCGTGCTGTATTTGTCGCAGGCTTCGCGGGCGATGCGGGCTGAGGCCAGGTTCATCTCGTAGGCCAAGTCGGCCATGTCGTAGTCGGCCTGCGCAATGGTGGTCGCGCCAAAGGTGTTGGTCTCGATCAAGTCAGCGCCAGCGGCGAGGTAGCGCTCGTGGATGTCACGAATCACGTCGGGGCGGGTGAGGCTGAGCAACTCATTGTTGCCCTTCACGTCTTTGTGAAAATCTTTGAAGCGCTCTAACTGAGCGCCGGGTCCAGCGTACCCGGCTCCTCGGTATTGCGCTTCATCGAGCTTGAAGCGCTGAATCATGGTGCCCATTGCGCCGTCGAGGATGGCGATGCGTTTGGCCAAGATGGCGGGTAATTCTTTTGCGCGTGTGTAGGCTTGAGTCATGCCGCCATTGTAAGAAGGGCGACAATACCGCCCCATGCCCCACGTTTTGCCCTTCGCCTCCAACCCCACTGACACACCCGTGGCCAATGCGAACCCACAAAACATCTTGCGCGAGGTCTTTGGCTACAACGCCTTTCGCGGCCCTCAAGAAGCCATCGTCAACCACGTGTGCGGCGGCGGCGATGCGCTGGTGCTCATGCCCACGGGCGGCGGCAAATCGCTGTGTTATCAAATTCCGGCCATTGCACGCCAACGCGCGGGGCACGGCATCACCATCGTGGTGTCACCGCTTATTGCGCTCATGCACGACCAAGTGGGCGCGCTGCACGAGGCAGGTGTGGAGGCCGCGTTTTTAAATTCCAGCCTCAGCGGAGAAGAAGCCAACGCCGTAGAGCAACGCCTGCGTCGTGGCGACATCACGCTGCTGTACGCCGCACCCGAACGCATCACCACGCCACGCTTTTTGGCGCAGCTCGACATGCTGCACGAGCAAGGTCAACTCAGCCTGTTTGCCATTGACGAAGCGCATTGCGTGAGCCAATGGGGCCACGACTTCCGCCCCGAATACCGCGCCCTCACGGTGCTGCACGAGCGTTACGCGGGCGTGCCGCGCATGGCGCTCACCGCCACCGCCGATGCGCTCACGCGGGCCGACATCGTGGAGCGCTTGCAGCTGGAAGACGCGCAACAGTTCGTCAGCAGCTTTGACCGCCCCAACATCCGCTACACCATCGTCGAGAAAAAAGACGCCTCGCTGCAACTACTGCGTTTCATCCAGCGCGAGCACACGGGACCAGACTGGCAAGACAGCGGCATCGTGTATTGCCAATCACGCAAGCGCGTGGAAGAAGTGGCTAAGAATTTGTGCGATGCGGGCATTGCTGCGCTGCCGTATCACGCGGGCCTCGACGGCGCCATTCGCCAAAAGCACCAGAACCGCTTTTTGCGTGAAGAAGGTTTGGTGATGGTGGCCACCATCGCCTTTGGCATGGGCATCGACAAGCCCGATGTGCGCTTTGTGGCGCATTTGGACATGCCCAAAAACATCGAAGGCTATTACCAAGAAACCGGCCGTGGTGGCCGCGACGGCCAAGCCGCCCATGCGTGGATGGCCTATGGCTTGAACGATGTGGTGAACCAACGCCGCATGATTGACGAGAGCCCTGCGGGCGAAGAGTTCAAGCAAGTCATGCGCGGCAAGCTTGATGCGCTGTTGGCGTTGGCCGAAGCGACCGACTGCCGACGGGTGCGTTTGCTGGGCTATTTCGATGAGACCTACAAATCCGCCGAAGACGGTCAGGTTCGCCTGACTTGTGGCAACTGCGACAACTGCCTGCAACCCCCTGAAATTTGGGACGGCACCGAAGCCGCCCGCATGCTGCTGTCCACCATCTACCGCGTGAAGCAGCAAAGCGGCATGTCGTTTGGCGCAGGCCACATGATGGACATCTTACGGGGCAAGGCCACCGAAAAAGTCAGCCAATACGGCCACGAGAAGCTCAGCACTTTTGGCATTGGCGCGCACTTCACCGAAGTGCAACTGCGCGGTGTGCTGCGCCAGCTCATCGCGCTCGGCGCTTTGGGCGTGGACGCGCAAGCCTTCAACACTTTGTATTTGACCGAGGCCTCAAGGGCCGTGCTGAAGGGCGAAGTCACGGTGCGCTTACGCGCCTCGGTGTCCACCCCCGCCGACCGCAAAGCCAAACGGACGGCCAGTGGCACCTCCAAACCCGCACCCATCGCGCTAGATGATGGGGGCCAAAAACGCTACGACGCGCTCAAGGCTTGGCGCGCCGAGGTGGCCAAGTCACACAACTTGCCCGCCTACGTCATCTTCCACGACGCGACTTTGGCCGCCATTGCACAGGCCGAGCCGCACGACCTTGAAGCACTGCAAGGCATCGCGGGCATCGGCGTGAAGAAGCTCGAAGCCTATGGTGACGAGGTATTGCGGGTGGTAACTTCCGCCTAGACCGACCTCTAGAAATTACATAAAACAGCCTCAAAAGTGATACTTTTTAGCGTTTTCATGTAACTCTTAGGGTTTTTGCAAGGTTCAGGAAGGGCGGAGTTTCATAAAATAGCCATCCCGCTGGTGTAGATCGGCGGCAATGAATTGAGGTCAGAGCCTCGCAGCAACTCGCTGGGCTCTGACCTCAATTTTTTGACTTAGGAGCTTTTTATGAACATCAACGCACCCGCGTATGTGAAGAACCCCAAGCTGGTCGCTTGGGTCGGCGAAATGGCCGCTTTGTGCAAACCAGACACCGTGTACTGGTGTGACGGCAGCCAAGAAGAATACGACCGCCTGTGCCAACAGCTCGTAGACGCTGGCACCTTCAAAAAGCTCAACCCCGCCAAGCGCGCTAATTCTTTCTTGGCTTGCTCTGACCCTTCAGACGTGGCCCGCGTGGAAGACCGCACCTTCATTTGCTCCGCCAAAAAAGAAGACGCAGGCCCCACCAACAACTGGATGGAACCCGCCGACATGCGCGCCACGTTGAACCCTCTGTTCGACGGCTGCATGAAGGGCCGCACCATGTACGTCATCCCATTCAGCATGGGCCCTTTGGGTTCACACATTGCCCACGTGGGCATTGAGCTGTCTGACAGCGCCTACGTGGTGGTCAACCAAAAACTCATGACGCGCATGGGCAAAGCCGTGTACGACGTCATCGGCACCGACGGCCCCTTCGTGCCTTGCGTGCACACCGTGGGCGCGCCTTTGGCTGCTGGCGAAAAAGACAAAACATCTTGGCCTTGCAACCCCAACACCAAGTACATCGTGCACTACCCAGAGACCCGCGAAATCTGGTCTTACGGTTCTGGCTACGGTGGCAATGCTTTGCTGGGCAAGAAGTGCTTTGCTTTGCGCATCGCATCCAACATGGGCCGCGACCAAGGTTGGTTGGCCGAACACATGCTCATCTTGGGCGTGACCAGCCCCGAGGGCAAAAAGTACCACGTGGCAGCGGCATTCCCTAGCGCTTGCGGCAAAACGAACTTCTCGATGTTGGTGCCACCCGCAGCCTTCAACGGCTGGAAAGTCACCACCATCGGTGACGACATCGCTTGGATCAAGCCACACGCTGACGGCAAGATGTACGCCATCAACCCAGAAGCGGGCTACTTTGGCGTCGCCCCTGGCACCAACATGAAAACCAACCCCAACTGCATGTTGAGCCTGCACAAAGACGTGATCTTCACAAACGTGGCGCTCACTGACGACGGCGACGTGTGGTGGGAAGGCATGGAGAAAGACACTGGCAAGTTGCCCGACCACTTGATCGACTGGCAAGGCAAGGACTGGACCCCAGCCATCGCCAAAGAAACAGGCGCCAAGGCTGCCCACCCCAACGCCCGCTTCACCGTGGCCGCGACCAACAACCCCGCTTTAGACCCTCAGTGGGACGACGCCAATGGCGTGGCCATCGACGCCATGATGTTTGGTGGCCGACGATCCACCACCGTGCCACTCGTCACCGAAGCACGCAACTGGACCGAAGGCGTTTACATGGCTGCGACCATGGGCTCTGAAACCACCGCTGCCGCCTTTGGCGCACAAGGCGTGGTGCGCCGCGACCCGTTTGCCATGTTGCCCTTCTGTGGCTACAACATGAGCGACTACTTCCAACACTGGTTGGACATGGGTGCCAAGCAAGAAGCCGCTGGCTACAAACTGCCCGCGCTGTACTGCGTGAACTGGTTCCGCAAAGACGAAACCGGCTCGTTCGTGTGGCCAGGCTACGGCGACAACATGCGCGTGCTGAAGTGGATCATCGACCGCTTGGAAGGCAAAGCCCAAGGCCACGACACCATGTTTGGTGTGGCCCCTAACTACAGCGAAATCAACTGGTCTGGCATTGAGTTCAGCGCCGACGACTTCGCCAAAGTGACCCACATCGACAAAGCCGCTTGGAGCGAAGAGTTCAAACTGCACGAAGAGCACTTCAGCAAGCTGTCACACAACTTACCCAAGGCCATGAGCGACACGCTCAAAGCATTGGAAGCACGTTTGGAAACGGCTTAATCAGCCTTCATGTCACGCGCGCCGCATGGCGCGTGGTTGGACATTAAAAAACCCCGTCAGGCTTACGCCTGACGGGGTTTTTATTTGAACGAACGTCTTCAATCACTCGTCGTTTTTCAGCTTTTCGCCGAACAGCACCACCATCATGGTCTTGCCAACCACGTTCAACAAAATACCAAACAACACCAAGCCCAAGAACATGGTCAAACCGCCGATGATGCGCCCACCCACAGTGACTGGGAACATGTCGCCGTAACCGGTACTGGTCAAGGTCACGATGCACCACCACATGGCAGTAGGAATCGACGTGAAGAAACGCTTGTCTTCGGGAATCAAATTCCCTGAAATCGGATCGACAGGAACGAATTTCTCTGGCTCTTGACCTTGGGGTGTGGCTTGGTCAATCAGGGCTTGACCCGCCTCCATGGCATCAGGTGCGTACAAGCTGCCCTCGACAAAGTACATGGCCGTACTAGAGATCATCATCACCGAGAAGAAGATGATGAAGTAAATCTTCAAATTAGCCACCAGCGGATTGGAGGACTGGCTCACTTGCATGGCTTGACGCGCCAATTTGAGCACTCGCAACACACGCGCCACGCGCAAGAGTCGCAACACTTTGCTGCCTTGCAACGCTGTGAAGTTGAACAACATCAGGTAGCTCGGCAAGATGGACACCAAGTCAATCAAGCCCCACACCGTGAATGCGTAACGCCAGCCTTTTTCTGAGAAAGCCAAGTTACCCAAATAATCCAGCGTGAAGATGACCACCGCCACCCACTCGATGGTGTTGAACAGGTTGTGGTAACTCTCCGACAGGTCTGGCACCGTGTCCAAGGCCAGCGTGATACATGAGATAAAAATAAACAACGCCACCAAGTTGTTCCAGGCTTTAAAGCCTGAACTGGTCGGTTGTGCAAAGACAGATTTCAACATCGGTTTCCCTTCTTGTTTAGAACGTTGAAAATCCTAAAAGGCAGGGTGTAAAAATCTTGTAAAAATTACAAATTCGATGAAATTGGCATTTAATTCACCATCAAGCTTTGAAGCGGTACCCCACACCGATTTCGGTCACAAAGTGTTTGGGGCGTGACGGATCAACTTCTAGCTTTTGGCGCAAATGACTGATGTAAATGCGCAAATAGTGGCTGCTGTCTTTAAAAGCTGGGCCCCAGACCTCTTGCAGCAAAGTTTTTTGCGTCATCACTTTGCCCGACGACTTCACCAACGCCGCCAACAACTTGAACTCCGTCACCGTCAGATGCACAGGCACATCGTCTTTGAAAATTTCACGCTTGGTGAAATCCACTCGGACATTGCCAAAACTCAACAACGAGCCAGGTAAATCTTCTTGGCGTTGGTGACGACGTAACAAGGCTTGCACGCGCGCTTTGAATTCAGCAATGCCAAAAGGCTTGGTCAGGTAGTCATCTGCACCCAGATTTAAGGCGTCTACCTTGTCCTGCTCCATCGCGCGGGCAGACAAAACCAAGACGGGCATGTCAGACCAACTGCGCACACGCTCAATCAAAGTTTGGCCATCCACATCGGGCAGCCCTAAGTCCACCACCATCAAATCTGCAGCGCTGACAGACAACACATGGGTGGCCGACATGACACTGTCAGCCTCAGTCACCACGCAATGCATGGCTTCCAGTGCATTTTTAACAAAGCGGCGAATCTCTGGCTCATCTTCCACCAGCAGCACGCGGGGTTTGGTACTCATACGAATTCCTCAGGCACGCTGGGTGGCGTGCCCTTAGGCAAACTCACCAACAACTCGGCACCACATGGCAAACGATTTGTGGCAGAAATAGAACCACCATGCGCTTGCACAATCACTTGGCAGATAGACAGGCCCAGGCCAAAGCCTTGAATCGTCGACTCCTTCGTACCGCGCTCAAACATATCAAAGATGGTGTCGAGCTTTTGTGGATCAATGCCACATCCTTCGTCGCGCACGACCAGTTGCAATTCTGTTTGAGTTTCTGACACTTGCAAAACAATCGGGGCGCCAGCCGGAGAATATTTGGCCGCGTTTTCTAATAAATTCGTCACCACGCGCTCCATCAACGTCGCATCAATTTGCACCAAGGCCACATCTGCAGGAATGTGTACAGACAATGGATGAATTTTTAAAGCTTCTCCCAAATGTTCGATGCTAGCGCTCACCACATCGGTGATGTCATGCCAGTCCAATCGCAGTTGCACATTACCCGCATTCAATCGCGCCATTTCCAACAAATTCGAAACCAAGCTGGACAAACGTCGCGCTTGGTCTTGAATCGTCACAGAAGTCGCTACCGCCGCAGCAGGCAACGGTGGTTCATGCGTTGCCAACGAATCCGCCAAGCCCACCAAGACGGTCAAAGGGGTGCGCAAATCATGCGAAAGCGCCGACAAGATGGATGAGCGCAAACGCTCAGAGGTCACGCTCAACTCATGCGCGTACGCCACATCGACAAAATGCAAGCGTTCCAAAGTAATCGCCAGCAGTGAAGCATAGGCCTCGCAAAACGCCACCCTTTCAGCCGTAATTTCTGTGGTGTCCTCATGCGCAGCCAAGACCAAAATGCCATAGCCATGCTCCCCCGACAGCAACGGGATATACACACAGCCCCAGCCGGTGGTGTTTAGCGCGCTGCTACTGACGGTTTTTTTGCTGCTCACAGCCAAAGACGCTAAATGTGTTTCAACATGAAACTGCGCAGCCCCCACCATTTGCGCCTTCACCACGTGTTCATCGGTCACGATGACATAAGCCTTCAAGCCCACTTGTGCCAACAAAAAATCTTCCGTGATTTGGGTTGCATCAGCCACCGCTTGCGTGCCGGCCAAAGCGCGTGCCACCTCATACAAGGCATGTGTGCGCGCTTCTCGCACCTGTGCGTCTTCGGCGTTCTTTTTCAATCGCGCAGCCATTTGCGCAGACACCATCGCCGTGATGAGCATCACCGCGAACGTGACCAAATGCTCGGGATTGGCCACCTCTAACGAAAAGCGCGGCGGCACAAATAAAAAGTCAAACAAGAACACACTACAAATTGCAGCCACCACACCACTGACTTGCCCCAGCTTAATAGCGACCATCAAGACAAACAACAAAAACAGCATCACGATGTTGGCCAACTCCCAACGCTCGGCCAACGGCATCAGCAAGAATGCCAGCGCTGACGTCAGCATGAGCGTCAACAGCGACTTGTGCCATTGCGTTAAACGTGTGGAATCGTGTTTACTCATGGTCTGACTTTCTGCAATTCATGTCGCTTCCTTTGACGCGCCTTCTTTTAAGCTTGCTCAGAGCACCACTTGCGAGCCCAGCTCAATCACCCGATTAGAAGGCAATCGATAAAACGAAGTGGCACTGTCTGAGTTACGGTACATGAAGATGAACAACAACTCGCGCCAATAAGCCATGTCTGATTTGATTTTTGGAATCAACGTCTCGCGACCCAAGAAATACGACGACTCCATCAAGCCAAAACTCACACCCTGTATCTTGCAATGCTTCAGCGCTTCAGGAATATTGATGTCATCTTTGAAGCCGTAATTGATGCTCACGGTCCAGAATGTGTCCGACAGTTGCTCCACCTCAATGCGCTGGTGATGAGGCACATAGGGTACGGTATCCAAAGTCACTTTCAAAAAGATCACATGTTTGTGAATGACCTTGTAATGCTTCAAGCTATGCAACATGGCCTGCGGCACATACGTGGATTCGGTGACCAAAAAAATCGCCGTCCCATCCACACGCATGACGCCTCCGCGATCTAGATTTTTCACAAAATCACGCAGCTCAAGCGCATCGTCCGCCATGCGCTCGCTGACCAAATCCCGCCCACGTTTCCAGGTGCTGAACACGGTGAATACGGCCAAGCCGAAAATCAAAGGGAACCAACCGCCATCGGCAATCTTGAAAGTATTGGCACCCAAAAAACAGCCGTCGATGACGATAAACGGCAACGCCCCCAATACCGCGCGCACCGGATGCCAATGCCACAAACGCACAGCCACTGAAATCGCCAAAACATTGGTAATGAACATCGTGCCCGTGACCGCAATGCCATAAGCAGCCGCCAAATTAGACGAGGACTGAAAACCCAACACCAACAAAATGATGGAGACCATCAAAAACCAATTGATCGATGGCACGTAAATTTGACCAATTTCATCTTCTGATGTGTGCAACACCTCAACACGCGGGGTGTAGCCCAAGCTCATGGCTTGCTTGGTCATGGAGAACGCGCCAGAGATCACTGCCTGTGAGGCAATGATGGTAGCCACCGTGGCCAGCGCCACCAAAGGCGTCAGTGCCCAATCGGGCGCCAGCAAATAAAACGGGTTTTCAATGGCTGCAGGATTGCTCAGCAATAAAGCACCTTGGCCAAAGTAGTTCAGCACCAACGTGGGCAACACCAAATACAACCAGCCTGAACGAATAGGCTGAATACCAAAGTGGCCCATGTCCGCATACAAAGCCTCTGCGCCCGTGATGCAAAGCACAACCGAGCCCAAAGAGAAAAATCCGAGTAGCGGGTTTTGGCTTAAAAAGTTAAAGCCATGCAATGGGTTGATCGCCACCCACACCTCTGGATGCTGCACCACGCCCGACAAACCCAGCAGGCCCAACACCACAAACCACACCACCATGATGGGGCCAAACAAAGCCCCCACGCTTGCCGTGCCCTTGCGCTGCAACACAAACAAGCCCACGATGATGATGAGTGAAATCGGCACGATGAATGGTTTGAATGCGGGTGTGATCAGCTCCAAACCTTCGACCGCCGACAACACTGAAATAGCGGGTGTGATGACACCATCGCCATAAAAGAAAGCCGCACCAAACAAGCCCAAGGTGACCAAAAAGCCGTAGCGATATGGGCCCATGGTTTTTTTATCAATCGCCAGCGTCATCAAAGCCACAATGCCGCCCTCGCCCTCATTGTTCGCACGCATGATGAAGCTCACGTACTTGAGCGTGACCACCACCATCAGCGACCAAAAGAACAACGACAAAATGCCCACAATGTTTTCAGGCGTGATGGGCACGGGGTTATGTGCGCCACCAAACACTTCTTTCAGCGCATACAAAGGGCTCGTGCCAATGTCGCCATACACCACGCCTAACGCACCCAAGACCAAAGCGGCATAGTGGCTATTGGGGCTGTGCTCTTTATTTTTCATCTTGACCTCGATAGACATTCATCTGATGCAGTGCACGATACCGAGCCAAGCATAAATATCGCGTAAATATTGGGCATCGGCATATCAACTTTTACGTTTTATTGACATCACTCAAAGGTTGGTTTTGCCCAAACCGTATGCAAGAGGGGTCTGAGTTTGCAAGACAATACGGATCCCTTGTTTAAAAGGCTTCCGTCGTGAACACCCCACTTGCATCTGCCCTGCGCACCGCCGCCCTCGCTTTGAGCGTTGCCGCGTTGCCTGCTTTCGCCCAAAACGTCATCAAGATTGGCGAGATCAACAGCTACAAAGCCCAGCCCGCTTTCCTCGAGCCCTACAAAAAAGGCATGGAGTTGGCGGTAGAAGAAATCAACGCCGCGGGTGGCGTGAACGGCAAACAACTGCAGCTCATCACGCGTGACGACAACGCTTCGCCCGGCGACGCGGTGCGTGCCGCCGAAGAACTGCTGAGCCGCGAAAAGGTAGATGTGCTGTCTGGCGCGTTCCTCTCGCACATTGGTTTGGCACTGGGCGACTTTGCCAAGCAACGCAAAGTGTTCTTCCTTGCGGGCGAACCACTGACCGACAAAATGGTTTGGCAAAACGGCAACCGCTACACCTACCGCCTGCGCGCCAGCACCTACATGCAAGTAGCCATGCTCGTGCCTGAAGCTGCCAAGCTCAAGAAAAAACGTTGGGCCGTGGTGTACCCCAACTACGAATACGGCCAATCAGCCGCCGCCACGTTCAAACAACTGCTGAAGGCTACACAACCTGATGTGGAATTTGTCGCCGAACAAGCACCCGCGCTGGGCAAGATTGACGCTGGCTCTGTGACGCAAGCGATTGCTGATGCCAAACCCGATGCCATCTTCAATGTGTTGTTTGCCACCGATCTGGCCAAGTTTGTGCGCGAAGGCAACACACGCGGCGTATTTCAAGGCCGTGAGGTGGTCAGCCTCTTGACCGGCGAGCCCGAGTATTTGGAACCACTCAAAGACGAAACCCCCAACGGCTGGATCGTCACCGGCTACCCTTGGTACGGCGTGCAAACGCCCGAGCACAAAGCCTTCTACTTGGCCTACCACCGCAAGTACAACGACCATCCCCGCTTGGGCTCCGTCGTGGGCTACAGCATGATTCAGGCTTTGGCCGCAGGCATCGCACGAGCCAAAAGCACCGACAGCGAGAAGCTGGTGACCGCATTCAGTGGTTTGAAATTCAGCACGCCTTATGGCCCTGTGATGTTCCGCAAGCAAGACAACCAGTCCACCATGGGCGCGTTCTTGGGTCGCACCAAAAATGAAGGCGGCAAGGGTGTGTTGGTAGACTACCGTTACATCGACGGAGCCAGCGTGCAACCCAGCGATGACGTTGTGAAAAAACTCAGACCGAGCAACTAAACGCCGATCAGTCAACCAACACACAACGCCCGCCTCTTGCGGGCGTTTTAATTTCAAAGCCACATACCTTGATGGACGCCGCCAGCCTCTTCGTACAAGCCCTCAACGGGCTGGCTGCTGCATCGTCTTTGTTTTTGGTGGCAGCCGGTTTGTCACTCATCTTTGGGGTGACGCGCATCGTCAACTTTGCGCATGGCTCGTTCTTCATGCTGGGTGTGTATGTGGCTTACTCACTTGTGTCACATGCGGCGCCTGTTGTGTCATCGGCATTGAGCGTTTTGCTTGGCGATGCAGCGAGCCAAACCACGGCTTACTTTTTCATGTTGCTGTGCGCGGCGCTCGTCACGGGCGTGTTGGGCGCGTTGGTGGAAGTGCTGTTGTTGCGCCGCATTTACAAAGCGCCTGAGTTGTTTCAGTTGCTCGCCACCTTTGCCTTGGTGCTCGTCATTCAAGACGGTACGTTGTGGCTGTGGGGCGCAGAAGATTTGCTAGGGGCACGCGCTCCCGGACTGAGCGGTGCAGTGGATATCTTGGGTCGCCGCTTTCCGACCTATGACTTGTTTTTGATCGCCATTGGCCCAGTGGTGCTGGCCGTGTTGTGGTGGTGCTTACAGCGCACACGTTTTGGTGTGTTGGTACGCGCCGCCACGCAAGACCGCGAGATGTTGGGGGCCTTGGGCGTGAACGCTCGTCACTTGTTCACCGCCGTGTTTGCGCTGGGCTGCGCATTGGCTGGCTTAGGCGGCGCGCTTCAGCTACCACGCGAGCCTGCGCACTTGGGACTGGACATGGCCACGATTGGCGATGCGTTTGTGGTGGTCGTCGTCGGCGGCATGGGCTCTATCCCCGGTGCATTTGTGGCGGCCTTGTTGATTGCCGAAATCAAAGCGCTGTGCATTGCGGTAGGCACAGTCGACATATGGGGTGTGTCGTTTGGGTTTTCTAAACTCACGCTCGTGGCCGAATTTTTGGTGATGGCTGCGGTGTTGATGGTGCGCCCTTGGGGCTTGCTCGGTAAACCGCAAAGTGCACCACGCATCAGCACCGAGCAAGAAGCCCCGTTTGCTTTGGGCAGCGTTCGTTCGCAGTGGGTGTGGCTGTGTATGGGCGCTGCGTTATTGGCGCTGCCGCTGCTCATGGCTGACTCGCCTTACACACTGGTACTGAGCATTGACCTGCTCATCGCAGCGTTGTTCGCCGCCAGTTTGCACTTCATCATGGGGCCTGCGGGCATGCACTCGTTTGGCCATGCGGCTTACTTTGGTGTGGGTGCGTATGCGGCCGCACTGCTGGTGTTGCGTGCGGGTGTGTCTAGTGAAGCGGCCTTGTTGTTGGCCCCGCTTGTCAGCGCCTTGGTGGCCGCGCCTATCGCGTGGTTTGCGGTGCGCTTGTCGGGCGTGTACTTGGCCATGCTCACTTTGGCGTTTGCACAAATTGTGTGGTCCATCTGCTTTCAGTGGGACGACTTCACCGGTGGCAGCAATGGCATCACCGGTGTGTGGCCGAGTGATTGGTTACAAGACAAATCTTCTTACTACTGGCTCACGCTTGCCTTAGTAAGTGCCAGTGTGTTAGCGCTACGCCGCATGTTGATGTCGCCCCTTGGCTACGCGTTGCGTGCCAGTCGCGACTCGGTGGGCCGCGCCGAAGCCATGGGCCTGAATGTGGCGCGTGTGCAGTGGCTCGGCTTTGTGGTGGCTGCGGGTTTTGCGGGTTTGGCGGGCGCATTGTTTGCGTTTTCTAAAGGCAGCATCTCACCCGATGTGTTGGGCGTGAGCAAGTCGGTGGATGGTTTGGTCATGGTCATGTTGGGCGGTGTGCACACGCTCGTTGGGCCGCTGGTGGGTGCTGTGACGTTTACAGCGCTGCAAGACAGCTTGGCGCGCAGCACCGACTATTGGCGTGCCGTGTTGGGTGCCAGCATGTTGTTGCTGGTGTTGGTGTTTCCGCAAGGCATTGCGGGCTCGGTGCAGGCGCTGTGTCAGCGTGTGCGCGCATCTCATGCGCGAGGTGATGCATGAGTGCACCCCACAACAACGCGCTTCTGAGCGTTCAACATTTGCACAAAGCCTTCGGCGGCAACCAAGCGGTGAACGATGTGTCGTTCAATTTGCAAGCGGGCGAACTGCTGGCCCTCATCGGCCCCAACGGCGCAGGCAAATCCACCACCTTCAATTTGGTGAACGGCCAACTTGCACCTGACAGCGGCAGCATCACCTTGAGTGGTGTGTCACTGTTAGGCCGCAACCCACACGAGCTTTGGCGAATGGGTGTGAGCCGCACATTTCAAATTGCGCAAACCTTTGGCTCACTCACCGTGGCGGAGAACGTTCAAATGGCACTGCTGTCAGCTGATGGTCAATCGCTCTCGCCTTGGCGACGTGCCACGCACTACCGCCATGCGGACGCGCTGCAATTACTCGAACAAGTTCAGCTTGACACACAAGCCAACCGCCCTTGCAGCGTGCTCGCCTATGGCGATGTGAAACGGCTTGAACTGGCCATGGCTTTGGCCAACGAACCGCGCTTGCTATTGATGGACGAACCCACCGCAGGCATGGCTCCTGATGAACGCCACGCGCTCATGGCGCTCACGCGCAGCTTGGTCAACGAGCGTGGTGTGGCCGTGCTGTTTACCGAGCACAGCATGGACGTGGTGTTTGAGCATGCTGACCGCGTGCTGGTCATGGCGCGTGGCGCACTCATCGCGCAAGGCACACCTGCGCAAGTGCAGGCAGACCCACAGGTGCAGACGGTGTACTTTGGCAGCGGCAAAATATTTGGCGGCTCGGGCACGCCTGCAGCTTCACCCACCACAGGCGAGCAACCATGATGCAGTCATCCACACGCATCGCATCCAAGGTCGACGCAGCGCTGCTCGATGTACAAGGTTTGAACGCTTGGTATGGCGCAGCACAGGTGTTGTTCAATGCACAGCTGCATGTGCAACGCGGCGAAGTGGTGGCGCTCATTGGGCGCAATGGCGCAGGCAAGTCCAGCACCCTCAAAACCATCATTGGCCTCATACCTCGTCGCAGTGGCTGTGTGGTGTTTGCGGGTCATGACATTTCTAACGCCGAACCCTACCAAGTCGCACGCTTAGGACTGGGCTATGTGCCCGAAGACCGCCGCATCTTCACCGACCTGACCGTTCTAGAAAACTTGCACCTCGGTATACAAGCAGCACGCCGTTTTGCTGATGGCATGACTGCTCCGACATGGTCACTCGAACAAATTTTTACTTTGTTTCCCAACCTCGCCGATATGCAGCAACGTCCCGCCAGTCACATGAGTGGTGGTGAACAACAAATGCTCACCGTGGCGCGCACCCTCATGGGCAACCCATTGATGGTGTTGCTCGACGAACCATCCGAAGGCGTGGCCCCCGTCATCGTGGAGCAAATGGGTGAGATGATTTTGACGCTCAAGCGCCAAGGTGTGAGCGTGTTGCTGTCCGAGCAAAACACGCACTTTGCACAGTGGGTGAGTGACCGCAGTTACATGCTCGATCGCGGTGTACTGTCTGCCTAAGCGTTAAACCGCTTGCGGCCCAGCCTTGCCGTTCTTGACAACATAGCTCGCCTGCGTTTTCAAACCCGCCTCACTGCCCGCTGGAAACTTGGTGGTCCTGAAGTCGCAGCGCACTTCTTTCGGTGTGACGGTGATCAAGCTGTAGCCTCGCTCGTCTGAGCGGTAGTGCAACAAGTCGGCATTGCTTTCACGAATCACGGCAGCGGCTTTATCGCCCAAGCCGCGTGAGGTGATAGAGGTGGTCACAAACTCGCTGGCCACAATGGGTGACTGTGGGTTGTTGGGATCTAGACGCAAATTAGCAGCAACATTGCAGTGCACATCACCGCCGAGAGTGACCACGTTGGTCAGTTTGGCATCCACCACGGTTTGCAACAGACGTTTACGGGCTTCGGGGTAGCCGTCCCACGCATCGTTCCAATAGCTGCGGCCCACGGGCGCAGGGATGCTGGTGGAGCTGATTTGTGTGGCTTGCGCCACCAACTTCCACTGGCGTTTGGATTGGCTCAAGCTGTTCGTGATCCAGCGCTCTTGCTCATTGCCCAGCATCGTGCGTGTTGGGTCGCTCAGCTCATCACACTGCACCACCATGCGACCACCGCCGCGCACAGGGTCGCGACACGCTTGCGCGCTACGGTACTGGCGGCAATCCAGCGTCCACACATCGGCCAATTTGCCCCAGCTCAGCTGTTCATACAAACGCATATTGGCTGGGTTGTCTTTGTCTGGCCCCAACAATACGGGTTGGTGTTCAAAGTAGGCTTGGTACGCCGCCGCACGTCGCAGCAGCATTTGCTGTGGGTCGGTGTATTGACGGTCTTGGTCGTTGGCGTAGTCGTTCACCACTTCGTGGTCGTCCCACATCAGCACCCATGGATGCGCTGCATGCGCGGCTTGCAGATGCGGGTCGCGTTTGTATTGTTCATAACGCTCGCGGTATTGCGCCAATGTTTTGGGTTCTTCGCCGTTGTGTTTGCGAATCGCGTATTGCGCGTTACTGCTCTCGTAGATGTAGTCACCCATGAACAGGACAAAGTCGAGTTGCTGTTTAGCAATCTCTGCATGCGCAATGTATTGGCCTTGCTCATAGTGCTGGCACGACGACAGTGCGATTTTCAGCTCACGTACATCGGCATTCAAAGCAGGTGCGGTGCGCGTGTGACCCACGGGGCTATACGCGTCGCCTTGTCGAAAACGATACCAATAGTCGGTGCTGGGTTGTAAATGCTGCACATGCAAATGCACACTGTGGGCGCGATGGGCATCGGTGGACACCTCTGCTTTTTGCACACGGCGCTTGAGATTGGCATCGGCAAATACCTCCACCTCTACACGCAAGGCTTCGGTGCCAACTGCCCGATCTTCCTCGCTGAAAAGCAATCGCGTCCACAGCACGATTGAGTCTGCACACGGACGACCGCTGGCCACGCCAAGTAGAAATGGGTTGACTCGCCACGAACGGGCTTTGGGTTGCGGTGCTGCGACGGCGGTTAGCCAAGGGGAAAGCGCCAATGCCATGGCGCTGCTTTGCAGCAGCTGGTGAAAGTGGCGGCGTTTCATCTCACCCGCTTAGCCTTCGTTTCTCTTCATGCGTTCGCTCTTCCAATACACGTCATCGCCACCGTTCATGCGATTGAGCACTCGGGCCAGTACAAACATGAGGTCACTCAAACGGTTGAGGTACTGACGTGGGGCGTCCCCAATGGCTTCTTCATTGCCTAAGGCAACGACCGCACGCTCCGCACGGCGCGCCACTGTACGACAAACATGCGACAGGGCTGCACCACGGTTACCTGCTGGCAAGATGAACTCTTCCAACTTGGGCAATTGCGCGTTGTAGGTCGCGAGCGCATCGTCTAATGCTTGGACGGCTTCGTCTTTGAGTAACTCGAAGCCCGGGATAGACAACTCACCGCCTAGGTTGAAGAGTTGGTGCTGAATCTCGACCAACAAATCACGCACGTCGTTCGGCATTTCTTCGCACAGCAAGACGCCGATGTTGGAGTTGAGCTCGTCCACCTCGCCCATGGCATGTACGCGCAAGCTGTTTTTGGAGACGCGTTGGTTATTTCCTAAGCCGGTGGTGCCCGCATCTCCCGTGCGGGTGGCGATTTGTGTCAGTCGGTTGCCCATCTTGCTTTCCTCGTCACTAATTTCCCCTTATTGTGCCTGTCGCCAGAGTGGCCGCACGTTTTAGGCGGTTGTTCTTAGAATCAGCATTCGCCTAGGAGACAAACCATGAATGCACCGACCACCCCACAGCACTTGGCCCCCGCCATCACACAACGCCATGTGCCCGAGGAACTCCTCACCGAGCTTCAAACGCGCTTTGGTGCAAACTGTTCCACCGCCATGGTGATCCGTGAACAACACGGTCGTGACGAATCTGCGTTCACCCATGTGCCGCCGCCTGCTGCGGTCGTGTTTGCTGAGAACACAAAAGATGTTGCAGACGCCGTGAAATTAGCAGCGAAATACCAAGTGCCGGTCATCCCGTTTGGGGTAGGGTCATCTCTAGAGGGACACTTATTGGCGGTACAAGGTGGTATCAGCGTGGACGTGAGCCGCATGAATAAAGTGCTGAGCATCAACGCAGAAGACTTAACCGTGACTGTGCAGCCTGGCGTGACGCGTAAGCAACTGAATGAAGAAATCAAGAGCACGGGTTTGTTCTTTCCCATTGACCCAGGAGCAGATGCGTCCATCGGTGGGATGAGCGCCACACGTGCCAGCGGAACCAATGCGGTGCGCTACGGCACAATGCGCGAAAACGTACTCGCACTCGAGGTGGTGACAGCCAATGGCGATGTGATTCGCACAGGCACACGTGCTAAAAAATCTGCAGCGGGCTATGACCTCACACGTCTGTTTGTAGGCAGTGAAGGCACCTTGGGTGTGATGACCGAAATCACTTTGCGTATTTATCCACTGCCAGAGGCCGTTTCTGCCGCCATCTGCTCATTCCCGAGCATTGAAGCTGCCGTGCACACCACGATTGCCATCATTCAGATGGGCGTTCCGATTGCGCGAGTTGAACTGCTGGACGGCAACACGATACGCATGGTGAACAACTACGCCAAACTTGGACTTGCTGAAACACCTATGTTGCTCATGGAGTTTCATGGCTCACCGGCTGGCGTGAAAGAACAGGCGGAAACAGTCCAAGAAATTGCAACTGAATATGGTGGCCTGTCTTTCGAGTGGGCCACCACACCCGAAGAGCGCACTCGTTTGTGGACAGCGCGACACAACGCTTACTTTGCAGCGATTCAAAGCAAACCGGGCTGCCGTGCAATCAGCACCGACACCTGCGTGCCGATCAGTAAATTGGCAGATTGTTTGTTGGACTCAATCGTAGAAGCAGATGCCACCGGCATTCCCTACTTCTTGGTTGGCCATGTGGGTGACGGCAATTTCCACTTTGGCTATTTGATCGACCCCAACAATGCACAAGAGTGCGCAACGGCCGAAGACTTGAATCACAAGCTGGTCAACCGCGCTTTGAACTTAGGCGGTACGTGCACTGGTGAGCACGGTATTGGCTTGCACAAAATGGATTTTTTACGTGCCGAAACGGGTGAAGGCGCAGTGGACATGATGCGCACGATCAAGCGGGCGCTTGACCCGCACAACATCATGAACCCTGGGAAGATCTTTTCTCTCTGAGCATTTCTTCGAGGAGCGTACAAACTTTTGCTGCATCAAAAGGTTTGAGCACCACAGCACTGACGCCTGCCTCTGCAAAGCGTTCTAAATCCTGTGGGTTCACATTGGCTGTCATCCCCAACACGGGGGTATCGCGCATCGGCTGATCGAAGTTAAGCCTGAGCGCGCGGGTGGCTTCAATGCCGTCCATTTCAGGCATGACCATGTCCATCAGGATGACATCAAAGTCTTGCGTGTGCAGCGCTTCTATGGCCGCAAGGCCATTGTCTGCTTCAAGGATTTCGCAACTCTTCCAGTTGTTTTTCAGTATCTGACACACCAGCAATCTGTTAATTGGATGATCGTCGACGACGAGGAAGCGTTGAGCCGTCTCAATAGGGGTAGAGAGCGTTTGGGGTTTTGGTGTCTCAGTCTTTGGAGCTGGGACTTCGACCAACGGCAAGGTAAACCAAAACAAGGAGCCTTTGCCCGATTGACTTTCAAACCCAATATGACCACCCATCAATTCGACCAAACGCTGGGTAATGGAGAGCCCTAAACCGTTGCCGCCGTAGCGCGATTGAATATCTTCATCGGCTTGCACAAAGCGCTGGAAAATTTTTGGCTGTTGATCTGCAGGAATACCAATGCCGCTGTCACGTACAGAAAAATGAACGCACAAAGGCTGTCGACGAACGGCCAACGTGACATGCCCTTGATGCGTGAACTTGATGGCATTGCCAAGCAGGTTCACCAAGATTTGCATCAATCGATGACGATCGGCACACACCCAGTGCGGCACATTGTCATCAATGTTGCAACTGTATTGCAGGTGCATGCTCTCAACGCGTTGTGCAAAGAGGTCGAACGCCGTGTTGACGGTATCGCGCAGGGCAAAAGTTTCTGCCTGCACATTGATTTTGCCGGCTTGTAACTGTGAATCATCAAGCACATCGTTGATCACCGTCAGCAAATGATCGGCCGATTGACGCGTGTGGTTCAAAATTTTCAATGCTTGCGGGTTGTCTGTTACACGCGCAAGCAACATGTTGTTAAAGCCCAAAATTGCATTCATGGGCGTGCGCAACTCGTGACTCGCCGTAGCAATGAATTGCTCACGTAAAGCCGATATGCGCAGGAGCTTTTTTCGTTTTTCTTCTAACTCTAAATTTCGCTGCAAGCTGGCTTGGTATGCTTGACGAAAGAGGTTGTCATATAAAAATGGCACCGTAATAAGGATCAGCGTCACAACGGAATAACTTGTAAATGACGACATGATTTGCGCCACGCCCAATGTCGGGTTCTCTGGCAGCCACCCTTGCCAAGTTATGTACGCCATCAACACCACATCCAGCAAAACCGCCACCAGCCATCCCAAACCCGATCGACGACTGAGCGCGTAAAAAGGAACCAAAGGAATCACCGTCATCCATGCCATATGTGGTGAAAAAATTCCACCGGACATCCATGCGGCATAGGTCACCAGCAAAAAACCAGCAAAAATTCCTAAGTGTGCTGCAACTAGAAACGGCAGGCGCCCCTCTCGGACCCGAACGGGCAAACGTGGCACAGCCCACGCGGTGAAAGCTTCTACAGTGAAACGACTCATTCGTCACCCTGTCGTGAATGCATGGCAAGCGCATTCGATATTTTAGAAATCAGCTGCTGCTCATCCAATGGTTTGTGTACAACATCATTCATGCCAGAGGCCAAACACCGATCTTGATCTACGGGGTTCGCACTGGCTGTTAAGGCAAGTACAGGCATGTGGCGAGTAGGAGCAGGAAACTCTTCTCGTAAAGTTCTTGTGACCTCCATGCCATCCATTTCAGGCATCACCATATCCATCAACGCCAAATCGAAGTGCTGTTCACGCAACTTTTCCAGTGCGCGCATGCCACTGCTGGCCTCCACAATTTGCGCTTTAGGAAAACATTTTTTGAGCATCATGCGAGCAACCATCAGGTTCACAGCGTTGTCATCGACCAGCAAAATTTGTATCGGCTTGTCTACCCACATGCGTGCTATTTCTGCGGCCGCTCGAGCCTCTTTGATCGCAATGCTTCGCAGCGGCAATTGAAACCAAAATCTTGAGCCATGCCCTTGTATGCTGCTCACGCCAATGGTCCCACCCTGCAAACTGACCAAACGCTCGCAAATCGAAAGGCCTAAGCCCGTGCCGCCATATTGACGATGGGTTTGCACATCCGCATGTTCAAACCCGTTGAAAATTTGTTTTCGACGATCCGCTGCGATACCAATCCCTGTGTCTTGCACTTCAAATAACACGCCACCACCCATCGCCTGTGCACGCACGACGATGCTGCCTGCGGCTGTGAATTTAATGGCGTTATCAAGCAAGTTGTTCAACACCTGAACCAGTCTTTGGCGGTCGCCTTTGACCCACATCTGGTGAACGGTAGAGGCTTCTAAATTGAGCGTGATATTTTTAACACTCGCTTTTTTTTCGTACGCCATCAACACGCTATTGAGCAAATCAAACAAAGCAAACGCTTCTTCATGCAAAGCCAATCGACCTGCTTGCAATTGAGAAAAATCCAAAATATCGTTCACCACTTGCAGCAATTGCTCGGTCGATCGACGAATGTGATCAACCACTGCTGCATCTTCTGGTCTCGTCTCAAGCTCTGACCGCAAAATACCGTTTAAGCCCAAGATGGCGTTCATAGGCGTTCGCAGTTCATGACCAACGCAAGCAATGAATTCATCCTTGTGTGCCTGCGCTCGAATTAAAGCTTGGCACGTTCGCTCTAATTCCACATTGCTTTCATCCATCTCAATAGTCTGTGTTAATTGCATGCGCTCATTCACAAAGACGACATACATGGCAAGACTGATCACAAAGAACTTGTTGGCGATGGTCCAAGCCATCACTTCGTTATCCATGTTGATGTCACTGTTCACCAGCCCGTTCTTACTGATCAGTAACAAAAGTAAATTGGCAGCAAAAACGGTGATGCCCCAAAACAAAGCAGGAATGCGATCGAGCAACAAAATCGCCGGCAAAATGGCCACCGTCATCCATACCATGAAAGGTGAGTTAATTCCGCCAGTCATGGCTGCCAAATACCCCACATAACAAATTGCCCACAGCAAAGTGCCGTGGGCCATCAGCAAATACGGGGCGCCTAGCAATACGGCCGCAAGCAAGAGCCAAAAACCAGCGGTACCAATCAAGTTGGCCACATGGTGGTCATCGGGGTAATAAATGAGATAAAACGGCAGCGAGCATAGGCACACCGCAAATAGCATGAACATCAACCAACTGCGACGACGCTCCAGCTGAGGTCCCTCAAAAAAGCGCTTCGGTATGAACACGTTTTGCAGTTTTGAGAGCATGCTTGTTTATGGTTTACGCAATTTGTCGATCAAGCCATTGAGCTCGTCAATTGAGCCAAACTGTATCGAGAGCTCACCCATTTCTTCGACTCGGCCATGACGCTTGACGCGTTTTTTAACACGCACTTCGACTTGCGCCGTGAGTAAATCAGACAACTCTTCTTCGATGCGTTTGATGTCGCGAGATTTTTCGCTCTTGGGTTTTTGCGGCACGAGATTGAATTCGGCGCTGAGTTTTTTGACCAAGCTTTCGGCTTCACGCACCGACATTTTTTTGGCGCTGATTTGATTCGCTGCCGTGATCTGCGTCGCTCGGTCCAGGGCCAACAAAGCACGGGCATGGCCCATGTCAATGTCGCCCGCCATGAGCATGGATTGCACGGGCTCAGCCAAATTGAGCAAGCGCAGCAAGTTGCTGGCGGCACTGCGAGAGCGACCTACAGCTTGTGCTGCGAGCTCATGCGTGAGGCCAAACTCCTTGATGAGACGTTGCAGGCCTTGGGCTTCTTCAAGTGGGTTGAGGTCTTCGCGCTGGATGTTTTCAATCAGCGCCATGGCGGCGGCGGCTTCGTTGGGCACGTCGCGCACGAGCACAGGCACCGTATCGAGGCCCGCTAACTTGGCAGCGCGGCTGCGACGTTCACCCGCGATGATTTCGTATTTGCCGGCATTGGGGCCATCGTGCAATTGGCGCACAAGGATGGGCTGCATGATGCCTTGCGCTTTGATGCTTTCGGCGAGCTCATACAAAGCGCCCTCGTCCATGCGTGTACGCGGCTGGTACATACCAGGCACCATTTGGCTCAATGGCAATGTATTTGGCAGGCCTTCTGCTGCGGCAGTTTGTGCGGCAACGCTGTCATCGACTTTAGGACCAAGCAATGCTTCGAGGCCGCGGCCTAGGCCTTTGGTTTTTTTAGTGACCATTTTTTTCTTTCAGTAAATCTTGTAACAAGGCAAAGCCTTCGGGCCAATCACCTAGGCGTGCATCGGCATTGATGTGCCCGCTCATGCCGCAATCGATCAAGCGCGAACCCCACGCTTGCGCCAAACCACTGGCGCGCAGCAAGCTGCAATACGCGTCGTTGCGGCTAGCCGCCACGATGCTGGGAAACGGCAACGGCTCACGCACGATGGGGCTCCAGCTGTGCAACATGTGTTGCATTTCGGGCCGCTCAACATCGGCAGGCGCAACCAACAAAGCCCCTTTGACTTTGTCTGCATTCATCGAATGCGCAGCCCATGCCGCCACCAACACGCAACCCAAACTGTGTGCAACGAGCACGGCGTTGGAGTGAGTCAACACGGCTTCCTCAAGCTGCATCATCCAATCGCCACGCAATGGAAAATCCCAGTTGTGTTGCTCAACACGCACGTAACCATGCTTGGCCTGCCACAGGCTTTGCCAGTGGTCAGGACCGCTGTTATGCCAGCCAGGAAGGATGAGAACGGGCGTTGTCACGGGTTAGATGGCGGGCTTAAAGCGTCTTCACGCGCTCGACCATTTCTTGCGCAAAGTCCACAAAGGCATGGCTACCTTTGGCAGAGGGATCGAACACCACACCCGGTAAACCATAACTAGGCGCCTCGGCCAAACGCACGTTGCGAGGAATGACAGCACTGAACACTTTGTCGCCAAAGTGGTCACGCAGTTGGTCGCTCACTTGTTGTTGCAAGGTGATGCGCGGATCAAACATGACGCGCAACAGGCCAATGATTTTGAGTTCGCGATTGAGGTTGGCATGCACTTGTTTGATGGTGTTGACCAAGTCGGTCAAGCCTTCAAGCGCAAAGTACTCGCACTGCATCGGCACGATCACGCCATGCGCTGCGCACAGGCCGTTGAGCGTCAGCATAGACAAGGAAGGCGGGCAATCGATAAGCACAAAGTCGTACTCGGCATCCACCACAGCCAAGGCTTGCTTGAGGCGGTTTTCGCGACGCTCTAGCGAAACCAGCTCAACCTCGGCACCGGCCAGGTCGCGGTTGGCACCCAAGACATCGTAGGTTGGGATTTTGGCGCGCACACCATCTGTGCCCCAGCTGCTGCGGATGCGGGCTTCTGCAATGGTGGCCTCTTCAAGCAGCACGTCATAGACGGAAAGCGCCATCTCACGCTTGTCGACGCCAGAGCTCATGGTGGCATTGCCTTGTGGGTCCAAGTCGATCATCAACACACGCTGACCGACAAAGGCCAAGCCAGCCGCCAAATTAACGGTGGTAGTGGTCTTGCCAACGCCACCCTTTTGGTTGGCAACGCAGAAAATTTTGGCCATACAAAGCTTTCGAAAGAGACTGAAAAATTATTTGAACAAGGCCAACTTGAGGCCAAAACCAATGAGCAAAACGCCAGCAATTTTGTTGAGCATGACACCCACCAAGGGATTGGCGCGCACGCGTTCGGCCAAATGATGTGCCAACAAAACCACCACCAAACCATAAGCAAAAGTGAGTGCGGCAATGGTGGCAGCCATCACAGCAAATGTGAGCAAACCTAGGTGAATGGCTGGATCCACAAACAAAGGAAAGAACGCCATGTAAAAAACAATGGCCTTGGGGTTAAGTACCGTGATAAACAAGGCTTGGCGAAAGTAGTGATCGGGCTTCATATCCAACACCGGCGCATCGCCGGGCTTCGCATTGAACAACGAGTAGCCCAACCCGATCAAATACGCAGCACCCGCCCACTGAATGGAGCTGTACAAACTGGGATAGTTGATGAGCAGCGCCGACAAACCAGCCACGGCCAACCACAACAAAACTTGGTCACCAGCGATCACACCCAAAGTGGCAGCCAAGCCCGAACGCACCCCACCCTTGCCTGTTGCGGTGAGCAACGCCAGGTTACCGGGGCCAGGAATAGCCAAAAAGACAATGATGGCCACGACGAATGCGCCGTAGTCCGCGATACCGAACATAGAGAACTCAGATTTTTAACTGAGGGAAGTTTAACCGCGCATCCAGATGATGCAGCGCTCGGCATCTAAACCGGGCACTTGGAGTTGTTCCACGTGAAACACTTTGACGCTTTCTGGCAACACAGCCAGCTCTTGGTCGGGGTGTTTGCCCTTCATTGCCATCCATACACCATTGCTGGCCAAGGCCGAGAGAGACCAAGTGGCGAAGTCCGCCAACGAGGCAAAGGCGCGAGAGCAAACCACGTCATACGGCTGGGTCAGGCTTTCGACCCGGGCATGCAGGCCTTTGAGATTGGGCAACTTCAGGGTGGCCGCCACTTGCTGGATGAAGGCCGCTTTTTTGGCGACCGTGTCTACACATGTGACCGACACGTCTGGGCAGGTGATGGCAATGACGATGCCGGGTAAGCCTGCGCCCGCCCCCACATCCAACAAACTGAATTGGGTTTGACCCTCGGGCAACACCAGCTTGGCCAACTCGCGGCGCAACGGCGCAATGACAGCCAAACTGTCCAGCAAGTGGTGGGTGAGCATTTCGTTGGTATCGCGCACGGCGGTCAAGTTGTAGACCTTGGTCCACTTGGCAATCAAATCCATGTAGGCCAAGAGCTGGGTTTGCTGGTCGGCAGACAGACTCAAGCCCAAACCATCAAGCCCTTTTTGCAGGGTGGGCAACAAGGGATGCATCAAACAGCCTCGGCAGAATTACTGGCCGCCGACTCTTGGGCAAAGCCTTTGACGCGCGAGCGCTTGAGGTGAATCAGCAATAAAGAGATGGCTGCAGGCGTGATACCCGACAAGCGCGAGGCCTGACCCAAGGTTTCGGGGCGCTGGCGGCTCAGGCGTTGACGCACCTCAAACGACAAAGCCGTGACTTGGTTGTAGTCCAAGTCTTCGGGCAGTTTGAGGTTTTCGTAATGGGCGGCACGCTCTACTTCGTCGCGCTGGCGATCGATATAGCCAGAATACTTGGCGGCGATTTCAATCTGCTCGATGATGGCGCGGGTGGTTTCACGTGAAACATCGTCGCCCACCAACCCATCGACCAGCTCTTGGTTTTGGTGCTTGGCACCATCCAAAGACATCAGGCCTTGGTAGCTCACATCGGGACGGCGGAGCAAATCGGCCAAGTTGTATTCGCGGTCGATGGCCTTGCCCAGCACGCGCTCAGCTTCGGCAACGGGCAAGTTGCGGGGGTTCACCCAGATGGATTTGAGGCGTTCTGTTTCACGTGAAACAGCATCGCGCTTACGGCTGAAAGCGTCCCAACGGGCATCATCCACCAAGCCCATTTGGCGACCGAGTTCGGTCAGACGCATGTCGGCATTGTCCTCACGCAGCTGCAAACGAAACTCAGCCCGGCTGGTGAACATGCGGTAAGGCTCGGTCACACCCTTGGTGGTGAGGTCGTCGACCAACACACCCAAGTAGGCTTGGTCGCGGCCCGGTGTCCACGCACCGCCAAAGTCGTTGGCCGCTCCGGCCAGACTGCGGCATTGCAAGGCGGCATTGATGCCAGCGAACAAGCCTTGGGCTGCCGCTTCTTCGTAACCGGTGGTGCCGTTGATTTGTCCGGCAAAGAACAGGCCACCAATGGCGCGGGTTTCGAAGCTACGTTTGAGTTCGCGCGGGTCAAAGTAGTCGTACTCAATGGCATAGCCGGGACGAATGATGTGGGCGTTTTCCAAACCCTTCATGGAACGGACCAAGTCGTACTGAATGTCAAACGGCAAGCTGGTACTGATGCCGTTGGGGTAGTACTCGTGGGTGGTCAGGCCTTCGGGCTCCAAGAAAATTTGGTGGCTGTCTTTGTCGGCAAAGCGGTTAATTTTGTCTTCCACGCTAGGGCAGTACCGCGGGCCGACACCTTCGATCTTGCCGGTGAACATGGGGCTGCGGTCAAAGCCGGAGCGGATGATGTCATGGGTTCGCTGGTTGGTGTGGGTAATCCAACACGGCATGTGTTGCGGGTGCATGGACGCACGACCCATGTAACTGAACACCGGGACTTCGCCCAACACGCCCGCCGAACGGGCGCCAGTTTCGGTTTGGTTTGCCACGCCGTCCCCCGGTTGCTCGATGCATTGGCTGAAGTCAATTGTGCGGCCGTCAATGCGCGGGGGCGTGCCGGTCTTGAGTCGGCCTTGGGGCAGCTTGAGTTCTTTGAGTCGCGCAGACAGGCTAACGGCAGGCGGATCACCCGCACGGCCACCGGCGTAGTTGCTCAGGCCCACATGAATCTTGCCGTCCAAGAAGGTGCCGGCTGTCAGCACCACAGTACGACTACGGAATCGAATCCCCGCTTGGGTGCAGGCACCCACCACGCGATCGCCCTCGACCATCAGGTCGTCCACCGCTTGTTGAAACAACCACAAGTTGGGTTGATTTTCCAGCATGCGACGGATCGCGGCTTTGTACAAAATGCGGTCGGCCTGTGCGCGGGTGGCGCGCACGGCTGGGCCTTTGGAGCTATTGAGAATCCGGAATTGAATGCCGGACTCGTCTGTGGCCAAAGCCATGGCACCGCCCAAAGCATCCACCTCTTTGACCAAATGACCTTTGCCAATACCGCCAATAGACGGGTTGCAGCTCATCTGACCCAGGGTTTCGACGTTGTGGCTTAAGAGTAAAGTTTTAGCCCCCATGCGCGCCGCGGCCAGCGCGGCCTCGGTGCCGGCGTGACCACCGCCAACCACGATGACATCAAACTCTTGGGGGTACAACATAAAACCAACCTTTGGGTGTGCCTAAGCACGTAAGAGCAGGGGCTGTTTGCCGCCCTGCTTAGCAGCGCGCGATTTTACTAGGCGCGCTCGATCTCTGTGCGCATCAAGGTTTCCAACGCTTGAGCAACAAAGCATTGGTCATCACACTGACCGAACTCAACGCCATGGCTGCCCCTGCGACAACAGGACTTAAGTAGCCCATCGCCGCCAACGGAATACCTGCAGCGTTGTAAGCAAAAGCCCAGAACAAGTTTTGGCGAATCTTGGCAACAGTGCGCGCTGAGATATCCAATGCACCCAACACCAAGGCCACGTCCCCGCGCATGAGCGTAATGCCCGCCGCTTGCATGGCCACATCGGTGCCTCCACGTTGACCATCTGCATTGAGATTGGCCATGGCAAGACCGACATCAGCAGCAGCCAAAGCCGGGGCGTCATTGATGCCATCACCGACGAAAGCCACCACGTGCGCTGCGCTATTGGTGCTGTGTTGCAGGCTTTTCACCAAGGCGGCTTTGTCGCCGGGCATGACCTCGGCATGCACTTCGTCTGCACGCAGACCCAAACGTGCAGCCATGGCTTGTGCAGCGCCTGCGTTGTCGCCCGAAATCATGACCAAACGCAAGCCGCGTGCGCGTAACTTGCCCAAGGCTTCTTGCACACCGGGCTTAGGCTCGTCACCAAAAGCCAACACGGCCAGCGCAATCACCCCTTGCAGCGTGCGTTCCGCCAAAACCGATACGGTGGCACCCTGCGCTTGCAAAGCGGCAGCACGGGCCTGCCATTCGCCAGCGGGCAAAGCAAGTGCCTCCATCCAACGCAAACTACCCAGTAAGAACTGACGACCTTGCACCGAACCTTCACTGCCAAGGCCTGCAACAGCTTTGACAGCATCGGGCGTAGTAAGGCTCAAACCATGCGATTTGGCGGCTTGCACCACGGCATGCGCCAACGGATGCTCGCTACCACTCTGCAAACTTGCAGCCCATGTCAACAGGCTTTGCGTTGGCGCACTCAACGGTGTTGAAGCGTCAAGCGCAACACCCGCGTTCATCGCTTCTGCTGGCAACAGCGACAACAAGCGCGGCTGTCCAACCGTTAGCGTGCCCGTCTTGTCAAACGCAACGGTATCTACCTTGTGTGCAATTTCCAAAGCTTGTGCATCTTTGATGAGGATGCCGTGCTTCGCCGCCACGCCCGTGCCAGCCATGATGGCCGCAGGCGTCGCCAAACCCAAAGCACATGGGCAAGCAATGACCAACACCGCTACACAATGGATGAGTGACACCTCAAGGCTGTGGCCCGTGAACCACCAAGCCAACAGCGTGACCAAGGCCAGCACCAACACCATGGGCACAAACACAGCAGACACTTGGTCCACCATGCGTTGAATCGGGGCCTTAGCAGCTTGTGCGTCTTCGACCAAGCGAATGATGTTGGCCAACACAGTGGCAGTGCCTGTGGCACTCACACGCACCACCACGCGACCTTCACCGTTGATGCTGCCACCCGTCACGCGTGAATCGATGGCTTTGTGCACAGGCAGGGGCTCACCTGTGAGCATGGCCTCATCTACTTGGGTGTTGCCTTCAAGCACCACACCGTCAGCCGCAAAGCGTTCGCCAGGCAAAACCACCAAACGGTCCCCGACCAACAGCTCTTCTATCGGAATCTCAACTTCGCCATCCAAGGTGATAACGCGCGCGCGCGCAGGACGCAAAGCATGCAAAGCGCGAATGGCGTCAGTGGTTTGTCGTTTCGCCCTCGCCTCTAACCACTTGCCCAGCAACACCAAAGTGATGACCACCGCCGAGCCTTCGAAATACAAATGCACCATCGCACCCGCAGGCGCTGTGAGCCACAGCCACACCGACAAAGCCCAACCCGCCGTGGTGCCCAAGGCCACCAACAAATCCATGTTGCCACTACCTGCCAACAAGGCGTGCCAACCCGCTTTGTAAAACCGTGCGCCCAACACAAACTGCACAGGCGTCGCCAGCACAAACTGCCACAACGCCGACAACATCCAGTGCTGACCTAACGCATCGCCCACCATAGGCAACACCAACGGCGCACTGAACAACAAACCCATGGCGACGGGCATGAAACCTACCCACGCACCTTCTGGCGCTTGTTCCAAATGTTCGGCAGCCAAGGGCTCGTAACCCGCATCACGCACCGCACGGCGCAGGCGGGCTTGTTGAGTTTGTTCGTCTTCTGAAACTTGTGAAGCGACCCAGTTGATCCTCGCCGATTCGGTGGCCAAATTGACGCTGACCGATTCAACCCCAGGCAGTTTGGCAATCGCGCGCTCCACTCGGGCCACGCACGATGCACAGGTCATTCCACCAATACCAATATCGCAGGACAATTCAGACATAGGTTAAGGTTACATCTTTATGAGGAGCCAGTGATGGACAACACGTTTCAAGTGCAGGGCATGACTTGTGGTCATTGCGAAATGGCGGTTAAAAAAGCGATTGCGCGTCTAGACCCAGAAGCCAAGGTAGAGATTGACCGCAGCACAGGCAAAGTTGACGTGCACAGCAGCAAGCCACGCGAAGACATTGCGCACGCCATTGCTGACGAAGGCTACCAAGTCGCATGAGCACCATCCAAGAAGCTCGCTGTGTCGAGCGCTTGGTACAAGGCCAAGATACAAAAGATGGCGCAGGTGTGCGCCTGACACGTGTGCTCAGCCACGATTTGCAAGAGCGCCTAGACCCGTTTCTAATGCTCGATGCCTTTGGCAGCGACAACCCAGGCGATTACATTGCGGGCTTTCCCAACCACCCTCACCGAGGCTTCGAGACGGTGACCTACATGATTGCGGGTCGCATGCGCCACAAAGACAGCGGCGGCCACGAAGGTTTGCTGCAAAACGGTGGTGTGCAATGGATGACTGCAGGCCGTGGTCTGACGCACAGCGAAATGCCTGAGCAAGAAGAGGGTGTGATGGAAGGCTTTCAGCTGTGGCTGAATCTGCCCGCCAAAAACAAACTCTGCGAGCCTTGGTACCGCGACATCCAAAGCGAAGAAATTCCGGAAGTCACCACAGCTGCAGGTGTCTTGGTGCGCGTGATTGCAGGTCAATCGCATGGCACAGAGGGTGCGATGCAACGCGAACACACAGAACCTCTGTACTTAGACCTGCACTTCCCTGCGACTGATAGCGTCGTGTTTGAACAGCACCTGCCTGCCACACACAACGCATTTGTGTATGTGTACCGTGGCGGACTAGACGTGGTGCACGGCGATAACGCCACAGGAGTGCCGATCAAGCGTATGGCTGTGCTCACCAACGGTGGTGATGGCTTGGTGCTGCGTGCACAAGCCAACACACGTGCCATTGTGATGGCCGGCAAACCGTTGAACGAGCCTATCGCGCAATACGGCCCGTTTGTGATGAACACCCGCGAAGAGCTGGTGCAAGCCGTGGACGACTTTCGTGCAGGCTTGATGGGCTAGGCCCACGCTACAAAACTTTACGAAACTTGTGCTCCAACGCACAAACGCGATACACACGCGGTTCACAGTAGAAACCTGACAGAGGCATCTCGCCTCTGACTTCAAGGAACTTCTATGACACGTTTGAACACCACACGTTTTGCACTCTCTGTTTTGTTAGCTGGCTCTGCGCTTGCGGCTGTTGTCCCTGCACAAGCACAACCCATGATGGGTGAAATGGGCATGCACCACGACGAGGGTCGCATGCATGAACGCATGACCAAGCATTGGGAACAACGCCAAGCAGAACTGAAAAGCAAGCTGCATTTGGCCGCTGCGCAAGAACCCGCATGGAATACGTTTGTGCAAGGTATGAAAATCCCCACAAAACCATTGGCTCAATCGATAGACCGTGAGGCCTTGGCCAAACTCAGCACACCTGAACGCATGGAAAAAATAAATGCAGTGCATGAAGCCAACTTAGCTGCCATGCAAACCCACATCAAACAACGCACAGAAGCAACACGCACGTTCTACAACCAACTGAGCGTCGAACAACAAAAAGTGTTTGACGCTGAAACCCTCCCAGAGCAATCCCGCTGGAAGGGCAAGCGCGATTAAATATCGATGTTGGCAGCGCGCAAGGCGTTGTGTTCGATGAAGTTGCGGCGAGGCTCGACCTCGTCGCCCATCAACATGGTGAACACGCGATCGGCTTCGATGGCATCGTCAATTTGCACACGCAACAAACGGCGAACTGTGGGGTCCATCGTGGTTTCCCACAGCTGGGCTGGGTTCATCTCACCCAAGCCCTTGTAACGTTGGCGGGCAGTAGCGTTTTCGGCTTGGCCAATCAACCACTTCATGGCTTGACGGAAGTCAGACACTTTTTCTTCTTTGGCTTTTTCGCCTTCACCGCGGTGCACCTTCGAGCCCTCGCCCACCAAGTCACGGAAGGTGTGAGCGGCTTCAGCCAAAGCACCGTAATCGGCACCGTGCACGAAGTCTTGGGTGATCACGCTGCTCTTGACGTTGCCATGGTGGCGACGGCTGATGCGCAAGATAGGTTTGTCGGTACGCACATCAAACTCACCCGATGCTTCTGAACCGCTGCCGAGTTCACGCAATTTTTCTTGCATGGCCACTGCAGATTTTTCAGCATCGGCCACGGTGTCGAGGTTGATAGACACACCATCCGCAATGGCACGCAAAGCTTCGGCATCCATAAAGCCACTCAAACGCGCAATGACAGATTCCGCCACTTGGTGCTTGCGCGCCAATTCGGCCAAGGTGTCACCACTCAAAGTTTGTGCATTGGCACCGCTGGTGGTGATGCTGGCGTCTTTCAGCGCAATACGCAATAAGAAACCATCCAAAGCAGACGCGTCTTTGAGGTACAGCTCTTCTTTGCCTGCCTTGACCTTGTACAAAGGAGGTTGAGCAATGTAGATGTGGCCACGCTCAACCAGCTCTGGCATTTGGCGATAGAAGAAGGTAAGCAACAGCGTACGGATGTGCGCACCGTCCACGTCGGCGTCGGTCATGATGATGATGCGGTGGTAACGTAGCTTGTCGACGTTAAAGTCATCAGTAGCTGACTTGCCAGACTCAGCACTGGCTTTGCCAATGCCTGTGCCCAAAGCCGTGATGAGCGTCAAGATTTCATTGCTGGTCAACAGCTTTTCGTAACGCGCTTTTTCCACGTTCAAGATCTTGCCACGCAAGGGCAAGATGGCTTGGAATTTACGGTCACGGCCTTGCTTGGCTGAACCACCCGCGGAGTCACCCTCCACGATGTAGATTTCGCATAGCGATGGGTCTTTTTCTTGGCAATCTGCTAGCTTGCCTGGCAGGCCCATACCATCCAATACACCTTTGCGACGTGTCATCTCGCGAGCTTTGCGGGCTGCTTCACGTGCACGCGCAGCTTCCACAATTTTGCCGCAAATGATTTTGGCGTCGTTGGGACGTTCTTGCAGATAGTCTGTCAATGTTTTGGCCACAATGTCTTCTACGGGTGCACGCACCTCGCTAGACACGAGTTTGTCTTTGGTCTGGCTGCTGAACTTAGGCTCAGGCACTTTGACTGACAACACGCAGCACAAGCCTTCGCGCATGTCATCGCCCGTGACTTCAACTTTGGCCTTCTTGGCAAACTCGTTTTCTTCGATGTACTTGTTGATAACGCGCGTCATTGCTGCGCGTAACCCCGTCAAATGGGTACCACCATCACGCTGTGGAATGTTGTTGGTGAAGCACAAGACATTTTCGTTGTACCCATCGTTCCACTGCATAGACACTTCCACACCAATGCTGGTACCGGGAATACCACCGTAGGTATCAGCTGGACGATCACCTTCGGCATAAAACGCATTGGGGTGCAATACTTTTTTGCCGGAGTTGATGAAGTCCACAAAACCCTTGACACCACCTGCACCAGAGAAGTCATCTTCTTTGCCTGTGCGTTCATCGACCAAACGGATACGCACGCCATTGTTCAAGAAGCTGAGTTCGCGCAAACGCTTGCTCAAAATTTCGTAATGAAAGTCTGTGTTTTGTGTGAAGATTTCTGTGTCAGGCAAGAAATGAACTTCTGTTCCACGTTTTTCTGTGTCACCCGTGATGCGCATGGGAGAAACTTCAACACCATCCACCACTTCGATCAAACGGTTTTGTACGAAACCTTTGGCGAACTCTAAGGTGTGAACTTTGCCTTCGCGGCGCACAACCAAACGCAATGATTTAGACAACGCGTTCACACAAGATACACCCACACCGTGCAAACCGCCAGACACCTTGTAGCTGTTTTGGTTGAACTTGCCACCGGCGTGCAATTCGGTCAAAGCAATTTCAGCAGCAGAACGCTTGGGCTCATGCTTATCATCCATCTTCACACCAGTCGGAATACCACGGCCGTTGTCAGTCACACTGATGGAGTTGTCGCTGTGGATAGTGACCACGATGTCGTCGCAATGACCGGCCAAAGCTTCGTCAATCGAGTTGTCCACCACCTCAAACACCAAGTGATGCAAACCTGAACCATCAGATGTATCACCGATGTACATACCTGGACGCTTACGAACCGCCTCGAGGCCTTCCAAAATTTGGATAGAGCCTTCACCATAGCCTTCACCGGCTGCAGGTGTCACTGGAGTTTCAGGAGTTTGAGTGGGTTCGGTCATAGCAAGTCTTCGTGCGTGAGGCACAAGTACCTCACGGGTTCAATCAGAAAAAAGGAAAACAACAACGCGTTAGATACGCATTGGCATCACCACATATTTGAAGGTGGTGTTTTCGGGAATAGTAATGAGCGCTGAGCTGTTGGAATCTGCTAAGTCCACTTGCACCATCTCTTGGTCCATGTTAGTCAAAGCATCGATCAAATACGTCACGTTGAAACCAATTTCAATGGCATCACCGTTGTAATCAATTTCAAGTTCGTCCACTGCCTCTTCTTGTTCAGCGTTACTCGATGCCACGCGCAACACACCTGGCTCGAGGTTCAAGCGAACACCCTTGAATTTCTCGCTGGTCAAAATAGCTGTACGCTGCAAAGTAGCCAACAACGCTGTGCGGCCCATAGTGATGGTGTTTTTGTGATTCTTTGGAATAACACGGTTGTAGTCTGGGAACTTACCTTCGACCAGCTTAGTTACAAACTCCATGCCGTCAAATGTGAACTTAGCCTGGTTACCCGCAAATTGCATTTCAATCGCGCCTTCTTTGTCGCTCAACAAGCGCTGCATTTCGAGCACTGTTTTGCGAGGCAAGATGACTTCTTGACGCGGTACTTCTACGTCCAAGATGGCAGAGGCAAAAGCCAAGCGGTGACCATCTGTCGCAACCAAGCTGAGCTGCTTACCTTCAGCAACAAACAAGATGCCATTCAAGTAATAACGGATGTCGTGCACGGCCATGGCAAATGACACTTGGTGCAACAACTCTTTGAGAGTCTTTTGTGGCACGCTGAACGAAGGTCCAAAGTTGGCAGCTTCTTGTACTAACGGGAAGTCTTCAGCAGGCAAGCTTTGCAAAGTGAAGCGGCTCTTACCACCTTTCAAAATCAATTTGTTTTGATTCGATTCCAAACTCACGGTTTGGTCTGAAGGCATGGTGCGCAAGATATCAATCAACTTACGTGCTCCCACGGTGGTAGTGAAGTTACCTGCATCACCATTGAGTTCAGCTGTTGTACGAATTTGAATTTCTAAATCACTGGTGGTTAGTTGCAACGAACTACCAGTTTTGCGGATCAACACATTTGCCAATATTGGCAATGTGTGACGACGTTCAACGATGCCTGCAACAGATTGCAGAACTGACAAAACCTTGTCTTGTGTTGCTTTCAGTACGATCATCTCTTCCTCTTGTTTTCTTTATTTAAATTAGTAGTAGTAGATAAGCAAAGCATCTTTCTGTGGACAATAGCATTTTCCTCTTTTTTTTCAAGGACTTGGCCCCTCTGTGAAGGTGTTGGCAAGCTTGCTTTTTGCTGTCGTTCAAATTTGGATAACTTTTCAATTTCTACTTTTCTGTGGATAACTCTGGTGTTATCCAGAAACTACCCACAAGGTTGTTCTTTTGCTGTTTAGCCTTTGAGTGTTTGCTCTAAAACGTGCAGTTGTTGGTTTAAATCAGCCATTTGCTGGCGTTCAGCTGTGATTTTTCGTACGGCATGCAACACTGTGGTGTGATCTCGCCCACCAAATAGCTCACCGATCTCAGGAAGACTCTTTTGAGTGAGTTCTTTCGCAAGGTACATGGCAATTTGGCGAGGTCTCGCAATCGACGCAGGACGCTTCTTAGAGTACATGTCAGCCACTTTGATCTTGTAATAGTCGGCGACAGTTTTTTGAATGTTCTCTACGGAAATCTGGCGATTTTGGATAGAAAGTAAATCGCGCAAAGCATCACGAGCCAACTGAATTGAAATTTCTTTCTGGTTGAAACGCGAGTAAGCCAAGATCTTGCGCAATGCACCTTCGAGTTCGCGCACGTTAGAACGCACATTTTTAGCGACGAAAAAGGCCACTTCTTCAGGCATTTCAGAACCTTCAGCACGTGATTTGCTGATCAAAATAGCGACACGCATTTCCAATTCAGGTGGTTCGATGGCAACAGTCAAACCCGCATCAAAGCGAGACACCAAACGCTCATGGATGTCGGTGAGACCCTTGGGATAAGTGTCACTCGTCATGATGATGTGCGATTTTTTGGTCAACAAGGCTTCAAACGCGTTGAAAAACTCCTCTTGGGTGCGTTCCTTGTTGGCAAAAAACTGAACATCGTCAATTAAAAGCAAATCAAGTGAGTGGTAACGCTCTTTGAATTCGTCAAAAGTTTTGCGTTGATACGCTTTAACCACATCTGAAACAAACTGTTCAGCATGGATGTAGAGAACTTTGGCGTCTGGACGCTCAGCCAGCAGTTTGTTACCTACTGCATGCATCAAGTGGGTCTTACCCAAACCGACGCCACCATAGATGAACAAGGGGTTGTAAAGTTGCCCAGGCATGGTCGCTACATGCATGGCAGCAGCACGTGCCATGCGGTTGGCTGTCCCTTCAACCAAGGTGTCAAAGGTCAGCGCAGTGTTGAGGCGGGTACGCGGACCACTGGGAATGCCTTCTTCCAAGCCAACAAAGCTCTCAGGCAAAGATTCAAGTTCTTGTGAAAACGATACAGGCTTAATTCTGACGGGCGTTTCTTTGGGAGTGATCGCTAACTCAACTTGAATCAGTTGGCCGTGAAGTTGTTGCAGCAAACCTGCAATTCGGTTGGCATATTGGGCACGAATCCAATCTAATTTGAATCGGTTTCCGACCAAAATCACCACTTTGCTGAAGTCATCAGCGACGTTGGCAACCAGTGGTTTGATCCAAGTGTTGAACTGCTGTTCAGGTAATTCTTGCGCCAATTGATCGACGCAAGCCTGCCACAAACCATCGCCCGATGTGGGGGATAGGCCGTCAGCGGCAGAGGAAGGAAGACCCTGGTTCATGAGATATTTTTCTGTGGATAGCTGTCTTTAAAAGACAGGCAATCAAGCACTTTATCAAAAAATTATCCACAGGGCGAGTAAATCAGAAAGACTTTTTTCAAAGAGGGCGCCAAAAGAGTGTGGATAAAAGTCTGCAAGTGGGCCAAAAGTTTGAGATAATCATTGGTTTCCCTGATCTCTCAGGGCTTAGCTTTTTGGAAAAATCATGAAACGCACTTACCAGCCTTCTAAAACCCGTCGCGCCCGTACCCATGGCTTTTTGGTCCGTATGAAAACACGCGGTGGACGCGCTGTGATCAACGCTCGTCGCGCCAAAGGTCGCAAGCGTCTGGCAGTCTAATTTTTGACCACTGAACAGGCCCGCGACCCAAGCGCCGTGGAACGTCTGCAACAGTGGTCAGAATTTCAGGCCGTCATGTCGGCAGGGTCTGTGGCACGTACGCCGCATTTTGTGTTGCACCAGTGGCAACACCCTGCCAAAGCCTCTACAGGGTCTGGGTTTGAAGAAACCCCGGCCCTGTTTGTCGATGGTGTCTTGATGGTGGGCGCACTTACACCCAAACGGTGGGCCAAGCGCGCGGTCACTCGCAACATGATTCGACGTCAAATTCACGCGGTTTCGCAAGAGTTTGAAAAGGGCTTGAAACCTACTGCCTATGTGGTTCGCTTGCGGGCAACGTTTAACCCTCAAAAGTTTGTGAGTGCATCCTCGGATGTGTTGAAACAAACAGTGCGTGAAGAACTCAAACAATTGTTTGGATATGTGAGCGCCGCATGATGCAATCATTTTTGATGATGGTGGTGCGTGGGTATCGTTTGCTCTTGAGCCCTTGGCTAGGGTCTTCGTGTCGGTTTGAGCCCACGTGCTCGGTGTATTCGCTGCAAGCGTTAGAGTTGCACGGTGCTGCGCGTGGCAGTTATTTGACCTTGCGTCGTTTGGCACGTTGCCATCCTTGGTGCATAGGCGGGCACGATCCTGTTCCCCCTGCTTTGTTTAGCTCTTTGACCTCTTCCAACGCCGGAAAGAAAACTTCATGAACGATATTCGCCGCACCATTTTGTGGGTGATCTTTGGTTTTTCCATGGTTCTTTTGTGGGACCAATGGCAAGTCCATAACGGAAACAAAGCCACATTTTTCCCAACACCTGCACAACAAGCCAAAGTTGCGGCTGATGCAGCTTCATCTGTGCCACAAGCCGCAGGTGTACCTACAGCAATTACACCGCAAGCGACAGTAGCAGTGCCCGCAGTTGAGACACGTGCTGCGTCTAAAGAGTTGGTTCAAGTCGAAACAGATTTGTTCAAACTCAGCTTTGATACCGAAGGCGGCACGTTGGCTCGCGTCGAGTTGTTGAAGCACGAAGACGAACAAAAGCCAGGGCACAAAATAGTGTTGTTGGACGACAGCAAAGAACGCATCTACACCGCACAAACAGGCTTGATTTCAAGCATTCCTGGCGTGGCATTGCCCACACACAAATCAGTGATGGCTGTTCGTCCCGGTGCGCGAAAACTCAAAGATGGTGACAACGAGTTGTCCATCACGTTTGAGTCGGCTGCACAAAATGGTGTGAAGTTGGTCAAGACCTACACTGTCAAACGCGGCGCGTATGACATGGCGGTGAAGCACGACATCGTCAACACAGGGTCACAAGATGTAGCGCCTCAACTGTATTTCCAATTGGTGCGTGATGGCAACAAGCCAGTGGGTGAGTCATCGTTCTATTCGACCTTCACAGGCCCTGCGATTTACACAGAAGCTAAGAAGTACCAAAAGGTCGAGTTCGCAGACATCAAGAAGAAAAAAGTGGATGTTGAAAAACAATCCAACACTGGCTACATCGCCATGGTGCAGCATTACTTTGCGAGTGCGTGGATCTTGCCCGATGGCATGAATCGCGATATCTCTATTGATGCAGTAGACATTGGCTCGACCATGCCCGACTGCTGCTACCGAGTAACGGCGATCTCCCCTTTGGAAGTAATCAAGTCAGGCCAAACGAAGAGCGTTGCCGCTACTTTCTATGCCGGTCCACAAGAAGAGAAAAAACTCGAAGCGCTTTATCCCGGCTTGGAGTTGGTCAAAGACTACGGCTGGTTGACCATTTTGGCCAAACCCTTATTTTGGTTGTTGCATCAACTCAACAACATTTTGGGTAACTGGGGGTGGTCCATCGTCAGCTTGGTGGTGTTGCTCAAAGCGGCCTTCTATTGGTTGAATGCCCATGCTTACCAAAGCATGGCCAAGATGAAAGCCATCAATCCAAAAATCATGGAAATGCGCGAGCGTCTCAAAGACAACCCACAGCAAATGCAAATGGAGATGATGAAGATTTACCGCGAAGAGAAGGTCAACCCCATGGGGGGTTGCTTGCCGATCGCGTTGCAAATCCCCGTGTTCATTGCCTTGTACTGGGTGTTGTTGTCGACGGTCGAAATTCGCAATGCGCCTTGGTTGGGTTGGATCCATGACTTGTCAGCGCCCGATCCTTTCTTTATCTTGCCTTTGGTCATGACATTGACGACCTTGTTACAAACCGCATTGAATCCCGCGCCACCAGACCCTATGCAGGCCAAGATGATGTGGATCATGCCGCTTGCTTTCAGCGTGATGTTCTTTTTCTTCCCTGCCGGCTTGGTGCTGTATTGGATTACCAACAACGTGTTGTCGATTGCTCAGCAATGGGTCATCAATACGCGTATGGGTGTGCCACCCCAATTCAATTTGCCTAAGTTCTGATTTAAAAAATAGGCATTCAAAAACCCGCCACCTTCGGATGGCGGGTTTTTTTCTGGACAATCTAGCCATGCTCGCCCTTCACGATGCCCCCATCATTGCCATTGCCACCGCCCCAGGTCGAGGAGCCGTGGGCATTGTGCGTGTCAGTGGAAAGAACTTAGGTGCATTGGTGCAGGCGCTATGTGGCAAAACACTGAAGCCACGCGAAGCCACGTATTTGCCGTTGCCAGATGAAACAGGCGCTCCGATAGATCATGTCTTGGCGCTGCACTTTCCGGGGCCTAATAGTTACACCGGCGAAGACGTGTTGGAGTTGCAAGCCCACGGTGGCCCAGTGGTGTTGCAACTCATCTTGGCGCGCTGCTTGCGCGCTGCAGCCTCCGTGAATGAGGACAACAAGTCATTGTTGAGTGGCCTACGTTTGGCCCAGCCAGGCGAGTTCACGCAGCGTGCGTTCTTGAACCACAAACTCGATTTGGCGCAAGCCGAAGCCGTGGCCGACTTGATAGATGCCAGCACTGAAGCTGCTGCACGCGGTGCGAGCCGTTCGTTAGCGGGGGCGTTCTCGAATGAAATTCACCAGTTGCGTGATGCGCTGATTCATCTGCGCATGCTGGTTGAGGCGACTTTGGACTTCCCCGAGGAAGACATTGATTTTTTAAAGCAAGCCGATGCTCAGGGTCAGCTCAATCGCCTGCAACAAAATCTAGCGCGTGTGATGGCGCAAACCAAACAAGGCGCATTGCTGCGTGAAGGTATTCGCGTGGTGATCGCGGGTCAGCCCAATGCGGGTAAAAGTTCTTTGCTCAATGCTTTGGCGGGGGCAGAGCTGGCCATCGTCACACCCATCGCAGGCACGACCCGCGACGTGGTCCAACAAACCATTCAAATCGAAGGCGTGCCTTTGCATGTCGTAGATACGGCGGGCCTGCGCGAACACCCCGATGTAGACGAGGTCGAGCGCATCGGCATTGCCCGTGCGTGGGACCAAATAGGCCAAGCCGACGCCGTGCTGTTTTTGCACGATCTCACACGAAAAGACGATGCCGCTTATGCAGCAGCTGACAAGCAAATTGAACAAACCTTACAAGACAAGTTAGACGCGCATGTGCCAGTCTTGCACTTGTGGAACAAAGCGGACGCACACAGCATGGCCGCAACCTTGCCGAGCCAAGAGGATGTGACAGCGGCGACTCACATCACCTTGTCAGCCAAAACCGGTGATGGCTTGCCCGCGCTGCGCCAACAACTGCTGAACGTGGTGGGTTGGCAAGGCGGAGGCGCAGAGGGGATGTTCATGGCCCGTGAGCGTCATGTGCAAGCCTTGTACGAAGTTGATGAACACCTTATGCTGGCCAATGCCAGCTTGCAAGCTCAAGTGCCCGCACTCGATTTGTTGGCAGAAGAGCTGCGTTTGAGCCAAAACGCACTCAACACCATCACGGGTGAGTTCACGCCGGATGATTTGCTGGGCGTGATCTTCTCAAGCTTTTGTATTGGCAAATAAGTCGGCTGCGACCATAAAATCAAATCATGACCCAAGACCACGCACACACGAGAGGCGCACAGTCGCTGTTGGATGACCAGCGCATTTTGCAACTCGCTCATGACACGCTCGACATTGAGGCCGATGCCGTGCGTCACTTGCGCAATGGCTTGTCGCCAAGCTTTGTGCAAGCTGTGCATGCCATTCTCAAAGTTAAAGGCCGTGTGGTCGTGATGGGCATGGGCAAAAGCGGCCATGTCGGCCGCAAGATCACAGCCACACTTGCTTCAACCGGAACACCCGCCATGTTTGTGCATCCTGCGGAAGCCAGTCATGGCGACTTGGGCATGGTGAAAGACACCGATTTGGTCATCGCTATTTCAAACAGCGGTGAAAGCGATGAACTCGCTGCGATTCTGCCGGTGCTCAAGCGTCAGGGTGTTCCATTGGTGGCGCTCACGGGTGGTGCAGATTCAACCTTGGCGAATCACGCCGATATTGTGCTCAACACGGGAGTGTTGAAAGAGGCTTGCCCACTTAACTTGGCCCCGACGGCCAGCACTACCGCACAAATGGCTATGGGCGACGCCTTGGCTGTTGCGTTGTTAGATGCACGCGGTTTCAAAGCTGAAGACTTTGCACGTTCACATCCTGGCGGTGCTTTGGGCCGCCGATTGCTCACCCATGTGAGTGATGTCATGCGCAGTGGCGATGCTGTGCCCAGCGTTTTGCCCACAGCCAGCTTCAGTGACTTGATGCGTGAGATGAGCGCCAAAGGTTTGGGCGCTTCCGCAATTGTGGATAGCAATCAAAAAGTGTTGGGCATTTTCACCGATGGTGACTTGCGTCGTTTGATCGAAACTGGCACAGACATGCGTCAGCTGACCGCGCAGCAAGTCATGCACGCTAACCCACGCACAGTTCGCTCTAGCGCATTAGCCGCTGAAGCGGCAGAGTTGATGGAGTTGCATCGCATCACCAGCGTGCTGGTCGTCGACGAGCAAGGCACGCTGTGCGGTGCACTCAACACCAACGACCTCATGCGCGCGAAAGTCATCTGATGAGCACACATACACCTGCGCTGAACTTCGATCCCGCTTTGCTGTTGCGCGCGCAAAACGTGCGCGTGGCTTTTTTTGATGTCGATGGCGTTCTCACCGACGGCGGTTTGCTGTTCACCGAAAGCGGTGAAACCATCAAACGCTTTTGTACGCTCGATGGCCATGGTTTGAAGATGTTGCAAAAAGCAGGGATCACGCCCGCTGTTATCACAGGGCGCGATAGCGCACCATTGCGTGCGCGTCTAAAAGCGTTGGGCATCACGCACGTGCGTTACGGCACCGAAGACAAGGCGCCCGCCGCACAAGAAATTTTGAACGAACTGGGTCTTGATTGGTCGCAAGCCGCACACATGGGTGACGATTGGCCAGACATGGCAGTGATGACACGTGCTGCGTTTGCTTGTGCGCCGAACAATGCACACATTGAGGTCAAAGCTGTTGCACATTACGTAACCCAACTTGACGGCGGTCACGGTGCCGCCCGTGAGTTTTGCGATTTGTTGTTGATTGCCAGCGGTCGTTATGCTGAGTTGCTACGAGGCTACGTCGCATGAGTCGTGCTGCATCGGCGCCTTTGAGAATTCGCTTGCAGCGCGTGTGGGATCGACTTGCTGTCTACCTACCTATTGTCATGATGGGTTTTATGGCCATGACCACATACTGGTTGGTGCGTAACGCTCCGGTGACAGGTGATGCGGAGCTAGAGGCTGATCCACGCCATGTGCCGGATTACTTCATGCGAGATTTCACCGTGAAGGTGTTTGCTGCAGATGGCAAGCTCAAGAGCGAAATGGTTGGCATTGAAGGCCGTCATTACCCAGACACAGACACGTTAGAGATTGATCAGCCCCACATTCGAATCATCAGTCCAGAGGGTCGATTGACGACGGCGGTTGCAAAACGTGGATTGATCAACTCGGATGGTTCAGAAGCACAGCTCTTTGACAAGGCCGTGGTGGTGCGTGAAGCAACAACAAATGCACAAGGTGTTGCGGTGCCAAGGACAGAATTGCAGAGCGACTTTTTGCATCTGTTTGCAAATACCGAAGAGGTTCGCTCGCATTTACCGGTTGTGTTGGTACGAGGAGCTGGTGACCGCTTCTCCGGTGATGGCATGGATTACGACAACTTAGATCGTGTCATGCAGCTCAATGGTCGTGTGCGCGGGACTTTGCTACCTCGCAAAGAAAAGCCAAGCCAATAACTGGTCTCATATCCCAATGAAAAAAGGCTCCCATGGGAGCCTTTTGATTTGCAGTGAAGCAGATCGATCAGTAGCTGTTGCCACCACCGAACCCGCCGCGACCACCACCGCCGCCGCCTTCACGACGACCGCCGCCAGCACCGCCACCGCCGTAGGGGCTACGGAAACCACCGCCGCCGCCTTCACGACCGCCACCACCGTAGCCGCCACCGCCATCACGGCCACCGAAGCCGCCAGTGCGTGGAGGACGTGGCTCCATTGGACGTGCTTCGTTCACCACGAGGCTGCGACCACCCAAAGGTGCGCCGTTCATGCCTTCGATGGCAGCTTGCGCTTCAGCATCGCTGCCCATTTCGACGAAACCAAAACCTTTAGAGCGGCCAGTGTCGCGCTCCATCATGACCTTGGCGCTGGTCACAGAACCGAACTGTCCGAAAGACTGTTCAAGATCACCGTCGCGCACGGAATACGGCAAGTTGCCGACGTACAGTTTGTTGCCCATGAAAGGGACTCCTTAAAACACAAAAACAAAGCGATGGAGTCCCGAACCGAAACTGACCGATCACCAAATACACCTTGCCCGTGCTTGCACGCGCAAGGTTGCGGCCATTATGGGGTACAAGTTGGCAAAAATACCAAGCGTTTACCTGTATTTACCACAATTGATGCACGAAAAACACGTTTGTACAACTCACCAACTTGCTTCGCGGTCGGGTGACGCTGTGATTTTGTGAATCGTCAAGTCGGCGCCTTCAAACTCTTCTTCTTGGCTCATGCGCAAACCAACGGTCATCTTCAAAACTCCGTACACGACGAAGCCACCAACCAATGCCCACACCACACCCAGTGTTGTGCCTGCCAGTTGTGCCGTGAAGTTGATGCCGCCAATGCCACCCAAAGCTTGCGTGCCAAAAATGCCAGCCGCAATGCCGCCCCATGTGCCGCACAAGCCGTGCAAAGGCCACACGCCCAACACATCGTCAACGCGCCACTTGTTTTGTGTGAGCGTGAACATCACCACAAAGATGCCACCCGCCACAGCACCCACGACCAACGCGCCCATGGGGTGCATCAAGTCAGAGCCTGCGCACACTGCTACCAAGCCAGCCAAGGGGCCGTTGTGTACAAAGCCGGGGTCGTTCTTGCCAGCGATCAGAGCCACTAAGGTGCCGCCCACCATCGCCATCAATGAGTTCACCGCGACGAGGCCAGAGATCTTGTCGAGTGTTTGTGCGCTCATCACGTTGAAGCCAAACCAGCCCACGATCAAAATCCATGCGCCCAATGCGAGGAACGGAATGCTTGAAGGTGGGTGTGCAGAAATCGCACCGTCTTTGCGGTAGCGGTTGCTGCGTGCGCCGAGCAACAACACAGCAGGCAAAGCAATCCAGCCGCCTACAGCGTGAACCACCACTGAGCCCGCAAAGTCATGGAACTCGTCGCCGGTCAGCTCTTTGAGCCACGCTTGAAAACCGAAATGTTGGTTCCAAGCAATGCCTTCGAAGAAGGGGTAAACGACGCCAACGATCACGCCCGTGGCAATCAGTTGTGGCCAAAACTTGGCACGTTCGGCAATGCCGCCGGAGATGATGGCTGGGATGGCCGCAGCAAAGGTGAGCAAGAAGAAGAACTTCACCAGTTCGTAGCCATTTTTGTCGGCCAATGATTCGGCGCCGATCATGAAGCTTGCGCCATAGGCCACGCCGTAACCCACCACAAAGTAGGCGAGTGTGGATACACAGAAGTCCACCAAAATTTTCACCAGCGCATTCACTTGGTTTTTTCGGCGAACTGTGCCCAGCTCTAAAAACGCGAAGCCTGCATGCATGGCGAGCACCATGATGGCGCCCAGCAGAATGAACAAAGCATCTGCGCCCTGTTTGTGTGCATCCATAAATTTAATCCTTGAAAAATTGAACTTTTTTGGTGCGTGCCGCACCTGTATTTATATCTCGCACCAGATGTAAGCAAAAAATGCACCAAATACTTCAAAAGCATGCGCGGTAGGATCAAAGACATGGAAGCATTTTTGATCTCGACAGGCATCGTCGCCCTTGCTGAAATGGGCGACAAAACGCAACTTTTATCCCTCGTGCTTGCGGCACGTTTTCGCAAACCTTGGCCCATCGTGTGGGGCATCTTGGTGGCGACGTTGGCCAACCACGCTTTGGCTGGTGGTTTGGGCGCATGGGCGACTAGCCTGATGGGCCCTCCGGTGTTACGTTGGATCTTGGGTGTGTCGTTTTTGGCAATGGCCGCGTGGATGTTGGTGCCTGACAAATTGGACGACGATGACGCTGATGTAACGCCTAAATTCGACGTGTTTGGCACCACGGTCATCGCGTTTTTCTTGGCCGAGATGGGCGATAAAACGCAAATTGCGACGGTGATGTTGGCGGCTGAATATCAGTCGTGGGTGTGGGTTGTGGCCGGTACAACATTGGGCATGATGCTGGCCAACGCGCCCGTCGTTTGGTTCGGCGAACGTATCACGCGCTTGGTGCCGCTCACGTGGGTGCATCGCATCAGCGCGGCTGTGTTTGTGGTGCTGGGCCTGTTGGTGTTGTTTGGTGGCGAAGCGCCGGAGACACATCGCAAACCGCACGAGCCAACCGCAGAGGCGGTGATTCCAAGTGAGCCGGCCTCTGTCGCTTCACCAATAACAGCCTCCACTGCATCAACCACGCCATAAAAACCGCCAGTGCGTTTGAAGCACTGGCGTTGTTTGAAATACAAGGCACACAAGGTGCCTGAGTAACCTATTTGGCGATGACGCGAACCATCTCCAAACACTTGTTGGAGTAGCCCCATTCGTTGTCGTACCAGCTGACGATCTTGATGAAGGTGCCGTCTAAGGCCAAGCCCGCATCGGCATCAAACACCGACGTGCATGGCTCGCCACGGAAATCGGTGGACACCACTTTTTCATCGGTGTAGCCCAATACGCCTTTGAGCGCGCCAACGCTCTGTGCTTTCATCTCCGCACAAATTTCGGCGTATGTGGCTTCTTTGCTGAGTTCCACGGTCAGGTCGACCACCGACACATCAGACGTGGGCACGCGAAACGCCATGCCTGTGAGCTTGCCTTTGACCGATGGAATCACCACGCCCACCGCTTTGGCGGCACCAGTGCTCGATGGAATGATGTTTTCCAAAATGCCGCGGCCGCCACGCCAGTCTTTGCTGCTGGGGCCATCCACTGTTTTTTGGGTCGCGGTGGTGGCGTGCACGGTGGTCATCAGACCGCGCTTGATGCCCCATTTGTCGTTCAACACTTTGGCCACGGGTGCCAAGCAGTTGGTCGTGCATGAGGCGTTCGAGATGATGGCTTGACCTGCGTAAGTGTTGTGGTTCACGCCATACACAAACATGGGGGTGTCGTCTTTGGACGGTGCTGACATCAGCACTTTCTTCGCGCCTGCGGCCAAGTGTTTTTCTGCCGTGGCTTTGTCGAGGAACAGACCCGTGGATTCAACCACCACATCTGCGCCAATCTCGTTCCACTTCAAGGCGGCAGGGTCGCGCTCTTGGGTGAGGCGAATCTTTTTGCCATTGACCACCAAGTGATTGCCATCCACAGACACATCGCCTTGGAAGCGACCATGCACGCTGTCGAACTTGAGCATGTATGCCAAGTAGTCGGGATCGAGCAAGTCATTGATGCCGACCACTTCGACGTCGTGAAAGTTTTGAATGGCGGCGCGAAACACCATGCGCCCGATGCGGCCAAAGCCGTTGATACCGATTTTGATGGTCATGTCAGTCTCCTTAGATGTGCAATTCTATGAAACTTTGTTACATGATTTCAAGTGATTTCACGTATTTTTTTTACAAATCAATTGGTGCGGGCGTAAAAAAAGCGCCCGAGGGCGCTTGGCGTGAGGGTTAGAAGCAATTACTTCTTCGCCACCACACGGATCATTTCCAAGCATTGCTTGGCGTAACCCCATTCGTTGTCGTACCAAGCGACAACCTTCATGAAGGTCTTGTCCATCGCGATGCCTGCCGTGGCATCAAACACAGAAGCGCATGGCTCACCGCGGAAGTCGGTGGACACCACTTTGTCTTCGGTGTAGCCCAACACGCCTTTCAAAGCGCCCAAACTTTGGGCCTTCATCTCTGCGCACACTTCCTCGTAGCTGGTTTCTTTTTCCAACTCGATGGTCAAGTCCACCACAGACACGTCAGACGTTGGCACGCGGAAAGCCATGCCTGTGATTTTTTGGTTTACTTCTGGAATCACCTTGCCCACGGCTTTGGCTGCGCCAGTGCTGGAAGGAATGATGTTTTCCAAAATGCCACGGCCACCGCGCCAGTCTTTGCGAGACGAGCTGTCCACGGTGGCTTGGCTGGCAGTGGCCGCGTGCACGGTGGTCATCAAACCGCGCTTGATGCCCCATTTGTCGTTCAACACTTTGACCACAGGGGCCAAGCAGTTGGTGGTGCAAGAGGCGTTGGACACGATGGTTTCGCCCGCGTATTTTTGGTGATTCACGCCGTACACAAACATCGGCACGCTGTCTTTGGAGGGGGCCGAGATCACCACCTTTTTAGCGCCTGCATCAATGTGCAGTTGGCAAGTGGGTTCGGTCAAGTAGTGGCCAGTGCATTCGAGCACGATGTCCACGCCCATGGCGCCCCACTTGAGGTTGTGTGCGTCACGTTCGTGCGTGAGCTGAATTTTTTTGCCATTAACGATCAAGGCGTCTTCGGTGTGCTCCACGGTGCCATCAAAACGGCCGTGCACGCTGTCGTACTTAAGCATGTAAGCCAAGTAGTCTGCTGACTTGGGGTCATTGATGCCGACGACTTGAATGTCGTTGTAGCCATGCTTGAACGCTGCGCGCAAAGCCAAACGGCCAATACGGCCAAAGCCGTTGATACCAATTTTGATGGTCATGTGAAGCCTCAGGAGGAAGTTAAAAACCGTGAATTAACCAGTTTGTAGATCACCCGCCTTTCACGAGGCTGATCCAAGGAGGCCCCTCACACGAAAGGCCGTCCTCTGGTTGATGGCTTAAGCGTGCTTTTGCAGCGCGGCTTGAACCGTATCGGCCACGTTTTCTGGCGTGAAACCGAAGTGTTTGAACAAAACAGGTGCAGGGGCAGACTCGCCGTAGGTGTCGATGCCGACCACGGCCGACACGCCATATTTCCACCAGCCGTCGGTCGAGCCCATTTCCACTGCAACGCGGGGCACGCCTGCTGGCAACACGGCGGCTTTGTAGGCCACGCTTTGGCGGTCGAATGTGGTTGTGCTGGGCACAGACACCACGCGCACGGCAATCTTGCGCTCGGCCAACAAGGCTTGTGCTTTCATGGCCAGTTGCACTTCAGAACCTGTGGCCAAGATGACGGCTTGCGCCTTTTTCTTGATGCCAACTTCGCTTGGTTCGGCCAACACGTAAGCGCCTTTGTTGATGGCATCGAGGCCAGAGATATCGCCAGCCGTTTTGTGCGGGGCAGCGTCGCCCTTTGGCAAATAAGGCAAGTTTTGGCGGCTCAACAACAAAGCCGTTGGGCGGCTGGTGTTTTGCAAAGCTACAGCCCAAGCCACCGCAGTTTCCGCGGTGTCAGCAGGGCGCCAAACGTCGAGGTTGGGAATCAAACGCAACGAAGCGGCGTGTTCGATGGATTGGTGCGTGGGGCCGTCTTCGCCCAAACCGATGGAGTCGTGGGTGAACACGTGCACCACGCGTTGCTTCATCAGCGCGGCCATGCGAATGGCGTTGCGTGAGTAGTCGCTGAAGGTGAGGAACGTGCCGCCGTAGGGGATGAAGCCGCCGTGCAAAGCCACGCCGTTCATGATGGCGGCCATGCCAAATTCGCGCACGCCGTAGTTGATGTGGCGGCCACCTTGGCCAGCGTCGTTTTTCACCACATGGCCTGCTGCGTCAAAGCGCAGGTTGGGCGTGGACTTGGTGTTGGTCAGGTTAGAGCCAGTCAAATCGGCGCTGCCACCCAAGAGTTCGGGCAAGGCGGCTGTGAACGACTCCAAGGCCAGTTGGCTGGCTTTGCGGCTGGCCACGGTTTCGGCTTTGGTGTGGGCGCCAATGACGGTGTCGACCACGGTTTGCGCAAAGTTCTTGGGCAACTCGCCCGCCATGCGGCGCAGCAGTTCTTTGGCCAACGCTGGGTGTGCGGCTTTGTAAGCTGCGAACGTTGCTTTCCATTCGGCTTCTTGAGCCATGCCGCGTGTTGCCGCGTTCCAGTCGGCATACACCTCTTTGGGCATCTCGAAGGGGGCGTGGTTCCAACCAATGGCGGCGCGTGTCAGTGCAATTTCTTCGGCGCCCAAAGGTTCGCCGTGGGCCTTGGCGGTGTCAGCGCGGTTGGGGCTGCCTTTGCCGATGCTGGTTTTACAGACGATGAGCGTGGGCTTGTCGGTGCTGAGCTTGGCCGAGGCAATCGCTTGGCTCACCACCGCAGCATCATGGCCGTTGATCGGGCCAATCACGTTCCATCCGTAAGACTTGAAGCGCTCAGGCGTGTTGTCGGCAAACCAAGGGGCCACTTGGCCGTCGATGGAGATGCCGTTGTCGTCGTACAAAGCGATGAGTTTGTTCAGCTTCCATGCGCCCGCGAGTGAGCACGCTTCGTGGCTGATGCCTTCCATCAAACAACCGTCGCCCATGAAGGCGTAGGTGTGGTGGTCGACCACGTTGTGGCCGTCACGGTTGAATTCAGAGGCCAACAATTTTTCAGCCAAAGCCATGCCCACTGCGTTGGTGATGCCTTGACCTAGAGGGCCGGTGGTGGTTTCGACGCCAGGGGTCACGCCCACTTCGGGGTGGCCTGCGGTTTTGCTGTGCAACACGCGGAAGTTTTTTAACTCGTCCATCGGCAATTCGTAGCCGGTGAGGTGCAACAAGGCGTAAATCAACATCGAGCCGTGGCCGTTGGACAACACAAAGCGGTCGCGGTTCAACCAATGGGGGTTCTTGGGGTTGTGACGCAGGTGCTCGCCCCACAAGGCGACAGCCATGTCGGCCATGCCCATCGGCGCGCCGGGGTGACCTGAATTAGCAAGTTGAACAGCGTCCATTGCCAAGGCGCGAATTGCGCTGGCCATTTGTTGGGTATTTGCCATGTCAGGCGGCTCCGATGGGGTGTGAGGGAAAACCACGATTTTAGCGAGCCTGCGCCCCCTAGGCGGACCAAGCAGAACAGTTGTTTGTGCAAATTGCCTGCGTGGTTGGCTGGCTACACTGCAACGTGATGACAAAAAGCCTCATTTCCGACGATTCAGCCCCCCAGTCCACGGCCCTGCTTTTGGCCGCAGGCCGAGGCGAGCGCATGCGCCCGTTGACCGACGTCACGCCCAAACCGTTGCTGCCCGTGCATGGCCAACCATTGATGCAGTGGGCCATGCAAGGCCTGCAGCGCGGTGGCGTTCGCAACTTGGTTATCAACACCGCTTGGTTAGGCGAGCAAATTTCCCAGCACTTTGGTGATGTGTTTGAAAGCGCCGGCCTTGCGCCCATGCACCTGCACTATTCGCAAGAGGGCGTGGATTTTGGTGGCGCGCTAGAAACCGCAGGCGGCATTGCCCGTGCCTTGCCCCAGTTGGCCGATGTGTTTTGGGTGGCTGCAGGCGATGTGTTTGCGTCAGACTTTGTGTTTGCGCCCGAGGCCTATGAGCACTTCAAGGCAAGCCCTCAACTCGCCCACATTTGGCTGGTGCCCAACCCCGAACACAACTTGGGCGGCGACTTTGGCCTGTCTGCCGAGGGTTTGGCTTTGAATTTGCCCAAGTTGACTGCGGCTGCAACGGGAGCAGAGCCACCACGTTACACCTTCAGCACCATCGCGCTCTACAAACGAGCCTTTTTTGAAGCGCCTTGGTGTCCCATTCCCGCAGGCAACCCTGAAGGCGTGAAGGCCCCATTGGCTGCTATGTTGCGTGCCGCCATGGACAATGGCGCGGTGAGTGCGTCGCTCTACAGTGGTGCGTGGACCGATGTGGGCACGCCTGAGCGTTTGGCCCATCTCAACGCCACCTGAACACACAAGGCAAGACATGACACACCCGATTGCACACGCTCAAATTTACGCCGCACGTCGCGCCCGTTTGGCGGCACAGCTGGGCGAGGGTGGCGTGGCCATAATCCCCACCGCCCCCGAACATGCGCGCAACCGCGACAGCGATTTTCCGTATCGTCACGACAGCTACTTTTATTACCTGACAGGCTTCACCGAACCTAACGCTTGGCTGGTGCTCGATGCCACAGGGCGCAGCACCTTGTTTTGCCAACCCAAAGATTTGGAACGCGAAATTTGGGATGGCTACCGTTTGGGCCCAGACGCTGCCGTGGCCGCATTGGGCGTGAGTGCCGCCGTGTCAGTGGCGGAGCTGGACAAACAGCTGCCCAAATTGCTGGAGAACCAACACACGGTTTGGTACCCATTTGCCACACACAAAGGTTTGGAAACCCGCGTGGATGTCTGGCTCAACGCCGTGCGCGCCCGTGTGCGTTTTGGCGCGCAATGCCCCGCACAGCAGCGTGATGCTTGCGGCCCACTGGATGAGATGCGTCTCATCAAAGACGTGCACGAGCAAGACGTGATGCGCCGAGCCAGCACCATCAGCGCGCATGCCCACATCCGCGCCATGCAAACCAGCGCGCGCATGCTGCGTGCTGGCCAGGACGTGCGCGAGTACCACTTAGATGCCGAGTTGCTGCACGAGTTCCGCATGCACGGCTCGCAGTTTCCTGCCTACACCTCCATCGTGGCTGCGGGTGCAAACGCTTGCGTGTTGCACTACCGCGCCGATGCCGCGCCTGTGCGCGATGGCGAGTTGGTGTTGATTGATGCGGGTTGCGAGTTGGATGGTTACGCCTCTGACATCACGCGCACCTTCCCTGCCAATGGCAAGTTCACCGGCCCGCAGCGTGATTTGTACAACTTGGTGCTGGCCAGCCAAGATGCGGCAGTGGCGGCTACCAAAGCCAGCGCACGCTTTGTAGACCCGCACGATGCGACAGTCAAAGTGTTGGCGCAAGGTTTGCTGGATCTAGGGCTGTTGAACAAAACCAAGCACGGCACTGCGCAAGACGTGATTGAAAAGCGCGCGTACTTTCCGTTTTACATGCACCGCACCAGCCACTGGTTGGGCATGGATGTGCACGACTGCGGCAGCTATGTGGAGCCGTCCGAGTTGGGCCAAACCAGCGAGCGCAAAGACCCGTTGTCGGGTGAGACCATCGTCAACCGACCCAGCCGCATCTTGCGCGAAGGTATGGTGCTTACTATTGAGCCAGGCCTGTATGTGCGCCCCGCAGACGATGTGCCAGAGGCGTTTTGGAACATTGGCATTCGCATTGAGGACGATGCCATCATCACTGCGGATGGCTGCGAGCTCATCACACGTGGGGTGCCTGTTGTTGCTGACGAGATTGAAGCGTTGATGCGGGGTTAATTTCTTTGGCGCTGCGGCGAGGTGCGGGTGGCGTAAGCCCGCCCTCCTCAGAGTCTTACGCCTCGATTGCGTCGGTCGGGCTCACGCCACCCGCACCTCTCGTTCATGCGAAACATTTCAATGGCTAGTGACTAGCTTGGCTGTGGTGCGGTGTGCGCGTAGGCGATATTCTGGCGCGCAGCGACAGTGAGCCCTAGCGCATGCCGCACCACAACCAAGCGGCTGCCAGTGCCAATCAAACTGGCTTTTGCGAATAAGTAAAAACCATTGCCACTTGCATACGCACATCCACGGACAAACGGTCCTAGACACAGGCCTAAAATGAAATCACAAGCTCAGGCGGTGGTGCTGTTGCAAAGCACGCCGCCTTTTGCATAACAAGGAGATTTCAATGAGTTCCAATCCTTCACACAACAGTGCTGAGGCACGTGCCGAATTGCGCCGCGCTGCGCTCGAATACCACGAGTTCCCCACCCCCGGCAAAGTGGCGATTTCAGCCACCAAGCAGTTGGTGAACCAACATGATTTGGCGCTCGCTTATTCACCTGGTGTGGCCGCTCCTTGCGAAGAAATTGTCAAAGACCCAAACGCTGCTTTCAAGTACACCAGCAAGGGCAACTTGGTGGCTGTGATCTCCAACGGCACAGCCGTGTTGGGTTTGGGTGACATTGGCCCATTGGCTTCTAAGCCTGTGATGGAAGGCAAAGGCGTTCTGTTTAAGAAGTTTGCTGGCATCGACGTGTTCGACCTAGAAATCGAAGAAAAGAACCTCGACAAGTTGGTCGACATCATTGCTTCGCTCGAGCCCACCTTTGGCGGCATCAACCTTGAAGACATCAAGGCGCCTGATTGCTTCTACGTCGAGCGCAAGCTGCGCGAGCGCATGAAAATTCCAGTCTTCCATGACGACCAACACGGTACTGCCATCACAGTGGGCGCTGCGATTTTGAACGGCCTTAAGGTGGCTGGCAAAGACATCAAAACCGTCAAGCTGGTCACATCAGGTGCAGGTGCTGCGGCCTTGGCCTGTTTGGGCTTGCTCCTCAAAATGGGCATGCCACGCAAAAATATTTATGTCACCGACTTGGCCGGCGTGGTTTATGAAGGCCGCACCGAGTTGATGGACGAAGACAAGATTCAATACGCTCAAAAAACAGATGCGCGCACCTTGAGCGACATCATCGATGGCGCAGACGTGTTCTTAGGTTTGTCTGCGGGTGGCGTGTTGAAGCCTGAGATGGTCAAGAAGATGGCGGCCAAGCCCATCATCATGGCTTTGGCCAACCCCAACCCAGAAATCACACCAGAAGACGTGAAGGCCGTGCGCGATGACGCGATCATTGCCACCGGTCGCAGCGACTATCACAACCAAGTGAACAACGTGCTGTGTTTCCCCTACATCTTCCGCGGCGCGTTGGATGCAGGCGCATCCACCATCACCGATGAGATGGAAATTGCAGCCGTGTACGCCATCGCTGAATTGGCGCAAGCCGAGCAAAGCGAAGTGGTGGCCGCTGCCTATGCAGGCGAGACCTTGGCCTTTGGCCCTGAGTACCTCATCCCCAAGCCCTTCGATCCGCGCTTGATGATGAAGATTGCGCCCGCTGTGGCCAAAGCCGCCATGGACAGCGGCGTGGCCACGCGGCCCATCCAAGACATGGAAGCCTACATTGAGAGGCTGCAGGGCTTTGTGTATGCCTCGGGCTCCATCATGAAGCCCATCTATGCTGCCGCCAAACGTGCCAGCAAAAAGCGCGTGTGCTACGCCGAGGGCGAAGAAGAGCGCGTGCTGCGCGCGGTGCAAATCGTGGTGGACGAGCGTTTGGCTAAGCCGACGCTGATTGGTCGCCCAGCCGTGATTGCCCAGCGCATCGAGAAGTTTGGTCTGCGCCTCAAAGAAGGCGTCGATTACGAAGTGGTGAACGTCGAACAAGACCACCGCTACCGCGACTTCTGGCAAACCTATTACAAGATGACTGCCCGCAAAGGCGTGACCGAGCAGTTGGCCAAGATCGACATGCGTCGCCGCTTGTCGCTGATCGGCACGATGATGTTGCACAAAGGCGAGGTCGATGGTCTGATTTGCGGCACGTGGAGCACACCACTCACCCACTTGAACTACGTGGACCAAGTGATTGGCAACCGTCCCGGCGTGAGTACCTACGCGGCCATGAACGGCTTGTTGTTGCCTGATCGCCAAGTGTTCTTGGTCGATACCCATATCAACTACGACCCAACCGCCGAGCAATTGGCGGAGATCACGGTGATGGCAGCCGAAGAAATGCGTCGTTTTGGTATTCAGCCCAAAGCCGCTTTGTTGTCGCATTCCAACTTTGGCAGCAGCAACCAGCCTTCGGCCATCAAGATGCGTGAGACTTTGGCTTTGGTGAAGAAAAAGGCACCTTGGCTTGAAATTGACGGCGAAATGCATGGCGATGTGGCTTTGGACGGCCATGCGCGCGAAGCGCAAATGGCCGATACCACCTTGATTGGTGATGCCAATTTGTTGGTCTTGCCCAATTTGGATGCCGCCAATATTGCCTACAACCTGCTCAAAACGGCAGCTGGCGGCAACATTGCCATTGGCCCAGTCTTGTTGGGTGCGGCGAAACCCGTGCACATCCTGACCGCGAGCACGACGGTGCGCCGCATCGTCAACATGACCGCTTTGACGGTGGCGGACGCCAGTGCGGTGCGATAAACAGGGCTTTGCTATCAAAATTAGTTAATTTTGGTTAAATAACCCCTCAAGGGCCCCCCAGTAATGGGCAGGGCCCTTGCTTTTTTGTTTCAATTCGAAGACACTTGCGCTTCCAATTTTCGGGTTTACCCGAACTAGAAACGAATACAACCTATGCCACTGCGTACTGTCAAAACCAATATCGTTCAATCTATCCGCGCCTTTCGTGTGCCTGATTTGCAAGAGGCCGCTCAAGGCCTTGGCCACCACTTTTTGTATGTGAACTTGGCACAAGCCCAAAGCAAACAAGACATCTTGGACATCATCTCCAAAGAGTTCAACCTGTCTGCAACATCCAGCAAAAACTTCGATTCTTTGTATGACGGCATGACCGATCCTCTGCACAAGTCTGGCCCACAGCCTGGCTTTATCTTGGTGTTGGAGCACATTCCTGCCCATGCCAAATTTGACAAAGAAGCCCGCGAACAGCTGTTGGACATCTTCCGCGAAGCTGCAGACTACTGGTCTGACCGCAAAGTGGCTTTCCGTTGCTTCTACTCGTTCTCAGTGGCGCGTGCACCTTCGGCTGACAAGCCAGGCGTGACGGCTGAAGGCATTGAGTTGCTCGAAGAAGGCGAAAAAATGCCAACTGACAAGCTGGTGGACGTGTCGCCCATGGCGTTGCGCATGAGCAGCCCGTTCAACGCAGGCTACTGGCAAACAGCGGCTTAATGGCTTTGCTGCTTCAACGCAGCGCCCAAAACAAAACCCGTTGCAGGGAACTGCTGACGGGTTTTTTATTGACTCAAATTTTCGATCGTGTCGCGTGCCCGCTGGCTAGGCTAGCCGCTTTGCTCGCGTGAGCTTGTCAAAGACTTTGCACCAAAGCCACATATTCGGCCACCGGGACTTCTTCCGCGCGGCGTTGCACATCGAAGGTGCCCGAAAAGTTACGCGCTTCCAACCAACGGCCCAAGGTGTGGCGCAACAGCTTGCGGCGTTGACTGAACGCTGTTTTCACCATTTCTTCCATCAGCTTGAGGTCAATCTTGGGCGGCTCTGCCAAGGGCACCATGCGCACCACGGCACTGTCCACGCGCGGAGGTGGGTCAAACGATTCGGGTGGCACAAACAACACGTTTTCCATGTCGTAGCGCCACTGCAGCATCACGCTCAGGCGGCTGTAGTCGCCGCTGCTGGGGCTGGCCACCATGCGGTCAATCACTTCTTTTTGCAGCATGAAGTGCTGGTCTTGCACCACAGCCACATGCTCAAGCAAATGAAACAGGATGGGCGAAGAGATGTTGTAGGGTAGGTTGCCGACCACACGCAGTTTGGGCACGTTTAGGGTGGTCGCCAGTTGTGTGAAGTCAACACGCAACACGTCTGACTCAATGACGTTCAAGTGCGGGTGTTCGCGCAGGCGCACGGCCAAGTCGCGATCCAACTCAATGACGTTGAGTTTGCCCAGACGCTCTACCAAAGGTTGTGTGAGTGCGGCCAAGCCTGGACCAATCTCCACCATGGGGTCGCCAGCATGTGGGACGATGGCATCAACGATGCCTTCAATGATGGCGCCGTCAGTTAAGAAGTGCTGGCCGAAGCGTTTGCGTGCAATGTGTTTCAAAGTGGACTCTGCTTACTGCGGTGCGTCGCGGTATTCCACATACGCACGACCGCGCACTTCTTGGGCCCACAGTTGGTAGGTTTCTTCAAACTTCTTTTCACGAATACCGTTGCGGGCTAAGTCACGCAATTCACGTTCGCTGATTGGTGCTTCGCGGCGTTCCAATACTTGAATCAGATGAACACCGAAGCGAGACACCAGAGGGTCTGCAATTTGGCTAACTTGAAGCTTGTTCATCACTTCTTCAAACTCAGGTACAAACATTCCTGGTGATACCCAGCCTAAGTCGCCGCCATCAGGGCCGCTGGCATCTTGTGAATGTTCACGAGCCAACTTCGCAAAGTCAGCTTTACCAGCTTCGATTTGGCGCTTGTATTCAGCCAGCTGTGCACGTGCAGTTGTTTGGCTGAGCTGGCCACCGGGGCGCAATAAAATATGACGTGCGTGCGTTTGTGTGACGGTCACAACACTGCTGGCTTTTCTCGTGACGAGTTTCAACACATGGAAACCTGCGCCTGAACGAACGAGTGTGGCATCGCCCACATTGAGGTTGCGTGTGGCATCTACAAATAAAGTGGGGTAACGATTGGCAGGGCGCAAGCCCATGAGGCCACCTTTGTCGCGTTCTGAACCGTCTGAAAACTCTTTGGCAACGCGGGCAAGATCATCGCCGCGCTTGATTTGTGCCAATGCAGTTTGTGCTTTAGTTTGAAGTGCAGCCACCTCAGCATCGTTTGATTTTTCAGAGACTGCAATCAATACGTGTCCAAGTTCAATGTCAGGGTTCGTTCCCAAGCTGGCGCTTTGTCGCTCACGCACGGCTTGGTCAATTTCAACATCGCTCACCTTGATGCGACCTGGCACGTTGCGCTCGCTCAGACGTTGCAGGGTCAGTTGGTCTTTCAGACCCTGTCTGAAGTTTTCGATGCTGATACCGTTTGTGCGATTTTTTTGACGCAATGCATCAACGGAAATTTGATTTTGAGCCGCCATGCGTTGCTCGGCTTGATTCACCGCGTCCTCTTCGATTGTGATGCCAACTTCTTTGGCATGTTGCAGCAGCGCCTTTTCGGTGATCAGCCGCTCAAGGCTGGTGCGAAGTAGTTCGCCGTGTTCAGGTACATCTTTTTGCTGTTGGCGAAGTTGTTGAGCAAGCAATGTGGCGCGTATCGTCACATCGTGGTTGGTGATGGGGAGCGCGTCTACCACGGCGACGATGAAGTCACGACCAGAAACCTGGTTTGTTTTGTTGCCTTGCGCCCAAGCGGTTGAATGCGCCAATGCCATTGCCAAGCAAACGATGTATGCCCGACGGGCAACACGTGAAGTAAAAACAAACATGGTCATCATCAATCGTAATTGCCGAAACGGCTGGGGGTCATAGAAGGTTGTCGCAAAGGCTGGTAACGCGGCACATTGGCCTTGAGTGATCCCATCGCATTGGTACCGATGCGTGAGAAGCCTACAAACTCAAGTTGGAACAGCAAACGTTTACTGGCTAAGGTCTCCGTCACTTGCAAGCGCTCGCCCACCACGCGGCCCAGCCAGCAACCTGCATCGTATTCGAAGCCCATGACGGATTCGACCATTTTTTTATCAAGCGGGTTGTAGTTCATGCGTGCCACGCTGTACCAACGACCTTCTCCCAATCCGCGACCATCGCCTGTTTCAGTGTCTGCCCCGCCCCATAAATCGTGCAATGGCCATTGCCAACCGATATCCACTTGGCGTGCAACATGACCTCCGGATTCGTCATTCTCAGTTCGGTAGCCTGCGCTGACAACACGGTATGAGCCGGGGTTGTAACGTCCACTCACCATGCGGCGCATGAAGTTTTCGGTTTTTTGGTTGTATTGCACGGTGCTGTCGATGGCCCAAGCTTTTGAGAGTGCGACAGAAGCGCCTGCTAAGAGATCGCTGACCCCTGTTTTGCCTGTCACATCATCGGGCATGGTCACACGTTGCTCTCTCATGCGTAAGCGTTGCGCCAATCCGAAGCGGGCGCCCTCCGCGCCTGTCTCTGGATCAATGAAGCGCGATGTAGCACCGATGGTGAGCAGCTTGCTGTCAGAGATGCGGTCGTAGCCACCAAAGGCGTTCTCGGTAAAGATGCTGGCGAAGTTGAACGAATTGCCGCCGGAGTCATAGTTAGGCAAATAATTCTGGTCGCGATAAGGCGTGTACACGTAGAACATGCGTGGCTCAAAGGTTTGTACCCAAGAGCGGTCGAACAAACGTGTTGACTTTTCAAACGCCACGCCCGTGTCAATGCTGAACGTGGGCACAGTGACGCTTGCACTGCTTTGGCCCGCATGGCCGCCGTCGCTGTAAAAAGGATTGTTCGGCAATCCCCCAGCAAACTGATAGCTACGACTGTTTATCTGCGCTTTGGGCGTGAGGTAGCCGTAGGGTGTGGTGAAGGGGCGACTAATTTGAGCCAATCCCACGGCGCGGTCTGCATTGGGTGAGCAGGCAGAGCGAAAGGTCGTGCCGTTTGCACATTCATACTCGCGAGCCGATTCGAATCGTGTCAAGTCACCATCAATGCTGAAATCAAAGCCTTCAACGTTGATGCGCTGCATACGCGCCGTGAATTGTGGTGCGCGGTTGAAAGGTGGCGTGATGCGGTTGCCATAAAGATTCGTTAAATCTTGAAGGGTCTGCCAAGTTTGTGAACGCATACCGTAGGTGTAAATACCATTGGTCCAATTCATGCCAACATCGTTTGCGAGCAAGCGTTGCACACCAGAGCCGCCAGCAATCGCAAAGTCTTTCCAATAGTCGTTATCACTGACACGGTTCACGTTGACATTGAGTCCAAGGGCACCGCCTGCGTAGGCGGGATTGACCAGGCCCACATGGGAGTACTGCATGCCCCAACGACGTGAGCCCTCACGCAAGGCGTCTTTCTCCATGTAATCAAAGCGCATTTGGCCTTGAAACGGTGGTTGTGGTGCGAGACCTTCGAGGTACCGAAACTCTGTCCCTAGGCGCATCCCACGATTGCTCCAGTAGGTCGGGAAAAACGTGATGTCTCGGTTGGGTGCCAAGTTCCAGTAGTAAGGCTGGGTGTATTCCAAACCGCCAATGTTGTCGACGCCGATGGTGGGGGGCAGCAGGCCTGACTTGCGTTCATCACTGAGCGGAAAATCGATGGAAGGCACCGGCAAGATGGGCACGTCTTTGAAGCGCAACGAGGCGCCTTCTGCCAAGCCGACATTGCGGTCGGTATCGAGCGTGATTTTGTCGCCCTTGAAAAACCAATCTGGCGTCCAGTTCGGGCCGGGTTTGCGTTGGCAGGTGGTGAAGTCTGCCTTGTGCATCACTGAGTTGGCCGGGTCGATGAAGTCAATCCGCTCAGCCTTGCCATAAGCTTTGTTTTTCAACAGTTGGTAGCTAGGTTGGGTAAAGAACCCTTCGAAGGCATCCACGTAAATATCGAGCGCTGGCCCTTGATACACATTGCCAGAGCGGTTGATGTACACATTGCCGCGAGCTTTGGCAAAGTCATCGACCTGGTCGTAATCGACCTTGTCTGCTTTGATCAACATATCGCCACGTCGAATGACGACTTGCCCATTCAAATTGGTTTCCAAGTCTGGACGCCCGCTCAAGGTGTCGCTTTGCAAGAAGGTAGGCAGCTGCTTTCGCGTGTTGTCGAGGATGGACTCTTCCAATAAGCTGCTAGGCTTGAGGACCAGTGCTGGCGAACTCGGAGCTTGTGCGTGGCCCGTTAAAGCGTTGCCCAATAGGCCAAATGTGAGCCACGGCAGCGTGCGTATTTGGCGGTAAAAAAAAGGCAACAACATGAACGCAGGGCAACCCGAAGCTGGTTTGTAGAATTTAGATTATCCATGAGCACACAGCCTAACTCCCAGCCTACGGGCGCAAATTCCTCCGCTTCGATCGAATGGGCTCAGCCCGAGCGCCAAGTGGCCTTTCATCAGTGGCTAGACGCCCAAGCCAGCGCCCATGGCGTGCTGCCCGCCACCGTGCGGGCCGCCTCGGCAGACGCCAGTTTCAGGCGCTATTTCCGTGTCGACACGGCGAACGGCTCGTGCATCGTCATGGATGCACCACCCGACAAAGAAAACTGCGAACCCTTTGTGCGCATCGCCCGACTGATGCTGGACGCTGGCCTGTACGCCCCGCGCATCTTGGCGTGGGATGAGCCGCAAGGCTTCATGTTGCTCGAGGACATTGGCTCGCAAACCATGATGGACGTCATCAACCGTGACGACCCGCAAGCCAATCACGGTCTGTATATGCGGGCGGTGGATGCGCTGCTGACCTTGCAACAAAGCAGTCGCCCCGGTGTGCTGCCCGTGTATGACGAGGCTTTGTTGCAGCGGGAACTGTCTCTGTTCCCCGATTGGTACCTCACCCAGCACCGCCAGCTGCACATCGACAGTACCCAACGCGAGATGTTGGACAAAACTTTTCAAACCATCGTGCAGCGTAATTTGGCCGCACCCAGTGTGTACGTGCATCGCGACTTCATGCCGCGCAATTTGATGATGCCGCACGACCCTGCAGAACAACGTTTGGGCGTGTTGGACTTTCAAGACGCGGTCTACGGCCCCGTCACCTACGACATCGCCAGCCTCATGCGCGACGCGTTTTTGACGTGGGAAGAAGACGTGGTGTTGGACGTGACCATCCGCTACTGGGAACGTGCCCGCAAACTTGGCCTGATGGACTTTGAAGACTGGCACAACGACTTTGGTGCGTTCTACCGCGCCGTAGAGTGGATGGGCCTGCAACGCCACCTCAAAGTGGCAGGCATCTTTGCGCGCCTCACCTTGCGCGATGGCAAACCCAAATACTTGGCCGATGCGCCGCGCTTCATCAACTACATCCGTTCCACCGCCAGCCGCTATACAGAGCTGACGCCCCTGCTGCGCTTGATTGACAAGATTGAAGGCACAGAGCCCGCCATCAGCTTGGCGTTTCCCCGTTTGAACGGACGCAGCTAAAGTGGCGCGCTTTTACTGTCCTCTGCCCTTGGTGGCTGGCCAAGTGGTGGACTTGCCGCCTACAGCTGCCCGCCATGTGCAAGTGCTGCGCATGCAGCCTGGCCACGCCTTGACCCTGTTCAACGGCGAAGGCGGCGAGTTCAGCGCTGAGGTGCAACACATGGGCCGCAGTGATGTGCGTGTGGTCGTGGGCGAGTACCGCGACGTGGAATGCGAAGCTGCGTGCCAAGTGCACCTCGCCGTGGGCATGCCTGCCAATGAACGCATGGATTGGCTGGTGGAAAAAGCCACCGAGCTGGGCGTGTACCGCATCACCCCTTTGATGACCGAGCGCAGCGTGATTCGCCTCACGGGCGAACGCGCCGAGAAGAAGCAAGCCCATTGGCAAGCCGTAGCGGCTAGCGCCAGTGAGCAGTGTGGGCGCAACCGTGTGCCTGTGATTGATATGCCTGAACGCTTGGACGCGTGGCTGGCGCGTCAAACGCCCCAGGCCGATGTGGTGCATGGTGTGTTGTCGCTGCACGCGAGCACGCAGCCTTTGAATGCTTTGCGTGAAGGCGCAGCTGGCAGCGCTAAGTCATGGGTCTTGCTCAATGGCCCAGAAGGTGGTTTGACCGATGCAGAAGATGCGACGGCTCGCGCTAAAGGTTTTGTGGCGCTGAGTCTGGGTCAGCGCGTGCTGCGAGCCGAGACGGCAGCTTTAGGCGCATTGGCATTGCTGACCTTGGCTTAAGCGCGAAGCAACAGCGGGTCTTGCAACGTGGCCAAATTGGTTGCGTGTTTATGAACGCTCGAATTTAAAAACCGCTGTGCCTGCCATCAAGTTAGGCCACGTATCTACACGCCGCCCGTCTTGCAAGCCAAACGCTTCGGTCACTTGCAAACCATTTTTCTCAGCCAGCACTTCAAAGTCTTTGAATGTGCCCACGCGGATGTTGGGTGTGTCGTACCACTGGTAGGGCAAACGTTTGGTCACGGGCATGCGGCCTTGCAAAACGCTCAGGCGGTTGGGCCAGTGTCCAAAGTTGGGGAAGGCGACGATGCCAGTTTTGCCCACGCGCGCCGTTTCGCGCAGCATGGTTTCGGCGTTGCGCAAATGTTGCAGCGTGTCGATTTGCAGCACCACGTCAAACGATTGGTCGGCAAATACGCTGAGCCCCAAGTCGAGGTTTAGTTGCAACACGTTCACGCCGCGTTGCACACAAGCGTGCACATTGGTGTCGTCCAGCTCTACGCCGTAGCCCGTACAGCCTTTGTGTTGTTGCAAATGGGCCAGCAATGCACCATCGCCACAGCCGAGGTCAAGCACGCGGCTGCCTTGGGGCACGAGGGCAGCAATGGCTTTCAAGTTGTCGTGGGTCATGCGGCAACTCCGGTGGTCAGTTCATTGTTGATGCGCGTGAAGTACGAGCGCACCACATTCATGTAGCGGGCGTCGTCCAGCAAGAACGCATCGTGGCCATGCGGCGCGTCAATTTCGGCGTAGCTCACATCGCGTTGGTTGTTGAGCAAGGCTTGCACCATCTCGCGGCTGCGCGCGGGTGAGAAACGCCAATCGGTGGTGAAGCTCACCAGCAAGAACTTGGCTTGCGTGCGCGCAAACGCTGCTGACAAATCACCACCATAGGTGCGTGCAGGATCAAAGTAGTCCAGCGCACGGGTGATGAGCAAATAGGTGTTGGCGTCAAAGTACTCGCTGAACTTGTCGCCTTGATAGCGCAAGTAGCTTTCGATTTGAAACTCCACGTCTTGCGTGGAGTACTTGTAGCCAGTGGCGCTACCCACGACTGCATCACGCAGTTCACGGCCAAACTTTTCGTTCATCACATCGTCACTCAGATACGTGATGTGGCCCACCATGCGGGCAATGCGCAAACCGCGTTGCGGCACCACGCCGTGTTCATAAAAGTGGCCGCCATGAAAATCAGGGTCGGTCACGATGGCGCGACGCGCTACTTCGTTGAAGGCGATGTTCTCAGCGGTGAGGTTGGGCGCGCTGGCCACCACCACGGCATGACGCACGCGGTCTGGGTATTGCAGTGTCCAGCTCAGCGCTTGCATGCCGCCCAAGCTGCCACCCAACACGGCGGCGAGTTGGGTGATGCCCAAACGATCGAGCAACAAGGCTTGTGCATTCACCCAGTCTTCTACGGTGACCACGGGAAAGTCCGCGCCGTACACCTTGCCCGTGTCGGGGTGGGTGTGCATGGGGCCGGTTGAGCCAAAGCAAGATCCGAGGTTGTTCACGCCAATCACAAAGAAGTGGTTGGTGTCCACGGGCTTGCCTGGGCCAATCATGTTGTCCCACCAGCCTTCGCTCTTGTCTTGGCCTTCATACACGCCCGCCACATGGTGCGATGCGTTGAGCGCATGGCACACCAGTACCGCGTTGGAGCGGTCAGCGTTGAGCGTGCCGTAGGTCTCGTAGGCCAGCGTGTAGTCGCGCACACTGGCGCCACTTTGCAATTGCAAAGCTTGCTCGAAGTGCATGGCCTGTGGCGTGGCAATCATGGGTTTGGCGTGGACGGTCATGCTCAATTACTCACCAATGGGTCGCAGGTGTTTGCCAGCAATGCCTGCCAATTCAAACATGGTCACTTGGTCTTTGCCAAACACGGGTTTGAGTTTGGCGTCCGCGTTGATCGCGCGTTTGTTGGTGGCGTCTTGCAAGCCGTTGGCCTTGATGTAGTCCCACAGCTTCTTGATCACCTCAGTGCGGGCTACGGCTTCTGCGCCAATCACGTTGGCCAAATCGGCGCTGGGCAGATAGCCTGCGGTGACTTTGCGTGGTGCTTTGGCCTTGGCTGCCTTGGTGGTTTTTGCGGGCACCTTTTTACCAGCGGCTTTGATGAGCGCGTTGGTCGTTGGCGTTTTGCCACCACGCGCGGGGTACTTGCTCACGCGTGGCTCAAATGCAAAGTTCACCTTGCCCGCTTCGGCGTCCCACTGCAAGAAGGCCTTGAACGAGCGGCGTGTGCGCATGGACACAAATTTGTCGAGCAAATCGGTTTTGCCCTCAGACAAGAGCTTGACCATTTGCTCGCGTTCCACCGGCTGCTGCAAGATGATCTTGCCGCTTTTGAAGTCACAGCTGGGTGTGGCTTGCGCGTGCGTGGGCACGGCTTTGCTGCACACGTAGTTGCTGCCGTGCTCGTGCACAGGGCTGCCGCACTTGGGGCAGTTGCCCAAAGGTGCTGCATCGCTGAACTCGACGATTTCGCCGGAGTCTGCGCCGTCGTCACCAAAGTCGAATTCGAGCTTCCAGTTTTGGTCTTCTTCGCTGTACTTAAGCGCGATTTCAGCGGTGAACGGCCAGCCCGCTTTGGAGCGGAAGCCGTCGAGCGGGCCAATCTTTTTATTGGTCAAAAACTCTTCCACTTCAGCCGCATCAAAGGTGCGGCCGCCTGGAATCTTGCTGATCGAGAAGCCACAGCCTGCGCCGTTTTCGCCCGAGTCAGATGCGCTGCCGTCTTTGCCCACGCAGGCGTAGCGACGGTAGTTTTCTTTCACCACGCCGCCGCACTTGGGGCAGGGGGTTTTGAGCGTGGCGTAGTCACCGGGGATGGTGTCGCGGTCAAACTCTTTGGCCTTCTTGACGATGTGCTCGGTCATCTCGGCAATTTCGCGCATGAATTCTTCGCGGCTCAGTTGGCCGTGTTCCATGAGCGAGAGCTTGTGTTCCCAGCCGCCCGTGAGTTCGGGTTTGGACAACTCTTCCACGCCCAAGCCGCGCAGCAGTGTGAACAGCTGGAACGCTTTGGCGGTGGGAATCATTTCGCGGCCATCGCGGATGATGTATTTCTCATTCAGCAAGCCTTCAATGATGGCCGCGCGTGTGGCAGGCGTGCCCAAGCCTTTTTCTTGCATGGCTTCGCGGAACTCGTCGTCTTCCACCAACTTGCCTGCGCCTTCCATCGCGCCCAGCAACGTGGCTTCGCTGTAGCGTGCGGGTGGGCGAGTTTTCAGGCCTTTGGCGTCGGCGGATTCGTTCTTGGTCGATTCACCGGCTTTCAAAGCGACGAGGGTTTTGCCGTCTTCTTCGTTGTCAGAGGCCTCTTGCGCGGCGTCTTTGCCGTACACAGCCATCCAGCCGGCGTTGACCAAGACCTTGCCTTCGGTGCGGAAGTTGTGGTCTTTGCCTGCGGCTTTGACCGTGCTGATGCGCGTGGTCACCATGTATTCGGCGCTGGGGAAGAACACCGCCATGAAGCGGCGCACCACCAAGTCATACAGCTTTTGTTCGGCTTCAGACAAACCGCTGGGTGCTTGCAAGGTGGGGATGATCGCAAAGTGATCACTGACCTTTTTGTCGTCAAACACGCGGGGCAGTTTGCGCACGTAGTTGTTGTTCAGCGCCACGGTGGCGTGTTGTTCGAGGTGCTTCATGCCGCTGTCGGCCAGCATGGTGAAGGTGTCTTTCACCACGGGCACGTAGTCTTCAGGCAAGTGGCGTGAATCGGTACGAGGGTAGGTCAGCGCTTTGTGGCGTTCGTACAAGCTTTGCGCCAAGGCCAAAGTGGTCTTGGCCGAGAAGCCAAAGCGGCCGTTGGCTTCGCGTTGTAGCGAGGTGAGGTCAAACAAGCCGGGGCTGGCCTTGGTGGTGGGTTTGCTCTCTTCGGTGACGCTGGCAGGCTGGTTGCGCACCGCATCGGCAATGGCCAAAGCCTCGGCTTCGCTCCACACGCGGTCGTGTTTTTTCTCGGCGTCTTCCGCGTCTTTTTTGTGCTCGGGGTTGAACCACTTGGCAGGGTAGCTACCAGCTTGTACTTGGAAGGTGCCATGAATTTCCCAATAGTCGCGGCTGACGAACTTGCGAATTTGTTCTTCGCGTTCCACCACCACCGACAGGGTAGGCGTTTGCACACGGCCTACGGTGGTCAAGAAGAAACCACCTTCGCGTGAGTTGAACGCAGTCAAGGCGCGCGTGCCGTTGATGCCCACCAACCAGTCCGCTTCCGAGCGGCTGCGTGCGGCGTCGGCCAAGCCTTGCATTTGTTGTTGGGTGCGCAGTGAGTCGAACCCATCACGAATGGCTTGTGGCGTCATCGACTGCAACCACAGGCGCTTTACCGGTTTGTCGAGTGGTTTTTTGCCGCCTGCGTATTGCTCAATCAAGCGGAAGATCAATTCACCTTCGCGGCCCGCGTCACACGCGTTGATGAGGGCGGTCACGTCTTTGCGTTTGGCCAGCTTCACCACCGCGTTCAAGCGGCTCTTGGTTTTCTCGACCGGCTTCAAGTCGAAGAAGGGAGGAATCACGGGCAGGTTGGCAAAGCTCCACTTGCCGCGCTTGACGTCGAATTCTTCGGGCGCTTGGATTTCCACCAAATGACCGACGGCACTGGAGACAACATAGGTGTCGCTCTCAAAGTGATCGTCGTGTTTTTCGAACTTCCCCGCCACAGGCGTGAGTGCGCGCACGATGTCTTGCGCGACCGAAGGTTTTTCGGCAATCACGAGGGTTTTGCTCATTTCAAAGTTCCTTAAAAACTGACCACTACAATTCGTTCTCTCGCGCGCACGCACGCGCGCTCATGCGCGCGCACGCACATGCGTACGTATTTAAGTTAACAGAAAAATTCAGTGTCCAAAAAATCTCTCGCCAAGACCCCCGCGCCCATCAAAGGCCGTCGCATTCAAACTCGCCGCTCGGGCGTGCATGGCAAAGGCGTTTTTGCACTGACAGACTTCGCCAAGGGCGAGACCATCATTGAGTACGTGGGCGAGATCATCAGCTGGAAAGAAGCGCTGCGCCGCCATCCGCACGACCCGACCGACCCCAACCACACGTTTTACTTTCACATTGACGAAACCCATGTGATCGACGCCAAGTACGGTGGCAACTCATCGCGTTGGATCAACCACTCATGTAAGCCTAGCTGCGAGCCCGATGAAGAAAACGGCCGCGTGTTCATCAAAGCTATTCGCGACATCAAAGCCGGTGAAGAGCTGAGCTACGACTACGGCTTGGTCATCGACGCGCCTATGACGCCCGCGCTCAAGCTGGAATACCCCTGCTGGTGTGGCGCGAAGAAGTGCCGTGGCACTTTGTTGTCTTCCACCTCTGAATTTCCGAAGGACGAGAAGACCAAAGCGAAAAAGGCAGACAAGCCCAAGAGCAAGCCAACCAAAGACGACAAAAAGAAGTCGGCCAAGAAAGCCGACAAGGCCAAATCTAAAAAGGCCTGACCCGCATGATCTGGCCCGCTGAAGACCTCTGGCTCGCGATGGTTGCTTTGCAGCCAGGCTTGACGGTCGAGGTGCTGCCAGAGATTGATTCCACCAACACCGAGCTCATGCGCCGTGCCCGTGCGGGCCAAACCGAGCCAGTGCTGTTGGTGGCCGAAACCCAAACCGCAGGTCGTGGTCGCCTAGGCCGGCCTTGGCACGGTGAGGTGGGCCATGCCTTGACCTTCTCTTTGGGCCTCATGCTCAAGCCTGCTGACTGGTCGGGCTTGTCCTTGGCCGTGGGCCTGTCGCTGGCGCGTAGCCTGGACCCGCAAGGCGAGCTGGGTGTGCGGCTGAAGTGGCCCAATGACTTGTGGGTGAATCGCCCTGATACCCCAACGGGCTGGGGCAAATTGGCGGGCATCTTGATTGAGACAACCCTGCCTGCTGGCATGAGCTACAGCGCTGACCAAGGACGAGAGCAAGGTCGTTATTGCGTCGTGGGTGTGGGCATCAACATCGCCCCGCCTGTGGCCGAGGGCTTGTCCACCGCGCCATTGGGCCTGCAAGACCTGCAAAGTGGCATCACTGCACCGGATGCCCTAACCAAAGTGGCCGAGCCCTTGTTGGCCACGCTACTGGCGTTTGAGCGCACAGGCTTTGCCCCCCTGCAAAATGCCTTCAACGCTCGCGATGCCCTGAGCAACTTGAACGTCACTCTGAGCGATGGCCGTCACGGCGTGGCAAGGGGGGTGGATGCGACCGGCGCGATGCTGGTAGACACCGATCAAGGCCAAGAGGCCATCAGCAGCTCTGAAGTGAGCGTGCGGCCTGTGTAGCGTGGACAACGTCAAAGAACAAAGGTGGTGTTTATGAACTCGAAATATTTCTGGCGCAATGTGGTTTACGGTTTGGCCGCGATCAACCTGTTGTTTTGGTTGTGGAACGATGGTGGCTTGCGCTTCTTAGGCCTTGGCCCCAAGCCCGTGCAAGAGCCGCACCGCTTAGAAAACCAAGTGGATCCAGAGCTGCTGACCATCAAGCCAGTAGCGTCTGAGGCTTCTCGCTAAGACCTAAGAAAAAAGCCCAACGCACATCACATGCGTTGGGCTTGGCAACTGTCTCAACGATCAGTTGCGAATCAAGTGATCAAACGCTGACAAAGCTGCCTTCGCACCCTCGCCCGCCGCAATGATGATTTGCTTGTAGGGCACGGTCGTGCAGTCACCCGCAGCAAACACGCCGGGCATGCTGGTGTGGCCTTTGGCGTCCACCACGATTTCGCCAAACTTGCTCAGTTCCAACGAACCTTTCAAGAACTCGGTGTTGGGCACCAAACCGATTTGTACGAACACACCTTCCAACTCAATGTGATGCACCATATCCGTGGCGCGGTCTTTGTAGCTCAGGCCATTGACCTTGCCGCCTGCGCCGGTGATCTCGGTGGTTTGTGCGTTGGCGTGGATGGTCACGTTGGGCAAACTCTTGAGCTTGTTCACCAACACAGCATCGGCTTTGAGCTGGTCGGCAAATTCAATGAGCGTCACGTGTTCGACGAGGCCAGCCAAATCAATGGCGGCTTCCACGCCTGAGTTGCCGCCGCCGATGACGGACACGCGCTTGCCTTTGAACAAGGGGCCGTCGCAGTGTGGGCAGTAGGCCACGCCTTTGTTTTTGTACTCGGCTTCGCCGGGCACGTTCACATTGCGCCAACGCGCGCCCGTGGACAAGATGACGCTCTTGGCTTTGAGCACGCCGCCGTTTTCTAAGTGCACTTCGGTCATGCCGCCAGTTTGTTCGGCAGACACAATTTTGCTGGCGCGTTGCATATTCATGATGTCTACGCCGTAGTGCTGCACTTGAGCCTCGAGGTCTGCGGCGAGTTTGGGACCATTGGTCTCTAACACCGAGATGTAGTTTTCAATCGACATGGTGTCGTTCAACTGACCGCCAAAACGCTCAGCAGCGATACCGACGCGGATGCCTTTGCGCGCGGCATACACAGCGGCAGCTGCACCGGCGGGGCCACCACCCACGATCAACACGTCGTAAGGGGCTTTCTCGCTCATCTTCACGGCGTCGCGTGCTGCGGCGTTGGTGTCGAGCTTGGCCACGATTTCTTCCACGCTCATGCGGCCTGAACCAAACACTTGGCCGTTCAAGAACACCATGGGCACAGCCATGATTTGGCGCTCTTCCACTTCTTTCTGGAATGCGCCGCCTTCGATCACCACGGTTTTGACCTTGGGGTTGACGATGGCCATGAGCGAGAGGGCTTGCACCACGTCGGGGCAGTTGTGGCAGCTGAGGGACATGTAGACCTCAAAGTTGAAGTCGCCTTCCAAGCCTTTGATGCTGTCAATCACATCTTGTTCCACCTTGGGTGGGTGGCCGCCGGTCCACAACAGGGCCAACACCAACGAGGTGAATTCGTGCCCGAGTGGTAAACCGGCAAAGCGCACGCCTTGGGCTTCGTTCTCACGAGCCACCACGAAGGAAGGTGTGCGTCCATCGGTACCTGAGGTGTCGAGTGTGACTTTGTCGGAAAGACCGACGATGGTGTTGAGCAGCTCCCCCATGTCTTTGCCGGTTTCGCTGTCATCGAGTGAAGCGATCAAGCGGATGGGCTGGCGCAACATGCCAAGGTATTGTTGAAGTTGTGCTTTGAGTGCGTCGTCGAGCATGGTGTTCTCCTATTTCGGGGTGCATTAACTTAAGGTCATGCGCTTGTGGCGCTGTCCTTGTGGGTTAAAAGGTTGGGGGGGTGATTCGCTGAGTACAACGCATGCCCGCTTGTGGCCGGAATGCGCTGCGGTCAACGCCCTGCGCTAGCAGGGTTTAACTAGGGCAAAAATTAGATCTTGCCGACCAAGTCGATGGAAGGGGCCAAAGTCTTCGCGCCTTCTTTCCACTTCGCTGGGCACACTTGGCCTGGGTTGGCGGCGGTGTACTGAGCGGCAGTCAACTTGCGCAGTGTTTCAGACACGTCACGTGCGATTTCGTTGGAGTGGATTTCCATGGTCTTGATCACGCCTTCTGGGTTGATCACGAACGTACCGCGCAATGCCAAGCCATCTTCTTCGATGTGCACGCCAAAAGCGCGAGTCAGCTTGTGTGTGGGGTCACCGATCAATGGGAACTTGGCTTTGCCCACAGCGGGCGAAGTCTCGTGCCACACTTTGTGTGAGAAGTGGGTGTCGGTTGTCACGATGTACACCTCAGCGCCGGCTTTTTGGAAAGCTGCGTAGTTGTCAGCTGCGTCTTCAATTTCTGTTGGGCAGTTGAAAGTGAAAGCCGCTGGCATGAAGATGAACACGTTCCACTTGCCTTTGAGCGTGGCTTCGGTCACCTCGATGAATTTGCCGTTGTGGAAGGCTTGGTTTTTGAAAGGCTGAACTTGTGTGTTGATCAAAGACATGTGGTTTCCTTTGGTTGGTTGATAAAAACTATCGAATGAGAAAAACTCATTGACGTGAATGTTATCCAAGAAACCGACGGTCGGTGATTGTTTGTCTCAATGATGGCGATTGACGCAGCCTTGCATCATCCGCTCAGGACTTGCCGCAAGGCCCGCTTATTGGGCCGATTCGGCACACTCAGGCTTGGAGCACAAGCCGTACAGCGACATCGAGTGATTGATAAGCTTGAAGCCATGTTTCTTGGCAATCTTTTCTTGGCGCGATTCCACTTCCTCGTCGTGAAACTCCACCACAGTGCCGCAGCTCAAACACACCAAGTGGTCGTGGTGGCCACCTTCGTTGAGTTCAAACGTGGTTTTGCCCGTTTCAAAGTTGGTGGCCACCAAGATGCCCGCATCGGCAAATTGTGTGAGTACGCGATAGACGGTGGCTAGACCAATATCGCCTTCGTGCTCCAAGACTTTTTTGTACACGTCTTCAGCAGAAAGATGGCGCGAATCGCTTTGGTTGAAGATTTCCAAAACGGTGATGCGTGGGCTGGTGACTTTGAGCCCTTTGTTTTTCAGCTGCGAAGAATACTTGTCCATGTCCACGGTGTGTTCTTTCATAAATTTTTATCGAAGCGCGATGGTATGAATCTTCGCCATGTATGTGCCAAGAATAATAAGGGGCAAAACGCACCCATCCAAAAGTGCAGTGGCGATGCCCAGTCGTGCATGTCAGGGCTGCCATAGAGCAAGACCAAGCCACCTAAGCCAATCGCGGCCAGCACGATGAAATTGGCCAAGCCCAACGCCCATTTGCGCGTCTCATCTTGTTTGTGCCACATCACCCGCACATGCGGCCACACGCCGCGGCCGCACATGATGCAAAACAGCCAAGTGGCCACGCCGTGCACCACACCCGATGTCCGACGCCATGAGGCTTGATCTGGTGTCATCTCCGCCAACTCAGAAGCAGGCAGAACAAACATCACCACGCCTGTGATGAACAACAGCAGAGTGACGGCTGCCATCCACAAAAAAGTAGACCTCCCCCAACCGGCCAAGTGCTTTGTTTTTGTCATGGTGTTCTCCACATACGGCCGTGATTTTGTCGCAACGCGGCTCGCAAATCTGGGCATAGCAGGCTGGCCTGTATGGCCCACTTGGTTAAAACATCTGCAGCCATGCAGGTCGAGGCTTGAACCGTCACGCTGCGCCACCTTTGCTGGTTTTGTGTTCTGGTGAAGACAAACCCTGGGTTCAACGCACCTGCCACAGAGGTGGCCAGTGCGCTTTGTTGAAGGCGCGTGTGTTGCGGCAAGCGACCGTTTATCAGGGTGGTGTGGGCATGTCGCACGTCAATGGGCCAGCGGCGGTGGCCGATGGTTCGTAAATCGCCGCCTGCGTTGACCAAGGCGCTGCTTACGCCGTGGTTGCTCAACGCATCGATGGCGCAGTCCACGGCATAGCCTTTGGCGATGCCGCCAAAGTCAAGCGCAACTGCTGCGGTTAATTCAACGTCGGTATCTGTTTGAACGGCAATGTCCTGCAATGAGCCCAAGGCCTCGCCAGTCAGTCCGGGTCGCATCCCCGCACGAGACAGAGCAAGCGCGGCACGACATGGATTGAAAGCGCCACGGCTGAGCTGCGACCAATATTGCGCCGCCCGAATCACGCGCACGGTGTGTGCATCGAGTGTCAACACTTCGCCCTCGCGTGCACGCGAAAGTCGGCCAAGGTCTGATTCGGGTTGATGCGCGCTCATCACTTGCCCAATGCGCGCCATGGTGGCAAAGGCTTCAACAATTGCTTCTTCCACGTGCCCCACTTCAGCAGCATCGGTATGCACTTGGATGGAAACAACAGTGCCTAGCAAAGGTCGCGCTCTGGCAATCAACATGTGTCGGTTACTTTCCAGACACAAGCAAAGAGGCCAAGGCACTCAAGCGCTGCATGCCCTCGGTCACATGTTGGCAAGACAGCGTGGCACCAGAGATGTTGCGAATGTCGTCGGCGAAACGCATGGCATCGGGTCCTTTTTTGCCAACGAATTGTTTACGCCATGCGGCCTGTTTGATTTCAGAACCGTGCGATTCACGATACGCCAGCACCTCCATGCCCAGCGATGCGCCCTGCGCGTCAAAGCCAGCGGCGTAGTCGATCAAGTCGTATTTACCGATCACGCGGTCCGAGATGACCCAACCCATCAGCTTGTCAGCTTGGGTGGCCCGCCAAATACGGGGGCTGAAGTTTTTGGGTACACGCGTGTCAGAGGCTTTGGCAATGGCGCTTAACTTCGCTTCATCGAGCGACAAAGCAAAGGCCTGAAATGCATCTGCATGAGGAAGCAACAACTTTTGTGCTTGCTCGGCCTCCATGAAGACGGCGGCAAAAACCGATCCGTTCAGCCATGGGTTGGCACACAAGGTGGCAGCGCCTAGCCGTTGCAATACAGCGCGCCGGTTGGTGTTGGTCATAGGGGGCTTGCGCATATCAGTAGTGGAAACCAAGGCCCATGTTGAAGCGGTCAAGCGAGCTGTTGTTGAGGTACTTTTGCACATCCATTTTCACCACGACTTGTGGATGCAAGTAGTAGCTGGCACCCACAGTCCATACCTTGGTGTCTGGGTCGTTGGCGGGCGCTAGGCCACCCAAGCCGGAATAGCCCAAAGCGGTGTTCACGCGTTCATAACGTGTGAAGGGCGTCAAGCTGTTATCGCCCTTGCGCCACAAGCGGTAAGCCGCTTGGGCATACCAACCTCTGAATTGATCAGGCACGGGGTTCACACCGTTGCCAGAGGCATTGAATGCGCTCACGTCATGAAAGCGTCCTTGTGCGGCCAAAGCAGACAAATCCCAAGAACCCACTTGCCACTTGGTGTGCACTTCAGCCAAGGTCACCGAAGCATTGGGCGAGGCAATCGTGGGTTGCTTTTGACCAATGCCACCTTGGAACAAACTGCCGCCGAAGTTCACACCGGGTACACCGTCATAGTTGAGCGCACCGTAGTAGCCCAGCGAGGCAGCCTTTGCTTTTTGTCCCTCTTGGTGAATTGCACCTAGAGGCGACTCTTTGGTGCCGGCGCTGTCGGTGGGCCATTTGGTCAAGTCAAAGCTGGTGACCACACCGGCATCCCAGCGCAGGCCTGAGTCTTGAACGCCGCGAAAACCCACACCCAGTTCACGCCAAGTGGAGGGAATGATGGCGGTTTCCACTAAGTTTCGATGGACGCCGTAATAACGCGTGGGCTCGTGGCTTTCGTTCATGTAACCCATGGGTAACAAGAACAAACCCATCTTGGCAGACAGACCATCCGTGATGTCGTGCTCCACATAGAGCTGTTCAAAAGCGACTTCACCGCTGTCATCTTTGGAGACCACGGCGTGTTCCACTTCGAGTTCGGCGGCAAAGCGTGTGCGGTCATTGAAGCGGTAGCCAAAACCCAAGACCGCGCGGCGTGCCGTGGCCTCAGAGCCTGCGATGTTGTTTTTGGGGCGCGTGAAATTCAACTCACCATAGCCAAACATGTTCACGGCATTGGGTGTAGGTTCAGTGCCTGTGTTTGTGTGGGTGGCGACGGCTACTGGCGATTCGTTGGCGCTGTTGCTTTGGGCGATCGTCGTTGACTGGACGTTAGCCTCTTGCGGTTTTTGTTTTTTCAAAGCGTCCAGCTCTGCACGCAGTTGACGAAGCTCTTCGCGCATGTGTCGCATTTCTGAGGCGACCTCTTTGGCGGTTTGTGCATGGCCAACTTGGCAAGCCAATGCAACGGCTGTTGCGATGAGTGTGGTTTGAAATTTCATGTCTTGTTTCCTTTCAATTCATTTAGCGATCGTTCAGTGTTTGTAAAAAGGCGATCAAATCGGTGATCTCTTGCGCATTCAGCGCGGGAGCAAGGCCTGTGCGGTTGTAGGGACCTTCGGTCACGTTGACGTTGCCGTGCATCAAAGTGGGCAAGTCGTTGTAGATCAAGACGCCCGTCAGGTCTGAGGGATACCAAGCCGAGGCGTTGGTGTCGCGCGTGATGTAGAAGTTCACGACTTGCTCGAGCGTGGTGAACTTGCCGTTGTGGAAGAAGTGTTTGCGCTTGGCCACATTCCTCAAGCTAGGCACTTTGAATTTCCCGCACAGCGTTGTTTGTGCTGACAAATCGGTGCGCACGGGGCCGCACAACCCTTTGTCGAAAAAATTGGCATCGCTGTTGGCTGCAATGTCTGGGTTGCGCGGTACGCCGAGGCTGTCATATGAAAAATCCGTGAACAAAGCGGCGGGGGCGTTGTCTGGCTTGGTGCTGGGGTGGCACGCGGCGCAGTTGCCTTTGTCACGGCGGTTGAACAAGACGAGGCCTCTGAGCTCTTCAGGCGTGAAGGCTTCTTTGCCTTGGTTGACTGCATCGAACTTGCTGTTGAAGGGCGCGAAGTCAGCATCTTCAATTTGGTAGCGCTCTAGCGCAAACGCCATGCGGTCAAAGGCGGCTGCAGGGTTGCTCAAGATATCCGCGCCAAAGACCTTTTTAAATTGGTCTGCGTAGCTGGCATTTGCCAACTTGGCAATGACGGCGGCCTCATCGGTGTTGGCCATTTCGGCGATGTTTAAAAACGGGCCTTTGGCTTGTGCTGCTAAAGAGTCAGCGCGGCCATCCCAAAAGAAGCCGCCTTTGGGTGCACCGTTGACCAATGTGAACGGGCCATTGAACTTCAGGTAGTTGATGGCGGGTGGTGTCCGAAGCCCTTTTTGATTGGCCGACGGCCCAACATTTAACACCGCTTGTGCCAGTGGCGAGGCATGCCCAATGCTGGGGTCGTGGCAGGTTTGGCAAGACATGGCGCCTGTTGCCGACAAGCTGGGGTCTTTGAAAATGAGTTGCCCCAGCTGTGCGGCTGCACTCATGGATTCGGCGGCTTCTTGTGTTGCGCCGCCGCCACCGCAGCCGGTGAGCAATGTCGAATAGATCAAGAAAGGGGCTAAAAAACAAGGCCTAAACATGTGTGATGTACGCAGTGGCAAGGGTTGAGAGTAGAATGAGTATAAATGCGAATCATTCGTATTTGCGTTTCGAGTTTAAAATTCATCACGTTTTTCAAAACAACGCCATGCACGCCAACTTTTCAACCATGACTGCGTCAAGCCAATTGCCATTGACACTGGAGAAACTCGCCAGCGGTGAGTCCGCGAGCGTCATGGCCATCAATGTGGAAAGTGAACTGAAAAAGCGCTTTTTTGCTTTGGGCTTGAAAGAAGGCTCACATGTGCGTGTGTTGCGCCGTGCCAAGTTTGGTGGCCCCATGCATTTGCGCGTGGGCACGAGCGAGTTGATTCTTCGCCTGAAAGAAGCCAGTTGCATCTGTTTAGCAGCACCTCTTACTTCGGTGTGAAAGCCATAGCCATATGAAACGCGTCGCACTCTTGGGCATGCCCAACACGGGCAAGTCCACACTCTTCAACCGACTCACGGGTGCCCACGCGCGCGTGGGCAATTGGCCTGGCCTGACCGTAGAGTTGCTGAATGCGCGTTTGATCGTGGGCGACCAAGTGGCACACATGGTCGATTTGCCCGGCATCTACGACCTCAATGGCTACTCGGATGATGAGCGTGTCGTCACTCAGTTCTTAGAGACGCAACCTCCAGACCTCATCATCTTTGTGCTGAACACGTCGCAGTACGAACGTCAATTGAATTTGCTCAGCCAAGTCATGGCCAAGGGCATACCGATGATGTTGGTGATGAACATGGTGGACGAGGCCAGTGCCATGGGCATTCATGTGGATGTGGATGCGTTGAGCCACCAATTGCACATACCCATTCATTTTCTTTCTGCGAAATACGGACAAGGCGTGGAGCGTTTGTTGCCAGCCATGCGTCACATGTTTGGTGAAGTGCAGAGCGAACCTCATTTACCAACGTTGGCAGAGGTGGAACGCGCATTCAGCGAGTCCATCCGTGTGCCTGCGCAAGCATCGAATGCCACGACAGAGAAATTAGACAAAGTGCTGTTGCATCCGGTGTTTGGCTTGCCCATTTTCTTTGCTGTGATGTTGCTGCTGTTTCAAGGCGTGTTCACCATTGGCAAACCACTGCAAGATGGCGCGACATGGTTGTTGAGTGAGTTTCGAGTGCTGGCGCTTGAGCCTGTGTTTGCTTATTTGCCAGCCGTTGTGCAAGGGTTGTTGCTCGATGGCATTTACAACGGCTTAAGCACGGTGGCGAGTTTCGTGCCGCTGATCGTGCTGTTCTTTTTGTTCATGGGCATGGTGGAAGACACAGGTTATCTATCGCGCGCTGCATTTTTGATGGATGCGTTGATGGCCAAGTTTGGCCTCGATGGCCGCAGTTTTGTGATGTTGCTCATGGGCTTTGGTTGCAACGTGCCCGCCTTGATGGGCACGCGAGTGATTCGCTCAAAAGGTCTGCGCTATTTGACGATGCTGACCATTCCGTTCTCGTTGTGCTCAGCCCGCATGCAGGTGTTTGTGTTTTTAATTGCAGCGCTGTTCACTGCAGAGCAGGCGCCGTGGGTCTTGTTCTCGCTCTATGTGATGAGCATCGTGATGTCGGTCATCACCTCACTCATCTTCAAGCGTCAATATGTGAACAACGATGCGTTTGTGTTGGAAATGCCGCCCTATCGCTTTCCGACGTTGCGCCAAATGGCGCTTGCGGGTTGGCAAGAGGTGCGCCATTTCTTAAACCGCGCCACGCGCTTCATCGTGATTGGCGTGGTGATGATTTGGGTGCTCACCAATTTTCCGCAAGGCGTGCAGCCTGGCAGCATTGATTCGTGGGCTGGTCAGTTGGGCAATTGGATGCAACCCATTTTTCAGCCCATCGGTATCAATGCCGAGTTGACGATTGCTTTGTTGTTTGGCTTCATTGCCAAAGAAATCGTCATCGGTTCATTGGCCGTGATTTATGGCCAAGAAGGCGCAGCTTTGGTGCAGACCATCACGCAGCACATCACGTGGGTCGAGGCGTACAGCTTCATGTTGTTTGTGTTGATTTACACGCCCTGCGTGTCGACGATTGCGACCATTCGCAAAGAGACCAAGTCGTTGAGCTTTACAGCGCTGTCAGTGGCGTGGCCGTTGGTGGCTGCGTGGGTCATCACTTTGGCGTTTTACAAAATTGCCATGTGGGCAATGGCCTAACGCGCGTTATCAGCGCGCAAGTGTTTAAGCCTGTGTGTTCGAAAAGCGCACAGTGAATCTTGCGCCAGGCATGGGTTTGCCAGGCGCGGCATCTTCCAGCGTCACCACCGCAGCATGTTGATGCGCGATTTCCAACACGATGGGCAAGCCAAGGCCTGAACCATCAGCCTCTGTGCCCAAGGCGCGGTAGAAAGGCTGGAACACCAAATCGCGCTCGGCTTCTGGAATGCCAGGGCCAGAATCTTCGACTTGCAACACCACCACTTTGCCAAACTTGTCAGCCAACAAACGCACGGTGATCACGCCCGGGTTGTCTTCTGTGGAGGGTGTGTAGTTGATGGCGTTGTCGACGAGGTTGCGCACCATTTCTTTGAGCAAGGTCGGGTTGCCCATCACGCGCACACCTGTACTACCCGACTCGACACCTTCGTAGCCAAGGTCAATGTATTTGTCCATGGCGCGTGGCAGTGAGTCTTGAATCACATCGCTCACCAACTCGACCAGATCACAAGGGCTACGCGCGATGTTGCTGGTGCTGCTTTCTGCGCGCGCCAATGACAACAGTTGATTCACCGTGTGCGTGGCGCGAATACTCGCGCGGCCAATGAGTTTGAGCGACTGCTTGAGTTCATCCGCGCTAGAGTCCGCGCGTTGTGCCAAGTCGGCTTGCATGCGCAAGCCCGCTAGTGGTGTTTTCAGTTGATGCGCCGCGTCGGCCAAAAAGCGTTTTTGTGTGGCGATGGATTCTTTGAGCCGTGTGAGCAAGTCGTTGATGGAGGCCACCAGCGGGGCCACTTCTTGCGGCACGGCGGATTCATCGAGTGGACTCAGGTCATCGGGTTTGCGCAGGCGAATGCGCTCTTCGAGCTTGCTGAGCGGACGAATGCCGCGTGCCAACGCCAGCCACACCAACAACACCGCGAGCGGCAAGATGACGAACTGCGGCAGCATGACGCCTTTGATAATTTCGGTGGCCAGTACCGAGCGCTTTTCTAGCGTCTCGCCCACTTGCACCAGCACGGGCTTTGCGCCGGGCATGTCCACGCGCACCCAGGTGTAGGCCACGCGCACATCAGCGCCGCGCATTTCGTCGTCGCGAATGCGCACTTCGCCTGGCAGGGGTTGTTCTTCGTCGGGCGGTAGCGGAAAGTCGCGTTCACCACTGACAAACTCGCCGCGCGTGCCCAGCACTTGGTAGTAAATCAAGTCGGCTTCGTCTGCGCGCAAAATTTCACGTGCGGGCAAGGGCAAGTTGAAATACATGCGCGTTTGGTCGCTCTTGACGAGCTGCGCGAGGGCTTGCACGTTGTATTCCAAGCCACGGTCAAAGGGTCGGCCTGCAATGTTTTGCGCCACCAGCCAAGTGAGCGCCAAGCTGACGGGCCACAGCAGCAGCAGCGGCGTGAGCATCCAATCCAGAATCTCGCCAAACAGCGAGTGTTGCTCGCGCCTAAACAGCTTTGCCATGCAAGTGTGGTGTGTTTAGCCCGGGATTTTTTCGAGGCAGTAGCCCAAGCCGCGCACGGTGGCGATGCGGATGGGGCCTTTTTCAATCTTCTTGCGCAGTCGGTGGATGTACACCTCAATCGCGTTGTTGCTCACCTCTTCGCCCCACTCGCACAAGCGCTCGACCAACTGGTCTTTGCTCACCAAGCGGCCGCTGCGTTGCAACAGCACTTCGAGCAAGCCGAGTTCGCGCGCAGACAGCTCGACCATCTTGCCGTCGATCGTGGCGACACGGCCGGTTTGGTCATACACCAGCGGGCCGTGTTTGATCGATGACGACGTACCGCCCATGCCGCGACGTGTCAGGGCGCGCACACGGGCTTCAAGTTCTTGCAGGCTGAAGGGCTTGGCCATGTAGTCATCCGCGCCATAGTCCAAACCCTTGACGCGCTCTTCCACGCTGTCAGCGGCAGTGAGGATGAGCACAGGGATGGATGAGCCACGTGAGCGCAAGCGTTTGAGCACTTCAAGGCCGTGCATTTTGGGAAGACCCAAATCCAAGATGAGCAAGTCAAACTCATCGGTGGTCATGAGGGCGGCGTCGGCTTCGGTGCCGCTGGCCACATGGTCAGCAGCGGCGCCAGACGCACGCAAAGTGCGCAACAGGCCATCGGCTAAGACCAAGTCGTCTTCTGCAATCAGGATGCGCATGTGTTGTCTCCAGCTTCTTCACGTTTTTTGGGGTCAAGTGCTTGATTCTAGGCTGGAGTAGCCGCCGGCATAGGCCTCCAAACCTAGGCTAACTACCGTGGCCACGTCTGCGCCCACTTCTTGTTTGAATTCGGCTTCGGCTTGTGCCACCGCTTGTTCGAAGGCGCGCAGCCAAGCCAGCCCTGTTTCGGTGAACACAATGCGCCGCGCGCGCGCGTCTTGCGGGTCGGACGTGCGTTGCACCAAGCCCCACGCTTCGCACTGGGTGACAAGGTCGCCCATGGCTTGTTTGGTCATGCCAGCGCTGGCAGCGAGGTCGATCAGGCGCGAGCCTTCAAAGCTGAGGTGGCGCGTGATGTGGATGTGCGCCGCACTCACCTGTGCACGCGCCGCGAGGTTTGACAGGGCCAAAGGCACATCCACGTTGTGCGCCATCAGGTGCAGCACACGCGCATCAAAGCGGCGCATGGCGTGGCCGAGTAAGCGACCCAAGTGAATTTGTCGCCAGTCTTGTTGGGTGGAAAAAGTGGGTGCAGAAGCCATTGCCAGATAGTAAGGTAAACTGACCAAAAAAAGTGTTTACAAGTTTTGACTTTGCGGTAAAGTACTGGTCAAGCATCCAGCTGTTGATAAATGCAGTGGCTGGACATTCTCGGTAAGCCCTTGATTTAACGGAGATTTCTCATGAACAACAAACCCATCGTCGCTGACAGCGAAAAAGCCAAAGCCCTCCAAGCCGCCTTGGCGCAAATCGAAAAACAATTCGGCAAGGGCACCATCATGCGCTTGGGCGAAGGCGAAATCATTGACGACATCCAAGTCGTCTCTACCGGTTCGTTGGGTTTGGACATCGCCTTGGGCGTGGGCGGTTTGCCCCGTGGCCGCGTCATCGAAATCTACGGCCCTGAGTCATCTGGCAAAACCACCCTTACTTTGCAAGTGATTGCCGAGATGCAAAAACAAGGCGGTACTTGCGCCTTCGTGGATGCTGAGCACGCTTTGGATTCGCAATACGCCCAAAAGCTCGGCGTCAACTTGCAAGACTTGCTCATCAGCCAGCCCGACACCGGCGAGCAAGCCCTTGAGGTGGTCGACAGCTTGGTGCGTTCCGGCGCAGTGGATTTGGTGGTGGTGGACTCTGTGGCCGCCCTCACACCCAAGGCCGAACTCGAAGGCGACATGGGCGATTCATTGCCAGGTCTGCAAGCCCGCTTGATGAGCCAAGCTTTGCGTAAGTTGACGGCTTCCATCAAGAAGACCAATTGCACGGTGATCTTCATTAACCAAATCCGTATGAAGATTGGCGTGATGTTTGGATCGCCCGAAACCACCACCGGTGGTAACGCGCTCAAGTTCTATGCTTCTGTGCGTTTGGACATTCGCCGCACCGGCACCATCAAGCGTGGTGACGAAGCGGTGGGTAACGAAACCAAAGTCAAAGTGGTGAAGAACAAAGTGGCGCCTCCGTTCAAGACGGCTGAGTTCGACATTTTGTTTGGTGAAGGTATCAGCCGCCAAGGCGAAATCATCGACATGGGCGTGAACGCCAAAGTGATTGAAAAGTCGGGTGCTTGGTACGCCTACCAAGGCGAAAAAATCGGACAAGGCCGTGACAATGCGCGCGAGTTTTTGCGTGAAAACGAAGCCTTGGCTTTTGAAATCGAAAACAAGGTGCGCGAATCTTTGGGCATTCCTTTGTTGGCCGGTGGCGTGGAAGCGCCTGCTGCCAAAGAAGAAAAAGCACCGAAGGCAGCCAAAGTCGCCAAAGAGCCAAAGGTTCCTGACGCCGATGGCGTGGTGGCCTAGGCCTTAATCAACAGCCAGCCTCGTGACACACGACGTCGATTCAAACGAAGACGAGAAACCTAAGGCGAAAAGGGCCAACGGGTTTCAAATCTCGCTCAAAGGCCGAGCCTTGCGTTTGCTCTCGCAACGCGAGCACTCGCGCTTTGAGCTAGAGCGCAAGCTCAAACCGTTTGAAGAAACGCCGGGCGAGCTGGCTGAGGCTTTGGATTTTTTGCAGGCCAAAGACTTCATCAATGAACAGCGCGTGGTGGAGTCCGTGGTCAACAGCCGTTCTCGCAAGCTCGGTGCATCCCGGGTGCGTCAAGAATTGCAAGCCAAGGGGTTGCCTGTCGAGGCCATCGCCGAAGCCGTGCAAGAGATGCGCAGCACCGAGCTAGAGCGAGCCCGTGAAGTGTGGCGAAAGAAGTTTGGTGAGCCGCCCGTGGACCAGGCGGCACGTGTTAAACAAGTGCGGTTTTTAGTAAGCCGTGGCTTTGCGCCGGAGGTCGTTCGTAAAGTCGTGGCTGGCGCGGAAGACTTTTAAACGCCCAGCATCAACTGCAAGTTCTGCACCGCAGCGCCGCTGGCGCCCTTACCCAAGTTGTCCAAACGCGCCATCAGCACCGCATGACGATGGGTTTCGTTCGCGAAGACGCGAATTTCTAGTGTGTTGGTGTCGTTCAACGCGGTTGCGTCGAGCTTGCCGTTGTCGGTGGCGGGCTTCACGCTGACCCAGCTGTCTGGGCTTTGGCCGTAGTGTTTGGCCAGCGCGTCATGCAAGTCAGCTGCTTTGGGCTTGGTCGGCAGCATGTCCAAATGGATGGGCAGTTGCACCAACATGCCTTGGCGGAAGTTACCCACCGACGGCACAAACAACGGGCGGCGTGTGAGGCCGGTGTAGGCCATGATTTCTGGGATGTGCTTGTGCTCTAGGCCCAAGGCGTAGGCTTCAAACAGCGGCGCTTTGCCCGCTTCGTAGTCTTCAATCATGGTGCGGCCGCCACCCGAATAGCCGCTGACCGAAGGCAGGGCCACGGGGAAGTCCGCTGGTACCAAGCCAGCGTCCACCAAGGGGCGCAGCAGGGCAATCGCGCCGGTGGCGTAGCAGCCGGGGTTGGCCACGCGCTCGGCGTTGACCACGGCCTCGCGTTGACCAGCTGCCAACTCTGGGAAGCCATAGACCCACCCTGGGGACACGCGGTGCGCGGTGGAGGCGTCGATGATTTTGGGTTTCTTGCCACTTAGGCTGTCAATCATGGCGACCGACTCACGGGCGTGGTCGTCGTGCAGGCACAGGATGACCATGTCCACGCCAGCCATGAGCTCGCGTTTGGCTTCTGGGTCTTTGCGTTTGGCAGGGTCGATGCTGACCACTTGCACGGCTGGCATGAGGGCCAAACGTTCGCGAATTTGTAGACCTGTGGTGCCGGCTTCGCCGTCGATGAAGACTTTAGACATGGATGTCGCCAAAAAGTACAAAA